>ENA-OQCL01000941-OQCL01000941.1-human-gut-metagenome-genome-assembly--contig:-NODE-941-length-11877-cov-3.891149_pt1 | contig 11877 bp, 11 predicted proteins | sample MGYA00242502_ERZ504586 | MGnify/ENA primary metagenome ERZ504586 (study PRJEB26092, sample SAMD00036316) | human gut metagenome | host: Homo sapiens | study: EMG produced TPA metagenomics assembly of... | reverse complement strand
TGGCTGTACCAAAAAGGAAGTCACCATGATTGACCATAACTCAAGTGAGGATAAATCTGATATAAAGCTCGACAAGGTCACTTTTTAATCAGGCAAATAACTGGGCACACAAACTCACTACGGATAAGAGTATCAGTTTTAATGGCGGTGAAATTATTTGCTGGAAGGGTATCGCTTACTACAATTATGAAAAGGAAAATCCACTTACCTATAATATTGAAAATAACAAGCGTGATGAATATAGTAAAGCTGATTCTACCGAACTGAATAATGCTCCCAATCCCATGGACTTCTTAAACAAGCATCTCAAAGATAAAAAGTCCGATAAAAAAGCAGCTGACTATATTGTTTCCCGTTACGGGTAAGGCTTATTTTTAATAATGAGCAAAATGTAACACTCAAAAAAGGTGACATTGTTATTCCTGAAGATTATGGGAACGGGTTTCTGAAGATAATAAGAACAAAAAAGTATATGTCTATATCGGTGACACGGATTTATCCCTTACCGATAAAACTCTCAGCGATAAAAAAGAAAACTTTACTACGCTAGAGCATAAACCACAGGATAAAGACAACAAAACATATAATTTCACCCTTAATAAATAAGAAAGCCCCCACCCAGCCGCAGAACATCTGCACTTGGGTGGGGGTGATTTTATTTGCGAAGTCTTTTCCCTCAAAAGGAGGTAGCCGCGTGGTTGTGCCCCCCTGACCGCGGCAAACAGGGCGGGGCGAGGCGAGCATCGGTCCCTACTATCGCACCGTAGGGGCGGGGTTCTACTCCGCCCGTGGAACTTAGCGCTGCCGCCAAGCTGCACGGGCGGAGCAGAGCCCCGCCCCTACGCTCTATTATGCTTTCTTCTTTTTCAAAAACTTGCCGATCAGCGTGTCCAGCATGCTCAGGACCTCGCGGATATTCATGACGCAGATCACGGCCGTGATGCCCACAACCGGCAGCGCCCAGTGGGTCAGCTTCATCATGCACCAGATCTCCGCCAGCACCAGCGCCAGATTCAAAATCAGCCACGCCGGGTGGAAGTCGATCTCCAGCAGGCCGCGGGTCGAGTAAGCGCGCAGCAAAAACACCAGCATCAGGCTCAGGAAGCTGGCCAGCGTGACGCCCCACGGGCCCCACAGCCGGATAAAGCAGTAATTCAAAATCAGGTTCAGCACCGCACCGGCCAGCATCGTGACCAGCGACCCTGTGCTGCGCTTATAGACCACATAGATGCTGTTCAAAAACTGGTTCATGCAGGTCAGCATTGAGCAGAGCGTCAGGAACGGCACAAAGGTCCATGCGTCAAAATACTCGGCCTTGAACACCCGCATCAGCAGCTGGCACAGCATAATGATGCCCGCCACGCAGCAGAACAGCACGCTTGCATACACGCGGAAGATCTTGGAGAAAAACGCCTCGCGGTCAGTCTCCTCGGTCACGGCCGAAAGCTGCCACGCCTCATAGAAGATGCTGCCCAAAATCGTGATGATCTGCGGCAGAAATACCCCGCCGAGAGCAGCCCGACCCAGTGGTTGCCGGTGCGGCCGCCGTAGTCCTCGCACAGGGCCTGCACAAAGAACATATCGCTGGCGTTGATGATCCAAAAGCTGATGGACGCCGGGATCATCGGCAGGCAGTAGCGCAGCATATCCCGCCAAAGCCCGCGGTCAAACCGCTTGGGCTTGCAATACCGCCAACAGCCGCCCGCAAAAAAGACGAACACCATCGAGGTCAGGTCCGCCAGCGCGTTGGCCAGCAAAAAGCCGGTCGCGCCCATCCGCAAAACGCTCAGGAACAGCAGGTAGTACAGTAGCAGGCTGAGCGTTGTCAGCACGCCGTCTATCGCCACCAGCCGGTTCAGCATACGGGAGCGGATGAACTGGGTACAGAGCGTGCGCAGGCAGCTTGCCAGCACGCAGAGGTAGAGGAAAGGCAGATACTCGGCCGCGTTGGGGATCAGGCTGACCAGCGGCATGGCGAGCAGCAGCACCAGAAAGCCCAGCCCAATGGTGGCCGCACCGTTGACAAAGACGCTGGCCTTGTCGTTTTCCTTATCAAGGCCGAACCGGATGATCGCGTAGGCAACGCCCAGACTGACCACCGGTATAAGCAGGTTTGTGGCCTGCTGCAGCAGGCTTGACACACCCATAACATCGGGTGAATCGAGCGCGTAGCTAAGATACGGCCGGATAAAGAAGCTGAGCAGTTTGGAGCTGAAGTTTGAGATGGCAAACAGCAGCGTATTGCTGACCAGCGTTGTGTACTTTTTTTGTGGAGATGGCAAGGTGTGTACCTCCCTTATTTGTAGAGTATGAAGCCTTCCCCTCCGGGGGAAGGTGGCCGAGCGAACGCGAAGGTCGGATGAGGGCAAACCTTCCGCCAGCACCCCGTTCACGGGCAATCGCGACAACCCTCCCCTCACTCGTCTGGCGGGCGGGCCGCAGACCACTTCCCCCAGGGGGAAGGCTTTTTTCAGCCGTCACCGCATTTTCAACAGCTTTTTCCCGCTGCCTGTAATCCGGCAGGATTTTTTCCACCGCTGCCCAAAAGGCGGGGCTGTGGTTCGGGTGGGCAAAGTGGCAGAATTCATGCACCACGACATATTCCTGCGCAGCCTGCGGCATCACGCAGAGCCGCTGCGCAAACGCCAGCGTACCGGTGCGCAGGCTGCAGGAGCCCCAGCGTGTGTGCATGTCGCGCACGGCGATTTTGGGCATCTGCCCGCCCGGGCATACCGCTGCAAACTGCGGATAGTATGCCCGGCACAACGCCTGCATATGGGCCAGTGCCTCGGCTTTCGGCGGCAAATCCGGCTGTTCGGCCTCCCGTGCGCGCCGTGCGGCGGCGCGCTGCTGGGCGGCGCGCACCCAGTCGGCGCGGGCCGCCACAAAAGCGTCCACATAGGCGGCCGGCACCCGCGCCGATGCACTGGCCGCGACCGAGCCGTCCGCCCGGACGCGCAGATTGATATTGCGCACCCGCCGCCGCGTCAGTGTATAGGCAATGCCCCCCACCGCGCGCTGCTGCACCTGCTGTGTAGCCAAGCCGCCGCCCCCTTGTCAGAAATATATATGCAATATTGTACACGCATTTACGGGAAAGTGCAACACCCCTGACTATGCGCTTTACCGCCAAAGGGTGTCTTATTTTTGTAAAACGCAATTGCCGTAAGCATAGGTTTATGCTATGATAATTACAAAACATTGTGCTATGAGGTGACCGCTATGACTGCCGCGCAACAGCAACAGGCCGCAAAAAAATTTGCCGCCTACTGGAAGGATAAGGGCTATGAAAAAGGCGAAAGTCAATCCTTTTGGCTTTCCCTTTTGCGTGATGTCTACGGCGTGCAACAGCCGGAACAGTTCATCACTTTTGAGGAACAGGTTCACCTCGACCACACCAGCTTTATCGACGGCGCGATTCCGTCCACCAAAGTGCTGATTGAGCAAAAGGGTCTTGGCAAAGACCTGAACAAGCCCATCAAGCAATCAGACGGCACTATGCTGACGCCGTTCCAGCAGGCCAAACGCTACATTACAGAACTGCCGCTTTCCCAGCACCCGCGTTGGGTCGTGACCTGCAACTTTGCGCAGTTCTATGTCTATGATATGGAGCGCCCCGGTGGCGAGCCGGAAATCATCGAGCTTGCAAACCTCGAAAAAGAATACTATCGTCTGCAATTTCTGGTGGACACCGGCAGCGAACACCTCAAGCGTGAGATGGAGGTTTCCATTGCCGCCGGTGAAATTGTGGGGCTTCTGTATGACGCACTCTACAAACAATATGCAAACCCGCAAGCCGAGCAATCGCTGAAAAGTCTGAACAAGCTGTGTGTGCGGCTGGTATTCTGCCTGTACGCCGAGGACGCGGGATTTTTGGGCGGCACGGTATGTTCCACGACTATCTGGCCGCGTTCGACACGCGCGGTATGCGCAAGGCGTTAGTGGAGCTGTTCCGCGTGCTGGACACCAAGCTGCAAGACCGTGACCCCTATCTGCAGGACGATAACCCGGAGCTGGCCGCGTTCCCCTATGTCAACGGCGGCTTGTTCAGCGATGAAAATATAGAGATACCGCCCTTTACCGATGAAATCCGCAATTTGCTGCTGAACAAGGCCAGCGAGGATTTCAACTGGGCGGAAATCAGCCCCACGATTTTTGGCGCTGTGTTTGAAAGCACCCTGAACCCCGAAACGCGCCGCAGCGGCGGTATGCACTATACCAGCATCGAGAATATCCACAAGGTCATTGACCCGCTGTTTCTGGACGCACTGAAAGCGGAGCTAGACGAAATTTGTGAAAACCCCATAGAGCGCACAAAGAACGCCAAACTGCGGGCTTTTCAGCGCAAGCTGGCCGGGTTGAAATTTTTAGACCCCGCGTGCGGCAGCGGCAACTTTTTGACCGAAACATATCTAAGCCTGCGGCGGCTGGAAAACAAAATCCTGCTGGAACTTTCCCACGGACAGGTGACGATGTACACCGCCAGCGAAAGCCCGATACAGGTTTCCATCAGCCAGTTTTACGGCATCGAAATCAACGATTTTGCCGTGACGGTTGCAAAAACCGCGCTCTGGATAGCGGAAAGCCAGATGATGAAGGAAACGGAGAAAAATCCTGCTCGTTCCGCTTGAATTTCTGCCGCTGAAAACAAACGCCTTTATTGTAGAGGGCAACGCCCTGCGGGTGGATTGGGAGAGCGTTGGTACGGCTTTTTGCTGGGACGTGCGCAGCAGACGACCGATGGTTATGTCGATGGTGCTGAATGTTGTGCTGCTGCCCAAGTGCGGCGGCACCTATAATCAGGCATTTCTGACCGCTGCCTGCAATATCACCCTGATTGTTGCCGCCATCGGCACCCTGCTGGTATGCCTCGGCGTTTCCGCCTTCGACAAACCCGAAAGCTTTGTCGGCACCAAGAAAGCCGAACCGCTGAAGATGGCCGATATTGTTGAGGTTCTCAAGCACAACAAGCCGCTGCAGTGCTACATTGCGTCCAACGCATCCGACAAGCTGGCTCAGCAGGTCGGCAGCCAGGCCATCATCAACACAATTCTCGGCGGCATTATCATTGGCAATATAGGTCTTGGCACGATTCTGACGGTTATCAGCATGGTGCCGTCCATCTTCTTCGCCGCTTTCGGTGCCAAGTATGTCGGCAAGCACGGCAGCAAAAAGGGCATTGTCAATTTTACCTGCATCAGCATGGTCATCACCGCTGTTATGGTCGTGTTCTTCATTGTCATTGACCCCAAACAGATCGGTGTCATGGGCAGCCCCGCTATGATTATTTATGTCATTCTGTCTCTGCTGCAGAACGGCTCCAACATGTGCATCACCACCTCCAACACCTCGTACATGGCCGATGCCATTGACTTTGAGCTCGACCGCAGCGGGCGTTATATCCCCGCCGTTGTCTCCGGCACCTACAGCCTGGTCGATAAACTCATCACCTCTTTTGCCGCCGTGATTGCTACCGGTGCTGTTGCGCTGCTGGGCTACACCACCACGATGCCTCAGCCCACGGATCCTTGCACCCCTGCTATCTTCTGGATGGGTATGGTTCTCAAGTTTGCTCTGCCTATCATCGGCTGGATCATTACGCTGATTGCCATGCGCAGCTGCCCGCTGACCAAGGAGGAGATGGTCAACGTCCAGAAGCGCATTGCCGAGAGAAAGGCTGCTGCGCAGTCTGAGTTCTATAAAGAACAGCTTCAGTAAGCCCATTACCCAAAGCCGAAAGGGTTTGCAGCCCTTTCGGCTCTTTGAGGTTAAAACCACACACAAGGAGTCATTTTATGAGCAAGACCATTTTACTGAATCAGAATTGGATTTTTTCTAAAGACGGTCACGATGAAACCGTCACCCTGCCCCACACCTGGAACGCTATGGACGGGCAGGACGGCGGCAATGACTACTATCGCGGCACCTGCAGCTACACCACCGTGCTGCCGGACATTTCCCTGCCGGAAAACGGACGTGCCGTTTTGCAGTTTGATGCCGTTGCCATGACCGCCGAGGTCTACCTGAACGAGCAAAAGCTTGCTGAGCATAAGGGCGGCTATTCTGCATTTTGCGTGGACATTACCGATGCGCTGCACAACGGCAGCAACCTGCTGCGCGTAAATGTAGACAACAGCGACAACGACACCGTTTACCCGCAGAAGGCGGACTTTACCTTCTATGGCGGCATTTACCGCGATGTTACGCTGCATATTGTACCTGCTGCTCACTTTGCCCTTGCCGCAAACGGCGCGGTGCCCATCAAGGTTACGCCCGTTGTGACCGACCTTGCCGCGCATCGCTGTGAGGTGACTGTGGAGGCGTTCGTCGTGGGCGCGCAGAGCGTCAACTTCACGCTTGACGGCCAGCAGACGAGCGCCGCCGTCAAGGACGGCACCGCCAGAGCCGTGTTCACGCTGGAGCACGCCCGCCTGTGGGACGGTCTTGATGACCCGTATCTCTACACCGTAACTGCGCGGCTGGACAATGGCGAGACCGAGACCGCCCGCTTCGGCTGCCGCAAGTTTGAAATTGACCCGCAAAAGGGATTTATCCTGAACGGGCGTGAATATCCTCTGCGCGGTGTTTCCCGCCATCAGGACCGCAAGGGCGCGGGCGTTGCCATCACCCGCGAGATGATGGAAGAAGATATGGCGCTGATTCTGGAAATGGGCGCCAACACCATCCGCCTTGCCCACTACCAGCACGCGCAGGCATTCTATGACCTGTGCGACGAAAAGGGTCTTGTCATCTGGGCGGAAATCCCCTACATCACGATGCATATGCACAACGGGCGCGCCAACACGCTGACCCAGATGGAAGAACTCATCGTGCAGAACTACAACCACCCCTGCATTGCCGTTTGGGGACTGTCCAATGAAATTACCGCCGCCAGCCCTGTGAATGAGGAGCTGCTGGAAAACCACCGCGCCCTCAACGATTTGGCGCACAAGCTCGACCCCACCCGCCTGACCACGATGGCGAACGTCTTTATGCTGGAAATCACCAGCCCGATTCTGGAAATTCCCGATGTGAACAGCTACAACCTGTATTTTGGCTGGTATTTGGGCGAGCTTGACCAGAACGATGACTTTTTTGATACCTACCACGCCAAATATCCCAACCGCTGCATCGGTTTTTCAGAGTACGGCGCGGACGCAAACCCCGCCTACCAGAGCGCCCACCCCGAAAAGGGCGACTACACCGAAACCTACCAGTGCGTCTACCACGAGCATATGGCAAAAATGATTGCCGACCGCCCGTGGCTGTGGGCGACCCATGTCTGGAATATGTTCGACTTTGCCGCGGATGGCCGAGACGAGGGCGGCAAAAAACGGCGAAAACCAGAAGGGGCTTGTCACCTTTGACCGCAAAATCAAGAAAGACGCCTTCTACCTGTACAAGGCCTACTGGAGCAAGCAGCCCTTTGTACACACCTGCGGCAGCCGCTATGTAGACCGCACCGAAGATGTGACCGAAGTCCGGGTTTACTCCAACCTGCCGGAGGTTTCGCTGTACAAGGACGGGCATCTGGTTGAGACGAAAAAAGGCGACAAGGTGTTTGTTTTCAATGTGCCCATCACCGGCAAGCACAGCATCGAGGCCCGCGCAGGCGCGTATTCCAGCGTGATTCTGGTCAACAAAGCTGCCGAACCAAACCCTGCCTACGCTATGTCGAACCGTCAGGTCGTGAACAACTGGTTTGACGGCGAGCTGGACGAAACCTGCTGGAGCATCAAGGACAATATGGCAGCGGCCATGGCGGATGCCAAGGTGGGCCCCGTTTTGAAAGCCATCACCGACAAGGCGGCTGCCGCCCGCGGCGATGTCGCCGCCGCCGTCAAGGACAATCCCGCGCTGGTTGCCATGATGGAGCGCGCCATGCAGCGCATGACCGTGGAGAGTATGCTCAAGCAGGCAGGCGCAGATGCCGAGAGCATCAAGCAGCTGAACCGCGTTTTGCAGGGCATCAAAAAGGATGTGTGATTTTATGGAAACCTACTGCAACCCCTTGGATTTGGGCTACCGTTACCAGCACATGAAGGAGGGTGAGCGCATCGCAGGCTTCCGCGAGGGTGCTGACCCGACACTGGTGTACTTCAAGGGCAAATATTACCTGTTTGTGTCGATGTCGGCCGGGTTCTGGCACTCGGACGATCTGCTGCACTGGGACTTCCACGCCGACCCCGATTTGCTGATTTACGACTACGCCCCCGATGTGCGTCAGGTCGGCGAGTATCTCTATTTTTCTGCCAGCCGCAAGGGCCGCAACTGCCCGATTCTGCGCACGGCTGACCCGCTGACCGAGCCGTTTACCGAGGTCAGCGCCCCGTTCGCCTTTTGGGACCCCGATATGTTTTGCGATGATGACGGGCGCGTGTATTTCTACTGGGGCTGCTCCAACACCTCGCCCATCTGGGGTGTGGAGCTTGACCCCGAAACCATGACGCCCATCGGGGAAAAGAAAGAACTGATTTTCGGGCGCGAAGAAGAATTGGGCTATGAGCGCCCCGGCAACAACGGCATTGTAGATAAAGAGAGCAGCGTGCTTTACAAATCCATGAAGCCGTTCTATAACGAGGCAACCGGCAAGCTGGAGCTGCCGCCCCAGATGGCGCAGATTCCGGGGCTGAACGCTGAGGCGCTGACCGCTATGTTCAACGCCGTCGGCAAGCCCTACATTGAGGGCGCGTTTATGACAAAGCACAACGGTACGTATTATCTGCAATACGCCTGCCCCGGCACCCAGTACAACACCTACGCCGATGGTGTGTACACCGCCAAATCCCCGCTGGGACCGTTCACGCTGCAAGCGTCCAACCCGTTTTCCTCCAAGCCGGGCGGGTTTATGACCGGCGCAGGCCACGGCAGCACGATTGCCGACAAGTACGGCAACTACTGGCACGCGTCCACGATGCGCATTTCGGTCAACCACGACTTTGAGCGCCGCGTGGGGCTGTTTCCTGCCGGGTTTGATGCGGACGGTGTGCTGTACTGCAACCAGAATTTTGCCGACTACCCGCATGAGATTCCGGCAGGCAAATTCGACGCCGCCAGCCAGCAGCCCAAGTGGATGCTGTTAAGCTACCGCAAGGCCGTGACGGCATCCTCCACCGCTGAGGGCAGCGACCCGGTGAATGCCGTGGACGAGGACTGCCGCCGCTGGTGGAGCGCGGGCAGCGACCAGCCCGGCGAATGGCTGTGTGTGGATTTAGGCCGTGATTATGATGTCCGCGCGATTCAGGTCAACATGGCCGATGAAAAACTCGTCGTGGACTTCCCTGCCGACAGCTACGGCGATGACCGCAAAACGCGGCATATCGAGACGCGCCTGCAGATTTCTTGCTATACCGTGGAAACCAGTCTTGACGGCGAGACCTGGACGCTGCGCGAGGATGTCGCCCGCGAATGTTCCAGCGGCTATTATGAGTATGCCAGCGGTATCCGTGCGCGGTATATTCGCGTGACGGGCGGTGCCCTCCCCTACGGCCAGACGCTGCGTGTAAGCGGGCTGCGGGTGTTCGGCAACGTCGAGGGCGACCGCCCTGCCCAAGCCGACGCCAAAGCCGTGCGCGTGGATGCGCTGGACGGCAAAATCAGCTGGCAGTACATCGAGAACGCGCAGGGCTGCAATGTGCGCTACGGCATTGCTCCGGATAAGCTGTACCAGAGCTGGCTTGTCTATGATGCCGATGAGGTCACGCTTTCCACGCTGATGGCCGGGCAGACCTATTATGTCTGCGTGGACAGCTTCAACGAAAACGGCATCACAACGGGAAAAATCATCAAAATGGAGGGCTGAACCATGCCCATAAAGGCAGTCCAGCAGTTTATGCTGGGAACCGTTTTAAGCAACGAAAACGAGGCACGCCGGACACTGGCTGCCATGAAGGCCGCAGGCTACGACGGCATTGAGCTGTGCGGGTTTATGATCCACCCCATCGGCTTTATGGTGCGGCTGCTGACCAAGGCGGCGGGTATGCCCGTGGGCAAGGGCGGCAATCTCGACTGGCACGCTTTGGTCAAAGAAGCGGGGCTGCAGGTCGTCAGCCTGCACACCGATTTGGGCAGTCTGGAGCGCGATGCCAAAGCGGTGGCGGACGAAGCCAAAAGCTTTGGCACTAAGTATGTCGTTATTACCGGAATGTATCGCTTTGATTACGGCGATGAAGTCACGATGCACGACCTTGCCGCACGGCTGAATAAGGTGGGCGCGGCGCTGAAAAACGAAGGCGTAGCGTTGCTCTACCACAACCACAACTGCGAGCTGCGCCATGTGAACGCCAAAAAACGTGCCTACGACATTTTGCTGGAGGAAACCGACCCGCAGTTCGTCAATTTTGAGTTTGACAGCTACTGGTTCACCGAGGGTGGCGCGAATGCCCTTGCGTGGATGCAGCGTCTGGGAACCCGTATGAAACTGTGGCACATCAACGACCGCGGCACCCGCCTTACCGGCAGCGCCGTAACGCCGATTTTGAAAACCGACAGCATGGAACTGGGTACCGGCAATATGGATCTGGACAGCCTGATGGCACAGGCGCTTTCTGTCGGCGTAGATGCCGTGATTCTGGAAAGCCACCGCAACTGGGTGGATAACTCCCCCGTCAAAAGCTTGCAGGTCAGTGCCGAATATCTGAAACAGTATACTTAAACCGCAATCCCCTGCCCGAAAGGACAGGGGATTTGATTTTTCCTGCGTTGAAATTTGGGTTTTTGTATGATATACTTAGGGCAGAAAATTGGAATTTGTGAAGGAAACGTATGAAATACTTATATTTGCATGGATTGGGGCAAAATGCCGACAGTTGGAACAAGGTGACAAGCGCAACAGAAGTGTCGGAAAATAGCGCATGCTTGGATTTAGCAGAAATGGTCAAAGGAAAAGTAGCAACATATTCCGCTCTCTACTCTGCTTTTTCAGAAATGTGTAACGCGGAAAATGAAGATATCATATTATGTGGTCTCTCTTTGGGCAGTGTATTGGCACTAAACTATGCGATAGACTATCCCCAAAAAGTAAAGGCACTGGTTTTGATTGCAGCGCAGTATAAGATGCCTGCGAGATTATTAAAGCTGCAAAATACGCTGTTTCATTTTATGCCGCAGTCAATGTTTCAACAAACTGGATTTGGAAAACTCGATTTTATAAGTTTGTGTAGTACCATGGCAGAACTTGATTTTAGCGATTCGTTGAACCAAATCTCCTGCCCTGCATTGGTCGTTTGTGGAGAAAAAGACAAAGCTAACAAAAAATGCGTCAATCGAACTTACAGATATTCTGAAGTGTTCCCAATTCAAGGAAATTCCGGAAACAGGTCATGAAGTAAATTTGGAGTCCCCAGAAAAAGTTAGCATCCTTATTGCGGGAGTTTTATAAAAGTATCTGACAACTTCAAGTTTATCAAAAATCAGCGCCTGCCCTGCCGTAAGTTTTACGGCAGGGCAGGCGCTTTCTTCTTATACTGTGTGCTTTCCGGGGGACAAGGGTCAGCTTACGCCCATCGGGCAGGGTGACATCGGCGGTCAGATTGGCGGGAATTTCAAACGCATACGCTACCGCATCGCCGTCATACCGCCAGCCGCTTACAATGCGCCCGGCTGGGGAATCGTAGGCAGCTTTCGCCCAGCCCAGCGCTTTGTCGGGTGTCGGGGCAATCGTCAGTGTGCCGCCCGCGTAATGAATGCCGCACACGCCGCCGAACAGCCAGCCGCAGATGGCACCGTAGCTGTAATGGTTCAGGGATTCGCACGGACACGGTGAGCTTCAGTGTTTCGGTGATGGTCACGTCAAATTCCTTCATGCGCGCCGCCTCCCTCGTCAATTTCAGCCGGAAGAAAGGGAAAGAGCAGCTCCGCCACTGCCTTGACCACAGC
>ENA-OQCL01000940-OQCL01000940.1-human-gut-metagenome-genome-assembly--contig:-NODE-940-length-11884-cov-2.211789_pt1 | contig 11884 bp, 14 predicted proteins | sample MGYA00242502_ERZ504586 | MGnify/ENA primary metagenome ERZ504586 (study PRJEB26092, sample SAMD00036316) | human gut metagenome | host: Homo sapiens | study: EMG produced TPA metagenomics assembly of... | reverse complement strand
GGTCTGAGACAGGAGTTTGCCGTCAATCAAAATTTACAATCAACCAGTAACTGAAATTATACTATACTTTATAGGCTCCTGTCAACCACGATTTTTACGCGTTCTGGCCCACTTTTTTGAAAATTTTCATAAAAAAGTTCAGTTTTTTGCCCTCATACACGGGGTCTGGGCAATAGTTTATACAAAATAATAAATAATAATGAATAAAGAATAATGCTGGTGCGCCGCCCGCAGCGGCGCAAATAAAATAGGTTGGCTGCTCTGGCTGGAATGCTTTTTTGCCGGAGCAACTGACTTTGGGTTTAAAAATGTGACGCCGTGGGCGGCACACATCCATTATTCATTATTCTTTCTTCTTTTTTCTTTACCCAAACTTTATGCCAACCCCAATGCGTGCAGCCCCAGCAAAGCACCGTAAATCACCGGCTGGTGCAGCATATAAATCAGCAGTGTGCGGCTGCCCACGGCGCATAGGGGGCGCAGGGCTTTGGGCGGCAGGCCGGGCTGCGCGGTGCAGCGGGCGCGGAACCACCGCGCAAAAAAGTACCCCACCCAATACAAAAACACCCACGGCAAAAGCGGGAAATAATCCGATGAGGAAAACACCGTCAGATCTGGCAGACCCAGCCAGAAAAGATTCGGCTTGTACCAGGCGGCGGGTAGGGCCGCCAGGTGCATTCCCTCAAACCCCAGCCAGCCCTGCGGCAGCTGGTTCAGCAGGGCAAACAGCACCGCGCTGCCCGTAACCCCTGCCAGCGGGGGCAGCTTTTCCAGCGCGGGGTGCACAGACAGTCAGCAGGGCCGCACAGCCCAGCAGGTGCAGCACGCCGAACCAGATGACTTCCTCCGGCATGGCAACGGCGGTTGCCACGGTCAGCACCACCGCGCAGGCCGCCGTGAGCAGGCCGTTCTTGAGCGGACGGCGGGATAGGGTAAAGCTGTAACCCGAAAGCAGAATAAAGCTCCAGCAGATATACTGCTGCCACACATGGCAGTGCGTGGACCAGATATCGTACCAGCCGCTGGCATGGCCAAAAATATACACCCAGTCATACATGGCATGGTAAACCAGCATATTCAGTAGCGCCAGCCCGCGCAGGGCATCGATCTGCCAAAAGCGCTGCCCGGCTGCCGCACGCAACGACTGTTGTTCGGTTTGCATCGCGTTCCCCTTCCCTGCCCTGTGCCAATATGCAAAGGGCTGATGTCACTTTACCATACTTGGCATAGCAAATGCAAGGCGCCCTTGCAAAATGACCGAAAATGCGCTAAAATCTTTGGTGAAATATACAAAGGAGGGGTCCGTTATGCCCGATATCCGTCTTGTTGCATTGGATCTGGACGGCACCGTATTCAATGATGAAAAAGAGATCACACTCCGCACGCTGGAAGCCATCCGCGCTGCCATTGCCAAAGGGGTTGATGTCACTCCCGCACGGGCGTGTGGCATCGGGTGTGCCGGAAGCGTTTTTGCGCATTCCGGCGTGCGGTATGCCCTGACTTCCAACGGGGCCAGCGTGGTGGAGCTTTTCTACCGGCAAACCGCTGGTCAACCTGCCGTTTTGATGCTGCCCTTGCCAGCGACATTTATGATATCGTGGCCGCAACGGGCGGTGCCATGGGCATTTTTATCGGCGGCAAAGCCTACACCGATTATTTTGGTGCCAATGACGGCCTTGCCCTGATGCCCCCTGCCCTGCGCCGCTACCTGCGCGACAGCCGCATTGTGGTGGATGACATGCACGCAGTGTTCGCCGCCCACCCGCACGAGGTGGAAAAGTTCAGCATCACCTATCGGGACAATGCCGCCCGCGATGCCGCCTGGCAGGCTGTTGCCAGCCGGTTTAATGTTGAGATTACTTCCAGCATTCCCAACAACATGGAGATCAACGCCCCCGGCGTGACCAAGGGCAGCGGATTAAAAACGCTGGCCGATACCCTGGGCCTGGCGATGAACCAGGTGATGGCCTGCGGCGATTCCGGCAACGACCTTGCCATGATCCAGGCCGCCGGGTACGGCATTGCGATGGGCAACGCCACACCGGATGTTCTGGCCGCCGCCCGCTATGTAACGGACGACAACAACCATGACGGCGTTGCCAAGGCCATTGAAACCTATGTGCTGAAAGGATAACCCCCTATGCCAAATATCGTTGACCGCTTTGGCCAGCTGGTTGATGACGCCATTCCCAAGCCGGAGCTTGCCCGCCAGCTGCTGCTGTTGGGCTACCGCGCCAAGGATGTGCAGCTGCTGCTTGCCCCGGAAAAAGAGCTCACCCCCGCGCGGCAGTATGCGGCACAGATCGCCATGGACGCCATGATTGCGCCCCTGGCCCACCCGCAGCGGGCGGCGCTGGTCAATATCTTTATGCCCTGTGAACTGCTGCACGCCTTCCACCTGCTGCCGATGTTTGCCGAAGCCACCGCCTGTTACCTGAACGGTGCCGCAGCCGAGCGCGGCTTTATCCATTATGCCGAGAGCGCAGGCATCAGCCCACGCTGTGCAGCTACCACAAGGCTTTGCTGGGCATGGGGCTTTCCGGCACGGCGGGCAAGCCGCTGTTCACTGCCTGCACCTCCATTGCCTGCGATGCCAACAACCTGACCTTCCGGCGGCTGGCGCAGCATTACGGCATCCCCCACTTTTATCTGGATGTGCCCTATGACCACGACGAGTACGCTGTGGCCGAAGTTTCCGACCGCCTGCGAGAGTTCGCCGCCTTTTTGGAGGATGCGACCCACCAGAAGCTGGACGAAGCGGCCCTGCAGCAGGCAGTCGCCCACAGCGGCCGCACGCTGGAACTATTGCAGCAGGCACAGGCCGCCAAGGCCGGGCGGAACCTGCACAACGATGTCACCTCCGAATTTTACGAAGTGTTTGTGACCCACACCATGCTGGGCACCCCGCAGGCTGAACAGTACGCCCGCAAGCTGCTGGCGGATATCGAGGCCAGCCCCATGGGTGGCGGCACCCGGCTGCTGTGGGCGCACGCCGTGCCGTTTTATCAGGCGCCCGTGCGGGAGCGGCTGAATTTCTCGGCAGAAAACCAGCTTATTACCTGCGATATGAACGCCGATACCTTAGGCTGCTACATGGACCCGGACAAACCGTTTGAGAGCATGGCCGCGCGGCTGGTGAACAACATCTTTAACGGCAGCGCCCAGCACCGCATCCAGCGCGCGCTGGAGCTGTGCCGCATGCAGCAGATCGACGGGGTGGTCTACTTGCTGCCAATGGGGCCTGGCAAGCAGACGATGGGGGCCGCACAGCTGTTCAAGAGCGCGACTGGAAGCCGAGGGCTACCGGTGCTGCTGCTGGACGGCGATGGCTGCGACCGCGCCAACACGAGGACGGCCAGACCGCCACCCCGGCTGGATGCTTTCCTGGAGATGCTGCACAGCAAACAGGAGGCGCTGGTATGAGCAAAACGATTTATTATGCCTGCAAATACGCCCCGCTGGAGCTGTTTGCCGGGTATGGGGCCACCTTCTCGGCGCTGGATCCGCTGGCGGAAAGTTTTTCCTGCGCGGAGCGCTGCGCCCACGCCAACCTGTGCGGTTACGCCAAGGCTGTGCTGGAACAGGTGGAGCAATCCGGCATCCGGGCTTTGGTGCTGACCAACTGCTGCGATGCCATGCTGCGCGTTTACGATGTGCTGGCTGCCAGTGGTAAGATGGAATTTTGCAGCTGCTGCCCGTCCCCACCACGAGCACCCCGGCCACCCGCGCCGCTTTGCGCGGACCTGCGCAGGCTGGCGGATGCCCTGCAGCGGTACACCGGGCAGGAATTCGACGCCAGCGCGCCCACGCCTTTTTGTGCACAAACCCCACGCCGAGGGTCCGCATTTGACCCTGCTGGGTGCCCATGGCGGCAGCGTGCTGTATGATACCGTGCAGAAAGCCTTTGCCCTGCCCGTGGTGGATGCTACCTGCACCGGCAACCGTGAGCTAGCCGATGTTGCCCCCGCCGCACTGGAGGACTTTTTGCCCGGTTACGCCGCCGCCCTGCTGGGCCAGACGCCCTGCATGCGGATGGATGCCCCGGTCAGTGAGCGCGCCGCCCTGGTGGACGGCCAGACCGTTGGCATTGTGTACCACACCGTGCAGTTCTGTGATTATTACGCCCCCGGCCTGACCGCGCCGGAGCAGTTCCATCTGCCGGTATTAAAAATTGAAACCGACTGTTCCCGCCAGACCTTTACCAGCGGCGGCGGGCAGCTGAGCACCCGCCTGGGCGCATTTGCCGAAAGCCTGAACGCCGTTCCCGATACCGAAAACAAGGAGGCCCCCGCCATGAACACCAACGCACAATATGCTGCCGGCATCGACAGCGGCTCTGCCAGCACCGATGCCGTGATCCTGGATCGCAGCGGAAAGATCTGCGGCTGGGCCATTGTGCCCACCGGCGCCGGGGCTGCAACCGGCGCCCGCCAGGCACTGGAACAGGCCCTGACGATGGCAGGCATTGCCGAAAGCGACCTGGGTTCCAAGGTATACACCGGCTACGGGCGCGAGTTCCTGGGCGATGACGGCGCAGCCGTGACCGAGATCACCTGCCATGCACGCGGGGCTCATCATCTGGACCCCGCCGTGCGCACCGTGATCGACATTGGCGGGCAGGATTCCAAGGTGATCCGCCTGAGCGAAAGCGGCGCTGTTGAAACCTTTGCGATGAACGACAAATGCGCCGCCGGTACCGGCCGTTTTTTGGAGATGATGGCCCGCACCCTGCAGATGAAGCTGCCGGAGATGAGCGAACTTGGCCTGGACTGGCACAACGATGTGACCATTTCCAGCATGTGTACCGTGTTTGCGGAAAGTGAGGTCGTCAGCCTGATTGCCCGCAGCACCGCACCGGCGGATATCATCCACGGCCTGAACAAATCTGTTGCGGGCAAAACCGCTGCCCTGGCCCGCCGCACCGGCGGCGTGGCCCCCTTTATGATGACAGGCGGTGTAGCCCGCAACCGCGGCGTTGTGAAAGAGCTGGAAACCGCCCTGAAAGCCCCGGTGGAGGTCAGCGAGTACAGCCAACTGTGCGGCAGCCTAGGCGCAGCGCTGTTTGCGCTGGAAAAAATGGGCGTGAAGCTGTAAAACCTCCGGTGCGCAAAATACTTGCTTTAAGTCGTACTTTCGTGTACACTAAGGTGTATCATATTAAGATAGCATGATGGCTGCAAAAAATAAGGAGGGCTTTCTTATGTCTTGGGGAACAAATGTACTGGTCGGCCAGTCCGGCGGGCCGACTGCTGTGATCAATTCCAGCCTGGCCGGTGTGTATGAAGCTGCCAAAGCTCTGGGTGCCGCCCATGTATACGGCATGGAGTATGGCATTCAAGGGCTTTTGCAGGGCAAGATTGTGGACCTGGATGACCGCCTTGACGACAAGATGGAAATTGAGCTGCTCAAGCGCACGCCGTCCAGTTACCTGGGCAGCTGCCGGTTCAAGCTGCCCAACCCCGCCACGGACGAACGCCCCTTTGTGCAGCTGTTTGAGCTGTTTGCCAAGTACTGCATTGGGGCCGTGTTCTACATTGGCGGCAATGATTCGATGGACACCATTGCCAAGCTTTCCGCTTACGGGGCTGCCAAGGGCAGCGAGATCCGCTTTATCGGCGTGCCCAAAACCATTGACAACGACCTGATGTACACCGACCACACCCCCGGTTACGGCAGTGCCGCCAAGTACATTGCCACCATCCTGAAAGAGGTCATCTGTGATTCCAGCGTGTATAACATCCGCAGCGTAACGGTGGCCGAGATCATGGGCCGCCATACCGGCTGGCTGGCCGGTGCCGCCAGCCTGGCTGCCGGGGCTGACTGCAACGGCCCGGACATCATTCTGCTGCCGGAGCGCCCCTTTGACGAGAATGTGTTCCTGGAAAAAGGTAGCCCAGCTGGAAAAACGACCGCCACAATGTCATCATTGCGGCCAGCGAGGGCGTAAAAAACAAGGACGGCGTTTTCCTGTGTGATTTGGTATCCACAGCAGGCCAGCTGGATGCTTTTGGCCATAAAGCCATTTTGTCCGGCACCAGCCGCTACCTGGCGGATTTGATCCATGTGCGCCTGGGCTGCAAGACCCGCGCGATCGAGTTCTCTACCCTGCAGCGCTGTGCCTCCCATCTGGCAAGCCGCACCGACATTACCGAGGCATACCAAGTGGGCGGTGCTTCGGTGGAAGCTGCTTACCGCGGCGAAACCGGTAAGATGTGCGCCATCCGCCGCATTTCGGATATGCCGTACCGCACCGAAACCGAGATGGTAGATGTGCAGAAGGTTGCCAACCTGGAAAAGCGCGTGCCGGATGACTGGATCAGCCAGGACGGCATGCATGTGACCGAAGCATTCCATCACTATGCCCGCCCCTCATCAGCCGCGCTGACCCCATCTACATCGACGGCGTGCCCCGCCATCTGCATCTGCATTGATTTACGGGGGTTTTTGTTCCTTCTTTGAAAAGAAGGAAGCAGAAGCTTTAATAATATAACACAATAATATTATTTTCCATCAAGAAAGCAATGAATAATAAAAGGCGCATCGCACCCCTTCGTAGTAGGGTGTGCGGTGCGCTTTTGTGTTGTACTTTTATTTAGGCACTGTAGGGTGGGATGCCCTCATCCCGTCCTTGAGGAACATAAATCATCCACCACATGCTAAGGCAACACCGCATAGGCTCATCCGCGGGACGATGCAAGCATCGTCCCCTACAAATGTTTGTAGGTTTGCAGCAAATATTTACGTTTCTCGGCGGGTCGGGTGCCCCACCTTACCGGGCAAGTTGCCCTTCCCCCACAAACCAAACACCCCGTCCTTCATTTCCAGCTGTCACGCAGCCAAACAAAGACGGGGGTATTTTTTAATGCCAGAGGGTAAACAGCAGCGCCAGCAGGGCCAGCAGGCCAAGCAGGTAGACGCCACAAATCAGCAGGGTAGCTTTCAGCGCACCCAGGATCGCCCACAGGCGCTCCTTACCGGTCAGCTGGGGGTCTTCCTCCCAGGGACGGTCAGCAGCCTGTTGGGGCTGCTGCGCGGGGGTATGGCCCTGCTTGCGGCGGCGCGGCAGCCAGATACTGTCGTGCTCAATGCCACTCATATCGGCCACGGTGCGGCCGTCATCCTCAAAGGGTTCGTTATGCTTCATTTTTCATACAGGTGGCACACAACATAGTGGCCGGGTTCCACCTCACGCTGCTGCGGCGCTTCGGTCTTGCAGCGCTCGGTCGCATAGGGGCAGCGGGTATGGAACTTGCAGCCCTTGGGCGGGTTGGCCGGGGACGGAATGGAGCCCTGCAGCACAATGCGCTCGCGGCGAATGGTCGGGTCCGGGATAGGAATGGCGCTGAACAGTGCCTTGGTGTAGGGATGTAGCGGATGGCTGAAGATATCCGGCGTTGCACCGTACTCCACCAGGTTGCCCAGGTACATAACGCCGACCGTATCCGAAATATGCTCAACAACAGAAAGATCGTGGGAGATGAACAGGTAGGTCAGGTTATATTTATCCTGCAATTCTTTCAGCAGATTGATGATCTGCGCCTGAATGGAAACGTCCAGTGCAGAGACCGGTTCGTCGCACACAACAAACTCCGGGTTCAGGGCAAGGGCACGGGCGATGCAGATACGCTGGCGCTGGCCGCCGGAAAATTCGTGCGGATAGCGGGTTTTGTGGTAGGGCTGCAGGCCGCAGTTATCCATGACCTGGTCAATATAATCATTGAACTCTGCCTTGGGCACCAGGTTATGCTCGCGCACAGCCTCACCGATGATCTCACCAACCGGCAGACGCGGGGACAGGCTGGAGAACGGGTCCTGGAAGATGATCTGCATCTTGGTACGCAGGTTACGCAGCTCCCTGCCGGTCATATCGTACACTTCTTTGCCGTTGAACAGTACCTGACCGCCGGTTTTTCCGCCGGCAAGGCGCAGGATTGTACGGCCGGTGGTGGATTTGCCGCAGCCGGATTCGCCGACCAGACCCATGGTATGGCCGCGCTTGAGGTTGAAGGTAACGCCATCGACAGCCTTGACATGACCCACGGTCTGGGACATCAGGCCGCCCTTGATGGGGAAGTATTTTTTAAGCTGGTTGACCATCAGAATATACTGATCATCATAGGTGACGGGGGTATAGTCCAGCTTTTTTGCGTTTTCTGCCTGTGCCATCGTCACTCACCCGCCTTTCGATTATTTTCATAGTAGCGGTAGCAGCTGACCTTGTGCGTGGGGGACAGGCTGATCTCGCAGGGGTATTCTCCATCGCAGCAGGGCAGAGCCATCTCGCAGCGATCCTTAAAGTAACAGTAGTTGGGCATATTGACCGGGTTGGGCACCTTGCCGGGGATGGAGTACAGTCGGTCCACCTTTTTGCCCACGATCGGTTTGGAAGCCATCAGGCCGATGGTATAGGGGTGAGCCGGGTTTGCGAAAATCTCCTGAGCGGTGCCCTTTTCCACCACGCGGCCTGCGTACATGACAACAACGTAATCTGCCATCTCGGCAATCACACCCAGGTCATGGGTGATCAGCATGATGGAGGAGTTAATGCGGTCCTTCAGGTTGCGCAGCAGGTCCAGGATCTGGGCCTGAATTGTCACGTCCAGTGCGGTGGTGGGTTCGTCGGCGATGATAACCTTGGGGTTGCAGGCCAATGCCATGGCGATCATGACACGCTGGCGCATACCGCCGGACAACTCATGCGGGTACATCTCATATACACCCTGGCTGTTGGCGATGCCAACCATCTCCAGCATTTCAACGGTGCGCTTTTTGATGTCCTCTTTGCTCTTGCCTTCGCCGTCATGCAGAGCAATGACTTCATCGATCTGAGCACCGATGCGGAACACCGGGTTCAGGCTGGTCATCGGCTCCTGGAAGATCATCGAAATATAGTTGCCGCGCAGGTGCTGCATGACCGTGCCGGGAGTTTTGGCAACATCATAGGCTTTGCCATTACCCAGGTTCAGGCGGATCTCGCCCTGAACGATCTGGCCCTGGGGGCGCTGCAGCAGCTGCATCAGCGAAAGGCTGGTAACGGATTTGCCGCAGCCGGATTCGCCCACAACGCCCACGGTTTTACCCACAGGAACTTCAAACGAAACACCGTCCACGCTTTTTACCACGCCGGTATCGGTAAAGAAATAGGTGTGCAGGTTATCAAACTCAACAGCGTTTTCCGGGTTCTTCATCTGGGTCAGGTACTCAGATTCCGGCACATTCTTGCGCTTGCGCTGTTTTTCGTACTGGTCCGTAATGCGGCGGTTTTCTTTGGAGATACGCCGCGACTCCTTGGCGGAAAGGTAACCGTCCTGTTGTTTAGCCATCGTGTGTGTCTCCTTTCATCAGCGTTTCATCTTGGGGTCAAAGGCATCGCGCAGGCCATCGCCCACAAAGTTGAAGCCCAGAACCGTGATCAGCAGGCAGATGCCGGCCGGGACCCAGATGAACAGATAGTTGGTCATAACATAAGCGTTGTTGACATCGTTGATGATGTTGCCCCAGGATGCAAACGGGTACTTAACGCCCAGACCCAGGAAAGACAGGGTGGCTTCCGTCAGGATGGTGGAGCCAAGGCTCATGGTGCAGGTAACAATCAGCTGCGGGATAACGTTGGGGATCAGGTGGCGGAAGATGCGGTGCCATGCGCTGATGCCGCAGGCTTCGGCTGCCGTCATGAACTCCTGCTCGCGCAGGGACAAAATCTGGCCGCGGACCAGGCGGGCAATGCCGGGCCAGCCCAGGAAGCCGAGGATCAGCATCAGGTACATCATACGGGTCCAGGAGTCAATGCGCATGGCGTCCATGGCAGCGCCCAGAATGATGATGATGGGCATGGAGGGCAGGCAGTAGAAAACGTCCACGATACGCATGATGAGGTTATCCACCCAGCCGCCGAAGTAGCCGGAGATACCGCCCATAACAATACCGATGGAGCCTTCGATCGCAACAACGATGAAGCCGATGATCAGGGAAACACGGCCGCCGTACATCAGGCGGGTCAGCATATCCATACCGTTGGTATCGGTGCCCAGCCAGTGCTCCTTGTTGGGGCTTGCGTAACGGTCAAACACATAGGTTTCCGTCATCTGCTTCACGCTCCAAACGCCGGTGCTGGCATCGTACACGATGTCATACTCGGCTTCGTTGCCGTCGGCATCGGTGTAGGTGAACTCGGTAATATTATCGTCAATGGCTTCTTCCAGGCGGTCGCGGAAGTCACGGCTGATGACCACGCTGGCATCGGCAGCGGAAACGACAAAGCGGCCGATGTAGGCAACTTCGCTGCCGCTCTGGATAATATTGCCGTCAGCGTCCAGTTCATAATCCTGGCCATCGGCAGTAAAGGTGGTTTCCCCTGCTGCCTGGGCAGTCAGGGCGGCCAGCTTGGCATCAAAGCTCAGCTCGGCCACGCCGTCCGCTGCGGTGACCATATCCTTAGAGGCATAAGCCAGCACAGTGCGGCCCTGGCGGAAGACGTACAGGTCCTCGCTCAGGGTTTCCACTTCGTAATCGTTATCTTTATAGGTAAAGGTCTCTTCACCCTTCTTGATGGCCTCGTTGCCCTTGCTCTGGGCAATGGAGCCGAACTCCTGGCCATCGGCAACAACAAAGCGCAGTTTATCGTTGCGGGTCACACCCACATACTCTTTGGACATCTGGGTGTAGGTGTAGAACTGCTGGTCCTGGCCGTAAGGGCTGACCACGCCGCCAATGAAGGAAAAAGACGAACATGGCAAAGCAGCATCGTCAGGCCCACAACGGCCAGACGGTTGCGGAAGAACCGCTTGGCAACCAGCGCACCGGGCGAAAGCAACCTTAACGCGGCGGTCGTCGTTCAGGGAGTACTGCTCCTTTTTGGGGGTGTTGTTCTGGGTATTCTCACTCATGGGTGCAGTCTCCTTTCTTTAAGAAATGCGCACGCGCGGGTCAACCACTGCGTACATGATATCAGTCAGCAGGTTGCTGACCAGGGTAAGCACCGCCATAAAGGACAGGTAGAACATGGTGAACGGGATATCGCCCGCAACCATGGACTGGTAAGAGATGTAGCCGATGCCGGGGATGGAGAACAGAGTCTCCGTGATCAAGGCACCGCTGAACGAGGGCCGGGCAGAGAACCGCCGATGATGGTAACCAGGGGGATCAGGGTGTTGCGGAATGCGTGCTTATAGATGACCACATGCTCCGAAAGGCCCTTGGCGCGGGCGGTACGGATATAGTCGGCGTTCAGCACTTCCAGCATGTTGGTGCGGGTGTAACGCATGGTAGAGCCGATGGAAACAATGACCAGCGTGACGATGGGCAGCACCAGATGGTTGGCGCGATCACAGAACTGGCCCCACGAGCTGAGCTGGGCATAATCACGCCCGACCAGGCCGTACAGGTCAAACCAGCCAAGCTTGACAGAGAACAGCAGCTTGAGCAGCGTAGCAAAGAAGAAGGTGGGCAGAGAGATGCCCACCAGAGCCACAGCGGTGATGACGTAATCGGTACGGGAATACTGTTTGGTAGCAGCCAGGATGCCCAGGGGCACAGCGATGATCATGGACACCACAAAGGAGATGCCGCCCATGACAACAGACAGACCAATAACTTCCTGGAATTTTTGAACAACAGGGACGTTCCACTTCCAGCTGTCACCGAACTGACCGCGCACTGCGCTGGACAGCCAGGTCATGAAGCCGGGCAGGATGCCCTTATCCAGACCATAGGCTGCGTTGAGCTGATCCAGCCATTCCTGATACGGTTTTGCGCCCGCGGCTGGCAGACAGCTGCATGGCCATGTTCTCGGCAAAAGAGCTGGGCAGGCTGCGCACCGGCAGCGTGATTTGTATTGGGAATACAGGTTCCTGCAAGGGCTCGTCCTCCTGTCAGGGGCAGTCAG
>ENA-OQCL01000939-OQCL01000939.1-human-gut-metagenome-genome-assembly--contig:-NODE-939-length-11905-cov-4.060537_pt1 | contig 11905 bp, 12 predicted proteins | sample MGYA00242502_ERZ504586 | MGnify/ENA primary metagenome ERZ504586 (study PRJEB26092, sample SAMD00036316) | human gut metagenome | host: Homo sapiens | study: EMG produced TPA metagenomics assembly of... | reverse complement strand
ATGCTCGAATGCTCGCTCGAGCAGTTTTTGAAATTGTCCTTGGACGACGGCTTCGACAATGACACCTTCCTCGTGCTGAAGGACGTGCACGAGGAACTGCACGACAAAAAGGGTCATAGCTCTGCTGAAGCGCATCGCGGAGTACAGCCTTTATAAAGAGAACTACAACTGCACCGTTTTCATAGTATCGTCGAAGACCGTCATACCGCAGGAGCTTGAGAATTACGTCACGATATTCGACATACCGCTACCCGACGGCGCGGAAATCATGGAGATTATAGACACGTTCGCCCGGGACCTCGACATCGACATACCGCAAGATACGCGGAACGAAATAGCGCTGTCGTTCCGCGGGCTTAGCGAGTTTCAGATTAAGCAGATTCTCAACCTCGCGTACCAGAACGGCGGATATATCGACGAGAACGACAAGCAGCTGATCCTCCGAGAGAAGGAACAGTTTATAAAAAAGTCGGGAATGCTTGAGCTCGTCAACTTCAAGGAGACGGTGGAGGACATCGGCGGTCTCGAGAACCTTAAAAGGTGGTTGGAGAGGAAGGCGAAGATTTTCAATGAGCTGGATAGGGCGATACGCTTCGGCGTCGATATCCCTAAGGGAGTCATGATAGTCGGAATGCCCGGCTGCGGCAAAAGCCTAACGGCTAAGGCGACGGCGAACCTTTTTGAAATCCCGCTCGTCCGCCTCGACGTCGGCAGGCTGCTCGGCAAGTACGTCGGCGAGTCCGAGGAGAATATGAGGAAGGCTCTGAAGCTGTCGGAGGCTATCAGCCCGTGCGTCCTCTGGATAGACGAGATAGAAAAGGCGTTTTCCGGTGTCGGCGGAAGCGGCGGAGGAAGCGACGTGACGACGAGGCTCTTCGGTCAATTCCTGACGTGGATGCAGGAGAAGGAGAGTACGGTGTTCATCATCGCGACGGCGAACGACATATCGCACATGCCGCCGGAGTTTCTGCGCAAGGGGCGCTTCGACGAGCTGTTCTTCGTTGACCTGCCGAACAAAGAGGAGCGCCGCAGGATAATCGAGATACATTTGAAGAAGCGAAATAAATTGCGGAAGGATATAGACGCCGCCGCGCTGATAGAGGCGACCGAGGGCTTCAACGGCGCTGACCTTGAGGCCGTCGTCAAAGAGACGATAGAGACGGCATTCATAAATGGGAACGGCGCAGTCACGACCGTAGACCTGCTGAAAACCGTCAGGGAGACTAAATCCATATCCAGCACGCTGAAGGACAAGATAGCGCAGATAAGAGAAACGATAAAGAAATTAGACATAAAACCGGCTAGCGCGCCGGATAAAAAATAGGAGGGACGGCCATGCCGGACGGGAAAGAGGCGGAACGTACTTACGACGCGGTGCTCGAAATAGACGAGGAATACGAGCCGAAGGTGACCGCAGCAGAAGCTGAGGCGCTGAAGCCTATCCAGAAGGAGTTCATGCAAAGCTACCTGGCGAACAGGGACAAAATGCCGGTAGAGGAATGGCTGAAGGACGAAATGGGGCGCAGCCTGCCGGAGCGCAGCGAAGAAGAGATCTCCGAGATGAGCGCCGATATAATCACTACGCTGAAGGTGCAGGAGGAAAAGAAAAAGTCGCTCGAGCGCGCCGTATCCGACGGCAGAAGCAAAGCGTCGTGGCTCGCGGGCGAGCTGCGCCAGGCCACGGCCCACATGAGCGGGCAGGAGGCCGCGAAATATGCGCAGAATCTCGACGCCGCGCTGGAAAAGGCGAACTCCACCTTATTCAGAACCATTACGACGCAGGCGGGGATTGTCAGCCAGAATCCGAACCTCGGCGGCTTCATCGCGGAGCAGTATCACGCACAGACCTTCAACCTGAACGCGGAAGCGAGCGGCAGCCCGTACCGCGCGAAGGTGCTCGAGCCGACGGGAAGCGTCTACGGTAAAAACTCCGTAGACATCGTAATCGTGGACGGCAGCGGGAAGGTCGTAAGGCGCTACCAGTCGAAATACTGCAAGGACGCGGAGGCTACCGCCAAAGCCTTTGGCCACAACTACCGCGGGCAGAGGAAGCTCGTCCCGGACGGACAGGAGGGCGAGGTAGGCAAAAACGCGACGAACGTCCTCGAAGCTCCGGACGGCACGAAGAGCAAGCCACTAAGCAAAGAGGGCGCTGATAAATTACAGAAAGAGGCGCAGAGCGGCAGCTGGAAAGAGCTGGACTGGAACGAATACAAGCTCAAGGACGTCGCCGTAGGCATCGGCAAGCAGGCCGGACAGGCCGCGCTGATGGGCGCGGCGGTCGGCGCAGGCTTTGAAGTCGCGAATAAATTATGGAACGGCGAAAAAATCGACGGAGAAGAGCTTGTAGAGAAAGCCTTAACCTCAGGCGCGGACTTCGGCGTAAAAGCCGCGGCAGCGGGAGCGCTGAAGGTGGGCGCTGAAAAAGGCATAATAAAATGCCTGCAAGGCACGCCCGCCGGAACGATAGCAAACATGGCAAATATAGCAATCGAGAATGTAAAAGTCCTCGGACGCATGGCGGACGGGCAGCTGACCGCTAAGGAAGGGCTTGAGAAAATGGAGGAAGTTTCAATTTCCTCCATAGGAGGCATAATGGCGAGCGCAAAGGGTATGGGTATAGGCGCAACGGTAGGCTCTGTGCTCGGCCCCATAGGCACAGCCGCAGGAGGCCTGGTCGGCGGCGCAGTCGGATATATGGCCGGGTCAAAGGTGGGACAGGCAGTCGCAAAGGGCGTCAAGGCAATCCAGAATACCGCGATAAAGGTGGTAAAAAACCGTAGGCGGCGCGATAAGGGAAAAAGTAAGCGCCTTCGCAGATAAAGTAGAAAGCTTTTTCAGCGGGCTTGCAAGCATATTCGATTAAGCTATGGACGAGGGGTGCGAGACGCCCCTTCTCTTATAGCCGCTTACCTTGATAAGAAAGACAGCGTCATTTCGTCATGCCGCGCTCCGACGCGGCATCCAGGGTCTTCAAATACCGTGGCGCACGGGAATTTAGAGACACTGGACCCCGCGTCAAGCACGGGGTGACGAAGTACGGCGGCTTCCCCACCTGCGGGGAGGCCGCCGTTTTTTCGTGCGCGCGGCGGGGCTCGCCGGGCCTTCGCGTTTTGACTTTTTCATACGCTGCGAGGATAATACGTGAAGTACCTGTAAAGGGGGTACGATGTTGTGAAGCTTTCCGGAATTTTCACAGGCAAGGGAATTTTAGCCGCGGCGGCCGCGCTGCTGATAGTCGGCACGTCTGCGGCGATTTATCTAAAAGAGAGGCCGGACACGGCGCACGTGCGCGCGTCCGGTACGGTCGAGGTGACGCAGGTGCGGCTCGCGCCGCTTGCCAGCGGACGCATCGTCGAGCTTGCAATCGAGGAGTCCGACAAGGTCGAGAAGGGGCAGTTCGTCGCGCGGCTGTCGATGGACGGCGCGGACGACGACTTGCGCATGGCGGAGCAGGCGCTCGCCGCGGCGCGCGCGCAGCTCGCGGAGCTGCGAAGCGGCTTCCGCAAAGAGGATATAGCGCGCGCGAGGGCCGAGGTCGCGGCGCGGCGCGCGCAGTACGAGCAGGCGAAGCGCGACGAGGAACGTTTCGCGGCTCTCGCGGCAGACGGCGTCGTCGCCGCGCGCGACGCGGAGCTCGCCGCCGAGCAGTCGAAGGCATCGTATAACGTGATGAAGGCCGCCGCCGAACAGCTGCGCCTGCTGGAAAACGGGCCGAGGGCCGAGCAGATAGCGGCGGCGGAGGCGAACGCCGCGCGCGCGGAGGCGGCCGCTGCGAGAAGGCCAAGACGCTCGCCGGCTACAAGACGCTCTATTCCCCGGTCGCGGGCACAGTGCTGACGAAGAATTACGAAGAGGGCGACGTGATAGCCGCGGGCGCGCCAATCGCGACGCTCGGCGACCTGACGGACTGCTGGGTGAAGCTCTACATCCCCTCGACGCAGCTCTCGCTCGTCAAGCTCGGCGCGAAATGCAGCGTTTCTGTAGACCCGTTCCCGAACAAATCTTTCGAGGCGACGGTCACGGAGATCAACCAGCAGGCCGAGTACAATCCGCGCATGTCGCTGACGCAGAGCGAGCGCGCGAACATGGTGTTCTGGATAAAAGTTTCGATAAAGGACACGGAGGGCGTCATAAAGCCCGGAATGCCGGCGGACGTTACGATATTATGACGGATGCGGCGAGCGTCCTCTCCTACCATAAAGTTACGAAGAGCTTCGGCGCGGCGCGCGCTCTCGACGGCGTGGAGCTCGATATAAAGCGCGGCGAGATTTTCGGCTTCATCGGCCCCGACGGCGCGGGCAAGACGACTATGATGCGCATGGCGATGGGCATTATAAACCCGGACGAGGGCGAATGCCTGCTGCTCGGCTCGGCCGACAGGCGCGCGGCGCGCGAACGCGCCGGCTACGTGCCGCAGCTTTTCAGCCTTTACACGAATATGAGCGTCATGGAGAATATACGGCTCTTCGGCTCGCTTTACGGCAAGCCGGAAAAGGCGGTTGAGGAGCGCGCCGAGTTCATTTTGTCGCGCGTCGGCCTATGGGGCTTCCGCGACAGGTTCGCGGGGAATCTATCCGGCGGCATGAAGCAGAAGCTCGCGCTCGCGATAGGGCTGCTGAACACGCCGGAGATACTGCTGCTCGACGAGCCGACGACGGGCGTCGACCCCGTGGCGCGGCGCGAATTCTGGGCGCTGCTCTACCAGTTCAACCACGAGGGGCTGACGATAGCGGTCAGCACGCCGTACATGGACGAGGCGGAGCTCTGCACGCGCAAGCTGTTCTTAAACGGCGGGCGCATTCTCGACATCGGCACGACGGGCGAGCTGCTCTCTCGCTATCCGTACAAGATAATGAGCCTCGCGACGGGCAGCCGCGAGGCGGGCGCGTGGCTCTCGGGGCGCGCGCATATCGTAGACGCGAATATGTTCGGCTCGAAGTACCACATCGTCACCGACGACGCGGACGGCGCGCGCGATTCCGCCGCGGCGGCATTCCGCGAACACGGCGCGGAGCCGCCGGAGATGCGCGAAATAGAGCCGGGGCTGGAAGATTTGTTCGTGGCCTTCGCGGGAAGGAGCGCGGCGCAATGCCCCAGATAGTGGTACAGACTGAGCACCTGACGAAGAAGTTCGGCTCTTTCACCGCCGTAGACGACATCAATATGTCGATAGAGGAAGGGGCAGGTCTACGGCTTCCTCGGCCCCAACGGCGCGGGAAAGTCCACGACGATACGGATGCTCTGCGGCCTGCTGGCCCCGACCTCGGGGCGCGGCCTCGTCCTCGGGATGGACCTCGCCTCGAACGGGCAGAAGCTCAAGGAGAAAATCGGCTACATGTCGCAGAAGTTCTCTCTCTACCCGGAGCTTTCCGTCATTGAGAATCTCAACCTATATTCAGGCCTCTACGGCCTGCGCGGCGCGGAGAAGAAGAAGCGCATAGGCGAGATGCTGGAGCTCGCGGGGCTGACCGGGCGCGAAAACGAGCCGACGGCCTCGCTCTCCGGCGGCTGGCGTCAAAGGCTCGCGCTCGGCTGCGCGATACTGCACAGGCCGAAAATTCTGTTTCTCGACGAAGCTACTAGCGGCGTCGACCCGAAGGCGCGGCTGCTTTTCTGGGATATAATCTACGACCTTGCGGCGAACGGCACGACTGTCATGGTGACGACGCACTTCATGGACGAGGCCGAGCACTGCAACAAGGTCGCATTCATATATTACGGGCGGCTCATCGCCGACGACTCGCCGGACGATCTGAAAAAGACGCTGCCCGGCAGGCTTTACGAAATTTCTTGCGACGCGCCGATGGAGCTGCTCGCGAAGGTGCAGCGCGGAGAGGGCGGGGAGTTCATCGACTCGTACTTCTTCGGCGACAAGGTCCACATTTTAGCGCCGGCCGGCCGCGAGCTGCGCGCCGAGGGGATTTTCGAGGGCTGCCGCGTCGCGCGCATAGAGCAGTCGATGGAGGACGTTTTCGTATATCTCGTGAAGTCGCACGCGCACGACGACCTCGGCGCGGGGCGCATATCGGGAATAGGAAGCGCGACCGCGGCGAACGCGAAGGCAGCGAAGGAGGAAGCGAAGAAATGAACTGGGACCGTATGCGCGCGCTGATCGTCAAGGAATTCATACAGGTCATGCGCGACAAGATAACTCTTGCGATAATCGTATTCATGCCGCTCGCGCAGCTTCTGATTTTCGGCTTCGCGATCAACACGGACATCCGCCACCTCAAGACGGTCGTCTTCGACCAGTCGCGCACGCAGGAGAGCCGCGAGATGATAAACAGCCTCACGGCGAGCAACTACTTCGACATAGAAAAATACGCCGCGAGCCTCCGCGAGGTCAACGAAAGCGTCGAGTCTGGCCGCGCGAAGGTCGGCATCGTATTCCCGCCCGACTACGCGCGCGACATAAAGGGCGGACGGCAGACCTCGGTGCAGGTCATCGTCGACGCGACGGACAACCTCAGCGCTTCGTCGGCGCTCTCGGCGGCGCAGACGATAGGAATGCTCAAGTCACAGGAGATACTCGCCGAGAAATTCTCTCGGCTCGGCATCCGCGTGCCCGGGCAAGCGGTGGATATGCGCATCCGCCTCTGGTACAACCCCGACTTCGTAACGTCGTGGTACATCGTGCCGGGCATCATGGGGCTGCTGCTGACTCTGACGCTCATATCGATGATGTCGATGGCGATAGTGCGCGAGAGCGAGCAGGGCACGCTCGAACAGCTGCTCGTCACGCCGATGAAGATATGGGAGCTGCTGACCGCGAAGATAATCCCATACATCATAGTCGGCTACGTGCAGATATTCATCTCGATAGTCGTCGGGATATTCGTCTTCAATATGCCCTTCCTCGGCAGCATGACGCTCTTCTACGCGCTGACCTTCTTCTACGTCGTAGCGAGCCTCTCGCTCGGCATCATGATCTCGTGCTTCGCGCAGAACCAGACTCAGGCGCTCCAGATGTCCGTCTTCATCATACTGCCGAGCGTCCTTCTCTCGGGCTTCGTCTTCCCGCTCGAATCGATGCCCGCGGGCTTCCGCTACCTCGGCGAGTGCTTCCCGATAACCTATTACATAAACATATCGCGCCAGATAATCCTCAAGGGCGGCGGTCTGGCCTACGTCTGGCAGGACACGCTGGCGCTCGCGGCATATATCGCCGTGATGTTCACGGCCTCGGTCGTAATGTTCAGACGCCGCTTTGTGCCGTAAGCGCGTGAAAGGAATGATAAAATGCCGAAGATGTCAAAATTTTCATATCCGCGCTCGCCGCGCTGACGCTCGCCTGCGCGCCATGCGCGGGCGCTGAACGGGCGGAAACCTCGCCGGCCGTCGAAATCGACTATATAGAGGACGCGGCGCTCGCGAAGCTGCTTATCGCGGCGGGCGAGGAAAATCCGCAGATAGCCGCGGCGAAGCAGCGTACCGAGGCGGCGCGCGCGAAGGTCGAAGCCGCAGCCGCGCGGCTCGGGCCGGACGTATTCGCGGGCTCGGCGGCCTGTGGCAGGAGGACGGCGTGACCGTCAACGCGGCGGTGCCCTTCTTAGGCGGCTCTCTGCCCGTCACGGCGATAGGCTCTAACACATACGCGGCCGCGGTAGGGCTGTCGCAGGTCATATACGCGGGCGGCTCGCTGACGGCGCAGAAGGAGGCGGAGCGGCTCGCGCTCGGAGCGGCGCAGGCGCAGGAGCTGCGCACAGAACAAGCGGTCGGAAACTCCGTCCGCCGCGCCTACTACGCGCTGCGTTCCGCGCAGGCCAAGGCGCGCGTCGCGCGCGAGGCGCTGTCGCTCGCTAAGGAACATCTTGCGCGCGCGGAGAAACTCTTCAAAGCGGGAGTCGTTGCTAAGAACGACGTGCTGCGCGGCGGCGTAGCTGTCTCCGAGGCCGAGCTTTCGCTGATACGCGCGCAGAGCGGCGAGGCCAACGCGCTCACGGCGCTGCGCCGCGCGGTGGGAACGGATTTGATTAAAGCGGAGCTGGAAGCGCCCGACATATTCGCGCAGAAATTATTCTCCGAGGACGGAGACAGGGATCTCGCGAAAATCCTGCCGCGCGTCCCAAGCGGCGACAGGACGGCGCAGGCCTTCGAAGCGCGCGCCGAGCTCAAAGCCTACGCGCTCTTGAGCAAACAGGCTGAAAAGCTTGCGCGCGCCGCGCAGGGGCGGACGCTGCCGCAGATTCTAGGCGCGGCGGGCTACGTCGCGGCGGACGACAGCTTCTTCCCCGGCGAGGGCGAGGCGGTCGCCGCGATAGGAATGTACTGGAACCTCTACGACGGCGGCGAGATGCGCGCAAAGACGCGCGAGGCCAAGGCCAAGGCGAAGGAGCTGCTCTTCCAGCTCGAGGATATGAAGAACGCCGTCCGCATGGAGGTAGTGCAGGCCGAGCAGAACTTAGCATCGGCGCGCAGCCGCCTGGAAGTCGCGCTTCGCCAGACGGAGCAGGCGCGCGAGGACTACCGCATAGCCGTGCGCCGCTACGAGGAAAACGTAGGCACGGCGCTAGAAGAATCCGACTCGCGCGTAGCGCTCGTAAACGCGCTCTCCGAGACGGCTGCGGCGCTATACGACATAAAGACCGCCGAGGCCGACCTGATTTACGCGGTCGGGAAATAGACGAAAACGCGGCGGCTGTGCGAAGCCGCCGCTGTTGTTAAACTTGTCAAACTTCTAATAAAAACTATGTCGCCCTGGAAATCTTCTGTGCCCGATGGAGCGGGGCAGACTCTCCAGGGCCTCCGTCCTAATCGTTAGAGGCCGCAACGGAGCGTATACGTTGCTTTGTCGTCCCTAACGTTTACCACGGAGATTCCGGCCAGAAAATTGCCGGAATGACATAATTGGTTTTGCTGTTTGTTTAAAAGGCTATGTTATATCTTCACGTCCTTCATCACAACGTTCTTCAAATAACCGTCAAACGCGCGATACTCCGCGTCCGTCAGCGCGCGCGGGTGCGACATCACGACGAGCGGATGGCCGGGGTATCCCGCGTGGTAGGGCGGGTGGACGTGCGCGAAGGGGTTTTCCGCGAAGCCCGCGCGCTCGTAGAAATTTTTGCGTCGGCGCGAGATTTCGTCAATCGGCGGGTCTATCTCTAAAATTATTTTTTTGCCGCTTTGCGCGAGAAGCGCTAAAGCCTCCGCGCCTATGCCGCGTCCGCGAAGCTCCGGCGCGGTGCAGAAATGCTCGACGTAGATGAAATCCTCCGCCTCCCAGCACAACATCAGCCCCGCGAACTCATCGCCGTCGTAAATCAGCTCGAAGCGGTAGTCCGCGCTCGCGAGCGCCGCGGCCTGCGCTTCGCCGTCTCTTTGCTCGTGGTACGGAAAGCTCACGGCGCAGAGCGCGCGCGCCGCGTTGTATCTCTCGTCATGCGTATCGGCCAGCCGCTCGAACCTCACGCCGTTTCGCCTCCCGCGCGCTTCTCCTTGTAGCTCTCGCCCCACGTCCACATCGCGTCGAGCACGGGGCGGAGGCTCATGCCCGTCTCGGTGAGCGTGTATTCGACGCGCGGCGGCACCTCGGCGTAGACGCGGCGCGTCAGCAGGCCGTCCTCCTCCATCGAGCGCAGGTTCGCGGTCAGCACCTTCTGCGAGACGTTGCCGACAGATTTGCGCAGCTCGCCGAAGCGCTTCGTCCCGCCGAGCAAGTCGCGTATTATCAAAACCTTCCAGCGGTCGCTGATAAGCGAGAGCGTCGTCTCGACGGGGCAGGCGGGCAGTGTTTTATCCAATTTATCCGGTCTCCTTCACAATAGTATCGTTTGGATTACTACGGCACAAATTTGTGCTTACTTTAAAATTTTTCGCTACGGACATATTATAACGGCGTCGGAGGGAACGCAAGGGACTTCGGCGAAATTGAAAAACTCGGAGGAATTTCTCATGAAAATTGCAGTTATATGCGCCAACGGAAAAGCGGGAAAACTTATCGTCGAGGAGGCCGCGCGCCGCGGACATGACGTTACGGCGGTCGTGCGCGGGGAGAACCGCAGCGCGGCGAAGAGCGCGATAATCAAGGATTTGTTCGACCTCACGGCGGACGACCTGAAGGGCTTCGACTCGGTAGTAGACGCCTTCGGCGCGTGGACGCCCGAGGCTCTGCCGCAGCACGTTACGTCGCTGCGCAAAATCTGCGGCGTTTTGAGCGGCTCGCCGGCGCGCCTCTACGTCGTCGGCGGCGCGGGAAGCCTGTACCTCGACGCAGAGCATAAGACGCGGCTGATGGACGCGCCGAGCTTCCCCGATATATTCAAGCCGCTCGCCTCGAACATGGGAGAAGCGCTCGACGAGCTGCGCGCGCGTAAGGACGTAACGTGGACGTACCTCTCCCCCGCCGCCGACTTCCGCACCGACGGCGAGCGCACGGGCAAGTACAAGCTCGCGGGCGAGGAGTTCGCGGCGAACGCGAATGGCGAGAGCTTCATAAGCTACGCCGACTACGCCGCCGCGATGCTCGACGTGATAGAGAGCGGCAAATACGCGGACGAGCGCATATCGGTGTACGCGGAGTAAGATTCCCGCCCGCGGCGAATCTGCGGCGGCCTCCGAGATCGCGCGGCGCGGCGCGCGGCTGCGGAGGCCGCCGCTTTTTGTGAAATTTTTCAAAATTTTCGTCCCGCGCCGCTGGCGGGCGGAGGCGCGTGCAGCTACAATAAAGGGATAAGGAAGGGGTGTTGACGATGGATTACGAAGGACAGATATGCAAGCCGCCGATGGAGATAGGCAGGTTCATGCTGCCGGTCGCGGTCGGCTGCTCCTATAACGCCTGCCGCTTCTGCACGCTCTTCAAGCATCTGAAATTCCGCGAGCTTCCGCTCGACAAGGTCGAGGCGGAGCTTCTGCGCGTGAAGAACCTCGGCGGCAGCCCGAAGAAAATTTTCCTCGGCGACGGCAACCCGTTCGGCCTGAACGCGGAGCGGCTGCTCGAGGTGCTCGCGCTGATCCACAAATATTTCCCCGATTGTTACGACGTGAGCATGGACGCGACCGTGACGAACGTCTCGGAGAAGAGCGGCGAAGAGCTGCGCGCGCTGCGCGATAACGGCGTGAGCGAGCTGTACGTCGGAATCGAGTGCGGGCTTGAGGACGTGCTCGCGTTTATGCGGAAGGACCACGATTCCGAAGAGGCGCGCCGTCAGATAGCGCGGCTCATGGAGGCCGGGATTATGTACAGCGCGCACATAATGTGCGGCACGGCGGGCGCGGGGCGCGGAATCGAGAACGCCGAGGCGACGGCTCGCTTTCTGAACGAGACCGGCCCGCACAGGATCGTCAACACGTCGCTATTCATCCACCGCAGCGCGCCGCTCTTTTCGGACATCGAGAGCGGACGCTTCACCCCCGCGACGGAGCTCGAAAATATGCTCGAGGAGCGCAGGCTTCTGGAGCTGCTGACCGTTCCCGTCGATTTCTACGACGGGCTGCATGACTACATGGAGGTGCGGACGAAGGGGCGCCTGCCGCAGGACCGCGAAAGGATGCTCGCGCGCCTCGACATGGAGATAGAACGGAAGCGCGAGCGCGCGGAGATGTACGTCGTCTACGCGTCGTAAAGCCCTCGCCGCTTCGCAGATTTCCGGCGAAAGCGCCGCGTTCCCGCCGCAGCTGTGCGGCGAGGGCGCGGCGCGCTTTTTTATGCCGCGGCTCCGCGCTCCGCCGTCGCGCGCAAAGTCCCCGCCTTTTCCGCGCGCGTGCGGAACGTTTTTTCACAATTTATTACTATTATATGCTATCATATTATCGTAACTAAATATCTATTTCTCAACGCCGAGCCCGCGTGCGGCAGCGGGGAGGGGTCGCTATGACGCTGAAAAGAGAAGGGACTCTTTTCCACAGCTCGTACTCGAAAGCATACAGGAGTCGATAAGGGACGGCGAGTTCCGCCCGGCGAGGC
>ENA-OQCL01000938-OQCL01000938.1-human-gut-metagenome-genome-assembly--contig:-NODE-938-length-11908-cov-2.268313_pt1 | contig 11908 bp, 23 predicted proteins | sample MGYA00242502_ERZ504586 | MGnify/ENA primary metagenome ERZ504586 (study PRJEB26092, sample SAMD00036316) | human gut metagenome | host: Homo sapiens | study: EMG produced TPA metagenomics assembly of... | reverse complement strand
ATAGTATCGGCATTGCGCGGCGTTTTAAACTGTGCTACACTGGTTTTACACCTTAGCATTCTCTTTTGGAAGGAAGTTTTTGCCATGAAACTGCAACACGTCACCCCAGAAAGCGTGGGAGTGCCCTCCCAGGCTGTGCTGGACCTGCTGGACGAATTCTACCGCCAGGGCGTGGAGATGCACGGGCTGATGCTCCTGCGCCACGGCCAAGTCTACGCCGAGGGCCACTGGGCCCCCTACAACGCCCAAACGCCCCACATCCTCTTTTCTTTCAGCAAGAGCCTGACCTCCACCGCCATTGGCTTCGCGGTGCAGGAGGGCATCCTCTCCCTGGAGGACAAGCTGGTGGACCTGTTCCCCCGACAAGGTGCCGGTGAACCCCAGCGAAAACCTGCAAGCCTGCTGCGTGCGGGATTTGCTGATGATGGCCTGCGGCCACGCCAAGGAAATTGACTGGGTGGCAAGCAGCTCCGATTGGGTTTCCCAGTTCCTGGAGGACCCCTTTGTCTACCAGCCGGGCACCCACTTTTTGTACAACACCGCGGGCACCAATATGCTTTCCGCCATCATCACCCGGAAAACCGGGCTGACCCTCACTCAGTTCTTACAGCCCCGGCTCTTTGACCCCCTGGAGATGGGCCAGGTCTTTTGCCAGCCTCTGGCCGACGGCACCGAGATGGGCGGCGCCGGGATGTACCTCACCTTGGAGGCCATGGCCCGCTTCACCCAGTTTGTGGCCCACAAGGGCCGCTGGGAGGGCAAGCAGCTGCTGAACGCCGCCTGGTTTGAGGAGGCCACCGCCAAGCACATTGAGAACCTGGGCCCCGGCTGGGACGGCGACCCCGACTGGCACGCGGGCTACTGCTACCAGTTCTGGCGCTGCGACAAGCCAGGCATCTTCCGGGGGGACGGTGCCTACGGCCAATACGGCATTGTGCTGGAGCCCCAGGACGCGGTGGTGGTCATCCAGGGCTGCACGGTGCAGCTGCAAAAGGTGCTCAACGCCGTGTGGGACAAGCTGCTGCCCGCTTTGGGCCAGGAGCCCCTCCCCCAGGACAGCCACGGCTTCCACCGGCTGCAAAAGCGCCTGGAGCGCTTGGAGCTCAACCCCATGCTGGGCACCCGCAACCCCGGGGCGGAGGCCTCCCTGGACGGGGCGGTGTACCTGCCTGACGCCCCCACCCCCGGCCTGCTGGACCTGGTGGACGGCGGCGGCCACTACGTCCCCGCCGGGCACACCTTGGAATCCTTGGCCTTCTCCTTCCAGGGGGGCAAGGCTACCTTGGTGTTCCACCAGGACAAGCGGCGCCCTGGAGCTGCCCGTGGGCCTGGAGGGTCATTTCCTCTCCGGCGCCCCTGGAGAGCACAGTGCTGGGGGCCAATCGGCCGCTGGCGCAACCGCAACACCTTGGAGGTGGAAGTGCGCAACACCCGCATGGTCTCCGGCCAGCGAATGCTTTTCCAGTTTGCGGGGGACAAGCTCACCGTGTCCGGGGACATCACTTTGCCGGACAACGGCGGCCTGGCCGGGAAGTGCCTGGAGCCCGTCACCTTCACACTGCGGGAGGGCGAGGTCAGCACCAAAACCAAGATGTACTGGGAGCAGTAATCTTTCAACAAACAGCAAGGAGGGCGTGGAAAACACGTCCTCCTTTTTTGCCGCAAAAAAGAAAAGCCCTTCCCGCTTTCGCGGTGTGGGCTTTTCTCCGGGGTTGCCCCCGCCGCCAAGGAATTTCTCAGCGGTTTTTTGCGATTCTATTAGACCAGCTCCAGGATAGCCATTTCTGCAGCATCTCTCGCGCAAGTAAGCGCTTCGCGCTTACAAAGAGAAAATGCCCTTCCCGCTTTCGCGGTGTGGGCTTTCCTCCGGGGTTGCCCCGCCGCCAAGGAATTTCTCAGCGGTTTTTCACGATTCTATTAGACCAGCTCCGAGGCATTATGCCATTTCTGCAGCGTCGCCGGCGGCGGGGCCCCAGCTTGGTGATGCGGGTGTAGCCGCCGTTGCGGTCAGCATACTTGGGGGCGATTTTCCGTGAACAGCTTGTTGGTCACGCTCTCCTTGGTGATGAAGCTCATCACCAGGCGCTTGTTCTGCAGGCTGTTGTCTTTGGCAATGGTGATCATCTTTTCCGCCAGCGAGCGCACCTCTTTGGCACGGGTGGCGGTGGTCTCGATCTTGCCGTTCTCAAGGAAGAAAGTCACCAAGCCCCGCAGCATGGCGGTGCGGTGGGCGGTGCTCCTGCCAGTTTTCTGGTTCCCGGCATCGATATTCACTCCTATCCGTAAAATGTCAGGTTATTCGTCTTCCTTCCGCAGGCTGAGGCCCAGGGAAGCCAGCTTCCAAATGACCTCTTCCAGCGACTTGCGCCCCAGGTTGCGCACCTTCATCATGTCCTCTTCCGACCGGTTGATCAGGTCTTCCACGGTATTGATGCCAGCGCGCTTGAGGCAGTTGAAGGAACGGACCGACAGGTCCAGCTCCTCAATGGTCATCTCCAGGACCTTCTCCTTGCCGCCCTCGTCCTTCTCCACCATGATCTCGGTGCTCTTGCCCTTGTCGGACAGGTCCACAAACAGGTTCAGGTGGTCGGTGAGGACCTTGGCCGCCAGAGAGACAGCCTCCTGGGCGTTGATGACGCCGTTGGTCCAAACTTCCAGCGTCAGCTTGTCATAGTCGATGCTCTGGCCCACGCGGGTACTTTCCACATTGAAGTTGACCTTGAGCACAGGTGTGTAAATAGAATCGACCGCAATCTCTCCGATCACGCCTTCGGGCATATTCTGCTTGTTGCGCTCGTTCGAGACATAGCCCCTTCCCTTATCCAGGGTAAGCTCCATATAGAGCCTGGCCCCTTCGCCCAGGGTGGCGATGTGCAGCTCGGGGTTCAGCACCTCTACCTCGCTGTCGCTTTTAATGGAATCGGCCGTAACCTCGCAGGGGCCCTCCGCGGAGATCTCCACGGTCTTGGGGCCGTCGCAGTACAGCTTCGCCACCAGGCCCTTGATGTTGAGCACAATCTCGGTGACGTCTTCCTTTACCCCCGGGATGGTGGAAAATTCGTGGAGCACGCCGTCGATCTTGATGGATTTCACGGCTACCCCAGGCAGGCTGGAGAGCAGCACCCGCCGCAGGCTGTTGCCCAGCGTGGTGCCAAATCCCCGCTCCAGGGGCTCGACCACGAATTTGCCGTATGTGCCGTTTTCCGACATTTCAGCAATTTCAATCTTGGGTCTCTCGATCTCAATCATCCGCGATCCTCCTTTTTACACAGTGCAAACTTTGCTGCTTAAAATGGGAGCCCGCATTACTTGGAGTACAACTCCACGATGAGGTGCTCTTCCACGGGCAGGTCGATATCTTCGCGGACGGGCATTTGTACCACAGTGCCCTTCAGGGCGTTCTTCTCCCGGTCCAGCCACTGGGGAACGGTCACCAGGGGGGCGTCCTCACCGGTGAGCTTGGAGAACTTCACAGAGGAACGGCTGGAAGCCTTCACCTCGATGACGTCGCCCACCTTCACCAGGTAGGAGGGGATGTCCACCTTCTGGCCGTTGACGGTGAAGTGGCCGTGGGTCACCAGCTGCCGGGCGTCCCGGCGGGTGGTGGCAAAGCCCAGGCGGTACACCACGTTGTCCAGGCGGCGCTCCACCAGGATCAGGAGGTTTTCGCCGGGACGGCCGGGCATGCGGGTAGCCTTCTCATAATAAGAGCGGAACTGCTTCTCCAGAATGCCGTAAACGAACTTGACTTTCTGCTTCTCCTGCAGCTGCAGGGCATACTCGCCCTTCTTTCTTCTCATCTGGCTGCCGGGGTTGCGGTGGGTGGTCTTCTTCGCGTAGCCCATAACCGCAGGAGAGATCCCCAGCGCGTGGCAGCGCTTTGCGATGGGCTGCATATTCTTAGCCATAGCTTTGTTCTCCTTTCAACTCAGACGCGGCGGCGCTTCGGCGGGCGGCAACCATTGTGGGGAATGGGGGTGACGTCCTTGATCATGCTCACGTCCAGGCCGGCGGCCTGCAGGGCGCGGATGGCGGCCTCACGGCCGGCGCCGGGGCCCTTCACGTAAACTTCCACGGACTTCATGCCATGCTCCATTGCCAGGCGGGCAGCGGTCTCAGCGGCCGTCTGCGCGGCGAAGGGAGTGGATTTCCGGGAGCCGCGGAAGCCCAGCTCGCCAGAGCTGGCCCAGGAAACAGCGTTGCCCTGGGTGTCGGTAATGGTGACGATGGTGTTGTTGAAGGTAGACTGAATGTGGGCGGCGCCGCGCTCGATATTCTTGCGCTCACGGCGGCGGCGCACAGCGCCCTTAGTACCCTTTTGTGCTGCCATGTAGAATCCCTCCTCTTACTTCTTCTTGTTGGCCATGGTCTTGCGGGGGCCCTTGCGGGTGCGGGCGTGGTCTTGCTGCGCTGGCCGCGGACGGGCAGGCCCTTGCGGTGGCGCACACCGCGATAGCAGCCAATCTCGATCAGGCGCTTGATATCAAAGGCAACGTCCCGGCGGAGGTCGCCCTCCACATGGCAGTTCTTGTCGATATAATCTCTCAGCTTCGCTGTATCGTCTTCAGAAAGGTCTCTCACCCGGATGTCAGGGTCCACGCCGGTCTGGGCGCAGATATTGCTGGCAGTCTTGCGGCCGATGCCGTAGATATAGGTCAGGGCAATCTCAATCCGCTTGTCTCTGGGTAAGTCAATACCGGAAATACGAGCCATTCTTACACCTCCATGGTATTGCGCCGGCCCTAGCCCTGGCGCTGCTTATGCTTGGGGTTGTCACAGATGACCATGACCTTGCCCTTGCGCTTGATGATCTTGCACTTTTCGCACATTTTCTTAACAGAAGGTCTTACTTTCATGATGTGCCTCCTTTATAAGGATACAGTTCTTGTTCGCGTTTATTTCGAGCGCCAGGTGATGCGGCCCTTGGTCAGGTCATAGGGTGACATTTCCATGGTGACCTTGTCGCCGGGCAGGATGCGGATGAAGTTCATCCGCAGCTTGCCGGAAATGTGGGCCAGCACCGTGTGCCCGTTGGGAAGCTCTACCTGAAACGTGGCATTGGGCAGCGCTTCCTTTACGACCCCCTGCACTTCAATTACGTCCTGCTTTGACATAGGAAAACCTCCGCTTCACTTTACCGCCGCTTGCTCAAAGGAGCGCAGGGCGGCGCGAATTTGTCGATTGGTTTTTAAGGCCTCCTCGGGCAGCACCTGGCTGGTGGGCGCCAAGTGGAAAAGCTTTTTCCGCTTGGGCCGCTCCAGGGGCCGGCGCTTTCCATCCGCCACCACCGCGTAGGGCGGGGCGGCTTCCAGCACGGTGAGGAAGCTGCCTTGATCATGGCCGGCAAGCGACCGCACAACCTGGCCCCGTTTCCACTCCATGGCCGTTCCTCAGTCCAAAGCGGTGAGGAGCACGGGCCCATCGGGAGTGATGGCCACGGTGTGCTCAAAGTGGGCGGAAAGGCTTCCGTCCTGGGTCACGGTGGTCCAGCCGTCGTCCAGGATCTTCACCCCGGGCTTGCCCACGTTGATCATGGGCTCGATGGCGATGACCATGCCGGGCATCAGCCGCACGCCCCTGCCGGGCGTGCCGTAATTGGGAACGCTGGGATCTTCATGGAGCTTCGCACCTACTCCGTGGCCGACAAATTCTCGTACCACCGAGTAACCGCGAGCTTCGACATACCCCTGCACCGCATGGCCCACATCGCCAATGCGGTTGCCGGGACGGGCCTGCTCAATGCCTAAAAACAGGCTCTTCTCTGTGGCTTCCAAAAAGCGCCCCGGGCTTCCTCGCTGATCTGCCCGCAGGGGAAGGTCCAGGCATTGTCGCCATGGAACCCCTGGTAAAACGCCCCTACGTCGACGCTGACGATGTCGCCGTGCTTTAGAATGGTGCTTTTGGAGGGTATGCCGTGGATGACCACGTTGTTTACAGAAATGCAGGCGCTGGCCGGATAGCCGCTGTATCCCAGAAAGCTGGGGGTTGCCCCCTCGCTCTCGATATACTGGCGGACGATCTTGTCGATTTCCCAGGTGGAAACCCCGGGCTCGACCGCCTCTCCAGCCAGCCGCAAAGCCTTTTGCGAGATCTTCCCTGCCTTGCGCATAATGGAGAGCTCGCGGCTCGTTTTGAGCACGATCATGTGAGGTCCTCCAGGGCCTCCATGACCAGGCGGGTGGTGTCCTCCACCTTATCCTGCCCATGCACCACGAGCAGCTTGCCCTGCTTGCTGTAATATTCCTTCAAGGGCTCTGTCTGGGTGTGATAGACCTCCAGCCGCTCCTTGACAGTGTCGGGGTGGTCGTCCTTGCGCTGGACGAGGGTGCCGCCGCAGATGTCACACTTGCCCTCCTCCTTGGGCTGCTTGTACAGCACATGGTAAGAGGATCCGCAGCTTTCACAAACACGGCGTCCGGACATACGGGTGATGATGTCTTCATCCGCCACCTCGATGTCGAGGACAGCGTCGATCTCCACACCCATGTTGTCCAGAGCCTCGGCCTGGGGAATGGTCCTGGGGAAGCCGTCCAGGATGAAACCGCCTTTGCAGTCCTCCTGGGCCAGGCGGTCCTTGATGATGCCGATGAGGATTTCATCGGGCACCAACTGGCCGCTCTCCATGTAGGTCTTGGCCTTCAGGCCCATTTCCGTGCCGCTCTTCAGCGCCTCACGGAGAATGTTCCCCGTCGAGATGGTGGGGATGTTGTTTCTCTGGCAGATCTTTTCCGCCTGGGTGCCTTTGCCGGCGCCAGGCGCACCTAACAGGATCAGCTTCATGGTATCGTCCTCCGTTTCCGTTAATCCAAAAAGCCTTTGTAGTGACGCAGCATCATCTGGGATTCCAGCTGCTTGACGGTCTCAAGGGCAACGCCCACAATAATGATGATAGAAGTGCCGCCCAGGGAGAGGCCATACATGCCGGTCACGTTGGTATAGATAATCGGAATCAGGGCCACAAAAGCCAGGAACAGGGCCCCGATCAGGGTGACTTTGGAAAGGATCTTCGCGATAAAGTCCGCCGTGGGCTTGCCGGGGCGGATGCCCGGGATAGTGCCGTTGTTCTGGCGGAGATTATTGGCCATTTCCAGCGGGTTATACTGGATGGACATATAGAAATAAGCGAACATGACGATCAGCAGGAAGTAGAGCACGATATACAGCCACCCAGTCTGGGAGAAGGCGTCCAAAACCGCCTTGCCAAACCCACCGGAGGGTTCCAGAAGAACTGGATGAACTGGGGAATGAACAGGATGGAGCTGGCAAAAATCACCGGCATCACACCGCTCATTGCCACCTTAACAGGCAGGAACGTGCTCTGGCCGCCGTACATCTTGCGGCCCACCACCTTCTTGGCGTACTGCACAGGGATGCGCCGCTCGGACTCGTTCATAAAGACGATGACCCCAAATGACGATCAGGAACAGCACGATGAACAGGGGCGCCAGCACCAGGTACTGGCCGCTGGTGGCCGCGCTCTCCATGCCCAGCTGCATATACTGCCACACGGTGCCGAAGGTGACCGGCAGCCGGGCGACGATACCGGCAAACAGGATGATGGAAATGCCGTTGCCCACACCCTTGTCGTTAATCTGCTCGCCCATCCACATGATAAGGGCGGTGCCGGCGGTAAAGGTCAGCACGATGACGAAGGCAACGAACACACCGGCAAAGCCGTCGGTATAGGCCACAATGCCGTTGGTCCGCAGGTAGAAGTAGTACGCCACGCCCTGGATCAGGCCCAGCACCACAGTGACATAGCGGGTGATGGTGGCTATCTTCTTGCGGCCCTCCTCGCCCTCTTTCGCAAGGCGCTCCAGGGGCGGAATGGCAATGGTCAGCAGCTGCATGATGATGGAGCTGTTGATGTAGGGCGTGATGCCCATGGCAAACAGAGAGGCGTAGGAGAACGCGCCGCCGGTGAGCATGTTGATGTAGCCCAGGGCGGAGTTCTGCCCCGCGTTCGCCATCAGTTCCGAAAGGGCCGCAGCGTCCAGAAAGGGCGCTGGAATAACCGAACCAAAGCGGAACACGATGATGATGAGCAGCGTGTACAGCAGCTTTTTGCGCAGGTCCGGGATCCGCCATGCATTTCGGATCGTGTTAAACACTTAGATCACCTCGGCCTTTCCGCCAGCGGCTTCGATCTTCTCCTTGGCAGCCGCGGAAAAGGCGTTGGCCTTCACGGTAAGCTTCTTCTCCAGCTTCCCGTTGGAAAGGATCTTCACACCGTCGCAGTTCTTATTCAGGATGCCAGCCTCAACAAGGGCAGCGGCGTCTACAGAAGCGCCGTCCTCAAACTTGTTCAGAGCCCCCCACGTTCACCGCGGCGATCTCCTTGGCAAAGATATTGTTAAAGCCACGCTTGGGCAGGCGTCTCTGCATGGGCATCTGGCCGCCTTCAAAGCCGGGGCGCTGGCCGTGGCCGGCGCGGGCCTTCTGGCCCTTGTGGCCCTTACCGGCGGTCTTGCCGGTGCCAGAGCCATACCCTCTGCCGATACGCTTGCGCTCCTTGGTAGCGCCGGGCGTAGCTGTCAGCTGATTGAGCTTCATTGTCACGCACCTCCTTAGCTAGTTATTCGCTTACCTCGATCAGATGGCTGATCTTCTTCAGTTTGCCCTGGGTCTGGGCGTTGTCGGGCTGCTCGGTGGTGTCGCCCACCTTCTTCAGCCCCAGAGAAATCGCCGTGGCGATCTGGTCCTTTTTAGAGCCAATCAGGCTCTTCTTCAGCGTAATTTTCATGTTCAGGCCCTCCCTTACAGGATCTCTTTGGCGGTCTTCCCACGCAGGGCAGCCACTTCTTCAGCGGTGCGCAGCTGGGTCAGGCCGGCCAGAGTGGCCCGCACCACATTGCAGGGGTTGTTGGAACGCAGCGCCTTGGCGCGGATGTCCCGGATGCCGGCGCACTCCACCACGGCACGCACCGGGCCGCCGGCGATAACGCCGGTACCGGGGGCGGCGGGCTTCAGAATGACGCGGCCGGCGCCAAACTCGCCCATAATGTCATGGGGAATGGTAGAACCCCGCAGGGCAATGGTGGTCAGATGCTTCTTGGCGTCCTCGATGCCCTTGCGGATCGCGTCCGGAACCTCAGCGGCCTTGCCGATGCCAAAGCCCACAATGCCGGCGCCGTTGCCCACCACAACCAGGGCGGAGAACTTCATCACCCGGCCGCCTTTGACGGTTTTAGAAACACGGTTAATCGCCACAACCCGCTCTTGCAGGTCCAGCGTAGAAGCGTCAATGTTAGCCAAAATCATTTCCTCCTTGCTTAGAAGTTGAGGCCGCCCTCGCGGGCGCCTTCGGCCAGCTCTTTGACGCGGCCGTGGAAGATATAACCGCCGCGGTCGAAGACCACGTTGGTGATGCCTTTTTCTGCTGCCTTCTGGGCGATCATCTTGCCCACCTCGCGGGCGGCCTCTTTGTTGCCGCCGTAGCCGTTAAAGCTCTTATCCAGGGTGGATGCGGCGCACAGGGTGCGGCCGGTGGTGTCGTCGATGATCTGGGCATAGATATTGGCGCTGGAGCGGAACACGTTCAGGCGGGGCCGCTCGGCCGTGCCGGAGATCTTCCCGCGCACTCTCTTGTGGCGGCGGAGGCGCGCCTTGTTTGTATCTGCCTTATTGACCATTATTTCTCACTCCTTCTACCTATTACTTAGAGCCCTTACCGGCCTTGCCTTCCTTGCGGCGGACAAACTCGCCAGCATAGCGGATGCCCTTGCCCTTGTAAGGCTCCGGCGGACGCTTCTCGCGCACTTCGGCGGCGAACTGGCCCACCTTCTGCTTGTCAATGCCAGAGATCACGATGGTGTTGGGGTTGGGGGCATCAATCTTGATGTCCTCATTCTCAGAGACCACCACCTGATGGGAAAAGCCCAGGTTCATCACCAGGTCCTTGCCCTGCTTCTGCACACGGTAGCCAACACCCTGAACCTCCAGGGTCTTGGAAAAGCCCTCCGTCACGCCAACCACCATATTGTGGATGAGCGTGCGGGTCAGGCCGTGGAGCGAACGGGACTCTTTTTCGTCGTCAGGACGGGTAACCAGGATCTCGCTGCCCTCAACGGCAATGGCCATCTTGGGGTTGAAGGTCTGGTCCAGGGTGCCCTTGGGGCCCTTTACCGTCACTTCGCTGCCGTTAACAGTCACTTCAACGCCAGCGGGAATATTGATGGGTTTTCTTCCAATTCTCGACATGCTCTCGCACCCCCTTCTTTACCAAATGAACGCCAGCACTTCGCCGCCGACGTTTTCTTTCCGGGCAGCCCGGTCGGTCATAATCCCCTTAGAGGTGGAGATGATGGCCACGCCGAGGCCCTTCATAACCTTGGGCAGGTCCTGCGCGTTGGAGTAGATGCGCAGGCCGGGCTTGGAAACCCGCTTCAGGCCCTTGATCACCGGCTGCTTGCCGTTCGCGTACTTCAGGGTAATGGTAATCATCCCCTGCTTGCCGTCTTCTGTCACGTTAAAGCCCTTCACATAGCCCTCGTCCACCAGGATCTGGCAAATGGCCTTCTTCATGTTGGAGGCCGGCACCTCCACGGTGTCATGCCGGGCGGCCTGGGCGTTGCGGATGCGGGTCAGCAGATCGGCGATTGTATCTGTAACTTGCATGTCTTAGTACCTCCTTGATGATTTACCAGCTTGCCTTTTTCACCCCGGGGATCTCGCCCTTATACGCAAGCTCCCGGAAGCAGATACGGCAGATGCCGAACTTGCGAAGGTAGGCATGCGGCCGGCCGCAGATCTTGCAGCGGTTGTACTCCCGAGTGGAATACTTCTGGGGTCTCTTCTGTTTTACCTTCATCGAAGTCTTGGCCACAATAATCCCTCCTTATTTCGTAAACGGAGCGCCCATCAGAGTGAGGAACTCCCGAGCCTCTTCGTCCGTATTGGCAGTGGTGACAAAGCAGATGTCCATGCCCCGCACCTTGTCGACCTTGTCGTAGTCGATCTCGGGGAAGATCAGCTGCTCGCGGATGCCCATGTTGTAGTTGCCGCGCCCGTCAAAGCTGTTGGGGTTAATGCCGCGGAAGTTCGCGCACACGGGGCAGGGCCACGTTGAACAGGCGGTCCAGGAACTCGTACATGCGGTCGCCCCGCAGGGTGACCTTCACGCCAATGGGCATGCCCTCGCGCAGCTTAAAGTTAGCCACGCTCTTCTTGGCCTTGCACACCACGGGCTTCTGGCCGGTAATCTTGGCCAGGTCGCCGCTGATGTTGTCAATGGCCTTGGCGTTTTCCTTGGCCTCGCCAGCGCCCACATTGATGACAATTTTGTCCAGCTTGGGGATCTGCATCACGCTCTTGTAGCCAAACTTCTTCATCAGCGCGGGGGCCACTTCTTCTTTATAGAAATCTTTCATTCTAGCCATGTTTGTTCCTCCCTCACAGCGACTCGCCGCATTTCTTGCAAATGCGTTCCTTGGTGCCGTCCTGCAGGACCTTATGGCCGACACGGGCTGGGCTTGCCGCAGCGGGGGCAAATCCACCGTGCACCTTGCAGGCATAGATGGCGCCTTCGGCCTTGATGATGCCGCGGCCTCGCCCATTCTGCGGGGCTTTACGATGCTTTTGGACAAATGGTTTGGTCGTTTTTCCAACAATTGACCTTGCCCTCCTTGGGGCCTTACCTGCATGACCTTGCCCTTTTTGCCGCGGTCCTTGCCGCTGAGGATTACGACGGTGTCACCGGTTTTTACATGAATCTTGTTATTCATCTTTCAGCGCACCTCCATCAAAGTACTTCGGGAGCCAGGGACAGGATCTTCATATACTCCTTGTCGCGCAGCTCGCGGGCCACAGGCCCAAAAATTACGGGTTCCGCGGGGGTTCTTGTCATCGCGGATGATAACGGCGGCGTTCTCGTCAAAACGAATGTAGCTGCCGTCCTCGCGGCGAACGC
>ENA-OQCL01000937-OQCL01000937.1-human-gut-metagenome-genome-assembly--contig:-NODE-937-length-11916-cov-2.125456_pt1 | contig 11916 bp, 14 predicted proteins | sample MGYA00242502_ERZ504586 | MGnify/ENA primary metagenome ERZ504586 (study PRJEB26092, sample SAMD00036316) | human gut metagenome | host: Homo sapiens | study: EMG produced TPA metagenomics assembly of... | reverse complement strand
GTTCCTGCATACAGCGGCGGTCAGCACAGACTCTCCCGGCGCTTCAGCACCAGATAGAGCAGGATGTACAGCGCAAGGAGCAGGAGCGTGAAGTTGTACCGCGTGCGCAGCAGCACGGAAAAGCCGAGCGTTCCGAGCAGAAAAGCCAGCAGGACCGAAACCGCCGTGCAGATCCGCCCGGCCCACCGCTCCTCCGCCGCGCTGCACAGCAAGCTGTACAGCGCCATGCCACCGTCGAGCGGGACGGCCGGCAGAATGTGGAACAGAACAGAAGGAGCTGCACGGCGCTGTAGGCGCGGGGACATCGGCAGAAGCAGTGCGAAAACAGCAGGTTGGCGAGCGGCCCCGCGAGCGAAACCGCCGCGCGGCGCAGATGGCTGAGCGGCCGCGCATCGCCGACCATCTGGATGCCGAGCGCGCCGAACCGCACCGCTTCGATCCGCATCCCGCACAGGCGCGCCGCCAGCATGTGCCCGCCCTCATGCACCGCGCAGGCGAGCACCGCGGGCAGCGCATGCGCGCCGCCGTCCAGACAGAGCACCACGGCAAGCACGGCAAAAAAGCCGAAGCGCACCGTGAGCTCTGTCTTACCGACTCGAAACGTCATCGGCCGTGATGACGATCGAGCGCTGCATCTCCGCGTCATACCACGCGCGTGCCTGCGCATACGCCGCCGGCAGCAGCGTCCGGAGCAGCAGCGCGGCGAGCAGAATCAGCAGGCAGACGGCCGCCTGCAGCAGCGTCCAGCTCACGGCACGGCCACGCGGCCGGACCTTGATTTCCGCCTGCTGCTCGGCCGCCTGTTCCTCCGGCGTGACCTGTTCATAAACCTGCATCGTTATCCCCCCTTTATCGCAATTTGCAGTCGCGGCTCCCGTGGAAAAAGGCCTGCTTCCGCGTGCGCAAAAGCAGACCCGGTTTCACAGAATGATGCAGATCAGGCCGTTACAGCCGTCGTTGATGATGCGCTCGATCGTCTCGCGCACCTTGCCGCGCGCGTCCTCCGGCATGCGGTAGAGCTTGTTGTGCATGCCCTCGTTGACCAGCTCGTGCAGCGACTTGCCGAAGATGTTGGATTCCCAGATCTGCGCGGGGTTTTCCTCGAACTCCTTCAAAAGGTACAGCACGAGGTCCTCGGACTGCTGCTCGGAGCCGACGATCGGCGTGACCTCCGTCTTGATGCAGGTGCGCATCATGTGGATGGAGGGCGCGGCGGCCTTGAGCCGGATGCCGAACTTGCCGTTCTGCTTGATGATTTCCGGCTCCTCGAGGGAAAGCTCCTCCATGTCGGGCATGACGATGCCGTAGCCGGTTTCCATCACATCGTCGTAGGCGCTCTGCAGCTTCGAGAACTTCTTCTTGATCTCGTTCATCTCGATCAGGTGCTGGAGCAGCGCCGTCTCGTCCTCCACTTCGATGCCGGTCTTTTCGCTCAGGATCCGGAAGAACAGCGCCTGGTTCGGGTTCAGCTCCACAACGCAGGAGCCGCTGCCGAGATTCATCTTCGCCACGCGCGCCGACTTGAGGTCCGGGCAGGCGGCAAGGCTCGCTGCGACCTGCTCCACCTGCGAGACGCGCTGAATCGCGCAGGAATCCTTCAGGCTGTCGAGGATCTCCTTTTTGAGCCAGTGCTCATCGTCGAGGTCGATGATCCAGCCCGGGATGTCGAGCCGGATCTCGCGGATCGGGAACTGGTAGAGCAGCTTCGCGAGGATATTGCGGATGTCCGCCTCCGTGATGTCCACGCAGCTGATCGGAAGCACAGGCACACCGTACCGCTCGGCGCGTTCGGCCGCAAGGCGGCGCGCCTCCTCCGTATTCGGGTACACGCAGTTCAGTAGCACGATATACGGGCGGTTCGTCGCCTTGAGCTCGCTGATCACGCGCTCCTCGGCCTCCTCGTACTCCTCGCGCGGGATGTCGCTGATGCTGCCGTCCGTCGTGATGACGAGGCCGATCGTCGAGTGCTCGGTGATGACCTTCTGCGTGCCGATCTCCGCGGCCATGTTGAACGGGATCGGCTCGTCGTACCACGGCGTGCGCACCATGCGCGGCTGGTCCTCCTCGATGTACCCGAGCGCGCTCGGCACGATGTAGCCGACGCAGTCGATCATGCGGACGCTGAACTCCGCCGTGTCGTCCATCTTGACCGTGACCGCCTGCTCGGGGATAAACTTCGGCTCGGTCGTCATGATCGTGCGCCCGGAGGCGGACTGCGGCAGCTCGTCGACCGCGCGGTCGCGCGCCGCGTCGTCCTCGATGTTCGGAATCACGATCGTGTCCATGAATTTCTTGATGAATGTGGATTTGCCGCTGCGCACGGGGCCGACGACGCCGATGTAGATCTCGCCGTTTGTGCGCGCCTGCATATCCCTGTATACGTTAAAGCCTTCCATACTGCGTGCATCCCTTTCCTTTCTGCCTGTTTTTTCTGCGCGTTATTTCCGGCATATGATCATCGGCCGGTCCTCGGTCAGCGTGTCGCCGGTGCAGTTGTTGTGCGCCTGAATCGCCGAGACGCGCGCCTTGTAGCGCTTTGCAATGTCCCAGATCCGCTCGCCGCAGGCGGCGTAATAGACCGCGGCGCAGCAGGCGTCGCAGGCGGCGGTCTCGTCGAGCTCGGCGGATTCGACCGCGCGGACCGGGTACACGCAGCGCACCTGCTCCGCAACGGAGAGCTCCGCCGTGCACTCGAGCGCGCCCGCGTCCGTAATCGTGAAGCGCACCGCCGTGATTTCGCCCGAGGCGCTCAGCCTGCCGTCTCCCGGCGATTCGCGGCTGTCGGTAAAGTCGAGCATGCGCTCGAGGAACGCCATGCGCTTTTCCTTCGTCTGGTACAGCACGCAGACGCTGAACTTGCCGCGCACGGCCGCGCTTTCCTTTTCGGTGAACGCGGAAAGCGAAAGCCCGTCGCACCAGAGGTCGACGACGCGTTCGAGGTCGCCGTCCGGGATGCGGATCGTGTCGCTCACCTTGATCTGCCGCGCGGGCAGCTGCTCGCAGCGCTCGAGCGACGCGTTCTTGTATTTTGCCTCCAGCACGCCGCGGATCGAAAACGCGTCGCTGACGGCGCAGACCGTGCAGGGCTTTGTGAATTTCACGCAGAACGTCGGCTTGAGGTAGAGGTTGAGGATCATGTACTCGCCGACGCTGTCCTCCCGCGGCTGAATCGTGCACTCGCCGCTCGGGCAGCAGACCGACGCCGTGCACGTTTCGTCGACGCCGGCGCACTCGACCGTCTGCGTGAACGGCAGCTCGCAGGCCATGCGCTCCGGCAGCGCGGTATCGGAAAACGTGCGGTACAGGATCTCGACGCACGCGCGCCCCGTGATCGTCGCCGCGCCGTCGGAAAGCTGCACGCTGTCGATCTGGTACCGCACGCCGCGCCGCAGGACCGTTTCGATCGGCGGCTTGCCGTTCTGCAGCTCGATGTTTTCCTCGAGAATGAACGTGTGCATGCAGCAGCCGACGGCGCGGGACGCCGCGTACGTATCGCAGCGCGTCTCCACAAGGTCGCTTTCGATCCGCTCGGCCAGCTCGGTCCTGCGCACGGCCGTCACGGAAATATTGAAGCCGAGCGTGATGTGCATGTCGACCCGGCGGGCGTTCATCGCGCGGCAGGTCATATGCTGCACGAACGGGCGCACGACGGCCGCAGCCCCCTCCGTGCTGCCGTTCAGCCGGACGTTGAAGGAAAACTCCTTCTTCGTATCGAAGCCGCGCACGCACTCGCCCTTCGCGTCGAGATACAGCACGCGGATGTCGGCCGCGCCGTCCACCGATAAGCTGTCCCCGATCACGGCAGCGGAAACGACCTCCGGCGTGACGATGCACTTGAGGATCTTCTGGATATCCGCGCAGTAATCCGGCAGGCTGTATTCCGTATCGACGGGGCACTCGTGGGTGGACTCCATAATCTGTTCAAAGCCTTCATAGAGCTGATTGCCTGTAGTGAGCCGCATAAAATCTTCTCATCCTTTCACTGCCCTTTGATTTCTGCTTCATTACTATGAGGCGCGGTGGGACAATATGCACGCATAAAAAAAAGAGGCCGAAGCGCAGCCTCCGGAGAGGCGGCTTCGGCTTCGGCCGTTTGCCGGGCAGCGGCTGCATGTTCCGCCGCGCCGGGCTTTATGGGGTTCAGGGCTCCTTCGGCAGCTTTTTGATGCCGAACATGCGGCGCAGCACAAATCCCATGAACCCGTTTGCGTTAAGTACGACAACCTTCATGCCTATGGTCACTCACCTTTCTGCAGGGCGCGCCGGCGGCTCCCCCGGCTGCACGGTTTTCGCGCAGCCGTCGGGCGCACACGCTATCCGCGCGGCCCTGCGCCGATCAGCAGCGGACGATCATGACGCCGAGCGCCACCATGATGACCGCAGCGACAAACAATGTGAACCCCGAGGGGCTGATGCTCGCAAGGATCATGCCGAGGCCGAAGGCAGCGGCGCACACGGCGCGCTGGCGGCGGTCCGCAAGGCAGCCGTGCAGGCAGAACTTCGGTTTACGCAAAACCGGCACCTCCGTTTCCCGGAAACTCGCCCCGAAGGGTTATTCCAGTATATACGGAAGTGCCGAAATGTGTTACACGGAACGGCGCCGCGCGCTTTCCGTGCGTTTTCTATGGTTTTGGCGCTTACGCCTTCGGCGTGTAGAGCACGACGATCGCGCAGCCGATGTTGACGCGGATCTCCGCGCGGTCGGCCACGATGCTGTTGCTCGCGCCGAGCGTGGAGCCGGCCGAAAGGTTGTGCTGGTAGAGCGGGTACTCGAGGCCCTCGTACGTCACGTTGCAGGAGGCGCCGTCGAACGGGAAGACCGAGACGGTCGCGCCCTTGAGCTCCGTGAACACGATGCGCCCGCCGCGCAGCACGAAGACCTTCGTGTCCTCGGTGCAGAGCACGCCGCTGTCGCCGTGGTTGGCGATGGCCAGCAGCACGTTGAGGTTTCCGACGGAATGGTCGAACCGGTCGCCGCCGAGGCAGCCGACCAGCACGAATGAGGTCATGCCGAGCTTCTGCCCGATCATCACCGCGCCCATCGTATCCGTCACATCCTTGTGCACCGGCAGCGTGACCGTGCGGATGTCCTTCGGCGGGCGCTTCTGCGCCGAATCGAAATCGCCGATGACGAGGTCGGGCCGAATGCCGAACCGCACCGCGTTGTCATAGCCGCCGTCCGCGCAGATCACATAGTAATCCGCAGGGTCGAACTCCTGAAATACCGCATCCGACTGCATCGGCACCGCGCCGATGATCATACATTTTTTGTCTTTGATAGCTGCCACTCCCTTATATCCTTGACTTCGTTGTACATGGCGATGTAGCTTTCGAGCCGCGACCGGGAGATTTTGCCCGCCTCGACGGCCGCGAGCACCGCGCACCCCTTTTCGCAGGTGTGCGAGCAGGAGGTAAACCGGCATTCGCCGAGGTACGGCTCAAATTCCCGGAAGCCGTGCGGCAGCTCCTCCTTGCGGAACAGCTCATACCGCTCGATGTCCATTGTGGAAAATCCGGGCGTATCGGCTACATAGCCGCCCTCGACCGGGTAGAGCTCCACGTGGCGCGTCGTGTGGCGCCCGCGGCCGAGCTTCCGGCTGACCTCGCCGGTCTCGAGCACGAGCTGCGGCATCAGGCTGTTCAGCAGCGTGGACTTGCCGACGCCCGAATTGCCCGTAAACGCCGAGACGCAGCCCGCAAGCTCCGGCCGCAGCGTTTCGATGCCGTCCGGCTCTGCGGCGGAAACGAAATACGTGTGCAGCCCGATGCCGCCGTAGATGTCCCGCAGCGCCGAGGCGTCGTCGAGGTCCGTCTTTGTAAAGACGAGAACCGGCTCGATGCCCTTGAGCTCCGCGGCCGCGATCGTCTTGTCGATGATCAGCGTGCTCGGCTGCGGGTCGCTGACCGAGGAGACGACGAAGAGCTTGTCGAGATTGGCCAGCGGCGGCCGCACGAGGAAATTCCTGCGCGGCAGGATCTCCGTCAGATAGCCCTCGTCGTTTTCATCCACCGTGAAGCGCACGCGGTCGCCCGCATAGGGCGAGATGCGCTCCTTCCGGAATTTTCCGCGCGCACGGCACGGATGCAGGCCGTCCGCGTCCTGCACGTAATAGAAGCCGCCGATGCCCTTGAGCACCATGCCCGTCCGTTCCAGCTGCATAAGCCGCCTCAGTGCGTCGTGACCGGGCCGGTCGGCGTATCGCCGGTCCCGCCCGGCCGTCCGGGGTGGGCGTCGGTTCCGCCGTGGGCTCCGGCGTCGGCGTCGCAAACGCGATCTGCGAATGGACGTCGATGCTCTCGGTCTCGTAGTTGATCTCCGCCGTGATGTAATCCTGTCCGTTCAGGCGGATCGTCAGGCTCGAGCGTCCTGTGCCGGTGAAGTCGACGCCGCTGTACGAGGAGACCGAGGGGTTCACCACGCGGCTGTCGAACAGCTCGCCGTCCACGTAGATGCTCATTTCAAGGTCTTCCGAAACGCCGCTGGGCAGCGGGATGTCGTAATGCACGGTCTTTTCCGCGCCGCGGCCGGAGCTGACCACCAGGTTGACGGCGGAGCCTTCGGAGACACGCGTGCCGCCTTCCGGGTCGGACGAGAGCACGGTGCCCTCCGGCTGGTCGCTCTCGTCGTCGTACGAGACCGAGCCGCGCACAAGGCCGTTCGCCTCCAGGTCGCTCTCCGCCGTCGAAAGCGAGGAGCCAACGACGTTCGGCACCGTGACCTGCTCTTCCGCCGGGCCGGAGCTGACAAAGATCGTGATCGAGGAGCCGGACGCACCGTCGAGCCCGCCGCAGGGTCTGTGCGCACGACGTAGCCAACCGCCGTTTCGTCATCGGCGACCGCCTGAATCCGCGGGCTCAGGCCGAGCGCCTCCAGCGTGTCGTACGCATCCTGCTGGCTGTCCCCCGTCACGTCCTCGACGATGATCTGCTCCAGCGTGCCGCCGTTGACCGTCAGCGTGATCGTCTTCCCGCGCTTGACCGTCATGCCCGCCTGCGGGTTCTGGTTCAGCACGACGCCGGCCGGCTGGCTGGGCTGGTTGCCCTCGACGATCTCAAACTCGAAATCGGCGTATTCGGCGTTGTCTTTGATCTCCGTCTCGTAGATCATGCCCGTGAACGTCGGGACGATGACCTCATCGCTGCTTGTATCCGTGTTGTTGCGGAAGTAATTCCAGAGGAAGATGCCGCCGACCACAAGGCCGACCACGACGACCGCGGCCACGATGCCGGTCACGACCATTGAGGCCTTCGCGCCGTTCTTCGAGCGGACGTATTCCTCCTCATATTCGTAGTTGTCGTTGTAGTCCTGCTGCCGGCTGCCCGCGGTATCGTAAATGCTGGTGCCGCGCGCATAGGCGTGATCCACCTGATCGCCGTAGTTGAACACCATCTCCGGGTTGCGGCGGAAACGTTCAATGTCCTCGAGCATATCGGCCGCCGAGGGGAAGCGCTGCGCCGGGTTCTTTTCCATCGCGTGCATCGTGATCTCCTCGAGGCCCTTCGGGATCGAGGGATTGATGCGCGTCGGCGGCGTCGGCTCCGCCTGCATCTGCATGATCGCGACGGAGACGGCGTTGTCCGCGACGAACGGCAGCTGGCCCGTCAGCATCTCGTACAGCATGACGCCGACGGAATAGATATCGGCCTTGTCGTTGATGTGGCCGCCGCGGGCCTGCTCGGGCGCAATGTAGTGCACCGAGCCGATGGCCTTGTCGGTCATGGTCTGGGTCTCGGCCTGCGTGAAGCGCGCGATGCCGAAGTCCATCACCTTGATGCTGCCGTCCTCCAGCAGCATGATGTTCTGCGGCTTGATGTCGCGGTGGATGATGCCGCGCTCGTGCGCGTGCTGCAGCGCCTGCAGGATCTGCACCGTAAAGTACAGCGCCTCGCGCCACTTGATCTCGCCCTGCTGCTCGATGTACTGCTTGAGCGTGATGCCGTCCACATATTCCATGACGATGTACTGGATGCGGTCGCCGAAGCTGACGTCGTACACCTTGACGATGTTCGGGTGCGAGAGCACCGCGATCGCCTTCGATTCGTTTCTGAAACGCCGGAGAAAATCGCTGTTGTCCGAGAGCTCCTCCCGGAGGATCTTAATGGCGACCCAGCGGTTCTCGATGCGGTCATACGCGCGGTAAACGTACGCCATGCCGCCCTGGCCGATCAGCTCGTGGATTTCATAGCGGCCATCCAGGCGCTTTCCGATGTATTTATCCATAATTGATCACCTTGCCCTTCCTTCGTGCAAAGGGCATTCCTTTCTTCTTTCGTCTCAGCGGTTTTCTATGACGGCGACCGTAATGTTGTCACTTCCGCCCTTGCTGTTCGCGTACTGGATCAGCTCATCCACGCAGCTGATCGCCCTCATAGTTGCATGATGAAAAGCAGCAGCGTGTCGCGCTCCAGATAATTGCTCAGGCCGTCCGTGCAGGAGACGGCGACGTCGCCCGGCTCAAACACAAAGCAGCCGTAGTCGCACTCCAGCTCCGGATGGACGCCGACGACGCGCGTGATCAGGTTGCGCTGCGGGGTGGACGCGCGCCTCGTCCTCGGTGATCGCGCCGCTCTCCACAAGCTGCTGCACATAGGAATGGTCCGTCGTGACCTGCTTGATGCCGAGCGCCGTTTTCAGGTAGCAGCGGCTGTCGCCCGCGTGGGCGATGTGCAGCACGCCGCCCGCGGCGATCGCGACGACGGCCGTCGTGCCCATGCCGTACAGATCCGGCTCCGCCTCGGCGCGGCGGATGACGGCGTCGTTGGCGCTTTGAACGGCCGAAAGCATCATATCGCGCATGGCGTCCGCATCCATCCCCGGCGCATAGGCATCCTGCAGGCACTGGACGATCGTCTCGCTCGCGATGCTGCTGGCGATGTTGCCGCCGTTCACACCGCCCATGCCGTCGCAGACCACCGTCCATGCGCTGCCGTCCTCGAAGGCGCCGCAGCAGCAAACATCCTGATTTGTGCTGCGCATCCTGCCGATATCGGTTTTGCTCACAGCGTACATGATAAGGTCCCTCCTTGTTCGTTTCGCCTGCGGAGCTGCCCGCAGGACGCTTCAATATCGGATCCGAGCGTGCGCCGGACCGTAGCGGTTATACCCTTCTTTTCGAGTATGGCCGTGAATCTTCTGAGTCGTTCCTCCCCGCTTTTGCGGTACCCCGTGCCGGTCACGTCGTTGACCGGAATCAGGTTTACATGGCTGATGATGCCGCGCAGCCGTGCAGCGAGCTCCTGCGCGCAGGCGTCGCTGTCGTTCACGCCGCTGATCATCGCATATTCAAAGGAGATCCGCCGGCCGGTCGTGTCGGAATAGTAGCGGCAGCTCTTGAGCAGCGCCTCCACATTCCATTTTTTTGTTGACCGGCATCGTCCGGCTCCGGATTTCATCATTCGGCGCATGCAGCGAAACGGAAAGCGTAAGCTGCAGCTTCCGGTCTGCGAGGTCGTAGATCTTGTCGACAAGCCCGCAGGTGGAAAGCGAAATATGCCGCATACCAATATTAAGCCCGTTTTCTGACGAAACAAGCTCCAAAAACCTTAAAACATTCTGATAATTGTCGAGCGGCTCGCCCATGCCCATCAAAACTACGTTGGAGATGCGCGCCCCGAGGTCCTTCTGGGCGGTCTGGATCTCCGCGAGCATCTCGCCCGCCGTGAGGTTTCTCGAAAAGCCGCTTTTGCCCGTCGCGCAGAAGGTGCAGCCCATCCGGCAGCCCACCTGCGTCGAAATGCAGATCGAATAGCCGTGCTTGTACTGCATGAGCACCGACTCGACCGTCTCGCCGTCGTTCATGCGGAACAGGTACTTCACCGTGCCGTCGAGCTTGGAGACGCGCCGGATCAGAATCTCCGCATTGCGGATCTCAAACGCCTGCGAAAGCGCGGCGCGCAGATCCTTCGAAAGGTCGGTCATCTCTTCAAACGAAACCGCCCCGCGCTGATGGAGCCAGCGGTAGACCTGCGCCGCGCGGTATTTCTGCAGGCCCCGCTCCTGAAAGACCGCTTGCAGCTCCTCGAGCCGCATCGACCGGATATCTGTTTTTTTCCAAGCCTTTATCCCGTCCTTTCCGCCGCAGGCGCTTCCCGCCGCCGCAGCCCCGCCGCAAAGAAGCCGTCGCCGCCGAAATCCATCGGCATCATCGTCAGCATATGCGCGGCCTCACTCGGCACAGAACGCGAAATACCCGAAAGCGGCAGCGCATACGGCTCAAACGCCGGGCTGCTTTGCAGAAACGCTTCGACGACCGCCGCATTTTCCGCCCTGTGCAGCGTGCAGGTCGAGTAAAACAGCAGCCCGCCGGGGCGGACCAGCGCCGCCGAATGCTTCAGGATCTGCAGCTGCAGCGCCGGCAGGCCGGCAAAGCTCTCCGGGTTTTTATAGCGGATCTCCGGCTTGCGCCGAATCACGCCGAGCCCGGAGCACGGCACGTCGCACAGAACGCGGTCGTACTGCTCTGCGCACGGCCCGTCCGCCGCATCGCGCACCGCGGCCGAAACGACCGAAAGCCCGAGCCGCTCCGCGCCCCTGCGGATCAGGTTGACCCGCCCCTTATACAAATCGAACGCGTCGAGCGCGCCGCGGTTCTGCATGCGCTCGGCGAGCGTGAAGCTCTTGCCGCCCGGCGCCGCGCAGACGTCGGCCACGCGCTCGCCCGGCTGCGGGTCCACGAGCGCGCAGAGAAGCTGCGAGGAGAGGTCCTGCACATGGAACAGCCCCTCGGCAAAGCCGGGCAGCGCCGTCGGGTCGCCCGCGCCGTGCAGGCTGAGCGCGCTTTCGACGGCGGGCACCGCCGCCGTTCCCTCGGGCAGCGTCCGGCACAGCGCTTCTGCCGTCGTTTTCAGCGTGTTCACGCGGATGTAGGTTTCCGCCCGCGTCGACATTGCCGCGAGCAGCTTTTCCGTCAGCATCGCGCCGTAATCGCGGCGCCAGAGGTCGATCACCGCCTGCGGGATATTCCAGCGCACGCTCTCGCTTTCGGGAGGCGGGAGCGCGTCCCTGCCCCTGGAGAAGCTGCGCAGCACACCGTTGACAAAGCCCTTGTAGCGCCCGTTCATGTACGCGGCGGCGCAGAGCACCGCCTCATTGACCGCCGCGGAATCCGGGATGCGGTCGAGATACAGCATCTGGTACGCCGCGATGCGCAGGATGTTGCGCACCGTCTCGTCCATTTTCTGCTTCGGCTTCGCGAGGAAATGACCGATCGCGTCGTCGAGCGTCAGGCGCTTTTCGAGCACGCCGTAAAAGATGGCGGACGCAAGCGCCGCATCGCGCGGCGCAAGCCCTGCGGCGCGGATCGCCTTGTCGATCACAATATTCGAATAGCCTTCGTTCTGCGTCACGGCGTTCAGGGCCGCAAGCGCAGTTTTCCGGGATGAAGTCGCCATATCACCGAATCCTTACCGTATCGCCCGCAAGCGGATGGCCGCGCAGGTAGTCGCTGCCGCGCATGCGCTTTCCGTTTTCGGGCTGGATTTCCGTGAGCCGCACGGCGTCCGTGCCGCAGAACACGGTCATCTCGCCGTCGAGCTCCGCCATCGTGCCGGGTTCCCCCGATGCATGGACGATTTCCGTCCGGTAGAGCTTCATGCGCTTGCCGCCGAGTGTAAAGAACGCCGCCGGCCAGGGGTTCAGGCCGCGCACGAGGTTGTGCACCGCCTGCGCGGGCTGCGTCCAGTCGACCGCGCCCATCTCCTTGCGGACATCGGCGCGTACGTCGCCGCAGCCTCATCCTGCGGCACGGGGACAAGCGCGTCGAGCCGGTCGATCGTATCGACGAGCAGCGCGGCGCCGATTTCCTTCAATCGGTCGAACAGCTCGCCCGAGGTTTCGTTTTCCCCGATCTCCGTCTCCGCCTTCTGCAGCATGTCGCCGGTGTCGAGCCCCTCGCCCATCTGCTGGATCGTGACGCC
>ENA-OQCL01000936-OQCL01000936.1-human-gut-metagenome-genome-assembly--contig:-NODE-936-length-11942-cov-2.266526_pt1 | contig 11942 bp, 16 predicted proteins | sample MGYA00242502_ERZ504586 | MGnify/ENA primary metagenome ERZ504586 (study PRJEB26092, sample SAMD00036316) | human gut metagenome | host: Homo sapiens | study: EMG produced TPA metagenomics assembly of... | reverse complement strand
GGCGGTGTACATCGCCTTAGCAATGGCAAGCCCGTCTCCGTCAGGGTGATCGCACCGTCAGCATCCACATTCACATATTCCGTCCATTTTTCAGAATGGACATGGCTCTGCTGACGCTGGGCTTGGTAAAGCCCAACTGCTCTCCCACATCGATAGCCCGAACAAAGGCGCTGTTCTGAGAGAGAATATAAATAGTTTCCAGATACATCTGGCCAGATTCGTGAATCGCCATAGGACCCTGCCCCAAAACGGACATTTTGTCTTATTATAACACAGGCGTCCAAAATGCGCTAATTTTTTGTCAACAGATTCCATCCGTCCTCTTGACAAGCGGATTCATTCTATATATAATTTCTTTAGTTAGCTACCGCTAACCAAAAGGCGGCGGCTATATTTTTGGCACATCGGTTAGCTGTCGCTAACAATATTTGCTTTCAGTTTTTCCATTTCTCCGTACAGTCTTCGTGTGGACATGAATTTTGTGAGGGAAACGCCTATGTCAGAGGATCTGCTGATTCGTCACTGCTCTCCCACCCTGGCCGGGATCAAGACGGGAAATCTCTTTTCCTGCGCCTGCCCCAGCCGGAAGGATCTGACGCGAGACTTGTGCCGGCTGAACAAGAAACTGGTTCCCAGAGGAATCCGTATTCTGCCGCTCCGGGTTCGCAAAGGCCGCGCTTTGATCTACGCCTACCGGCCCAATGCGCTGGAGAGCGATCTGACCGATCACCGCGCCAGAGCCTTGCTTCTGAAATACGGCTATGTGCCGGAAAACCCCAATGGCTGTGTGGTTCACCTGATCCACCGGCTCCGGAGCGAGGGGGAATTCCCCCATGAGATCGGCCTGTTTTTGAGCTATCCCCCTGAGGATGTGCTGGGCTTCATCTGCAATCGGGCGTGCAATCACAAATGCGTGGGCTGCTGGAAGGTCTACGGCAACGAACAGGCCGCCAGAAATATCTTTGAGAAATACGAGATGTGCAGCAAAATCTACTCCCGGCAGTGGCAGCAAGGGAAATCCATCGAGCAGCTCACCGTGGCTGGTTGATGTTTCTACCATAACAAATCCAGAAAGAAAGGTCGCTAAAGTCTTATGAGTAAAGTTGCAGTTGTGTATTGGAGCGGCACGGGAAACACCGAGGCCATGGCAATGGCGGTGGCCGAAGGCGCCAAGGGCAAAGGCGCTGAGGTGTCTGTGATTACCGCCGCAGAGTTCTCGCCGGAGCAGGTCGGCGAGTATTCCGCCATCGCCTTTGGCTGCCCCTCCATGGGGTCGGAGCAGCTGGAGGAGAGCGAGTTCGAGCCCATGTTCACCGCCTGTGAGGGCAGGCTGAGCGGGAAGAACATCGCTCTGTTTGGCTCCTACGGCTGGGGCGACGGCGAATGGATGCGCAGCTGGGAGTCCCGCTGCAACGACGACGGCGCCAATCTGGCCTGCGAAAGCGTGATCTGCAACGAGGCTCCGGACGATGACGCTCTGGCGGCCTGCCGCGAGCTGGGCGCGTCACTGGCCTGACAAAAGCACCGCAGAAGGCAGGAGGCGCTTGTCTCCTGCCTTCTCTCTGGTTCCCCGGTCAGCATAGGTAAAACCAATTTCGAACCCAGAGAAACAGGTCGTGAGAAATATGCTGAAAGAATACTTATTGAGGCAGGGCTCCGGCACGGGCCGTTGGGGCCACGGTATGCCAGGGGTAGAAATCTGCCGCTTTTCCTTGCCGGAGCCGGAACAAGAACCTCTGCGGTCTGTCCCAGTGTGCGGCGCACCGCTCCAGTTTGAGGTGCTGTTCTGCATGACTGGCCGCCTTACTGTCCGAGCGTTACAGGGTGCTTCCTGCATGGTGGAGGCTCCTGGGGATCTTCCTCCTCTCCGACAGCTCCGCTCTCCGCTCGTGTCAGTGTAGCGGAAACCTGGGCGGCGCTTTTGATTGCCGTAGACGCCAAAGCCGCGAAAAGAAAGCCTTGTGACGGTCTGCTCCACCCTAGGGGATGAGGTTGGACACCAGGATCGTCAAGGAGAAGATGACGGCGAGGAACGGTTGCATGGCTCTGTGCGGCACACCTTGGACGCAGTCAATTTTTTGGAAACGGTTCGCTATCTGTCTGAGCAGGAGCAGGAACGCTACTGTGATTTTCAAGTCGGTGGAACTGCTGTATCTGCTCTGCACCGAGGTATCTGAATCGAATGGCTCTCTCTCCGGCTCAGGCTGCCCAGTATCCCACAGTCTGTTGGAAGTCAAGGCATACATCCAGACGCATCTGTCTGATAAGCTTACCATTGCGTTCCTCTGCAAACAGTTTTCGCTTTCCCCGACCTTCTTGAAAGAAGGGTTCCGCCGCGCCTATGGCATGCCGATTCACAGCTTTTTGGTTCAACAGCGCCTCCGACGGGCACAGGAGCTGATCTGCACCACCCGGATGCCCATTCAGCAAATTGCGCAGGCTGTGGGGTATGAGGGTATGAGCCAGTTCAACGCAGCGTTCAAGCGGGAGTATGGCATGACTCCCGGCCAGTACAGAAAAATGTCGGAAACCGCAACTCTGCGTCCGTTTTGACAGCGACAAACACCCACGGTTTCTGCTACAATAATCAGACATTCCAAAGCATTCAGAAGGAGTGACAGCGATGAAACAGCATCGTTTTTGGGCGTGGGGCGCTGTGATCTGCATGATTATGGTCATGGTCACCGGCTACAAACGGAAATAAGGGAAAGGAAGGATCACAATGAGCGTTTATACGAAACTTGCCTGCTTTGCGGGTGGTGCGTTGTTTGGTTCTTTTCGGCATCAAGCTGCTGTCCAGCAAGGACGCCAAGAAAGCCTATGTCCATGTCACGGCCGCCGGCCTGCGGATGAAGGATTCGGTCATGGGGACTGTGACCACGGTGCAGGAAAACGCCGCGGACATTCTGGCCTCCGCCAAGGAGCTGAATGAGGACCGGGCTGCGAAGGAAGCGGAGGAAGCCGCCGCTGCCAATCTGGAGAGCGAAGAAGCCTGATTGACCCAGAGGGAGCCGCCAGCGGCTCCCTCTTTTCGTGAAGGAGGAACCTATGAACGCAACCATATTGCACGAGAGCCGGGGGCGCATCCGGTTCCGGCTGCGCCAGAAACAGATGACACTCGCTCAAGCGGATCTACTGGAAGCCTGGCTCCAAGGAAAATCCTGGACACGCCAGGTCACCGTCCATGAACGCACCTGTGCTGTGATCCTGTACTACGATGGGGATCGACAAACTGTGCTGGAGGCCATCCGGCAGTTTTCCTGGCAGGAGGCGGAGCGGACCACATCACTGCCCGCCCACAGCACCCGGGCGCTGAACCGGGAATTTGAGGAGAAGCTGGTAACTAAGGTAGTGTGCAAAGCTGCCTGTACCCTGTTTCTCCCGTCCCCATTGCGGATTGCCCGTATTCTCTGGCACATGATCCCCTTTGTGCGGCGAGGACTGCGCTGCCTGCTGCGCCGCCGCATCAAGGTGGAGCTGCTGGATGCCCTGTCTATTTCCATTTCCGCCTGCAGAAGGGACTTTGGAACCGCCGGAATGGTCATGTTCCTGCTGGAGGTAGGTGAACTGCTGGAGGAGTGGACAAGGAAGAAATCTGTGGCGGATCTGGCCCGGTGCATGTCGCTGAATGTGGACCGGGTCTGGCTGCGCACGGCCCAGGGCGAAGTGCTGGTCCCCGTGTCCCAGATCCAGCCGGGGGATGCGGTAGTCGTCGCGCCGGCGGCATCGTCCCCGTGGACGGCCTGGTGCTGGAGGGGGAGGTCACCGTCAATCAGGCGTCCCTCACCGGTGAGTCCATCCCGGTGCCAGCGCCCCGGAGGCGCAGTCTATGCCGGCACCGTGGTGGAGGAGGGCGAGTGTGTGCTGGAGGTGAAGCAGGCCTCCGGTCAGAGCCGCTATGACCAAATCGTTCACATGATCGAGCAGTCGGAGCAGATGAAGTCGGAGGCTGAGAGCAAGGCTGCCAATCTGGCGGACAAGCTGGTGCCCTATACCTTTGTAGGGAGTCTGCTGAGCTTCGTCCTCACCGGAATGTGACACGGGCCCTGTCGGTGCTGATGGTGGACTTCTCCTGCGCACTGAAACTGGTGCGAACAGAATCGTCAGACTGATAATGTTGGCAGCGATCATCATTTGGCAGCGCCCCCCTTTCTCTTTGCGGCCGGAGACCGCCTTGGCGATCACGCCGCGCATCAGCAGCGCAAAGGCCGCCAGATAGATGATGACAGCGATCACGATGTCAATGGTCTCCGAGGAGTAGGCGGGCTGCATGGCCGCGCCGCCGACCTGAATATAGCTGATGAAAAGCGCCGAGAAAATCGTGCCGATGGGGTTGGAGCTGGCCAGCAGCGCCACGGGAATGCCGTTGAAGCCCATGCCGAGAATGGATTTTTCCAGCACATACTGCCCCGTACCGGCCAGATAGTAGATGCCGCCGCCGATGCCGGACAGCGCACCCGAAATGACCATAGAAAGCACGATGTTGCGCTTGGAATTGATGCCCGCATACTGGGCGGCATCCCGGCTGAGACCGCAGGCCTTCAGCTCATAGCCAAAGGTGGTCTTTTGCAGCACGACCCAGACGAGGACAGCAAAAACAATCGTAATGATGATAGAAATGTTGATCCAGCTCGAATTGCCGAACAGTGCGGCAAACGGCCCCTTGGGCAGGACAGCCCCGGGGTTTGCAGCGGACAGCGCCGCCGTGCGGTCCGAGTTGGACGCGCCCCAGGCAGAAGCCAGCATAGTCGGGGTGTTGGCCAGCAGCAGGTTCACAAGGTACATGCCGATCCAGTTGAACATGATGGCGGTGATGACCTCGTTGACATTGAAGTACGCCTTGAACAGGCCCGGGAAGATGCCCCAGATCGCACCGCCGACAGCGCCCGCCAGCAGGCAGACGAACCACGGCATCTGGAACTGAATGGCACACAGCAGTGCGAAGAATGCGCCCATCGTATACTGACCGGACGCGCCGATGTTGAACAGGCCGGTCTTGAAGGCAAAGCCGACCGACAGGCCGCACATCATCAGCGGCGCTGCCTGATACAGCACCTTGCCCAGCTTATCCATATTGGAAAAGCCGGTCGTCATCATGGCTTTCATGCCGCCCACGGACGCGCCGGGGTTCAGCAACACCAGCAACACAAAGCCCAGCACCAGACCGATGACGATGGACAAAAGGCTTGCCAGCACGCCTACTACAGCGGGGTGCTGCAAAAGCGGCTGTTTATTCTGTTTACTCATGCTTTCGCCTCCCCTTGCTTCTTCGCGCCGGCCATATACAGACCCAACTCCTCGACAGTGGTCTTGCGCGGGTCAAACTCGCCCACGATCTCCCCCTCGTAAATCACGAGGATGCGATCAGACAGGTTCATGACCTCGTCCAGCTCCAGACTGACGAGCAGCACCGCACGGCCCTTGTCGCGCTCGGCCACGATCTGCTTGTGGATATACTCGATCGCGCCGACGTCAAGGCCGCGGGTGGGCTGCACGGCAACGAGCAGCTGCGGGTCCTTATCGACCTCGCGGGCGATGATGGCCTTCTGCTGGTTGCCACCCGACATACTGCGGGCGATGGTGGCAGGCCCCTGACCACTGCGCACATCGTACTGCTTGATGAGCCGCTCGGCATAGTCGAGGACGGCCCCTTTCTTAATAAAGCCGTGGTTCTGGAACTCCGGCTGCCAATAGCGCTGCAGGACCATATTGTCAGCCAGCGTATAGTCCAGCACCAGACCGTGCTTATGGCGATCCTCGGGAATATGGCTCATGCCGGCCTTGGAACGCTCACGGATGGGTGCATTCGTGATGTCCCTGCCCTCCAGCCTGATTGTGCCGCCGGTCGGCTTTTCGAGTCCCGTGATGCCGTAGATCAGCTCGCTCTGGCCGTTGCCGTCAATACCGGCGATGCAGACGATCTCGCCCGCGCGGACATTGAAGCTGACGCCGCGCACGGCGCTATTCTTGTGTACCTTGCTGGGCACTACGAGGTTCTCCACCTCAAGAATCGGCTTGCCCGGCTCGCTGGGCTTTTTCTCAACGGCGAACTGCACATCGCGGCCGACCATCATCTTGGACAACTCTTCCTTGGTGGTGTCCTTGATATCCACCGTGCCCATATATTTGCCCTTGCGCAGCACGGTGCAGCGGTCGGCCACAGCCATGATCTCGTTGAGCTTATGGGTGATGAACAGGATGCTCTTGCCCTCTGCCTTGAAGCCGCGCATGATCTCCATAAGCTCATCGATCTCCTGCGGGGTCAAACAGCCGTAGGCTCATCGAAAATCAGAATTTCATTGTCGCGGTAAAGCATTTTCAGGATCTCGACACGCTGCTGCATGCCGACCGAAATATCGCTGACAAGCGCATCGGGATCGACCTTCAGGCCGTATTTTTCACTCAGCGCCATGACCTTTTTGCGGGCCTCGTCCCTCTGCAGGAAGCCGTGCTTTGTGTCCTCCACGCCGAGGATGATGTTATCCAGCACGGTGAAGCATTCCACCAGCTTAAAGTGCTGATGCACCATGCCGATGCCCAGCGCGTTGGCGTCATTCGGGTTGTGATCTTGACCTCCTGCCGTTTTTCTTGATAACACCCTTTTCCGGCTGGTACAGGCCGAACAGCACACTCATCAAGGTGGATTTACCGGCGCCGTTTTCGCCCAACAGGGCATGGATCCGCCCTTGCGCAGCTGCAGGGTGATATCATCATTGGCTTTGATGCCGGGGAACTCCTTGGTGATGTGCAGCATTTCGATGACATAATTTTCTGTCAACCGTTGCACGCCCCTTTCGATGTGTACAGGCTTGTACACAATTTAGTACTCTATATTATACAGAAAATTTCATTTTTGTACAAGAGATTTTGCACAAAAAGTTGTCACATTATGGTCATTCCATCCGCTTTGCCTGTCAAATCGCGGACAGCCCTGCCCTTATACGCAAAAACCGCCCCGTGCGGTAAGGCACGGGGCGGTCAAAAGTCACACTTTTAAGCTATCAGCTCTGATAGTCAACGGTCACATTGGTGACAGCGGGGTGTACATCGACGTCAAAGCTGTCGTCAATGACCAGAGAGCCGTCCACGATGGCAGCATACATAGCGTCGTACTGCTCCTGCGTGAACTTGGTGAACTTGCTGGTAGACATCGGCAGGCCAACGCAGTTCTCGGCAGCGCCCAGAACGGCCTGCTTGCCGGCGTAGGCATCGGTAAACTTCCAGCCGTTGTTCAGGGCATCGGTCAGGGCCTCGTTGACAGATTCGGCCAGGCCCTTCATGGCAGAGGTGACAACGGTGTCGAACCGGCCGGACTGGTCGACGTCAACGCCGATCATCTTGCCGCCGTTGGCCTGTGCAGCAGCATCGCAGCTCTCGCAGACGGGCCGCCGCAGGCAAAGACGACCTCGGTACCCTCAGAGTACCAGCCATCCATCTTGTTCTTGACCTCATCGGTAGCAGCGAAGCCGCCGGAGTACCAGTACTTGATGTTGACATCCGTAGCACCGATCTCCTTGGCAGCAGCATCAGCGCCCTGCACGAAGCCGTAGCCGTAACGGATAACAGCGGGAACGGCCATGCCGCCCAGGAAGCCCAGCTCCTTGTAGCCATCGTAAACAGCGGCGTAGCCGGCCAGATAACCGGCCTGCTCTTCCTTATAGGTGATCAGCGCGGTGTTGGAGGTAGGCGCCTTGTCGCCCAGATCAGCGGTGGAAACATCCAGCGCGAGGAACTGAACATCGGGGTACTTGGCCTGAGCCTCAGCGATAGAGGAACCGAACAGGTAGCCGGCAACAACGACGGCCTTAGCGCCATCGTTGACAGCGTTGTCCATCTGCTCCAGACGAGCAGCGTCGGAGTCCTCGGTGGGGCGGTAGTAGTTGGCGTTCAGGCTGTTGGCACTGCAGAAGTCCTGCACGCCCTGCCAGGTGTACTGGTTAAAGGACTGGTCATCAATGTTGCCTACATCGGTAACGAAAGCAACATCGGTCTTGCTGCCGGAAGTGGAAGCAGCGGCCTCAGAGGTAGCCTCCGTCGTGGTGCTGGCCGTGGAGCTTGCGGGGGTAGAACCGCCGCAGGCAGCCAGAGAGAGCGCCATGCTGGCAGCCATTACAAAAGCGAGAAACTTTTTCATGGTTTTAATCTCCTTAGGTTGATTTTCAGTTGTCCGGCAGGGCGGTTCCCTGCCGTAATAAGTTCAGTATACCGCATTTGGGGCGGTTATTCAATGACAAAACGCTAAACAAATCATTACAAAAGCATAACAAAGCCGCTGTGCGGGCTGTGTCAGCGCAGGCGGGTCAGTGTGACATTGGGGGTGTCGGGCAGCGTGTCAAGGTCGGAGTAGGTATCCACCCGCAGCGCGCTGGTGCGCAGCTTTTCATACAGCTTGCGGTAGCTTTCCTGACTGAAGTTGTCCAGCCGCCACTGGCTGCCGGCCTGCAGCGCCACCTCGCCGTTGGTAAAGCCGGTCTTCTCGGTCTGGCCGGCGCTCTGGGCATCCCAGGTGCCCTGCACAAAGAAGGTGTACAGCTCGCGCTGCACCGCCGCATTGTAGCATTTAACGGCGCTGGCAAGGATACGGTCACCCTGATCGGTGCGGTCGCAGTCTGTCGTGATTGCCTTGGCACCGGTCTGGTTGACAGCGTTGGCAACGCCTGTATAGAGGTCACCGCCGCTGACCATGATCAGCGTTGTTCCGTTATTATACCAGTCGATCATCCGCTGGGTGATGGCATCGTTGACTGTATCCGTGTCGGCGAACCATGTCTGCAGGCTCACGCGCTCACCCTGCTGCTCGGCAGCGGCCTCTGCGCCCTGCAAAAAGCCGGTGGCGTAGCGCACAATACCGGGGACCTCCCGCGTACCGACAAAGCCCAGCGCGGTATACCCTTCGGTCACAGCGGCATAGCCCGCAAGATAGCCCGCCTGCTCCTCCTGAAAGAGAACACAGTGGACCAGATTGGCCGTTTTGTAGGCGCTGTAGTCGTCATTATGGGGCTCATCGTCAAACAGCAGGTAATGCACATCCGGGTAGTTTTCCTGAATGCGGTAGAGCGCCTGACCCATGACCTCGCCGCGGCAGACCACAAGCTTTGCGCCGCTCTCGGCCGCAGCGCGCAGGGCAGCCTCGGCATCATCGGCGGTGCTGCCCGCCGCCGTCTGGCTTACGGCCGTGTAATGGTAGGTATTGGCAAAGGTCTGTACGCCCTGCCACAGCATGGCATCCTCGCCGCTGTCCGTGCCGCCGGGGCCGGTCACCAGCGCGATGGTCTGCCCGCCCGGCAGCACCTGTGTCGGGTCCTCCGGCTCATAGACAAAGGTGGCGTCATCGGTCGGGGCGGTCACGACATGCACCACCTGTGCTTCGGCGATGGCTTCTCTGCCCTTGCAGGCAGTCAGGCCTGCCAGCAGGGTCAGCGTCAGGAACAATGCTAAGAACTTCTTCATGGGTACGGGAAAATCTCCTTGGTATTCGTTTCTTTGCAGGGGCATGGTTTCCCTGCTTTTGGGGTCATTCCAGATTGGCCGGGCCAAAGCCGTAGGGCAGCAGCTCTCCGAGGGTCGTCACGATGTAATCCTCCTCGCTTTTGGCCATGATTACAGTCAGCCCCGGGCCGCCGAACTCATAGAGTGCCTGACGGCAGACGCCGCAGGGGCCGGTGACAAGGGTGTTCTTCTCCCCCGCCTTGCTGCCCACAATGGCGATAGCGTCAAACTCGCGCACACCCTCGCTGACGGCCTTGAACAGCGCCGTGCGCTCGGCGCAGTTCGTAGCGGTATACTGTATAATATAATGAGAGTACCAACTTTTCTCTAGGCGTCAAGCGTTCGATCAGCGGGGCCACGCGTTCCACAAGTTCCCGCAGGGCCGTATTGCTGTAGGGTTCGCCGCCGCTTTCCGGACCGTCGCCGGCCAGGGTGTCCTGTATGGCGTCCAGGGAGAGCCAGAGCTGGTTCTGCAAGGCTTCCAGGCCTTGGCGCACATCGCGCAACTCCAGGCCGGTGATGTCTTGCAGTTCCTCTTCAGTGGCCTGGCGGCCCTGCTCGTGCTCCACTTTGCGCATGGCCTCGTCCAGCACGCGCACGCGCTGGCGCAGGGAGCGGGGGAACCAGTCCAGGCGGCGCAACTCGTCCAGCATGGCCCCGCGGATGCGGTTTTCCGCGTAGGTCTCAAAGCGGATGCCCAACTGCGGACGAAATTTGCCCAGAGCTTCCATGAGGCCCAGAGTGCCGGAGCTGATCATCTCGCCCAATTCCACGCTGCGGGGCAGCTTGGATTTGAGCCGCAGAGCCAGAAAGCGGATCTTGGGCGCGTAGTGGCGCACCACCTCTTCCTGTTCCGCCGAGGAGAAATCCTCCCAGGCTGTGGCGCCGGTTTCAAGCGCTTCCCAGGGACTTACCTGTTGTGCTTGCGCTGTGCCGGTTTTCATGTCGTGTTCCTTTCCGGTTCGTGCCTCTTCTTCCTCCGGCATGCCCGCATGCCGCGTTGTGTTGCCGCCGTCCTCAGCCCGCCCGGCCGGACGACGGAGTAATAATCCCGTTGAGAGTATTGTATCGTATCGCTTTCATTCTCTTGCATGCCGCCGTGACGCGGGTATCAATGAAAGAGCAGTTTCTTCCAGAAAAATTTGATGTTGCCGTCCAGGTTTTTCGGCGCTTCCCAGGCCGTAATGCTTCTGGCCAGTTGCATCACGGCTTTGGCCGCCGGGCTCTGGGGCTCGCTGACGCAGAAAGGCAGCTGCTGCACCACGGCCTTGCGCACGCCCGTGTCGCGCGGAATCACGCCCACCAGGTCCAGGGAGACGCCGCTGAGAAAGTGGTCACAGGCCTGGTGCAGGCGGATGAACATGTCCTTGGCGGTCTTGAGGTCCGGGGCCATGTTGACGCAGACCTTGAAATGCTCCACCCCGTGGGTCAGCTTGAGTACCTTGATCAGGGCGTAGGCGTCGGTCAGCGACGTGGGTTCGGGGGTGAGCACCACCAGTCGTTCCTGGGCGGCCAGGTTGAAATAGAGCACATTGTCGCTGATGCCCGCGCCGGTATCCACAATAAGATAATCCAGCTCATCCTCCAGCTCGCCCACGGCTTCCAGCAGTTCCAGCTTCTGGCCTGTGGACAGGGTGAGCATTTCGCTCACGCCCGATGAGGCGGGCAGAATGGAAAAGCCGTAGGGCGTGGGAAAGAGGATCTCCCGCAGTGACGCGCCCTCGTGAAAGAGGTGGAAAAGGTTTTTCTGCGGGGTCAGGCCCAGCAACACGTCCACATTGGCAAGGCCCAGGTCCGCGTCGATCAGCGCCACGCGCTTGTTGAGCTGGGCCAGGCAGAGCGCCAGGTTGACCGAAAGATTGGTCTTGCCGACGCCGCCCTTGCCGGAAGTGACGGAAAATACCAGGGGGAATGTGCCGCTCATCTGTCTGCTCCGCATTGTTTGTATGGGCTCGGTCAGGCTCAGGCCGCTTGGCCGGGGATTTGCCGTTTGAAGATCAGCCGCCAGATCAGCGGTTCCGTGGCCGGGGCGAGGCTTTCCTTGAGCTCCGCGCCGAAGGACAGCGCCGAAACCGGCAGCCCGGCCGCGCAGGCCACATTGACGATGCTGCCGAAGCTCACGGCCTCGTCCAGTTTGGTCCAGACCAGACTGCCCGACCCGTCGCTCTGATAGCGCCGTAAAAATTCCTGTGTCTGAAGCGCGTCGCAAAAGGGCGAGAGCACCAGATGCGTGGCGGTCTCCGGCATGTCCAGGCCCATGTCCGCCCGCCACTGGGCGAGATTTTGGCCGCGCGCCAGGCCCGGCACGTCCACGAACACGGCCCGGGCGTTTTTGGCGGCGGCCAGGGCCTGTTCCATGCCGGCCCTGTCCGGGGCTTCCATATAGGTGAAGTTGGAAAGCTCCGCCCAGTGGCGCAAGGTCAGGCGGCCGTTGCCGCGCAGGCAGTCGGCGT
>ENA-OQCL01000935-OQCL01000935.1-human-gut-metagenome-genome-assembly--contig:-NODE-935-length-11946-cov-2.963449_pt1 | contig 11946 bp, 11 predicted proteins | sample MGYA00242502_ERZ504586 | MGnify/ENA primary metagenome ERZ504586 (study PRJEB26092, sample SAMD00036316) | human gut metagenome | host: Homo sapiens | study: EMG produced TPA metagenomics assembly of... | reverse complement strand
GTGGACAAACGCCACGATAATGGGGCAGGAAGTAACACGGTGAGTACCTGGCTGCGAATGGAGCGCCGGACTTCTCGTTTATCCATGCCTACTTTCTGCATGATCTGGTACCGCTCCCGGTCGTCATACCCTTCTGAGATCTGCTTATAGTAAATGATGAGCACGGTGGCCATCAGGAACATGACGCCCAGGTAGAGGCCGATGAAGAAAATGCCGCCGTACAGCAGGTAGAAGCTCTCCCGGCTCAATTCCCGGCTCTCGCAGTCTACTCCCGGAAGCCCGGAATCCGCAAGCCGCTCTGTCAGTTCTTCCGCCACTGCCGCCTTAGTCTCATGGAGCCGGAAAGGTCGAAGCTGTCCACATATTCCACCTGGGTGATGGATTTAAGGTATTCCTCATCCATGCCGCTGGTGTTATTCTCACGCACATAGGTAAGCACCTCTGTCGATCTCCTGCACATCCGGGAAAATGAGATACACGTCCTGGGTGGTCTGTGACGTCTCGCTCTCCGCCGCCTTTGGCCGTCCGATCTCCTTTCTGACCTTCCAGGTCTTCCCGCCGATCCCAAGAGTATCGCCCTCCCAGCTGCCCCGGGAATCGTAAACCAGAACCTCCCCTCTTCCAGGGTCTCCTGGCTTCCTTCCATCTGGTTATAATCTTCCAGCGGGATCATGTAGGCTTCGCTTATTTCTGCCATGCTGAAATCCGCGTCCGGCCCCGGCGTCGCTTCCAGCACATCTCCTTCTCTGAGGACCGCCGTTTCCCCCACATGGTGAGCGATCTCCCGGCTGGGTGTCACTTTATATTCCGCCGTCACATCCTGCAGGATTTCCTGCAGATCCTGTTCCTCCCCCGGCGTCCGCGGCCATCCTTACGGAAATCTCTCTGGGAAACCGGGTGTGCAGCACATCCTCCATCCCCGCGTACAGGGACACCGTACTGGAGATCACCACCAGCACCATGGTGCTTAAGATACAGATATTGGCAAGCCCCACGCCGTTTTGCTTCATCCGGTAGATCATCCCGGAGACCGTGGTAAAATGGCTGGGCTGATAGTAAAAGCTTTTCCGCTTCTTCAGGAATTTCAAAAGGGCGATGCTGCCTGCCACAAAAAGGGCATAAGTCCCGATGATCACGCAGATCACCGCCACGAAGAAGGTCTGCAGGGCTTCCAGCGGCTCTTTGGTGATCACCGCCAGATAATAGCCGATCCCCACCATGACCAGGCCAAAACTGGCAAGAAGCCACCGGGTCCTGGGCTCTTTCTCTCCCTGGTTCCCACCCCGGAGAAGCTCCACCGGCCGGGCTTTACGGATCTGCAGCAGGTTGTAGGCAAGGGTCATGGCGAAAATCGCAAGAAACAGCGCCAGGGTCTGGACCATGGCCGCCGGAGACACCGCAAAGGACATCCCCACGTCATAGTGCAGGATCTTCAAAAGCAGCAGATACATCAGCTTGCCAAAGACAATCCCCAGCACCAGGCCTGATCCGATGCTCGCAAGCGCCGTAAGAAGGGTCTCCAGGCAAAGCATTTTCCCGATATGCCGCTTCCCCATGCCCAGGATGTTGTAGACTCCGATCTCCTTCTTCCTGCGCTTGATGAGAAAGCTGTTGGTGTAGAAAAGGAAGATCACAGAGAAAAGCGCCATGACTCCCGCCCCAAGACCCAGGCAGGTGTTCAAAGGACCGTCCTTTGGAATACTTTCGCTGCGGCAGAGAGCCCCGATGATGTAGTACATCATCACCGTCAGCGCCCCGGTGAGCAGGTAGGGGAGATAGGTCTTCCGGTTATTTCTCAGATTGGTCAGGGCCAGTCTGCCATAGATGGAACTACTCACCCCTCTCACCTCCCGTTGTCAGCACCGTCAGCGTGTCCGCGATCTTCTGGTACATCTGCTCGTTGGTAAGATTTCCCCGGTACAGCTGGTGAAACACGATGCCATCCTTGATGAACAGAACCCGCCTGGCGCTGCTGGCCGCCTTCACACTGTGGGTCACCATCAGGATGGTCTGCCCGTCCTGGTTGATGGCCGCGAAAAGCCGCAAAAGCTCCTCCGCCGCCCGGGAATCCAGCGCCCCCGTAGGCTCGTCCGCCAGGATCAGCTGAGGCCGTGTGATCAGCGCCCGGGCGATGGCCGCCCGCTGCTTCTGCCCGCCGGAGACTTCGTAGGGGTATTTCTCCAGGATCCCCTGGATCCCAAGCCGCTGGGCGACAGGAACAAGCCTTTTCTCCATCTCCGGGTATTTCCTGCCGGAAAGCACCAGCGGCAGGAAGATATTATCCTTAAGAGAAAACGTATCCAGAAGATTAAAGTCCTGAAACACGAACCCCAGATTCTGCCGGCGAAACGCGGCGATCTCTTTCTCCTTCACCCCCGAGAGATCCCTCCCCTTCAGGTAGACCTTCCCGCCGGTGGGCCGGTCCAGTGCCGCCAGGATATTCAAAAGAGTAGTCTTGCCGGAGCCCGACTCCCCCATGATAGCCACATATTCCCTGGGCTCCACAGAGAACGTCACGTCCCGCAGGGCCTCCACCTGATTGCCGCCAAACCGGGTGGTATAGATCTTCTTTACATTTTTCACATCCAGTAATGCCATATTTCTTCCGTCCTTTCCTTGCTGATTTCTCTTTACAAGGCCATTATAGAAAAAGGGAAAATGTACTGCCATCGATTTGGATTACATTTTCCCTTCTAATCTTACAAAACTGTACGGTTCCTATTCCAGGCGAAGCTCCTCCCGCTCCAGATCAAGTAGGACTTTCGTCCCCCGTCCCACCTCCGACTGGATCCGGATCTTATGTCCCAGCCGGTCCAGCACGGACTTGCAAAGATACAGGCCGATCCCGGTGGATTTCTTGTCCCGGCGCCCGTTGTAGCCGGTAAATCCTTTCTCAAACACCCGGGGCAGGTCCTCCGGGGAAATGCCAATACCCGTATCCCGGATCGCCAGCTCATCTCCCTCCATGTAAATGGAAATACTCCCTTCCTTCGTGTATTTCAGGGCGTTGGACAGGATCTGTTCCAGCACGAAGACCAGCCATTTCTCATCGGTGAGGACGGTCCGCCCGGTCTCCGTGAAATCAAGCCGGATCCTCTTCAGGATAAACATCCGGGAATATTTGCGCACCGCCTGGCGGATCACATCGTCCAGAGAATACTCCCGGAAATCCAGGTCCGAGGACATCTCCTCCATCCTAAGGTAAGCCAGGACCATCTCCACATACTGCTCGATCTTAAAGACCTCCAGCTTCATTTCCCGGATAAAGGCAGCGTCCTGCTCTTCTTCCTCCTCCCGGGACTGAAGCAAAAGCCTTGCCGCCGCAATGGGCGTCTTGATCTGATGGGCCCACAACCCATAGTAATCTACCAGCTCCTGCCGGGAAATGCGCCCCTTTGACTCCACTTCCAGCTTCTCCTCATAAAGCCGGCGCAGCAGCTCCTGATAATCCTCCTCGATGAGCGTCGCCGGCTCCGGAAGGCCGTCAAGCTCGGTCAGGATCTTCCGCTCACTCTCCAGAATCGTCTGATGGCGCCGGTAATACCGGGCAAACCCCACGCCGCCGTAGACAAGCACCCACACAAAGGTTAGGAGAAAGGCGTAGCGCACCGCCTCCAGCGGGATCCCGTAGAGATAAAAGACCACCAGAAAAACACCGACGAAACCGGCATACAGACAGATATTTTTGATATGTTCCCTGCAAAATCTTCCCAGTATCCTGATCATTCTTCCTGCCCTTTCAGAAAATAGCCGATCCCCTTCCTGGTCCGGATCAGATCTCTCGCCCCCAGGCTTTCCAGCTTCCTGCGAAGCCTGGCCACGTTGACGGTCAGGGTGTTGTCGTCGATAAACTCGTCGCTCTCCCACAATCTTGCGATAATCTCATCCCTGGGAACGATCTTCTCCGCATTCTCCATCAGGATCTGCAGGATGCGGAACTCATTTTTGGTAAGTTCCAGCCGCTCCCCGCCAAACTCCACGGTGGCGTCCCCCAGATTCAGCGCCAAGCCCCCGTACTCCATCCGGTTCACCACTCCCTGCAGGGAATAGGCCCGGCGCAGCACCGCCTGCACCTTGGCGGTCACCACCCCCAGGTCAAACGGCTTTTCAATAAACTCATCCCCGCCCATGTTCATGGCCATGACGATATTCATGTTGTCATTGGCGGAAGACAGAAAAATGACCGGCACATTGGAAGTCCTGCGGATCTCCTGACACCAGTAAAACCCGTTATAAAAAGGCAACATGATATCCAGAAGCACCAACTGCGGGTCAAAGCTTCGGAACTGGTCCATCACAGTTTTTAAAATCTTCCACACATGCCACCTGGTAATCCCACCGCCCCAGATGGGCGGCCAGCGCCCCGGCGATGGTCCGGTCGTCTTCTACGATCAGGATCCGGTACATTTCTTTCCACCTCCTGCCGGTACATTTCAGCCAAATTTGTCTCTATGGTAACGATTTCTCCCTCATTTGTCAAATACAAATACGAAGGAGCCCGGTTCCTGATCCCGCCCCGGCTAGTGGAAGGAGTGGGCCCCGATCCTTTTTCCCTGGCTTCCCTGATCAAAATACAGACAATCTCCAATGGGATTGGCTCCTGCCAGCGCGTCCTTTGCCGCCTGCAGGGCAGAGTCCGTGTACCCCTCGCTTGCAACCACCCGGTCCAGCCAACCTGTTCCCGCCGGCGTAAACTGTCCCTTCTGATAGATCACCTCCCGCACCGTGTCCGGGAAGGCATCGCTTCGCACCCGGTTCATCACCACCGCGCCCACCGCCACCTGCCCTTCATAAGGCTGATTTCCCGCCTCGCAGAAAATGATGGACGCCAGAAGCTTTAAGGTGCTGTCTGAGTACTCCGCCCCTGCCGCGGCGAACACTTCCCTTGCCGCAACACTTTCTCCCGCCTCCGTCACCGTCCCGGAAGACACAAGAAGCTGCCTGCAGGCAGCAGGCCCGGAAAGATTCCCCTCCAAAAGAGTATCCTGCGCCTGGCCCAAAGTCTCCAGAACGGTCACCTCATCCGCCCTGGAAGGATAAAAAAGCTCTGTCCGCTGTGCAAAACCCGCCGTAGATAACACCCCGGCTGAAAGCAACAAAAAAGCGGCATACCTTTTCCCACGTTTCCCCGTCATATTCCTGAACCTCCTGCCCACTCCCCGCATACGCCGGAAGTATCCTTCCATAGAAGTATATTCAAAGTTTCAATTCTATTACAATATTACAGAATTGTTACATTTCAAAAGGTACAGGACAGATTGCATTTGGGTACACCCCTTCGCGCATTTTGGTACACCCCGAAACGTAATTCAGGACGTAGCCATTTTTGCAAAAGGCTACGTCCTGAATTTAAAATCAAAAAATTAAATCTGCGCAATATCGATCAACGTCAGTTTCTTGATATCTGTATTCTCCAGACTGGTGATCAGCGCTTCCGCGGTATCAATGGCGGTCAGCACGTTGACGCCGGTCTCGATGGCGTTGCGCCGGATCAGGAATCCGTCTCTGGCCCGCTCAGCCCCCTGAGGCGGGGTATCGATGACCAGATCGATCTTATGGCCCAGGATCAGGTCCATAAGGTTGGGCGACTCCTGCTCGATCTTATTGACCGTGTTCACCTTCACTCCGGCGTCACGAAGAGCGTCCGCCGTGCCTTTGGTGGCGAAGATCCGGTAGCCGATGTCGGCGAACCGCCGTCCGATCTCCACTGCCTCGGGCTTATCTGCATCCCGCACGGTCATGATCATATTCTTGTGCTTGGGAAGCTTGATCCCGGCACCCAGGAAGGCTTTGTAGAGGGCCTCGTCAAAGGTCCTGGCAATCCCTAAGCACTCGCCGGTGGACTTCATCTCCGGCCCCAGGCTGATATCCGCCCCCCGGATCTTCTCAAAGGAGAATACCGGCATCTTGATGGCGAAATACTCTGCTTCCTTCTGCAGTCCCGGCGTATATCCCATGTCTTTGAGCTTGTGGCCCATGATCACCTTAGCCGCCAGCGGCACGATGGGGATCCCCGTCACCTTGCTGATGTAAGGCACGGTACGGCTGGACCGGGGATTGACCTCGATCACATACACATCCTCGCCGCACACGATGAACTGGATATTGATCAGTCCGATCACGTGGAGGGACATGGCCAGCCTCCGGGTATATTCCTCAATGGTCTTCTTCGTCTTCTCGGAAATGCTCTTGGCCGGATATACGGAGATACTGTCGCCGGAGTGGATACCCGCCCGCTCAATATGCTCCATGATACCCGGGATCACAATATCCTCACCGTCGCAGACCGCGTCTACCTCGATCTCCTTGCCCTGGAGGTACTTGTCCACCAGGATGGGGTGATCCTGGGCGATCCGGTTGATGATCCCGATAAACTCGTCGATGTCGTGGTCGTTGATGGCGATCTGCATACCCTGGCCGCCCAGCACGTAAGAGGGCCGTACCAGCACCGGATAACCCAGCCGGTTGGCCACTTCCTTGGCCTCTTCCGCGGTAAATACCGTTCCGCCGGTAGGTCTTGGGATCTCGCATTTCTCCAGGATCTCGTCGAACAGCTCCCGGTCCTCGGCAGCGTCCACATTCTCCGCAGAAGTTCCCAAAATTGGCACACCCATCTTCATCAGGGCTTCCGTCAACTTGATGGCCGTCTGTCCGCCAAACTGCACCACCGCTCCGTCCGGCTTCTCCAGATCCACAATGCTCTCCACATCCTCCGGAGTCAGAGGCTCAAAATACAGTTTATCCGCAATATCGAAGTCCGTACTTACGGTCTCTGGGTTGTTGTTGATGATAATGGTCTCATATCCTTCTTTGGCAAATGCCCAGGTACAGTGAACCGAGCAGAAATCGAACTCGATCCCCTGGCCGATCCGGATGGGGCCGGAGCCAAGCACCAGCACCTTCTTCCGGTCTCTGGTCTCCTCCACCTCATTGACACTGCCATAGACAGAATAATAGTAAGGCGTCTCTGCCGCGAACTCCGCCGCGCAGGTGTCTACCATCTTATAAGCCGCATGGATCCCGTACTCATGGCGCATATCATGGATCTGGCGCTCCGTGTTGCCGGTCAGCCTTGCGATCACATTATCCGGAAATTCCATCCGCTTGGCCTCTGCCAGAAGCTCCCGGCTAAGAGGCGTATTCTGCAGCTTCTGCTCCATTTCCACCAGAATGGCGATCTTGTCGATGAACCACAGGTCGATCTTGGTGATCTCATGGATCTCTTCATAGGAAATGCCCTGGCGGAGAGCCTCCGCGATCTTCCAGATCCGGCGGTCGTCCACCACCACCAGGTCTTCCAGCAGCTCCTCCCGGGAAAGGTGGGAGAAATCATAGGACATCAGGCTGTCCACATGCTGCTCCAGAGAACGGATGGCCTTCATCAGCGCCCCCTCGAAATTATCGCAGATACTCATTACCTCGCCGGTGGCCTTCATCTGGGTGGTCAGGGTCCGCTTGGCACTGATAAATTTATCAAAGGGAAGCCGCGGGATCTTTACCACACAGTAATCCAACATAGGCTCGAAGCTTGCGTAAGTCTTCTTGGTCACTGCGTTCTTGATCTCATCCAGGGTATATCCCAGGGCGATCTTGGCCGCCACCTTGGCGATGGGGTAACCGGTCGCTTTTGAAGCCAGAGCGGAAGACCGGCTGACACGGGGATTTACCTCGATCACACAGTATTCAAAGGTCTCCGGATGAAGGGCGTACTGCACGTTACAGCCTCCGGTGATATTCAGCTCGCTGATGATGTTAAGAGCGGAGGTCCGCAGCATCTGGTACTCCTTGTCCCCCAATGTCTGGGAGGGAGCCACAACGATACTGTCGCCGGTGTGCACGCCTACCGGGTCGATATTTTCCATATTACATACGGTGATACAGTTGCCCTTGCTGTCCCGCATCACCTCATACTCGATCTCTTTCCATCCGGCGATACACCGCTCTACCAGCACCTGCCCCACACGGGAAAGCCTGAGACCGTTCTCCAGGATCTCCACAAGCTCATGCCGGTTATTGGCGATACCGCCGCCGCTTCCTCCCAGGGTATAGGCCGGACGCAGCACCACCGGATATCCGATCTTCTCGGCGAACTTCACGCCGTCTTCCACCGTCTCTACTACAAGAGACGCCGCCACCGGCTCTCCGATCTTCTCCATGGTGGACTTGAACTCCAGACGGTCCTCCGCCTTCTTGATGGTCTCAGCCGTGGTTCCGATCAGCCGCACGTTGTTTCTCTTTAAGAATCCATTTTCCTCCAGCTCCATGGCCAGATTGAGGCCCGCCTGGCCTCCCAGGGTTGGGAGCACGCTGTCCGGCTTCTCCTTTAAGATCAGCTGCTCTACCACTTCTACCGTCAGCGGTTCAATATATACCCGGTCCGCGATGTCCTTGTCAGTCATGATGGTGGCCGGATTGGAGTTTAAGAGCACTACTTCCAGCCCCTCCTCCTTCAGGGAGCGGCAGGCCTGGGTTCCCGCGTAGTCAAATTCCGCCGCCTGGCCAATGACGATCGGACCTGAGCCGATCACCAAAACCTTCTTGATCTCTTTCTGTCTGGGCATGTTTAAACTCCTTTCATCATATCCATAAACCGGTCAAACAGGTATCCGGAATCCTGGGGCCCCGGACACGCCTCCGGGTGGAACTGAACGGTGAAGATCCGTTTCCCCACATAGGACAGTCCCTCATTGGTCCCGTCGTTGACATTGACAAATGCCTCCTGGGCCACAGACGGATCCAGCGTGGAAGCATCCACCGCGTACCCATGGTTCTGAGAAGAAATGTAAACTCTTCCGGTGCTCAGATCCTTCACCGGATGATTGCCTCCCCGGTGGCCGTATTTCAATTTATAAGTCTTTCCGCCCCGGGCCAGAGCCATCAGCTGATGTCCCAGGCAGATCGCAAAGATCGGAATGTCTGTCTCATAGAGCTTGCCCACTTCCCGGATGATGGAGACACAGTCTGACGGATCTCCAGGGCCGTTGGAAAGCATGATCCCGTCGGGATTGCTCTTGATGATCTCCTCCGCGGAGGTATCCGCCGGGTAAACCGTCACCTGGCAGCCCCGATGCTGAAGGGAGCGGACGATATTGTTCTTGGCGCCGAAATCCATCAGCGCGACCTTTGGCCCGTTCCCCGGGAGTACCGACGCTTCCTGGCAGGTCACCTTGGACACCACATCTCCCACCCGGTAAGCTTTCAGTCTGGGGATCACTTCCTCAAGATCAAAGTCCTCCCTGGTGGTGATCATTCCGTTCATGGTTCCCTTCTCTCTCAGGATCTTGGTCAGCGCCCGTGTATCAATCCCGGCGATCCCCGGTATATCCTGCTCTTTCAGGAAATCCTGGATGCTTCCCTCACAGCGGAAATTGCTGGGCATCCGGGACAGCTCCCGCACGATGTATCCGTCCGGCCACGCCCGCTTGGACTCCATGTCCGGCGTAACACCGTAGTTCCCGATCAGCGGATAGGTCATTACCACTGCCTGTCCCGCGTAAGACGGGTCTGTAAGCACTTCCAGATAACCTGTCATGGACGTGTTGAACACGATCTCGCTGATCACTTCCCGCTGGGAACCAATACTGGTTCCGGTGAAGACGGTGCCGTCTTCCAAGATAAGAAATGCATTCATACTTTACGTCTTTCCTCCCTGATTGTATTGGCAGATTGCCGCAAAAAAATGCAGTTCGCGCAAACACGAAACCGCCTCTGTTCCCAGAATCCATCCTGCCGACAAATTCACGTCTGCCTAAATTGTAAAAATTATACTACAAAAGAAAAACCATTTCAAGATTTTCTTGAAAAATCAGTTCCAACAGAACCAGTTCCGCCATGACCCTGTCCGGGAAAAGAAGTCATGCTTGCATGAACTTCTGACCGGCCGGGGCATGAGCGAGCGCAGACAATGAGCAAAAACCTGCTGCGCAGGCAGCAGATGAGCCCCGTGAGGGGCGGGTTTTGCGAATGTCCGGCTGGCGCGGGCGGAACGTTCGCTGGCACGGGCGAATGTCCGGCTGGCGCGGGCGGAACGTTCGCTGGCACGGGCGAATGTCCGGCTGGCGCGGGCGGAACGTTCGCTGGCACGGGCGGAACCTTCGCCTGCGCCAGCCGTCCTACCCCACATACCACCTCCACAGCGCCTCTCCCCACCAGCAGGCGATCCCCATCCCTGCCGCAAGAAAAGGCCCAAACGGGATCTCCTCCCTGCCGCCCCGGCGGCGCAGCACGCAGGATCCCCCTGCCAGAAGTACACTGAGCACAAAAGCCACAGCCGTCCCCGCCGGCCCCAGGAAGATCCCGCCGGCAGCCAGAAACTTCACATCCCCTCCGCCGAAAGCTCCGGGCCAGACCAGGAGAAGAAGAAGGAAGATCCCGGCGCCCGCAAGGGCGCCAAGCGCCCCTTCTCCCAGGACCGCAAGCACTCCCCCGGATCCCCCAAGAGCCTTCCACACTCTCGCAGCCAGACCAAGGACTGCCAGCGTCTTTACAAGCCCATCCGGGAGCCTTCGCTCCTTCCCGTCCGTCCAAGCCGCCGCTGCCGCAAGACAGCAGAACCCCAGGTTCAGACAATACCTTTCAAACCTCCATATCCTTTTCTTATTCGTACTGCCAGTAGATGGTGATCTTGTTCTGGCTTTCCTGGTCCAGATAACGGTAATGCACCTCTGTAAGATCATACCACCTTCCCAGATTGTCCGCCGCCCGTTTGATCAGATCACCCAGGATCCCCTCCCTGGCCTGCTCATAGATCTTCTCATCCGAGAATTTGAACACGGAAGGATTGCCTCCCTCCGAGATCACCTGATTCATTTTCTTCAGGATCTCTTCCCTGTCATAGTCCGTATAATACATTCCATTTACCACATAGTAATTCCAGTCCATGCTGGTGCACCTGGGAAGTTCCACATCCCCGTCCGGAGTGTGGGTCCGGAACAGTTCCTCCTCACTGCAGCACAGATAATCATAATTGATATAACCCTGCTGCTCCTCTCCTTCTTCCGACTGGAACACCGGGTCGCCCCAGGTGGTATCCACGTAATAGTAATCTCCCTCACAGAGCACCAGATTCCAGGCGTGGCTCTCCCCCTCCCTGGTCTCTCCGGTCACATAGGTACAGAAGACCCCCAGCTGCTCCAGAAGGTACTGGGTGGCCTTGGCATAGCCTGCGCACACAGACTGCCGGTTCACCAGCACACTGTAAATATTCTGGCCGTCCGGAGCCTCCTCCTTATACTCCACCTGATCTACAATGGTCTCATACACGTATTGGATCTTCTCAAAATCCCCGGCCTCCCCGGCGCCCCGGCAAGCCACTCCCGGGCTTCTTCCCGGATCTCCTGCTCCCGTTCTTTTTGTTCTTCCACTCCGCAGAGATACCGGGGCTCCAGCACCGTATAAGGCTCCCCGCCGGAGTAAGCGGTGGCTGTCACCCGCCCGTCGCACCAGAAGATCTCTGGGAAATCCTTCAGCACCAGGGCAAAGAGCTCATTGGCCCTCTCGGCCTTCTCACAGTGGACATAGATCTCCTCCTGGTGCTCCCTGAGTCCTTCTAACACTTCCTGGTAAGCCTTATGATCCGCCTCCGGGATCTGCCTGTAGTAATATTTATCCCCAAGGCTTCCCTCTTCCAGGGAGACCTGCTGATAGGGCACCTCTTCCTCCTGTGCGGGAAGCGCTCCAAAAAACCCTTCCCCTTCCTGCCAGACAAAAAACAACACGGCGCCAAGAAGGACTGTAGCAAGAACTGTCAGCCCCGCCACGGTAAAACAGCTTTTCTTCCTTCTCCTCGGTCTTCGCCTCATGTCGACTCCTTTCGGCTCTTTTCTACATTATAAATCCCGGGCATGGTTTTCTCAATACCGGGCACCCTTTTCCTCCTCCCGCATAGGATAAGGGGAAGAGATTTTTTCTGAGGTGTTTCATGAACGGAACCAATCCTTCTTTGAC
>ENA-OQCL01000932-OQCL01000932.1-human-gut-metagenome-genome-assembly--contig:-NODE-932-length-11983-cov-1.478745_pt1 | contig 11983 bp, 18 predicted proteins | sample MGYA00242502_ERZ504586 | MGnify/ENA primary metagenome ERZ504586 (study PRJEB26092, sample SAMD00036316) | human gut metagenome | host: Homo sapiens | study: EMG produced TPA metagenomics assembly of... | reverse complement strand
GGACCTGATGCGCGACCGGGGCCGCGTGCGCGGTCTGAACATCGTACCCGTGACCACACAGGAGCTGACGCTGGGCATGGATGCTTCCGGCGCTCCCGTCTGTCTTCGCGCAGGCATGCCCGCCCGTCCGCGAGCGGTGCTCTCACGCCAGCGTGACAGCCTGATCAGCTTCCACTTTGAACGGATGGGCGTGCCTGTGTTCAATGGCGCCCGCGTGTGCGCCATCTGCAACGACAAGCGCGTCACGCACCAGTTTCTCAGCGGTCTGCCCATGCCCGAAACCGTCTTTTTACCCGCCACAGCCTCAGCGCCTCCACCGGGCACCCGCTTTCCCGTCGTCCTGAAGCCTGCGTGCAGTCATGGCGGCGATCGCGTCGCTCTTGTCAGCAATGAGCGGGAGTGGCATCAGGCCGCGGATGCCATTCTGCCCCAGCCGGCCGTGCAGCAGGCCGTAGTGGACGGAGCCGGACAGGATTTGCGGGTGTATGTGGTGCACGGGCGGATCGTAGCCGCGGTGATGCGCACGGCGGCGCAGGGCGTGGTGAGCAATTTCAAACGCGGCGGCAGCGTTGCCCTGCGCGGTCTCACCCCGCAGGAGCGCGCCCTGGCCCAGGCAGTCATCGACCGCTTTTCGAGTGCAGGCGCGCCGCTCACCCTGGCGGGTGTGGATCTGATGAACGACCGCGGCCGCCCCGTGGTGAACGAGGTGGAGGACGTGGTGGGCAGCCGCATGCTGTATCAGACCAGCGATATCGACATCGTTTCGCTGTTTTTGGACGGTTTAAGCGATATTGCAGCAAATGCCCCATGACAGAACGCCATTGGCGTGTTATAATCATTTCTGTAAACCGACTTTTCAGGGGAGGCGAAACCGTTGTTACCCTTTAATATTCCCCCATATGTACCGCAATGTTCCGATTATGTGACGCAGGTGATTCAAAACCGCAAAATCTGCGGCGACGGCCCCTTTACCGCCCGCTGCAACGAGGCGCTGGAGGCTCTGACCGGCGCGCCCAAAGCCCTTTTGACCACCTCCGGCACCTCCGCGCTGGAAATGGCGGCCATCCTGCTGGATATCCAGCCGGGAGATGAGGTGATCATGCCGTCGTTTACCTTTGTGAGCACTGCCAACGCCTTTGCCCTGCGCGGTGCAAAGATCGTTTTTGTGGATGTGCAGCCCGACACCATGAATCTGGACCCGCTCTGTGTACGCGCCGCGATTACGCCGCATACGCGCGCTATTGTGCCGGTGCACTACGCGGGCGTGTGCTGCGACATGGACGCGCTGGGCGACGTCGCGCGCGAGCATGGCCTGGCCATGGTGGAGGACGCGGCGCAGGCCGTGGGTTCCTTTTATAAGGACCGTCCCGCCGGCTCCATGAGCGACGTGGGCTGCTTCAGCTTCCACGAAATCCAAGAACTACTCCATGGGATGAGGGCGGCGCGGTCATTCTCAACGACCCGCACATGGTGGAGCGCGCCGAGATTATCCGCGAAAAACGGTACGGACCGCAGCCGCTTCTACCGGGGAACAGGTGGATAAATATACTTGGGTGGACATCGGCTCCTCTTTCCTGCCCAGCGAGCTCAACGCCGCCTACCTGCTTGCGCAGCTGGAACAGCGCGCGTCCATCACCGCCGCGCGCATGGCCCGCTGGGAGCAGTACGACGCAGGGCTGGCGCCACTGGAACAGCGCGGCCCTGATCGAGCGCATGAAGGTACCTGCTGATTGCGTGCATAATGCGCATATGTACTATATCAAGCTGCGCAGCCTCGAGGAGCGCTCCAGGCTGATCGCCTTCCTGGCCGAGCATGATATCTGTGCCGTATTCCACTATATCCCGCTGCATTCCGCTACGGCGGGCCTCAAGTATGGCCGCTTCGTCGGGGAGGACCGCTACACCACCGTCCTGAGCGAGCGCCTGCTCCGGCTGCCCATGTTCTATGAGCTTACCGAAGCGGACTGCGCCCGGGTGATCGAAACGATCTTTGCCTTCTTCTTTAAGAAGTAAGGCATGCCTTGTTAACCAAATTCCAAAGGATAAAACATAGAAAAGGAAGCATTTAAACCATTATGACAATCTTCACTCGTGATTTTAACCGTAATTCTTCTTACTGGACCGCGATTCTCTTCTACCTGGTATGCGGTCTTCTCCTTCTCTTGCTGCCCAACCTCGCGCTTAGCATTGCTAATGTGGCGCTGGCAATTCTTCTGTGCGCGGTGGGTGTTCGCTCCATCGTGTCCTATCTTCGCGGCAGCATTCTGGACGGCGTGATGGGGCTGCAGCTGGCAGCAGGACTGGTGGCGCTGTGCTTTGCGCTTCTCCTGCTGTTCAATCCCCTCTTCCTGGCCGAGCTCCTGCCCTTCGTCTGGGGTGTGGCGCTGCTGGTAGGTGGCTTCGGAAAGGTGCAAATGGCGGCTGATCTCAAGCGCATTGGCGATCGTCTGTGGTGGTGCGCGCTGGCCGCAGCACTGCTGTCGTTTGTGCTGGGCGCTCTTTCCATCACCCGTCCCGTGTTTATCGCTTCTGTACTCACTCAGTTCGTTGGCGCCTCTCTACTGGTGGAGGGCGTGCTGGATCTTGTCTCTTTTTTCTGACGCTGAACAAAAGGATCAAGGAATTCCGCAAGCAAATGGCAAACAATTCCGCATGTAATTCGCGTCGCTGCGCCAGACCCGCGCCTTCACGCGCGGGACAGACCGTTGAAAAACCCATGGTTTTGGAAAGAGCCGCGTTTCTTGCGTCCTTCGGACGCTCGCAACGCTCACGAAAAAATGCTGCGGCATAATGGCTTTGGGGCTCTGCCCCAAACCCCGGCAGGGGGATGATCCCCCTGCACCCCGCACTTTGTCAGCAGCCTGACCCGCGCCTTACCGGCGCGGGATTTTACGTTTTTCATAACAAATGGATGCATACTCCGTGGTTTTGTGCTATAATGCTGTATTATGCGGCTGAGTCGCAATTTCGCAAGGAGGTATTCTCTTGGACGACCCCATAGGCAGTCAGCTTCTGTTTCAGCTTCTCTTGATTCTGATCAACGCTTTCTTTGCTTCCACCGAAACGGCGGTGGTATCACTCAACGAAAACAAAGTCCGCAAGCAGGCTGAGGACGGCGATAAAAAGCCGCCCTTATGCTGCGTATGATTGAATCGCCCACACGGTTTTGTCTACCATTCAGGTATGCATCACGCTCAGCGGTTTTCTGGCCAGCGCCTTTGCAGCGGATAACTTTGCATCAGTACTTGCAGGCGCGCTGACGAGGGCGGGCTTTACCCTGCTCCCCTCTGCTGTTTTGCATACTGTATGTGTGGTATTGATCACACTCATTTTGAGCTATTTCATGATCGTGTTGGGAGAACTGGTGCCCAAGCGCATCGCCCTGAAAGATCCAGAGCGTATCGCCCGCATCGCCTGCCCGGTCATCCGGGGCATGTCGAAATTCTTCCTGCCCCTGGTGTGGCTGCTGACCGTTTCCACCAACGGTGTACTGCGTCTTCTGCGCATCAATCCCAACGATTCCTCCGAGGAAGTAACCGAAGAAGAAATCCGCATGATGGTGGACATCGGCAGTGAAAACGGCGCCATCGAGCAGGATGAACGCACCATGATTGAAAACATCTTTGAATTCAACAACACCACAGCGGCCGATGTAATGGTACACCGCATGGATGTGGTGGCCCTGCATGTGGATGAAAGCCGGGAAGAGATTCTCCGCACCATCCGGGAAAGCGGGTTGAGCCGCTTTCCGGTATATGACAGCGACATTGACGATATCATCGGCGTCCTCAACACGCGCGATTTTCTGCTCAATGCCCAGCTGGATGCGCCCAAGCCCTGCGCGAGCTGCTGCGCCCCGCCTACCTGGTGCCCGAAACCGTGCCGGCCGATACGCTGTTCAGCAATATGCAAAAGCAGAAGAAGCACCTGGCCATCGTGGTGGATGAATACGGCGGAATGAGCGGTATCGTAACCATGGAGGACCTGCTGGAGGAAATCGTAGGCAATATCTATGATGAATTTTGACCCCAGCGAGGATGCCGAAATCGAAAAATCTGGGCGACAATCTGTGGCGCGTAACCGGCACCGTGGATTTGGAAACGCTGGCCGAGGCGCTGGATGTTGACCTGCCTCTGGACGAGGAATACGACACCCTGGGTGGGATGGTATTCAGTTCCTTTGACAGCATTCCCGAAGACGGCAGCACGCCCGAAGTCACCATGCACGGCCTGCATATTCAGGTGGAAAGCATCGTGGATCACCGCGTGGAAAAGGCCCTGGTCAGCAAGGTGGAGCCGGAAACGCCTGAAGAAGGCGAACCGGACAAGACAGATGCAAAAGAGGCCGATAAGGCCGATGAAAGGAAATCCGAATGAAGCCTATCCGCCACCTGTTCTGGGATTTTGACGGAACGCTGTATGATTCCTATCCCAATGTGACCCGCGCTTTTCTGCGCACGCTGGATGAATTGGGATGTTCCGGTCTGGTCACGCCGCACGAAGCCCTTTCCCTGCTGAAGGTGTCGGTATTTTCTGCGGCGCAGCACTGCGCCGGGATGGCCGGGTTGGACGTTGCCTGCGTGATGGAGGTGTTTTCCCGCTATCACGCGCAGGAAAGCGGTTTTGTTCCCTATGCCGGTCTTGGCGAATGCCTGCGGACGCTTCGGGCGGCAGGCGTTCGCCACTACCTCTACACGCACCGCGACCGTCGCGCCGTGGAGCAGCTTGAGCAGGACGGCCTGTGGTCCCTGTTTTCCGACGGCGTAACCAGCGAGGACGGCTTTCCCCACAAGCCCGCCCCGGACGCGCTCCGCTGCCTGCTGGCTCGGAACGCGATCGACCCGGCCGAGGCTGCCATGGTGGGCGACCGCGACATCGACATCGAAGCGGGGCATAACGCGGGCATGCGCGGCGTGCTGTTTGACCCGGACGGTTTCTATCCCAATCTGCAGGCAGATCTGCGTGCAACCAGCATGGCGGAACTGACCCGCCTGATTCTGGCCTGAGCGAGCGGACGTGCCGGAGAAATAAATCTCACGGCACGTCCGTTTTTTACGCAAAAGCGACATGGCTTTCCATGCCCCGGGGTCAGAACCACAGCGCCTTCTCGCTGCGAAACTGCGGCACAGGGCCTTTTTCATAAGGATCATAGGTGTTGGTGTTGCAGCCGAATTCCTGCAAAAAGCAAATCCTTCCCTCGCCGTCCCAGCGCACGAGTGAAACGCCTTCAAATGCCTGAACCGTTCCGTCATTCATCTCCGCCCGAAAGCGCCACTCCACCGCCGTCTCTTCCGGCTCATGAAAAAATTTTCAGGATCGTCCACTCCGCCACTTTTCCGCGGGTATTCCATTCCGCAAACCAGTGTTGAATCCGCTCCACACCCTGATATGCCGGTCCCCAGCTTTCGATGTAACGCGCATCCGGCGAAAAAAAGGCGGGCGATGCCCAGATCCCTGCCCAGCAGCCACATCTCGAACCAGCGGCGGATCATGAATTCCCGTTGCTCCGCTTCCATCGCTCATCCTCCTTGATCCCAAGAAACAAAAAACAGAACATCGCGTTACTCGCGCGCTGTTCTGTTCTTGCTGCAACGTTAGCGTCACGCCTGAGCGGGAGCGCCCACGGGGCAGGTGCTGGCGCAGGCGCCGCACTCGATGCACTTGTCCGCATCGATCACGTACTTGCCGTCGCCTTCGGAAATCGCGTCAACGGGGCATTCAGCCTGGCAGGCGCCGCAGCTGATGCAATCATCAGAAATCTGGTATGCCATGGTTTCACCTCCCGGTATCGCAATGGCGGCAGCCGTCAAAGCGGCCATCGCTCGCACACATCATATCACGAATAGGGGTTGATTGCAAGCATTTGTTACATTGCGAAATGGGCTTTATTCCTTTTCCTGTGCGGCTTTCAGCGCATCTTCCACGGCCTTGAGCCAGTCGCCCTCGCCCTCATCGGAGCGCTCCTCCGTCACCTCCGGTGGCAGTTCGTCCGCCTCCGCGGGCATCACCGGTGCGGGGCCCGAGGGATCGGTGGCAAGCGGCGCCCGATTCTGACGGCTGCGACGGCCCTGTCCGCGAGCGGAACGTCCGCCTTCCTGCGCCTTTCCCTCCTGCGTGCGGCCCTCGGCGGCAGGCTGCGGCACAGGCTTGTTCCACTTGAGCTCCTCCAACGGATAAGTCTTGAACTCCACCGAATCGCCCTTGTGCAGGCGAACGGTCACCGTTTCCTTGAGCACGTTGAGGTCCGTCACAGTGCCCACCCCGTCCGGGGTTTCCACTTCCTTGCCCGTCTTGGGCATGCGCTTGCGGGTGCTCTCATAATGGTCCTGCTCAAATTTCAGGCAGCACATCAGCCTCCCGCACACGCCGGAAATCTTGGTGGGATTGAGCGACAGGTTCTGTTCCTTGGCCATTTTGATGCTCACGGGCTGGAAATCACCCAGGAAGGCGCCGCAGCAGATGGGCCTGCCGCATGGCCCCAGGCCGCCGAGCATCTTGGCTTCATCCCTTACGCCGATCTGGCGCAGCTCAATGCGGGTGTGAAACACCGATGCCAGATCTTTGACCAGCGAGCGAAAATCCACACGGCCGTTCGCCGTAAAGTAGAACAGGATTTTTGCGTTGTCAAAGGTCTGTTCCACACCCACCAGCTTCATATCCAGCTTGTGTTCCTCAATCTTGTGCTGACAAATGCGGTAGGCTTCCTTTTCAAACGCCTCGTTTTCGGCAGCGTGACGAGCGTCACCCTCCGTAGCGATGCGCAGCACCTGCTTGAGTGGCGAAGCAATCAGCTCGTCATCCACCTGGCGAACGCCCGTGATGACCTGCCCATACTCCACCCCGCGAGCGGTTTCCACCACTACGTAGCTGCCCGCGGCGGGCCACAGCTTGCCGGGATCAAAATAATACAACTTTCCCGCGTTCTTAAATCTTACGCCAACGACTGTCGCCATTTGGTATGCTCCTCCAATAGTCTCATCATAAGGTGGTCGATGTTGGACTGCCAGTTCACCTGCCCGGCCTTAAGCCGCTTCGCGTTCATCACAGCCGTCAGCAGGGCGTTTTAAACTCGCTCGCCGGGGGCCCGCTCCGCAGCCGTGCGCCACAGGGCAGGATACGCCTTGAGCGCCTCCGCGTCCATACGGCCTGTCCTCACCAGCAGCGCCTGATATATGGCCTCTTCCAGTGCGGCCAGATACGCGTCCGCGCCTTCTCGCCCTTCCTTGAGGCGGGTGCTGAGCCCGACCGCCTCCGCATCGGTTGAAACGGAAAGCGCGGCAGTCACAAACTCCTGCGCGGCCCCCATCGCCGCCGTCGCGCAGCAGGTCGAGCGCCTGGCCAATATTGCCCGCGCTGCGCGGCAGCACGACCTCCACGCGGTCCATGGGATAGCCCGCCTGCAAAAGCGCCGCCTTGAGCTGCTCATCCGGCCACGGGGGACAGCCTTTACGCGTACGCAACGCGAGGCGATGGTGCCCAGCGTGGCGGTCAGCTCATGCGTCATCAGCAGCAAAAAACCACCTGTGCCACCGGCTCCTCCAGGGACTTGAGCAATGCATTCTGTGCCTTGGGGCGTCATCTTCTCCACCGGCTCGATCAGCACCACACGCCACCCGTCGCCAAAGGCATGCTGGTTTGATTTTTTGAATCACCTCTCGCACACGGTCCACGCCGATCTGCTTGCCGTCATCGGCCAAAAAGGGTCAGCACGTCCGGCTCATTGCCGTCCAGCACGCGGCGGCAGGCTTCACAGTGGCCGCAGGGCTTGATTTTCGGATGTGCAAAACAGGGCGCTGGCTAGCGTCCTGGCAAGGGTCCGCTTGCCAAGGCCTCGCGCGCCCGTCAGCAGATATGCATGCACCATTTGCCGGTGGAGAAACTGGTTCACCACTACGCCGACGCCCGCGTTGAAGCCCTTGTGAAAGGGGAACACGGGCGGCGGCGCAGCGGATACAATCTGTGTCAATGCGGTTCCTTTCCTGGGGGTTACAGCTTGATAAACTGGTCCACCGTAAGTACGAAGATGGTAGCTCCGCCCACGACCACCTCAATGGGATACGGCGTGTAGGAGCCCGGCATACCCACCATGGATGCAGGAGAAGGCGCAATTTTGCTTGCGGCTCTTGCATACCTTTTCAATCACATCCATCGCGGCCTGGAAGCGGTCATCGTCCACGCCCACCAGCAACGTGGTGTTGCCTGCACGCAGGAAGCCGCCGGTGGTGGCCAGCTTGGTGACGCCAAAGGCCATCATTCATCAATTGGCTGATCAAGCGGGAAGCGTCCTCGTCCTGTACGATAGCGATGATCAATTTCATTCGGCTATCCCTCCCCCATCGGTCTTTGAGTTCCGTCTTTAGTATACAACAAAAATGGCTGTTTTCGCAACAGGCGGGTTGTAAGGTATCAAAACGGCCCCGTCTCCGGCTGGGAGGAGGCGGGGCCGCCGTTCGTCTTTACTTGCGTGTGGGCCTGCGCAGGAAGGCAGGCACGCCCAGGTCGTCGCGTTCCACAGAGGCGGGCTGCGGCGCGGGTTCGGGTTGCGCCTTGGCGTCCGGCTGCTGGTTCACGGGCTGCTGCATGCCGCCCTGATACTGCTGGCCATATTCCATCTGCGGCATGCCGGGCTGCTGGGGCTGCTGCATACCGCCCTGATACTGCATGCCGGGCTGGCCCATGGCATAGTCCACCTGTCCATAGGGCTGCTGAGGCTGATATCCCTGACCGAAGCCGGATTGATACATCTGACCGCCCTGCATCATCTGCGGCATGGCCGCCGGAGTGGGGATGGTGCTGCCGCCGCCCATGTAGCTGCCGCCGAAGTTGCTGCCACGATCCTCGTCCATGGGCATGTTGAAGCTCATGTCCTCATAGGAGGGAGTGGGGTAATCCTGCTGGACCAGCGGGGTGCCGCGCAGGTTGCCCGCGTCGTAGGCTGTCCCGCCGCCGGAGAAGCTGCGCGTCCAGTCGCGGTCGGAGCCGGTCTTTTTCTTGGCATCCTCCTTCTTGGGGAAGGGGGCTCTTTTCAAAGCCGGTAGCAATGACGGTAATGCGCACCTCGTCGTCCATGTTCTCGTCGATGCCGGCGCCGAAGATGATGTTGGCCTCGCTGTCGGCGGCCTGCATGACCAGGTTGGCGGCCTCGTTGATGTCGATGATGCTCATGTCCTCGCCGCCGGTAATATTAATCAGCACCGCGCGCGCGCCGTCGATGTTGGTTTCAAGCAGCGGGCTCTGGATGGCGTTCTTGGCAGCCTCCACCATGCGGTTTCACCCTTGCCGGTGCCGATGCCCATATGGGCCAGGCCGCCGGACTCCATGACGGTCTTGACGTCAGCGAAGTCCAGATTGATAAGGGCGGGCACGGCGATCAGGTCGCTGATGCCCTGGATGCCCTGGCGCAGCACAGTCGTCGGCGATGCGGAAAGCCTCCAGCATGGAGGTGCCCTTCGTGACCACCTGCAGCAGACGGTCGTTGGGATCACGACCAGCGTATCCACGCGCTGCTTGAGGTCGATCACGCCCATCTCGGCGTTCTTCATGCGCTGCTTGCCCTCAAAAGCAAAGGGCTTGGTGACCACTGCGATGGTCAGGCAGTTGAGATCGCGGGCGATTTCCGCCACGATGGGGGCTGCGCCCGTGCCGGTTCCGCCGCCCATGCCGGCCGTAACAAAAACCAGATCCGCGCCCTTGAGCGCCTGCGCAATTTCCTCGCGGCTTTCTTCCGCCGCGCGGCGGCCCACATCAGGCACTGCGCCTGCGCCCAGGCCCTTGGTCAGCTTTTCGCCGATCTGGATGGTCGTGCTGGCCTTGCTCATGGCAAGGGCCTGACGGTCTGTATTGACGGCGATGAATTCCACGCCCTTGAGGCCTGCGTCCACCATACGGTTGATGGCATTGTTGCCGGCGCCGCCGCAGCCGATTACCTTGATGCTCGCAAAGCTCTGTTGATCCTCGATCTGAAACTCAAGCACAGTGCATCCCCCTACTCAATCTTTCTTCGGTCGCGTCCGGGGCGTCAGCCGCCCAGCAAACTTTTGAAAAAGTCCTTGATGCCGCCCGCCACGCCGCTGGAGGTGGCGTTTCGGGCCTCGATGGTGTCGATGATCAGGTCCATCAGGCCCATGGCGCTGGCATAGATGGGGCTGGAGAGCTTAATGGTGCGCTTGACCGTATCGCGCACGGGCTTTTCCAGCTTGGCCGAAAGATAGTCCCTTCCGCCGCGGTTGAGGCTGAGGCCGCCGCCGGTCAGATAGATGGTGGACCAGCTGCCCAGCTTAATGCCGCTGTCGTTGATGCATTCCTGAATCATGTCCGCAATCTCGTCCACGCGGGGTTCCAGCACGGCCGCCACCTGCTCCTGCGTGAAGGTTTCGGTCTTGACCCCTTCGCCGCCGGATACCGTATAGGATTGCGAAATCGTAGAAATTCCATACACATATTCCCGCTTGATCTGCTCGGCCGATTCCAGAGGAATGGACAGGCCCTCCGCCACGTCGGCAGCGATGTGCCCGCCGCCCACGGGAAGCGTTTTCTGAAAGATGACGGCGTCGCCTTCCACAGCCATCACGTCGGTGCACAGATAGCCGATATCGATCAGGATGGCGGTGCGGTCGCGGTCCTCCTCCAGGAGGTAGAGCATCGCCTCGCCCGTGGAGCTGGAGAAAAAGCCGCTTACGGTGATGTTCATGTCGCGCAGGCGGGCCATTACGTCATCCAGGAAAAAGGTATCGGCCACCACGAAGCTGACCAGGGCCTTGAGCTCGGTCCCCTTGAGCCCTACGGGCTCCAGCGTCTTTTTGCCGCCGTCCACCATGAACCATGCGGGGCTGCGGTGCACCACCACGCCGCGCACGGGCGAGAGCTGCTTGTCCGCATTGGCAAAGATCTTTTCCACATGGCGGGGTGTAACATGCGGGTCCGCCCCCTGAATGGTCACGCTGGTCTCCACGGCATACACGCGCGTAAATTCGCCCGGTACGCCCACGTTGATCTCGCGGATCTTGCGCTTGGACTGGGTCTCGGCCTCGGTGATGGATTTCTGGATGGCCTCGTTGAGCATGACGGTGTTGTTCCATTCGCCGTCCAGAAAGCCGTCGTAGGCGGCGATTCCCGCTCCGATGATGTCGCAACGCTGAGTACCGCTCGTCTCGGCTACGAGGGTGACGATCTTGCACGTACCAAAATCAATGGCCGCGATGGTTGATTTCATAACACAGCATTCCCCTGTTCCTCATCAGTCAGCCGGGGCAAGTTCCCACGGCGGGCCGGGTGCCGCCGCGCGCGGCAATAGAAGGCACCCAAAGTACCATTATTTATTGTAACCGTTTTGGCAGGAATACGCAAGCATATTCCCGCTTTTTTTCGCGTTTTTGGGAAGAAGTTCGTAAACTTTTCCATCGTCCATTCAATTCTCCGGCATGTACTTGGCATCCTCCGGAATGGTAACGTCCAGAATGCCGGAGGTTTTCCCCAGCTGGCGAAGATACGCCATGTCCGTGCGCACGGCGCCGATCTTGGCCTGCATGTAGCTGGCGTCGCCCAGGCGCACGGTTACGCCCTCAACCATGATGAGGTAGATGTTGCCGGGATCGGCCAGGTTGATTTCGGCCACCTGGCTTTGGTACATCTGCAGTTCCAGCTCCTCCATGATTTCACGGTAGGCGTCCATCTGTTTTTTCAGAGCGCACCATCAGCTGCTGCCCCACGTTGATATTGCTGACACGAAAGCCTGTGATCACCGGCATGCCCGCGGGCGGCGTGGTGGAGGTGCTCTCCTCCATCACCACGCCCTCGCGGTCCAATGTATAGAGGATGCCCAGCCACTGCATGGCGGCCACGGTCTTGCGCTCCTCGATGTAAAGATAGATGGTGTTGGGTATTCCTTCTGCAATTCCCTTTGAAAAATGATGGGATATGATCTTGACTGAGCAGCCTTGGCTACGTCCTCTTCCTCAATGGTAATCATGTTGCGCCCCCGCACA
>ENA-OQCL01000931-OQCL01000931.1-human-gut-metagenome-genome-assembly--contig:-NODE-931-length-12002-cov-4.972211_pt1 | contig 12002 bp, 14 predicted proteins | sample MGYA00242502_ERZ504586 | MGnify/ENA primary metagenome ERZ504586 (study PRJEB26092, sample SAMD00036316) | human gut metagenome | host: Homo sapiens | study: EMG produced TPA metagenomics assembly of... | reverse complement strand
GGCTCAGAAAACAACCCGGCACCAGCCGCCCAAACCCAAAAAGAAGCCCAAATCGAAAGAGAGGTAATCTGTGATGAATAACTTTGATGATCTGTTTGAACAGCAGCCCCAGGCGGAGGCCGCGCCGCAGAAACAGGAAAGCCGGAAAGAGCGCCCTAAGCGCCAGTGGTGGCAGGTAAAAGAGGAAAAGCAGCGAAAAGAAGCCTATGCCACCTTGGACCGGATTTTTGGAGAGTTCTCCGAGGGTACGGGCAGTATGGAGGCATATCTGGATGTGCAGAGCCGTTTTCCCTTCCACTCTGCTCGCAATGCACTTCTGATTGGGGATAAATGCCCCGACGCGGTGCGTGTAGGCGGCTACAAGGAGTGGCACGCCCAGGGGATCGAGATTTTGGAGGATGAGAAGCGTTTGCCCATCATCATTCTGGAGCCGGGCAAGGCATACCGGCGTGAGGATGGCAGCGTGGGCCAGAACTTTTACGCCAAGGAAGTCTATGATATTTCCCAGACTACGGCGCGGGATCAGGTTCAGCCCCAGGTGCGCTACGATGACCGTCTGCTCTTAAAGGGCCTGATTGCCAGTTCCCCGGTGCCCATCCGGGCCGTGGAGGAGCTGCCACAGGGCCGTGGGGCCATGTTTTCCGCAGAGCAGAACGCCATCCTGGTGAAAAAGGGCATGGACGCGCCGGACATCTTCCGCTGTGTTTCTCTGGAGGTTGCCAACGTGCAGCTTGCCCAAAGCATGGACGGCTATTCCAGGGAAACGGACGGCTACAAAGCCTATGCGGTCAGCTATATGCTCTGCAAGCGGTATGGCGTGGACGCCAAAGAGTATGAGATTTCCAAGCTGGACGGCGTGTTTCAGGGGCAGGTTCCAAGGGAGGATATTCCTGCGGCCCTCACTGATATGCGGGATACGTTCAAATCCCTCAATGGCCGTATGGCCAGGGCTATGGGCCTCACCCGCGACAGCAAGCAGAAGGAACAGGAACGGTAAAGGAGGAGTAGACCCATGGAAAAACAGGAAAAAGTCGTCCTCACCCTGGACAGCTATGAGCATGGGATCATGATTCGCGCCCTCAACGAACTGCGCAACGATATGCTGGAGGAACAGCGTGACCCCGGCCCGGTGGAGGACGTTCTGCTGAAAACCATTGACGCCCCAGCCCAAAAAGACAAGAAAGCGAAGCGCCGGGATGAAGCCAGATAATAAGGCGGGCGGCCCCTGGCTCTATGCCCTGGGGCTGGTCCCGGTGATCTGGTTCGCCCTGCTGATTGCGCCTGCCATTTCCGGGGGACTTTCGGAGATCGTCAGCGCCCTGCCTGCGGCAATGAACAATCCATTCAAAATCGTGTGGTGTGAGGACAGTGTAAAAACTGTCCTCATTTTTATTGCCGCCTATGGGCTGGGCATTGGCATTTATCTTTCTTCCCGGCGCAATTACAGACGAGGTGAAGAACACGGTTCCGCCAAATGGGGCGATCCGCGGGCCGTGAATAAGAAATACCGGGACAAGGACCCGTTCAAAAACCGCATTTTTACCCAGCACGTCCGCATGGGGCTGGATGGCCGGAAGCACCGCCGCAACCTCAACACTTTGGTGGTGGGCGGCAGTGGCGCGGGAAAAAGTCGGTTCTACGCCAAAGTGAACATCTGCCAATGCAATACGTCCCTTTTTATTTTGGACTGTAAGGGGGAACTGCTTCGTGACTGCGGCGGCCTGTTGGAACAGATGGGCTATGAGATCAAGGTGGTGGACCTTCTGAACATGGAGAAAAGCCATTGCTACAATCCCTTTGCCTATCTGAAATCCGACAACGATGTGCAGAAGATGGTGACGAACCTTTTCAAAGCCACCACTCCGAAAGGGAGCCAGTCCAACGACCCTTTCTGGGATACTGCGGCCAGTATGCTCCTCATGGCGCTGGTGTTTTATCTGTGGTACGAAGCGCCGGAGGATGAGAAGAATTTCCCCATGATTATGGAGATGCTCCGAGCCGGGGAGGTGCGGGAGGACGATGACTCCTACCAATCGCCGCTTGACGAACTGTTTGACCGGCTGGAAATGCGCTCCCCGGATCACATCGCTGTGAAGTATTACAAGGATTACCGTTCCGGCTCTGCCAAAACGCTGAAATCCATCCAAATCACCTTGGCGTCCCGCCTGGAAAAATTCAATCTTTCTTCGGTGGCGGCTCTTACCGCCACGGATGAACTGGATCTTTCCAGCATGGGCGAAAGAAAAAGTGGCACTCTTTGCCCTCATCCCGGACAACGACGCCAGCTTCAATTTCTTGGTAAGTTTGCTGTATGCCAGCACTTTCCAGGAACTTTTTATTCTGCCGACCGGGTACACGGCGGTAGCCTGCCCGTACCGGTGCATTTTCTCATGGATGAGTTCGCCAACGTGAGCTTGCCGGATGATTTCGACAAGCTGCTGGCCACCATGCGCTCCCGGAATATCAGCGTTTCCATCATCATTCAGAACATTGCCCAGCTCAAGGCGTTGTTTGAAAAGCAATGGGAATCCATCATCGGCAACTGTGATGAATTTTTGTACCTGGGCGGCAATGAAACGTCCACTCACAAGCTGATCTCTGAGAACTACCTGGGGAAAAGCACCCTCTGGCTGGACACCTACGGCAAGAGCACCGGGCATTCCGGCAGCTACTCCACCAACAACCAGATCACGGGCCGGGAGCTGATGACGCCCGATGAGGTCCGTATGCTGGACAATAACCTGGCCCTGCTCTTTATCCGTGGCGAAGCGCCGCTGATGGATGAAAAGTATGACCTTTTGAAACATCCCAACATCAAGTACACCACCGATGGCGGCGCGCCTGTCTATTCCCACGGCGGCACTGAAAACGCCGTGGCGGATATGACCATTGGCCGCCTCACCCCCGGCGACCTTGCCAATATCCAGGAGCCGGAAACCCTTTACGAACTTCTGTCCGATGAGGACATGGAGAATATCTTTCAATTCAAGGAGGACACCCAAAATGAAACTGATTAAGAAGGAAAACAAGAAGAAAGAAACCCGCAGCCTGCCCATGAACAAAAAAGAGCCGGAGCGCCTTTGCCGTTTATGCGGCCCTGGTGTTCATGCTGTGCTGTTGCACCACCACGGCCTTTGCCGCCAGCGACCCGTTGACGGTTATCAACAACCTCAGCGATTTCATCTTCGGCCTGATCCGCGCCGTGGGTATGATCCTGCTGGGCTTCGGCGTGGTGCAGATCGGTTTGTCCCTGAAATCCCACGACCCCAGCCAGCGGGCCAACGGTTTTCTCACTTTGGCCGGCGGCGTTGTCATTACGTTTGCGAAGGAGATTTTGACCCTGATTACCGGCTGATTCTAATTAACGGCAGTACGGGGGTCAGGTCCCATGGCGGCCTGCCCCTTACCGTTTGCCGGAAAGGAGGTTGTTGAATGTCCGATAACTGGGTTGTTCAAAATTTGCAAAATGCCCTCGATACCTGGAACAAGTACCTGTCTGAGATCTGGCAGCTCATTACCCAAAGCCCGGAACAGTTTAAGGGCGGCTCCATCTGGGGCGTCATTGTCAACATCCATGACGCGGTAAGGGCGATTGGCCTTGCGCTTTTGGTGCTGTTCTTTGTAGTGGGCGTCATGCGTACCTGCGGCAGCTTTGCCGAGGTGAAAAAAGCCGGAGCACGCCCTGAAGCTGTTTATCCGGTTCGCCATCGCCAAAGGCGTCGTGACCTATGGGCTGGAGCTGATGATGGCCCTCTTTAATATCGTCCAGGGCCTTGTCTCCACCATTATGAACGCGGCGGGCTTTGGTTCGGCCCAACAGACTGTGTTGCCCCAGGAGATCATTGACGCGGTGGAAAGCTGCGGATTTTTCGAGAGTATCCCCCTCTGGGCGGTGACGCTCATCGGCGGGCTGTTTATCACGGTTCTCAGCTTCATTATGATAATGACCGTCTACGGGCGGTTTTTTAAGCTCTATTTATATACGGCCATCGCGCCGGTGCCCCTGTCCACCTTCGCCGGGGAACCGACCCAAAACGTGGGCAAGAGCTTTATCAAGAGCTATGCCGCCGTGTGTCTGGAAGGGGCCATCATTGTGCTGGCCTGCATTATCTTTTCCCTATTTGCGGCGTCCCCGCCTGCCATTGACCCCAATGCGGCGGCAGTCACGCAGGTATGGAGCTATATTGGGGAGCTGGTATTTAACATGTTAGTTTTAGTGGGGGCAGTAAAGATGGCCGACCGCGTGGTGCGCGAGATGATGGGCCTGTAAAAAAGGAGGAAAACAAATGCGTTATCAAACCTATGTGCTGCACTTGATTGATGGAACCGCCATCCCAATGGTGGAGGATTACGACCTGCCCGCTGAAAAGGGAATTGTGGGCCACTTCTCCAAAGCAGCCCCTGACGAGATTTTTACCGTGGGCGACCGGCTGCTGGGCTTTGCCTATATCCCCAAGAGCAGCATTGTTTACCTGGAAACCGGCGATGTGATTGTGAGGTGATATTTTGGAAGTCAAGATCAACCGGGAAATCCGCAACTACACCGAATCCATGTTTTTCGGGCTGAGTATGCGGCAGTTCATCTTTTCTGTCCTCGCCTGCGGCGTGGCCGTGGGCCTTTATTTTATCCTGCGCCCCTACTTTGGGGTGGAAACCCTGTCCTGGATGTGCATTTTGGGGGCGGCCCCCTTTGCCATGCTGGGGTTCATCACCTATCACGGTATGACGGCGGAACAATTTATCTGGGCGTGGCTGCGCTCGGAAATGCTGGAGCCGAAGGAGTTTAAGTTCGAGGACAGCAACTACTACTATGCGGCTCTGAAAGATACCATCGAGGAGCTGCAAACCGGGCGGCCCGGCAAGAAGCGCCGGAAGGAGCCGAAACACTTTAGCAAACGGAAGGAGGCCAAGCATGATTAAGACCATCAAAACCATGTCCAAGCAGGAAAAGGAGCGTTACACCGTCCCCCGGAAGGTGCAGGATGTGATCCCCGTCCGCCGTATCTGGCCGGACGGCATTTTTCTTGTGGGGAACAAGTTCTCCAAAACCTATAAATTCAGCGACATCAACTATCTGGTGGCCAGCCGCGAGGACAAGGAATCCATGTTCCTCACCTACTCGGAGCTGCTCAATTCCCTGGATTCCGGCGCGGTGACGAAAATCACCATCAATAACCGCCGTATGAATCAGGCCAACTTTGAAACGTCCATCCTCATGCCCATGCAGGGGGATTTCCGGGATGAGTACCGGGGGGAATATAACCAAATGCTGCTGGATAAAGCCACCGGAGCCAACGGCATTATGCAGGAAAAGTATATCACCATCTCCGTGGTGAAGAAGGATGTTGAGGAGGCCCGCGCCTATTTTTCTCGTGTGGGAGCCGACCTGATTTCCCACTTTGCGGCCCTTGGCTCCAAGTGCGTGGAGCTGGACGCCACCGAGCGCCTGCGTATCCTGCACGACTTCTACCGCCAGGGCGAGGAATCCGAGTTTGTTTTCAATGCCCGTGAGATGATGAAGCGGGGCCACAGCTTCAAGGACTATATCTGCCCGGACGGAATCGAGAAAAACAGCGACTATCTGAAGCTGGGCGGCAAATTCTGCCGGGTGCTGTTCCTCAAAGACTACGCTTCTTATATTAAGGATAACATGGTGACGGAGCTGACGGATTTTAACCGCAATCTGATGTTCTCCATCGACATTGTGCCGGTGCCCACGGATGAAGCTGTGCGGGAGGTAGAAAACCGCCTGCTGGGTGTGGAAACCAACATTACCAACTGGCAGCGCCGCCAGAATGCCAACAACAATTTCAGCGCCGTGGTTCCTTATGATATGGAGCTGCAGCGGAAAGAAAGCAAGGAATTTTTGGACGACCTCACCACCCGCGACCAGAGGATGATGTTTGCGGTAATGACCCTGGCCATCACCGCCGACACCAAGGAGCAGCTTGACAGCGACACCGAAGCGGTGCTCTCTGTGGCGCGAAAGCACATGTGCCAGCTTGCGGTGCTCAAGTTTCAGCAGCTTGATGGCCTGAACACCGCCCTGCCCATCGGGGTGCGGAAAATCAACGCCTTCCGCACTCTCACCACGGAATCCCTGGCCGTATTCATCCCCTTCAAGGTACAGGAGATCCAGGATAAGGGCGGCATTTACTTTGGAGAGAACGCCATTTCCCACAACCTCATCATGTGCAATAAGGCGAACCTTTTGAACCAGTCGGCCTTCCTGCTGGGCGTACCTGGCGCTGGCAAGTCCTTCAGTGCCAAAGAGCTGATTGCATTCCTCATGCTCCACCCAGATTACGCCAATGACGACATCCTGATCTGCGACCCGGAGGGAGAATTTGGCGCACTCGTCAAAGCCCTGGGCCGGGAGAAAGCGACGGTGGCCCATCTGGTGGCAGGCGGCAAGGACCGCCTCAACGCCATGTATATGGTGGAGGGCTACGGTGAGCAAAACCCCATCGTGGAAAAGAGCCAGTTTGTCATGTCCCTCATTGAGCAGATCGACAAGCGCGGCGTGGGGCCGCAGCATAAATCCATCATCGACCGCTGCACCGCCCTGGTGTACCCGGAGGCGGAGAATGCCGGGAGGGTGGCTACCCTCTGCGACCTGCGCCAAAAACTGCTGGAGCAGCCGGAGGATAAGGCCAAGGAGATCGCCCTTTCCCTGGAGCTTTACACCACCGGTTCCCTGGACATCTTTGGCCGGGAAAGCACGGTGGATTTGAACAAGCCCTATGTGGTGTTCGACATCCACGGCCTGGGCGAGCAGCTAAAGCCTGCCGGTTCCCTGGTTATCACCGATACCATCCTGAACCGCGTCACCCTCAACTGGAAACGGGGCAAGCGTACCCATGTGTTCATCGATGAGTTTCATGTGATGTTTGAAAATGAGCAGAGCGGCATTTTCTTTAACAGCGCATGGCGGCAGTTCAGAAAGCGCGGCGCTTATCCGACGGCAATCACGCAGAACGTGGAGTACCTTTTGGATTCCGTCCAGGCCAGCACCATGCTCTCCAACTCGGAGTTCATCGTCATGCTGAACCAGGCGGCGTCCGACCGGGCAAAGCTGGCGAAGCTCCTCAATATCTCCAACGAGCAGATGAGCTATGTCACCAATGCGGACGCAGGCTGCGGCCTCATCCGGTATGGCAGCGCCCTGGTGCCGTTCATCAACCGGTTCCCCCGTGACACCAAGCTCTATGCCCTGATGACCACCAAACCCGGCGAGGGTGTGTTCGGTGGTGAAAAGGAGGCAATGTGATGAGTGCGAAGAATATCCGTTTTGCATCCGAGGAACACCGGGACTTCTTTCTGTCCATGATGTCCAAGTCCCGGCACGATGACAGCTATCACCGTTCCTTTTTCTATGTGATGGGGATCGCCCCGGAAACACGGGCCAATATCCAGCAGATGTTCAATTTCAAGGAGGACTGCATCGAGCCGGACGGGATGCACGGCGGCTGGCAGACCAGCGGCACCGTCAGAGTATGCCGCCTTGCCTTCAACCTCTGGAATGGCTATACCGAACCGGAGCAGAGCAACGCTTTTTCCCCGGAGGATTTGTTCTGCTGCGAGTTCGCCCCCTACTTTATGGAAGGCGTGAAAATCCGTTACCCGGAATACTGCCGGGAGCTGCCCCCTGTCAGAAAGCAGGCGGAACCGGCGCGATGATAATTTTAAGAATGGAGGAATGAACCATGGCTGAACCGGCACTTGCGCTGCGGGACCACCCGCAGATCATAGACCTGATTTCCGTTTTGGAGCAGAACGGGCTTCAAAAGCAAAAGGAAGAAGTGCAGGCCCTGGTGGGCTATATCGACGGTATGGAAGAAAAGCTGTCACAGATGATGGACGAAATGAAGGAAATGCGCATGGAGGTGGGCAAGCTCCACGACAAAGGAATCCGCGCCCGGTGCTCCCAGCTTGTGGACACTGTGGAGGGTAAAGTCCGCCAGACCAAAGTAATGGTTTCCACGGCAAAAGAAAACCTCATTTCATCTGCAAAACAGATGGTGCAGACTTTCCGGGAGAAAGGGCGCTCCGCCCTGTGCCATGCGGCCCAGGCCCTGCGTATCCCCTCGGTTCTTTCCCGGATGGGACGGGGCTTTGCCCATGCGGAAAAAAGCATGGGGCAGCTTGCCGTGAGGCTGGACGCTATGCGGGAGGAACTGCACCAGGCGGGCGGCCACATCAAAAAACGCCGGGCTTGCCCTTGCGGGAAAGGAACCCCCAGGAAAGCAAGGAATTATCTGCGGATAAGGGTGTGCTTGCCAAGCTGCGGAGCTTTGTGCTGTACTGCGGCAAGGCATTTTCTGAGATGGATCGTGACACGGCGCTCACGGTGGAGCGAATCAATGGAGGGCGTTCATCAGTGAAAACTGAGCTGCAGGGGCTGAAAGCGGCCCAGGCCGGGCAGCGCCGACAAGCTGCCAGTAAAGAACAGGCACGATAAGTACAGGAGGGTGAAAATATGAGTGACAAAGTTAAAAACAGACTGATGATCGCGGGGGCGGCCTTTTGTGCCGCCCTTTTCCTTTTCTCCGGGGCTATGCTCTGCCGGGAATACCTGGACCAGAAGCAAAGCGCCGAAGCCTTTGACGAGGTGGCCGGGCTGGTCAAGGAAGATGTGGAGCTGCCCACGCTGGAGCTGGCCGATGACCCCGCCCAGGAGCCGGAAGAACTCACGGCCTTTGAGAAATATGCGGATGTGTACGCCCAGAACAGCGACCTGGTGGGCTGGATTTCCATTCCCGGCACCCGGATTGATTACCCCGTCATGCAGACCAAGGATAACCCCAATTTCTATCTGAAGCACGCTTTTGATAAGTCGTACAGCAGCTATGGGGTGCCTTATATGCAGGAAAACTGCGACATCGGCATTTCCGACAATCTGGTGCTGTACGGCCATCACATGAACAACGGCAGTATGTTCTCCGATCTGTGCAAGTATGAAAGTGAGGATTTCTACCAGGAGCACAAGACCATCCGCTTTGATACCCTGGACAGCTTTGGCGACTATGAGGTGATCGCCGCCTTTAAGACGGTGGCCTATTCCGAGGAAGGGTTCAAGTATTATCACTTCGTCCGGGCCGAGCAGGAGGAAGATTTTGATGAGTTCATCGCCAAGTGCAAGGAACTGGCGCTCTATGACACGGGCGTGACTGCCGAATACGGCGACCAGCTCATCACCCTTTCCACCTGCGAGTATTCCCGGACCAACGGACGGATGGTGGTTGTAGCCAAGCTGCTGGAGGAATAAGGGCGGCCCCGCCCTGGGAAGGAGGTGAAGCCCATGGGTAAGGGCATTAAAACAAGACTTTCTGAGAAAAAAGGCATTAAAGCGATTGATAAAGCGGCAGTTGCCTCGGAACGGATGAAGGAGGCATATATCCGCACCAAGGATAAAGCCGAGCATGGGATGTATGCCGAGGAAGGCTCCCCCGGTGAGTATGCGTCCGACCGATTTTCCGCTGGGGTGGATAACGTCACCCATGAAGCGGTCCACCAGTTTGATAAACAGGGCCGCAAAGGGGTTCAGACGACTAAGGAGAACATCTCCAAGGTCAAGGAGAAAATCCAAAAGCGGAAAGCCGCAGCCGAACAGCCGAAAAAACAAGCGGCTCGGCAGGCTGGGCAGTCCACCACACGCTGGAGTGGCCGTCAGGCAGTCGATACGGTTTCCGAGCCGGACAAGGCGGTCCGTCAGGAGCGCAGGACCATCAAGACCCTGGACCGCGGCAAGAAAGGCATTAAGACAGTGGACAGGGGCCGCAAGACCATCAAGCAGGCTTCTTCCACGGCTAAGGGGACCATAAAAACCACCAGCAAATCCATTAAAACGGCGGAAAAGACTGCCAAGGCCAGTATCAAGACCAGCCAGCAGGCGGCCAAAGCCGCCCAGCGCACTGCCCAGGCCACGGCGCGGGCTGCCAGGGCTGCGGTCCATGCCGCCCGTACAGCAGCCATCGCCACTGCTCATGCGATCAAGGCTGCAGCCAAAGCCACCGCCGCGGCGGTGAAGGCCATCATTGCGGCGACCAAGGCGCTGATTGCGGCTATCGCTGCGGGCGGTTGGATTGTCGTGCTGATAATAGTGGTAATTTGCCTCATCGGTATGATTATTGGTTCCTGCTTCGGGATTTTCTTTTCCGGCGAAGATTCCGGCACCGGGCAGACCATGCAGACTGCCGTACAGGAGATCAATACGGATTACCAGGAGAACCTGGATGAGATCAAGGCGTCCCACAGCTATGATGTGTTGGAGATGTCCGGTTCCCGCGCTGTGTGGAAAGAGGTATTGGCGGTTTACGCCGTCAAAACCACCACCGACCCGGACAACGCCCAGGAAGTGGCCACCATGGACGATGAGAAGCTGGAGCTTTTGAAGGACATCTTCTGGCAGATGAATGAGATCTCGTCCAGCACGTCCACCCAGACGGAAACGGTGATTGAAACATCCGATGATGGCAACGGGAATATCGTGGAGACGGAAACCACGGTCACGCAAACCTATCTGTATATCACTGTCAGTCACAAGACTGCGGAGGAAATGGCCGGCCAGTTCGGCTTTAACGAGGACCAGCGGGAACAGATGGCGGAGCTTTTGGCCGATGAGAACAATTCCCTTTGGTCCCAGGTGCTTTACGGCATTACCGGAGGGGATGGCGAAATCGTCACGGTGGCGCTCTCCCAGGTGGGCAACATCGGCGGCGAACCGTACTGGAGCTGGTACGGCTTTGGCAGCCGTGTGGAATGGTGCGCCTGCTTTGTGAGCTGGTGCGCCAACGAGTGCGGCTATATCGAAGCCGGGGTTATCCCGAAGTTTGCGGCCTGCGCGTCCCAGGGTGTTCCCTGGTTCCAGGAGCGCGGGCTGTGGCAGGACAACAGCTATGAGCCGCGCCCCGGCGACATCATCTTTTTTGATTGGAACGATGGGGGCCAAGACGGGCAATCCGACCATGTAGGCATTGTGGAGAAAGTTGAGAATGGCCGTGTCTACACCGTAGAGGGCAACTCTGGCGATTCTGTGCGCCAGAACAGCTACCCCATTGGCTACTATGAGATTTACGGGTACGGCACCCCGGCCTATTAACTCCCTCAAAAAAGAAACGCCCAGCCGCGTAGTGCGGCTGGGTACATAACTCTGTATGGCCGTATGCGGCAACGCTACCTGAAGGAACACCGGCCCGGCCTTTACAGCAGCTTGATTTTGAGCGAAAAGCTGTACCCGCACCTGTTGGAGATTGACCGGGCGGCGCGTGAACGGATGGACGCCATGCTGCCCCGCATGATGGAGGCGGCGGGCGTCACCGAGGAACTGAAAGCCCGTGACCCCATGCGCTGGGTGGGGCTGATGAACACGCTGAAAGCGCAGGCGGAGGAAGTTATATTAGCTGAACTTATTTTCGATTAACATACACAATACTCACAGAGGCCGGTTAGTACGGCTTCTGTGTTTTTACAGCAGTGTAGGTTTGTCAAACATATTGGACAGTGAGAGGAAAGAGGGAAGCGGCAAGTTTTTCTCTGGGAGAGAGCCAGGAAAGAGGGCGCATGGGCAAGTCGTTGGAGCGATTTTGGTGTGCAGCGAGCTGCACACCAAAATCGGCAAGAGAGAAGAAGCGGTGCGTATTGTAGAACCGCTTCTGATCCTCGCGGTGGCTGCGTTCCACCTTCCCGTTGTGGCGGGGCGTGTAGGGGCGGATCAGCTTGTGCCGGATTCCAAGCCGCGCAGCGGTCAGTTCAAACTGCGTAGGCAGGTCTTTTTTACTGTTGGAGAAACGGTTGGTAAACTCAAAACCATTGTCTGTTTGCACGCATTCCACCTGTATGCCGCGGCGTTTGAACCAGGCTGCCATTTTCTCCAGGAAATCAGCGGAAGAATAGGTGCTCTGCTCCGGGTAAGCGCCCAGATAGCGAAGGCGCGTATATTCGTCGATCGCCGTATACTGGTACAACCGCTCCATCCGGTTTTCACCGCCGTCCGTAGCCGA
>ENA-OQCL01000930-OQCL01000930.1-human-gut-metagenome-genome-assembly--contig:-NODE-930-length-12018-cov-3.126398_pt1 | contig 12018 bp, 19 predicted proteins | sample MGYA00242502_ERZ504586 | MGnify/ENA primary metagenome ERZ504586 (study PRJEB26092, sample SAMD00036316) | human gut metagenome | host: Homo sapiens | study: EMG produced TPA metagenomics assembly of... | reverse complement strand
CAATAGACTTGGTACAAAATGCCGTCCTGCGCAAAGTAGGCTCTGGACTGGATGTAGAGCCTCGAGTTCGGGTTGCTTGTACAGTGGGGAATCAGCGCGGTGTTGCCGTTGGCCATGGGGTAGCTTTCACATTGCCACGTCAACCCGGCACTTTTTTGCCAATACAAATCCGTTGCCATCTCCTTGGGCGCATCCCCAAGATAGGCAACTGCCATGATTTCTACATTGTAGCCATCCAAAAGCACGCCCGTGCGTAGGTAGAGCTTGTCCGGTGTATCGCCGCGCCCGATGGGGATAAATCCGGCGGGATATTCCTGAAATTTCGGCGTATAGGGCATGCCATCGTCATATTCATCCGGTATGTCGATCATGCCGGACGGATACATGGCAATCGACGGGAAAGTGCTTGTATCTCCCTCATCCAGCAGCGTGTTCTGCGCCAGCGGCAGACCAGTCGCGGTAGTCATTTCCACCCAGCTGTCGTACCCGCGTGCAGCCCGGGCGTACCAATCGGCGTAGTCCGCGTCGGTGGGGTGCAGCTGACCGTTTATCTTGGCGTTCATCGGCAGCCAGCCATCGTCTGACATCTCCCCATTATGGTTTGCCACCATTCCCGCCAGCAAATCCTCATCCAGCGCAAAATACTGCCGCTCATACGTGATGGCGTACCCGGTGTTGGCCTCCGGCGCAAAGGACGGGCGCGGGTTTTCGCGCAGGTTCGTGAACTCTGCCGTGCCTGCCAGCACTCCGGCGGCAATCAGCAGCGGCGCGGCCAGGCAGATTGCCAGCTTCCAGCGCGGGTGCCGTGCGGGGGCGCGTCGGGCAGGTGCTCAGCCACGGTGGGCCATAGGTCAACGTCTGCCGGGTGCAGGCCGCCGGTCAGCTTTTCGTGCAAATACGCTTCTTCGCGGTCATACTTCATAGTGCTCCCCCTCCTTCAATCGCTGCGCCAGCTGCTTTTTGGCGCGGTGGTAGCGTGTGCGCAGATAGGCGGCGGGCCGTCCGTGAATGCACGCCAGTGCGGCGTAATCCAGCCCGTCCAGCACACGCTCTAAGATCAGGGCCCGATCCAGCGGGGCCAGCGTGTTCAGTGCCGCGCGCAGCTCTTCGCTGATGCCGGGGTCCTGCTCCAACGGCTCCGGGGTGGGGTAGGCCGCCGCGCGTTTGATTGCCCGCAGCATGTCCAGCGAGGTGCGGTAGGCGATGCGGTAGAGCCACGCGCGCTCGTTGTCGGTGCCGTCATGGCGCAGCGTGTGGCGCTGCTGCCACGCCTTGATGAAGGTTTTCTGCACAGCATCCTGTGCGTCGGCCTCGCACCCCAGCAGGCCAGTGCAGTACCGCAGCAGTGCAGCGGTATGGGCATGCACGAGCTTTTCTAAATCCTGTTCGTTTTGCATCGGCTCGCCTCCTTTCACCCTTATAACGCCTACGGGAGCGGGAATGTGTCACAAATCAAGCATTTTCTTGGCCCCCTCTGGCGCAAGCGCCACCTCCCCCGTATCGGGAGAGTCTGTCTCGCAGAGGGAGGCAAGAAAAAGAGGCCCGCGGGGCTCCTTTTTTTACATCAATGCGCTAAGACGGCATTTTTTATTTTCTTGTACACCGCATCTGCCGCCAGCGGCAGGGCCAGACCGGCGGCCGTGTAGGCCAGCCACCAGACACCGCCGGTAAAATAGACGGGGAAAGCCGCCAGCAGGTAATCTCCCCGCCTGTAGCCAGCAGGCCCAGCCATGTCACAAGCTTAAGCTCAAAAAATGCAAAATCACAATCGGCATCGTGGCGCGGCCCAGATAGCCAAGCACGGCGCTGACGCGGGGCAGGGGGGCCGTCAGGCAGGCAGCGCTGCGCACCAGCACCCAGCCGGCCATGCTGGCCAACAGCAAAAACGCCGGGTTGGTATAGCCGTTGCCCGCCAGCCCGACCGAGCCGAGCCGCCGCAGCACCAGCAGCAGAACAAAGGCCGCTGCGCCAGCAGCCGCCCGGTACAGCGGGCGCACCTCCGACCGCGCAGTGCGGCGCAGCAACGTGCCAAGGTAAAACATCCAGTAGCAGCTGGCCGCAATACCCAGCCCCCAGACATTCCAGCCGACCTGATTACAGTGCCAGCCGACCCAGAGCAGCACGCCGGAAAGCAGCCCCTGCGCAATCAGCGTATCGCCGCCATGCAGCAGCTTTTTGCAGCAAAACCTCGATGACAGCGTACAATAGTGAGATTTTGGAACAGCGCCTGTATGAACCACATCGCGCCGCCCAGCTGGGTACCGCCGTCAAACACGCACCAGTGTACCGTGCGGCCGATGATGTCCTTGATGCTCACCGGTGCTGTGACACTGTTGCCCGGGATCTCCGCGATCCGCGCATCCGCCGTCAGGATGTTCAGCCGCAGAAAAAGGTTATTGCAGACCGTAAATACCGTGTTGGCCGCCACAAAGGGCAGCCAGAGGGTCACCAGCTTGCGCCTGACAAAATGTACCAGCCCGCCGCGCAGGCTGAAAAACCACCCGCTGAGCATAAAAAACAGCGCCATGTGGAATAAATAAATATAATCCGTGCCCGGAAACCCGGAATGTCCCAGCACCATAAGCACAATGCCGATGCCGCGCATACTATCTAGTACAGGGTCGCGCTGCTTTGCCATAAGTTACAACCTCGCTTTTACAAAAATACCGCCCACGGTCGGGCGGCAAGGGTCACTGCGCGTTTTTGGCACGGCATTTGGGGCAGATATACCGGATCGTCAGCGTGTAGCCGCGGACCTCGGTGCCGATGGCGGCCTCAATATCGCGGATCAGCCCCACGACCGGCAGGTCTGCCAGCTCGCCGCAGCTCTCACACAGCAGGTGGCCGTGGGGGCTGGGGTTGGCATCGTAGCGGTCGGGGCCGTCGGGCATTTCCAGATGGCCGATCTCGCCGTCCAGCTCCATCAATTTCAGGTTGCGGTACACAGTGCCGCGCGCAATGTGCGGCATGGCCTGCCGCGCATGGCAGAAGATTTCGTCAGCGGTCAGATGTTCCGGGCATTTTTCGCGCATGATACCCAAAATCAGGGCGCGTTGGCGGGTCATGGGCAGACCTCCTTACCAAATTTAAGATTAACTCTTATTTAGATACTACACCATAACCGCAGCTTTGTCAACCGTCTGTTGTGTGCGGACAGCGTCGTTTCCTGCCTGCTGTACCGGTCGGGTGCAGTGCCGTGCCGCAGCAGCCACATATCAAGACTGATTCTTATTTAACGAGGAGGTATCCCTATGGAACTGAGAGGCAGCAAGACCGAGAAAAACCTGTGGGAGGCATTTGCAGGCGAGAGTCAGGCCCGCAACAAATACACGCTCTTTGCCGCCAAGGCGCGGCAGGACGGCTACGAACAGATCGGTGCAATCTTTGATGACACCGCCGACAATGAGCGTGCGCACGCCAAGATCTGGTTTGAGCTGTTGATGGAGAACGGCGAGATCCCCGACACGCTGACCTGCCTGAAGATGGCCGCCGCGGGCGAGAACGAGGAGCACACCTCGATGTACCCGCGCATGGCCGCCGAGGCAAAGGAGGAGGGCTTTACCCAGATCGCCGCCCTGTTCAAGAAGGTTGCCGCTATCGAAAAAGATCATGAAGAGCGCTACAAGGCTCTCGCCGCCAACATTGAGGCCGGTAAGGTCTTTGCGCGCGAGCATGAGCAGGTCTGGCAGTGCCGCAACTGCGGGTTTGTCTATATCGGCCGCCATGCCCCCGCCAAATGCCCCGTCTGCACCCATCCCAGAAGCTATTTTGAACTGAAAAGCAGCAATTATTGATAACGATGGGGCGGCCGCGTGCCGCCCCGCTTTTGTTTACCGTACCTATTTGTAGGGGTCGGCGTCCCCGACGACCCGGCAGTGCGGTAGCGACTATCACGCCTCTACTTTTTTCGAGATTTTGCTTGACATCTGCTCCCTGACATGCTATATTGTCTATGTTAGTTATTGCTAACCTTGCAAATTTTCAATTTGCTCTTATCACCCGCCCTGCGCGGTTCTCTCCCCGTACAGGGCGGTTTTATGGAGCGCTTGGTTAGCAAATACTAACCATCATAACGGTAAGGAGCCATCTCATGCAGGAACGCACCTACGCTACCACCAGTCCGCGCAGCTTCGCCTGTGATCTTGCCACGCTGTGCGCCCCCACGCTGGCAGGGCTCAAGCCCGCCAGCCTCTTTCGTTACCAGCCCGCCCCCGGGCAGGATGCCGCCGCTATGGCGGCCGCATGGCATACGGAGCTGTCCCCCCGCGGAGTCACTGTGCAGGTGCTCAAGCAGTGTCCGCGCACAGGGGCTGTCCTTGTCTATGTCTACCGCCCCGCGCGGGTGGCAAAGCTGTTGGCGGATGACCGCACGCTGGCATTTCTGACAGGGGAGGGCTACACCCCCGGCACAGCGGACGAGCTGCTGGCGCAGCTGGCCGAGCGGCTCTGCTGTGAGCAGGATTTCCCGCATGAGATCGGCGTTTTTCTGGGCTACCCGCTGGCGGATGTCATCGGGTTCATCCAAAACCGCGGCAAAAACTTTACTGCGTGCGGCTACTGGAAGGTCTACACCGACCCGGCCGCTGCGCAGGCGGAGTTTGACCGCTACAAAAAGTGCGAGCGCATCTACGCCCGCTGCTATTACAACGGCACCCCGATCAGCCGGCTGACCGTAGCCGCCTGACGATGCACCACATACTATCTGAAAAGGAGTCCTTTATCATGAGCAAAATTGCAGTTATTTATTGGAGCGGCACCGGCAACACTGAGGCCATGGCAGATCTGGTTGCCAGCGCAGCGGCTGCCGCCGGTGCTTCCGTGGATAAGTTCACTGCGTCCGAGTTCAACACTGCCTCCGCCGGTGATTACACCGGCTTTGCACTGGGCTGCCCCGCCATGGGTGCCGAGCAGCTGGAGGAGAGCGAGTTTGAGCCGATGTATCAGGCGCTGCGCGGTTCGCTGAGCGGCAAGCCCGTTGGGCTGTTCGGCTCCTACGGCTGGGGCGATGGCGAGTGGCTCCGCACCTGGGCCGAGGATGCCGAGGCTGCCGGTGCCCGCATGGTCGTTGAGCCGGTCATGGCCAACGGCTCCCCCGATGGCGATGCCGAGGCCGCCTGCGCTGCCTTGGGTACGGCACTGGCCAACGCCTGATTTTTTACGACATTACCTATCCATCCATAAACGGGAGGGGCAGCGCTGCCCCTCCTCTTTTTGCGCGGTACCCAAAAAGTGCCTGCTTGACAAAGCGGACGGAAGTTAGTATATTCTGAGTTGGATTAGAAAAAGCTAACTTGGAGGTTTTACACTATGGCAAACATTATTATCGTTCTGCTCTTAGCGGCTGCAGTCGGCTACGGCATCTACAGCTTTGTACATCATCTGCGCTGCGGCGGGGGCTGCTGCGGTGAGCATGAGGCTGCCGCCAAAAAAATACGGGTGGCCGACCGCAACCGCAGCCACTACCCCCATCGGCTGGTGCTGGGTGTGGACGGCATGACCTGCCAGAACTGCCAGCGCCGTGTTGAAAACGCCCTCAACGCGATGCCCGGTACTTGGGCCGCCGCCGATCTGGCCGCACAGCAGGTGAGCATCCTGACCAAGGAAACGCCCGATGAGGTGGCTATCCGTCAAGCGATCCGCGATGCTGGCTACCTGCCCCTGCGCACGACCGTCAAGCAGTAAAGTGCGCCGCACACTAAAAAATATGCAAAATTGCACGATTTTGGTTAGCAATAACTATCTATTCTTACAAAATGTTATCCTACACTAACTTTGCGGCTTGACATCCGCAGTTAGCGGTGCTAAACTATCCCCGTAAGCGGTAGAGCGCTCTAACCGCAAGCTTTTAGCCAATGTGTTAGCGTGCGCTAATATGTTGCAGATTTGCCAAAAGAGGAGTGTGTGGAATGCCTTTAACCATGTCCAAAGCAGGCGATACCGTCACCATCCAGAAGATCACCGGCAAGGATGAGGTTCGCCAGCATCTGGCCGAGCTCGGCTTTGTCGTGGGCGAGACCGTTACCATCGTCAGCGAGATCAGCGGCAACCTGATCATTCAGGTCAAAGAGGCCCGCATCGCGCTGGACAAGACGCTGGCCATGCGTATCATTGTCGGCTGATAAAAAGGGAATCTCAGCCAAAAGGCTGTTTGATTTATTGTACCTTAAGAGGAGGAACGAAGTATGAAGACTCTGAAAGATGCACAGGTCGGCGAGACCGTTACCGTTGCCAAGCTGCACGGCGAAGGCCCTGTCAAGCGCCGTATCATGGACATGGGCCTGACCAAGGGCACCAGCGTCTATGTCCGCAAGGTGGCCCCTCTGGGCGACCCGATGGAGCTGACGGTCCGCAACTATGAGCTCAGCGTCCGCAAGGCAGACGCCGAGATGATCGAGGTTGAGTGATTGCATTTTAAGAAAGGGGTATAACCAACATGGCAATTAAAATTGCTCTGGCAGGCAACCCGAACTGCGGTAAAACCACCCTGTTCAACAGCCTGACCGGTTCTAACCAGTATGTCGGCAACTGGCCCGGCGTTACCGTTGAGAAGAAGGAAGGCAAGCTGAAGGGCCACGACGATGTCGTGATTCAGGACCTGCCCGGTATCTACTCGCTGTCTCCCTACACGCTGGAGGAAGTTGTTGCCCGCGGCTACCTCGTCAACGAAAAGCCTGATGCCATCCTCAACATCATTGACGGCACCAACATCGAGCGCAACCTTTATCTGACCACCCAGCTTATTGAGCTGGGCATCCCCGTGGTCATGGCCGTCAACATGATCGACCTCGTCCGCAAGAACGGCGACAAGATCGACCTGAAGAAGCTGTCCAACGAGCTGGGCTGCGAGGCCATCGAGATCTCCGCCCTGAAGAACGAGGGCAGCGACAAGGCCGCCGAGCTGGCCGTTGCCGCCGCCAAGAAGGGCAAGGCAGGCGAGCTGCCTCATGTCTTTACCGGCAGCGTTGAGCATGCCATCGCCCACATTGAGGAGTCCATTCAGGGCAAGGTCGATGACCGCTTCCTGCGCTGGTACGCCGTCAAGCTGTTTGAGCGTGATGACAAGGTGCAGGCCGAGCTGAACCTCAGCAAGGAACTGCTTGACCACATTGATGCCCACATCGCTGACTGCGAGAAGGAAATGGATGATGACGCCGAGAGCATCATCACCAACCAGCGCTATGCTTACATCAACGGCGTTGTTGACAAGGCCGTCAAGAAGAAGCCCCGCACCGAGAACCTGACCGCCTCCGATAAGATCGACCAGTTCGTCACAAACCGTATTCTGGCGCTGCCGATCTTCGCAGCCATCATGTGGCTGATGTATGCCATCGCAATGGGCACCTCCGTTGCGGACGGCGGCATCGGCATCGGCACCTTTGCCACCGACTGGACGAACGATGTTCTGTTCGGCGAGATCGTCCCCAACGCCCTCGGCGGCCTGCTCGAGAGCATCGGCGTGGCTGACTGGCTGTACGGCCTGATCATGGACGGCATCGTTGCCGGTGTCGGCGCGGTTCTGGGCTTTGTTCCCCAGATGCTCGTTCTGTTCTTCCTGCTGTCCATTCTGGAGGATGTCGGCTACATGGCCCGCGTTGCCTTCATTATGGATCGTATCTTCCGCCGCTTCGGCCTGTCCGGCAAGAGCTTCATCCCCATGCTGGTCGGCACCGGCTGCGGTGTTCCCGGTGTCATGGCCTCCCGTACCATCGAGAACGAGCGTGACCGCCGTATGACGATCATGACCACCTGCTTCATTCCCTGCGGTGCCAAGATGCCTATCATCGGCCTGTTTGCAGGTGCTTTGTTCGGCGGCAGCAGCTGGGTTGCCACCTCCGCTTACTTTATCGGCTTTGCGGCCATCATCATCTCCGGCATCATCCTGAAAAAGACGAAGCTGTTCGCCGGTGACCCAGCTCCGTTCGTTATGGAGCTGCCCGCCTATCATGTGCCCGCTTGGGGCAATGTCCTGCGCGCCACTTGGGAGCGCGGCTGGTCCTTCATCAAGCGTGCCGGCACCGTCATTCTGGCCTCCACCATCATCCTGTGGTTCCTGCAGGGCTTCGGCTTCGAGAACGGTGCCTTCACGATGGTCGAGGATCAGGACAACTCCATTCTGGCTATCGTGGCCAGCGCAATTTCCTGGATCTTTATCCCGCAGGGCTTCGGCGATTGGCGCGCAACCGTTGCGTCCATCTCCGGCCTGATCGCCAAGGAGAATGTTGTCGGCACCTTCGGCGTTCTGTATCACTATGCTGACGAGCTTTCTGAGAACGGCGATGAAATCTGGCCTGAGGTTGCTGCCAACTTCACCGCCCTCTCCGCTTACAGCTTCATGATCTTCAACCTGCTGTGCGCTCCCTGCTTCGCTGCAATGGGTGCTATCAAGCGTGAGATGAACAACGGCAAGTGGACTGCCATCGCCATCGGCTATATGTGCCTGCTGGCTTACTGCGCTTCTCTGGTGGTCTACCAGATTGGCGGCCTGATTACCGGTGAGGTAGGCTTCAACTTCTTCACCATCGTGGCAGTTGCCATCATTGCCCTGACGATCTACCTGCTGTTCCGCCCCAACAAGTACGAGGGCGTCACGAGGTTCAGTTCGACTCCAAAAAGACGGTTGCCTCCCACTAAATTTAAGTATGCTATGCTTCCGGAAAGGAGCGGATCTTTATGATGGAATTTTTAGCGGCCAACTTCAATCTCCCCACGATCATCGTTTCGATCATCGTGTTCGGCGGTACGGGCTGGCTGATGTATCATGAACATAAGACAGGCGGCCTTGGCTGCTGCGATGGCTCCTGCGGGGGCGGCGGCTGCGGTGGTCACGGCGGTTGCACAGGAAACTGTAAATCCTGCGGCGGTGCCTGCCACGGCAACTAAACACAATAGTGCCTGAAAAGGGGCGCGGGTCCGTTCGTGGCCTGCGCCCCTTTTTGGCGTAAAGGAGAGAGATGCCATGACCCTGACCGATTCCAACCTGCGGTATCTGCTGGCCATCCACCATCTGGCGCAGCAAAACACGGAGGTTTCCCCGCTGGCCCTCGCGCAGGTCATGGGCGTAACCAAGCCCAGCGTGACCAGCATTTTGACCAGCCTGATGAAGCAGGGGGCCGTTGTGCGGCGGCGGTACGGCAAGATCTATATCACCGACCGCGGCGTGCTTTACGCGCGGTATTATGATGCGCTGGTCGAAAAAATATTGCAGCATTTTCCGTTGGCAGACATGGGCTTTAGCCCCGAGGAATGTTACAGTGCCGCGGTGGCCATGGCCGTGTCGCTGCCCGCAAGGGAGATCGACGAGAAGTGCGAGAGCCTGTACGGGCAGGATTGTAGGGAGGGGTCTTGACCCCTCCGCGGGGCGTCGAGGACGCCGCCCCCTACAGTAGGGGAGAGATTTATCCCTCACGGGATGGTCAAGACCCTCCCCTACAAATCAACCATAAAAATTCCCTTTGCAAATTCTATTGCACACTCGCCCGAATTGTGGTAAAGTTAGACTATATAAAGGTATAGATAAGAGGGGGACTATCATGCAGCTGAATCCGCATTACGCAGAATTGAATGAGAGCTATCTCTTCAGCACCATCGCCCACAAGGTGGCCGACTACCAGAAGGCCCACCCCGATGCCGACATCATCCGTCTGGGCATCGGCGATGTCACGCTGCCGCTGGCCGCATCGGTGACGGAGGCAATGCACCGCGCAGTCGAGGAGCAGGGCCATAAGGACACCTTCCACGGCTACATTCCCAGCGAGCAGGGCTATGAGTTCCTGCGCGATGCCATCCGCAGCTACTATGCTGACCACGGCGTTGCGCTGGATATGTCGGAGATTTTTGTGTCTGACGGTGCCAAAAGCGATCTGGGCAATCTGCTTGACTTGTTCAGTCAGGACAACACGATCCTTGTTCCCGACCCGGTTTACCCGGTCTACGTCGATGACAACGTGATGGCGGGCCGCAAGATTCTCTACCTGCCCGCCACGGCGGAGAACGGCTTCCTGCCGATGCCGGACGAGGCCCCCCACGCGGACATCGTCTACATCTGCAGCCCCAACAACCCCACCGGCGCGACCTACTCCGTCGAGCAGCTCAAGGCCTGGGTCGCCTGGGCGAAGGCCAATGACGCGGTCATCCTGTTTGACGCCGCCTACGAGTGCTTCGTCTCCGAGCCGGGTCTCGCCCGCAGCATCTTTGAGGTCGAGGGCGCGAAGGAGGTTGCCATCGAGGTGTGCAGCTTCTCCAAGATCGCAGGCTTTACCGGCACCCGCTGCGGCTACACCGTCGTGCCGCAGGCGCTGGCCGGCGGCAAGCTGAACAAGATGTGGCTGCGCCGCCAGACTACGAAGTTCAACGGCGTCGCCTATGTTGTGCAGCGCGGTGCCGAGGCCGTCTTTACCGACGAGGGCATGAAGGAGATCCAGCAGAACCTCGACTACTACCGCGCCAACGCCGCTGTCATTGCGGCAGCGCTGGACGAGGCCGGTGTCTGGTACTGCGGCGGCAAGAACAGCCCCTACATCTGGCTGCGCTGCCCCAACGAGATGGGCAGCTGGGAGTTTTTTGACTGGCTGCTCGAGCACGCCCACGTTGCTGGGCACCCCCGGCGAGGGCTTCGGCCCCTGCGGCAAGGGGTATTTCCGTCTGACGGCGTTCGGCGATGCCGAGCGCACCAAGGAGGCCGCCGCACGCATCAAAGCGGCGCTGGCCACACTGTAATATTGCGGGAAGTCTTGCTCTTGCGCATCTCATTGCAGAGCACATAGGTGCGGAACGCCGAGTCCTCCGAGAAGGAATCGCACTTCAGTGGGATCAGCACATAGTCCGCCGCGGCAATTGCGTTGGAGAGCAGCAGGCTGTCCCGGCTTGGCTGGGTGTCGATCAGGATATAATCGTACTCGTCCTTGACCTGGCGCAGGAAATAGTCCAGCACGTCGGTATCGCTGGCCAGATACTTCGGGTCGCCGCGGTCATACGTCCGCTGGCGTCCGTGTACAGATCCTCCAGCCGCTTGGACAGGCGCGGCGTCTGGTCGTTGGCCGGGATCAGGTCCACGTTTTCATATTCCGACTCGACGATAAAATCTCTGGTCTGTGTGTTGTAGCGGAAGCCGTCGATCATATCATACAGACTGCGGTTGGCAAAGGCCTTGCTGGTAATGGCGTTGCCGCCTGTAAGGGCAAACGTCAGGTTGCCCTGCGGGTCGGTGTCCAGGCAAAGCACCTTTTTGCCCTCGTCGCCCATCAGATAGGCAAGGTTAGAGGTCGTTACGGTTTTTCCCCGCAGCCGCCTTTTTGCCACCGCAATGGTTATTACTGTTGCAGCCATTCGCTTGTTCCCCATTTCATTATGTAGTTATAACACCGTGGCAAATTTGTTTTTTTCATGTCGTTTTCGTCTATGTATAGTATACCACATTTGCCAGCATCGTCAACAGCACTTTTGCAGTTTTTGGCAGGGCTTTTCTGCGGCAGAAAAGCCCCTATAACTCCGTGGCAAATTTTTGATATAAAGAAAAAAGGCATATAGACACGCCCATCCCGCAGCTTTTTGCGGACCGGGTATCCATACGCTTTTTGGTTATGCCTTTTGGTCTTATAACTCCGTGGCAAATTTATTCATCAAAGACGGACAGATCTGCCTTGAAATGATCCGTTGCACCAGCGCTGCGCAGCTCGTCCCTGCCGCTCGGGATGATCGTAATATCCTCCATCGCGTTGTATACAATGGTCGCGTTGTACTGCGGCGACTTGAGCTGGCCGTGCTCCTTTTTGGGTCAGCATCATCCGCGCCATGCCCAGCGCCCAGCAGGTCAATCGTGCTGCTGGGCCAGGATGCGGTTCAGCGCGTCGCGGGTCTCCTGCGCCTGCTTTGCCCTTTTCTCGCTGTTGGTGTTGGTCAGCAGACGCGCCGTGTATACCAGCACCGAGGACACCGCACTGTACAGCTCCGGTGAAATTTTTTGCCTGCAGTGTCTGGCTGCGCGCCCTGCTTTCCAGCACGCGAACAGCCCGCGTCACC
>ENA-OQCL01000929-OQCL01000929.1-human-gut-metagenome-genome-assembly--contig:-NODE-929-length-12021-cov-5.891458_pt1 | contig 12021 bp, 20 predicted proteins | sample MGYA00242502_ERZ504586 | MGnify/ENA primary metagenome ERZ504586 (study PRJEB26092, sample SAMD00036316) | human gut metagenome | host: Homo sapiens | study: EMG produced TPA metagenomics assembly of... | reverse complement strand
TGCGCTTTTCTATGGGATTTTTAGCCACCATGCGGTTTGCTGCGGTATTGTGTGAGCGTAGTCGTCAAAAGTTACCCTCTGATGATACGGAACTGTTTGTGATGAAACTCTCCGGCATATTGTTGGTCATATTGAGTATCGTGCTTGCTACGGCCAGTTATATTAGTCTGTCGCAGAATATCGCTACAAAACATGGTAATATCACAATGATAACGATTGCGACCTACACCTTTTTATAAAATCACAATAGCAATCGTGAAAGCCGTGAAGCAACACAAAACTCCATACCCACTGTTAAGTACGATACGGAATATCGGATATGCGGAAGTAGCAGCCTCCATACTAACACTACAACGTTCCATGCTGGTTTCTTTCGGCACCATGAGCGCCAAGAACATTCACTTCATGAACGCGGTCACGGGAACTGCCGTATGCTTATTTGTACTGATATTGGGCTTGTCGATGATAACAAAATCAATAAAGAAAGGAACATGAAACATGGCAAAATCAAAACTTATAGGAGCAAACGAAAAAACTAGCAGAGAAGGTTGTTGACACCTATAAAAAAAGTCGAAGATACGGTTGTTGGCAGCTATACCAAAATTCGAGGACACTTTTGTTGACCGCTATTTGACAAAAGAGGGAGAAAGCGTCGAAGAAGCAAAAGAGCGATTAAAACCGTGAGCAAAATGCACACCAGTAATTAGCAAAGCCAGCCGAGCCAATCAACGGTCAAGATAAACGGCGCATACGCGCCGCCGTTGACAGCCGCGCCCAGCCTTTGCTGGTAGGCAATCAAGGGGCGACAGCAAGGGATGCTGCCGCCCCGCACTATTATTCGAAGAGGGGGAATTTCCATGCCCCAGGCTGAAGCCTATCAAGAGTATATCCGGCACAGACACAATGCCTTTTGTAAAGCTGTCATTCAGCATGCCGCCATAGGGAAAATTATACGGCTGCGGCAGAGATGGGAACGGGAAATTTCCCTGGATTATCTGACGAATGAGAAGTTTGTCCAATTTGCCGAGCCGGAGCCGGACGAGGAATACTCCTTTATCGTCTGCGGCCAGACCGTCCTACTGAGCAACGCCGCTCTTGCCGAAGCAATCTCTGTTTTGCCGGAGCAGACGCGGGAAGAAATCCTGCGCTATTACTTTCTGCGCCAACCACAGCGCATGATCGGCGCGTGTATTGGCCGGTCACGCAGCACAGCGGGGCGGCATATCCAGCTTGCCTTGCAGCGGCTACGCGAAGAAATGGGGGTTGAGCCGGTATGAGTAAACTTCTTCCCTATGAAACAATCCTCAAAGCACGTGAGGGCGACCCGGAAGCCGTGAACGCCGTCCTGCTCTACTACGCCGGATATATCCGCTATTTCTCTAAAGTAAACGGACAGGTCAATGCCGAGGCGGAGGACTATGTGAAGCAGCGGTTAATCGACTGTCAATTTAAGTTCCGGCTTGACGATCCGCCGTACAAGCCATAAAAACTGAATACCAGCCGCCACCAGCGCGGCCAGCGAAAGCAGTAAGTCTTGCAAAAGATTTACGCTTTTTTTGTCGTCCGGCCCGCTCCCGGCCAATTTTGCCCTCTGCCGGTTGTAGTAGTAAGCGAGGAGGGAATTTTTCTGCCCTGATGTTTGGCATTTGGAGCATTTACCCGTAGTAGAGGGCAAAGAGAAAGGATTTCTCCAACACCGGGTAGAAACCACTGCGTCCGGTGTCATTTTAGCGAAAGCGGGCAGGAATGCCCTTTGCAGGATTAGTAGTAGCAGGAAAGGAGAAACAAACTTTTGTGGTTGCGATTTTCCGAAAAAGTGGCGGACGGAAGTGAGGGGAAGTTTGCAGTCACGGAGAGCAAGTTTCTACCACGGTGCCAAAATCCGCAATTCTGCGGTTTTGCCCCTCGCGGGAAACTTGTTGGGGAGTGCCTTCCCCAAACCCTGCTTTGCGGCTTGCGCCGCTTATCCCCGCCGCGCTCATGCGGCAAGAAAGGAGGTTACACCATGCAAAAGAAATACAACACGCCCCACCGCAGCCGCGTTGTGAAAACCCGGCTGTCCGAAGATGAATATGCCGACTTCACAGCGCGGCTTGTGCCCTATGGTATCAGCCAGTCCGAATTTCTCAGGCAGGCGATACGGCGGGCGACCATACGCCCGGTTGTCCATGTGTCGGCGGTCAATGACGAACTGCTCTCCGCTGTCGGGAAGCTGACAGCCGAGTACGGCAGGATCGGCGGCAACCTCAATCAGATTGCCCGGTATCTGAACGAGTACGGCGCACCCTACATCGCCCTTCCCGGCGAGGTACGCGCCGCCATAGCCGACCTTGCCGCCCTCAAGTATGAAGTCCTCAAGAAAGTAGGTGACGAGGTTGTCAACACTCAAACATTTAGGCTCTAAGAACGCCGACTACGGAGCCGCCGAACAATACCTGCTCTTTGAGCATGACGAGTTTACCATGAAGCCTACCCTCGACGAACAGGGGCGGCTTATCCCCCGCGAGGACTACCGGCTGTCCACGCTGAACTGCGGCGGGGAGGATTTTGCCGTTGCCTGTATGCGCTCCAATCTCCGCTCTGGGAAGAACCAGCGGCGGGAAGATGTAAAAAGCCACCACTACATTATCAGCTTTGACCCACGGGACGCAGCGGACAACGGCTTGACCGTAGACCGGGCGCAGGCGTTGGGCGAGAAGTTTTGCACCGAGCATTTCCCCGGACACCAAGCCCTGATATGCACCCACCCGGACGGGCATAACCACAGCGGCAACATTCATGTGCATATCGTCATCAATTCGCTGCGGATTGAGGAAGTGCCGTTCCTGCCCTACATGGACAGGCCAGCCGACACAAAAGCTGGGTGCAAGCACCGCTGTACCGACGCGGCCTTGCGCTACTTCAAATCCGAAGTCATGGAGATGTGCCACCGGGAGGGGCTTTACCAAATCGACCTCTTGAACGGCAGCAAGAACCGCGTCACGGAACGGGAGTATTGGGCGCAGAAAAAGGGACAGGCCGCTCTGGACAAGCAGAATACCCCCATGCTTGCGGAGGGTATCACGCCCCGGCAGACCAAGTTTGAAACGAACAAGGAAAAGCTGCGGCAGACCATACGCGCCGCGCTGTCTGCTGCGACCTCATTCGAGGACTTTACCTCTCTGCTGCTGCGGGAGGGCGTGACCGTCAAGGAGAGCCGGAGGCGGCTTTCCTACCTCACGCCGGACAGGACGAAACCCATCACCGCCCGGAAGCTGGGCGATGATTTTGACCGCGCCGCTGTTCTTGCCGTTTTGGAGCAGAACGCCGCCAGAGCAGCCGAAGCGCCCGCACCCCCGCGCACTATAAAAGACCGTTTGCAGGCCGCCAGAACCGAGATAGCCGATACAAAGCAGACCGGTGTGCAGCGGCTTGTGGACATAGCCGCCAAGAGAGCCGAGGGCAAGGGCAAAGGCTACGAGCATTGGGCAAAGATACACAATCTGAAACAGGCGGCAAAGACGCTGAATGTGTATTAGGAATACGGCTTTACTTCCCCGGAGCAGCTTGAAGCGGCCATAGACACCGCCTATGCGGAAATGCGGCAGGCCAGCGACGAACTGAAAACGCTGGAAACCAAGCTGCAAGGGAAAAAGGAGTTGCAGCGGCTGGTGTTGGCCTACGCCTAGACCAAGCTCGCCCGCAACGCATACCGGCAGGCGCATGAGGGCGATTTTATCATAGTCGAAACCGCTGTCCGGTATTTCCGGGAGCATGGCGTTATCAAGCTGCCCGCCCGGAAAGCGTTGCGGGCCGAGATCGAGCAGCTTATTTCTCAAAAAGACAGCCTTTACAACGGCTACTGGGAACAGAAACAGCGGTTCAAGGAATTGCAGACAGTCAAGTGGAACATCGACCAAATCCTGCGCCGGGAGGAACCGAACCGCAGAAAGGAGCAGAGCCATGAGCGATAACCCGCCCCGCATGGACTACCGCCAGCACCGGCGGGCGCGTCCGCTGGTGCATGAGTGCTGTAACTACGACGAGGGGAACTGTTTGCTTTTGGACGACGGGGAGCTGGCCGCAGCCCTCTTGTACCGGGGAAGCCGGAAACGGTGCGCGGTCTGCGGGGCGGCTTTCGTCCCCAAATCCAACCGGGGAAAATACTGCCCCGACTGCGCCGCCAAAGTACGCCCCCGCAAGGAAGCCGAGCGGCAGCGCAAACGCTACCACCTTTCTACGCATTTAGGGGCTTTCAACCCCTTGTAAATCAAGGCTTTTTACCCGCCCTCAACGGGGGCTTGATACATTTATCCTTTTCCCCCGGAAACGGCGTTCTAAATGCGTACAAACGCCCTAAATCCACCCAAAGGAGGAACCATGTCAGATAACCGAAAATATAACTACCTGAAGCTGAAAGAGAACTACTTTGACGAGGACGCTATCGTGCTGCTGGAGAGTATGCAGGACGGTGTACTCTACTCCAACATCCTCTTGAAGCTGTACTTAAAATCGCTGAAAAACGGCGCGCTGTATATGGGCAACATTGAACTGCTGATCGGCCAATCCTCTACCGAGGGGGAGCGAAAACGGCGGGCAAGGCTGGCTTTGCAGGGGCAAAAAGCCTTGCCAAAGGCCGGGGCGGACAAATGTCCACCATATCAAGCGGACATTTGTCCACCAGAGTTAGAGAAAGAGATAGAAAAAGAGAGAGCGAGAGTTAGATACAGGACAGCCCACCCGCGCCGCCTATGGTCGGTATGGAAATGTCTTTCTGACCCAATCGGAACTGGACGGGCTGAAAGCTGACCTGCCCGGCAAATGGGATTTACATTGACCGGCTATCCTGCCATATCGCGTCCAGCTGCAGGAAGTATCACAGCCATGCCGCCACGATTTACAAATGGGCGCAGGAGGACGCCGCCAAGACAGCCCCCAAAAAGGGCATACCTGACTGCTTATGCAAGGAGGGCGAGAGTTTATGAAAAACGAAATCAACGCTGTTTTGGAAAATATGACGACCACCACACCGGAGCGGTCGGACTACACCGGCGAGGACGGTTTGCTGTACTGCGGCAAGTGCCACAAGCCAAAAGAAGCCTACTTCCCGGAGGGCAAGGCATTGTTTGGGCTTGACCGCCACCCGGCAGAGTGCGACTGCCAGAGAGCCGCCCGCGAGGAACGGGAAGCCGCCGAGAAGCGGCGCAGGCACCTTGACACCGTGGAGGAACTGAAACACCAGGGCTTTACCAAACCTACCATGCGGGACTGGACTTTTGAAAACGACAACGGCAGGAACCCGCAGATCGAACTTGCCCGCCGGTATGCGGAGCATTGGGAGGAAATGCGAGCCGACAATATCGGCTGCCTGTTCTGGGGCGGCGTGGGAACCGGCAAAAGCTACCTTGCGGGCTGTATTGCAAACGCCCTCATGGAGAAAAAACCCCGTCCACATGACAAACTTTGCCCTTATCCTGGGTGACCTTGCCGCCAGTTTTGAGGGGCGCAACGAGTACATTGCCCGTCTTTGCCGCTATCCGCTGCTGATCCTTGACGACTTCGGCATGGAGCGCGGCACCGAGTACGGGCTGGAACAGGTTTTCAATGTGATAGACAGCCGTTACCGAAGCGGCAAGCCGCTGATCGTCACGACCAACCTCACGCTGGACGACCTGCGAAACCCGGAGGACACCGCTCATTCCCGGATTATGACCGGCTGCTTTCCATGTGCGTCCCGGTACGCTTTACCGGTGACAACTTCCGGCAAGAAGCCGCGCAAGCCAAGCTGGAGCGGCTGAAAAAATCTGATGCGATAAGGAGGCGGTACGATGAAAGAAGTTCCAATATGGGAAAAGAGCAATTTGAGTTTAGAGGAAGCTGCCGCCTACTCCGGCATAGGGATCAACAAGCTGCGCGATCTCACCAATGAAAAGGACTGTCGGTTTGTGCTGTGGGTATGGAATAAGCGCCTGATCAAGCGCCGCCTGTTTGACCAGTCCATCGAGCAGATGTATTCCATCTGAAATTTGTGGTGTGAAAGACTGCCTGAATATGATACAATCAAAGTGTCATATCAAGGCTCTTTCCATTACGGAAAGGAGTTTGACAATGTCCGAGAAGCGCAAAAACCATAAGGGAAGAATCCTGCGGACGGGAGAGAGCCAGAGAAAAGACCTGATTTATCAATACCGCTATACGGATATCCGGGGAAAGCGCCAGACGGTATATTCCTCTGATTTAAGGGAGCTGCGGGAAAAAGAGAAAGAAATCCAGAAGCAGCTTGATGCTGGAATCTACTATGCTGCCGGAAAAATCACCGTCACAGAACTGGTGGAGCGGTATATCGGCCTAAAGCAGGGCGTCCGCTACAACACTAAGGTTGGGTACAATTTTGTGCGGAATCTGATCCGGCAAGAAGAGTTTGGATACCGCCCGATCCGGGATATCAAAATATCCGATGCCCAGCAGTGGATCATGAAGCTGCACGACGATGGAAAGGGATACAGCACCATCACCAGCGTTCGAGGCGTTGTCAAACCGGCATTTCAGGTGGCCTGCAACGAGGATATCATCCGAAAAAACTCCCTTTGACTTCAAGTTGGTGGAGGTTGTTCCCAATGACTCGCAGAAGCGAATCGCCAGGACTCAGGAGCAGCAGGAAATCTGGATGGGCTTTATCCGGGGTGACAAGACCTACCGCAAGTATTACGACGAGTTTGTAGTCCTGCTGGAAACCGGGATGCGGGTGAGTGAGTTCTGCGGCCTGACCAAAAGCGATCTGGATTTTGAAAACCGTCGTATCCGGGTGGATCACCAGCTCGTCCGGGAGCGGGGCGGCAAATACTATGTGGAAAAAAACAAAAACCGAATGTGGCTGTCGTTTTATTCCCATGACGGATACGGTGTACCAGAGCCTTAAAGAATCCTGGCTCGTCGCAAGACGCTCAAAACAGAGATGATCGTGGACGGATACACCGAATTTCTGCTGCTGGACAAGAACGACAAGCCCAAGGTGGCGCTGCACATCAAAAATGAGATGCGCTGGGCCATGAAGAAATACCGCAGGCTACACCCGGACAAGCCGTTGCCGCACATTACGCCCCATGTGTTTCGCCATACCTTTTGCACCAACTTGGCCAATGCGGGTATGGATATCAAGAACTTGCAGTATGTGATGGGCCACTCCGATGTGGGGGTCACGCTGAATGTCTACACCCACGCCAGCTTTGACCGGGCAGCCGAACAGCTGGCAAAAATCCTTTCGTTCCCCGCTGTGACAGCTTGAAAAATCAGGTCAAATCCACAGTTGGTACTACACCATTTGTTCATGAAATTGCGTAGAATTACGTAGATTTGCGTGGGCAGAATGGCAGCTACGATGAAAAGAAAAAGCGCCGAAAAGCCAGTCATATCAATGGTTTTCAGGCTTATGAAGGGATATATAAGAGATGACCAAAATACTATTTGTTTGCCATGGAAATATTTGCCGCAGTCCTATGGCGGAGTTTGTTTTTCGGGATATGGCGGCTCGGGAGGGGCTGGAGGTGGAGGTGGCTTCGGCGGCTACCAGTGCTGAGGAGATAGGCAATCCCGTTTATCCGCCAGTAAGGGGGCTGCTACTCAGTCACGGACTCGATCCCGCCGGGAAGAGGGCCAGGCAGCTTACCCGCGCTGATTACGAGCGTTGGGACCTCATTATAGGTATGGACAGCGCCAACATCCGCAGCATGGAACGCCTTTTTGGAGGCGATCCCGAACACAAGCTGCTGCGTCTGCTGGACCTCACCCCGCTCAGGCGCGACGTTGCCGACCCCTGGTACACGCGCGACTTCAATGCCTGCTGGGACGACATCGTCCTCGGCTGCCGCGCGCTTTTGGAGTGCTTGCCCGGTTAGGCGTGGTTTCCCTTGACGCGCGGGGGTATTGGTTATAAAATATTGTATCGCAGTTCAGCGTATTGGGGGAGCTAATTTGAAAAAGAAAAAACCGGGCGCTTTTATCCCTATATATGCCTTTGCAGCAGCATGGATAGTCTGCGCCTTCTTCATACCCATGTATACCCTCGCGGGGCTCGTCGGGAGTGCCGCGGTTTCAGCCGCGGCTGCGGTTCTCGCCTACTACACCGCAGGTATGATACTCGCCAGACGCCCCGCAAAGCCAGGGCCCGAGCCGGAACCCGTCAAAAAGGAGGAGCCCAAGCTCAGCCCTGAGGTCCAGGCCATCATTGACGACGGCAAGCGGGCCATGAAGGAGATGGGCCGGCTCTATTCCTCCATCAAGAGCAGCGATGTGCGCAGGCGCATCAATGAACTCATGCGCATTTCGGACAGAATAGTCCAGGACGCTGTGGACGACCCCTCCGATGTCCCGCAGATACGCAAATTTCTCGATTATTACCTGCCCACCACCATCAAGCTGCTCAACGCCTATGACCGCATGAGCGACCAGGGCATCGAGGGCACGAATCTCTCGAAGTCTATGCAGAGCATCGAGGACATGCTCGACACTGCCATAGAAGCCTTCAAAAAGCAGCTCGACTCTCTCTTTGCCAACCAGGCGCTGGATATCGAGACGGACATCAGCGTCATGAACCAGATGCTGGCCCGCGAGGGTCTATCCGACGAGAGCGCGGACACCATAATAAAGGCGGCGCGCTCCGGCAAGACGGAATAAGAAAGGACAATTACGATGGACGAGAACAAAGAATTTATCCCCTCCCTCACGCTCGACCCCAACGCGGCCTCCGCCTCAGCCGTCGCCGCCGAGCTGGGTGTTGATGAGCCCAAGGCCCCCGTGCTTGAGGAGAAAAAAGACGTCCCCGTTGAGAAACTCGAACTCGAACGTCTCTCCCCTGCCGAGCAGGCCGCAGTCAAGGAGTTTGCAAAGCAGATAGACGTAACAAACTCCGAGCAGGTGCTCAACTACGGTTCCGCCGCGCAAAAGAACATTGCGGACTTCTCCGACGCCGCGCTCAGCAAGGTGCGCACCAAGGACCTCGGTGAGGTGGGCGAGGAGCTCTCTGACCTCGTTGTCGAGCTTCAGGGCATGAACTTTGACGAGGAGGAGAAAAAGGGCTTCCTCGGCTTCTTCAAAAAGCAGCGTCAGAGCATCGCCGCGCTGAAAGCTCAGTATGACAAGGCCGAGGTCAACGTGGACAAGATAGCCGACCAGCTCCAGAAGCATGAGCTGACGCTCATGAAAGACATCGCGATGATGGACAAGATGTATGACATGAATCAGCAGTACCACAAGGAGCTGACCATGTACATCATCGCGGGCAAGCTGCGCTGCAAGGAGCTGCGCGAGACGGAGCTGCCGCGCCTGCAGAAGGTAGCACAGGAGTCCGGGAAAACGGAGGACGCCCAGGCCGCCAACGACTATGCCAACATGCTCGGCCGCTTTGAGAAAAAGCTGCACGACCTTGAACTTACGCGCATGGTCTCCGTCCAGATGTCCCCGCAGATCCGCATGATCCAGAACAACGACTCCGTCATGGCGGAAAAGATACGCTCCTCCATCGTGAACACCATCCCCCTTTGGAAGAGCCAGATGACCCTTGCCCTCACCCTCCACCACTCTCAGCAGGCCATGGAGGCCCAGCGCGAGGTCAACGACATGACGAACCGCCTGCTCCAGGCCAACGCCGAGAAGCTCCACCAGGGCAGCGTTGACATCGCCAAGGAGTCCGAGCGCGGCATTGTGGACATTGAGACGCTGCAAAAGACCAATCAGGAGCTCATCAGCACCCTTGAAGAGGTCCGCCAGATACAGGCCGAGGGCGCCAAAAAACGCGCCGAGGCAGAGGTCGAGCTCGGCCGCATCGAGGGTGAGCTGAAGCAGAAGCTGCTGGAACTGAGAGGCTGAAATGTACAAGAGGTCGCTTAAACACCCGATAACCGCGCTGCTTATAGCCATCCTAGCCTGCGGCTTTGCGATGGTCATGAACACCCAGATGATGCTCGGCGAAAAGGTCCAGGAGATCGAGGACGGCTTCTTCACCTCCACGCCCGGCGAGCGCAGCATCTATTCGCGGCTCTCCGAAAAGCTCGACGCCTCGAACGGGCTATGGACCATACTGGAAAGCGAGGACGCCGCGGCTGCGGAGGAGCTTTCCGTCTCGCGCAGCGCTCTGCTTACGGCCTACGAGAGCCGTGACATCGCCGCGATGTACGACGCAAACGCCGAGCTCGACAAGGCCTTCGCCTCTGCGAAAGCAGCCGCGGAGGCGGCTGAACTGGACGAGAGCCAGGCCTCTGCCCTTTCAAGCTATGTGACGAACTACGAGGGCGCCTCCAAGATGATAGAGCAGAGCAGCTACAACAGCAGCGTGCTTGAATTCATGCGCAGCGTCTACAACAAGTTCCCCGCTTCCAGGCTTGCGGACTTTGCCGGCGTTGAGCCGCCGGTGAGCTTTGAATAAACACGGGAGACATTTCGGATGAAACGTATCTTTGCACTCATTCTGGCCCTGCTCCTGCTGCCCGCTCTGGCGCTTAGCGCGCTGGCGGCGGATGTGCCGGAGCCCAGCTCCGACTTCTACGTCTACGAGCGGGCCGGTACACTCAGCCAGAGCACGAGGACCTCATTCTAAACGCAAGCGGCCCGCTTGAAAAATACTGCGACGGGGCGCAGATAGTCGTCGTCACCATAGACTACCTGCCTTCGGGCTACGACTCGGAGCAGTATGCGAACCTGCTGTTCAACTCCTGGGGCATAGGCAGCTCCAGCGCAAACAACGGCATGCTCCTGCTGCACGTTGTCAAGGAGGACCGCGGCTGGCTCGCCGTCGGAGCCGGAATTTCCAACCAGGTCTCGACTGACAGCATCAACTCTCTCATGGACAGCTATTTCTGGCCCTATTCTGACGCGGGAGAGTATGACAAGGCCGTTGCTACGCTGTTCCCGCACCTTGTGGACATCTTCGCCGCGCTCTACAACACCTCCGCGCTCTACGGAGGCACGGGTTCCACGCAGGGCGGAGACTACTATGAGGACCCTTACTACGACCCCTACTATGACGACGGGCCGAGCCTCGGAACCGTTATCGCGTTCATACTCATAATCCTGCTGCTGGTGCTCTCCTTCGCCGGCTCCTTGGGCCGCAGGCGGTACTATGGCAGGGCCTATTACCCCAGCTTTTTCTTCTGCGGCGGCCCCGGCCCCAGAGGGCCCAGAGGACCGCGCGGTCCCGGCGGCCCGCCTCCCCCGCGCGGCGGTGGCGGCTTCCGCGGAGGCGGTTTCGGCGGCGGAGGCTTCTCCGGCGGCGGTTTCCGCGGCGGCGGCTTCGGCGGAGGCGGTTTCTCCGGCGGTGGCGGCGGCGGAAGAAGATAGACCCTTTGGACGCCAAAAGGCCCCGTTTCTCTGCTGCACGCGGAGAAACGGGGCCTCTTTTTGCCTATTCACTTTGTCAGGCGCTTGATCGCCCTGGCATAGAAAAGCGCATATCCCGCAAAAGCGGCAATGGTCATAAAAAGGCACAGGCCGATGAGCCCGTCCCGGACTTGCGCGGACATGTTCGGGATTATGAGTATCAGGAATATTGCCCCGTAGGTCACGGCGGTGCAGACTTTGCCGTACCACTGGGCGCCGTCCATCATGAAGCCTCGTTTGAGCATATAGGCGCCCATGCAGAACATATAAAGCTCCTTCACGACGTAGACGCCGAACATCACGCCCATGAGCGGGTAGCTGAAGGACATGCTCAGCGCTATGGCGGCGAAGGTCAGCTTGTCCGCCACGGGGTCGATGAACTTGCCCCAATCCGTTATCATATTGAAGCGCCGGGCAATTTTCCCATCCAGCATATCCGTCAGGCCGGAGACAGCTATCACTGCGGCGGCACAGCCGTATCCGCCCTCGTCGTCCGCTGCAAAATTAGAAATAAAGATACAGCGGGATGAGAAGCAGACGAAAATAGCTCATCAAATTGGGGATGGAAAAAATTACTCTCTTCGCCAGTCCTTTTTTCAAAAAAAAGTCACTTCCGAAAGGAAATATATCACACAAGCCCAGCCGAGGTCAATGCCCGCGGCGGGCTGCCAG
>ENA-OQCL01000928-OQCL01000928.1-human-gut-metagenome-genome-assembly--contig:-NODE-928-length-12038-cov-10.366468_pt1 | contig 12038 bp, 9 predicted proteins | sample MGYA00242502_ERZ504586 | MGnify/ENA primary metagenome ERZ504586 (study PRJEB26092, sample SAMD00036316) | human gut metagenome | host: Homo sapiens | study: EMG produced TPA metagenomics assembly of... | reverse complement strand
CGAAAATATCCACGTTTTCAAACTTATTCATGCGTCAGCTCCTTTCCAAATCCTGTGTTTTCTGTTTTGCCTGTTTCTTCGGTGTCTGTTCTTTCGCTGCTTTAAGCTGCGCCCGGATAGAGGGCTTCTTTTCCGTTTTTGCTGCCTTGCCACGTTCCTTGTCAGCCTTGACAGTTTCCGCAAGGTCAACAAGGGAAAATGGTTTCTCCTGTCTTTACCTTTGCTTCCAATTCTGCGACGGTCGGGGTGTTGTTTATCTGCCCGTCAATCATGTTGTAGTTTTGCTCGGTGGTCTGCTCGGCAGTTTTCAGATAGTTTTCCGGCTGCAAAAATTCCGGCACTTTCTTATAACCGAAGCTGTCTACATAGTGGGCGGTGTCCTGCCCGTTCTGATGAAGTACCACCACGTCGGAAACGGAAAGGCTGTGTCCCTTAAAATCTTTCGGGTGGTCGATATTGAAGCGGGTGTAAATATCTTCAAGGGAAGTCCCCGGCGTAAGTTCTGCGGAATAGACAAGCGCATAGTTTTTCGCGTCTACCCGGTGTCCTGTGGCAGTCAGACGGTCATAAGGTTCAAAACGCAAGTCCCTTGTTTCGTCCCAGCCTTTTATCTGATAAATGGAAAAGGTGTCTTTGTCCTGTGGGGCTTCCTGTTCCGGCTGCTCCTGTGTGGGTTGTTCCTGTGCAGCTACCTTTTGCGCCCGGATATGCGCCCGTTGTAACTCGGTAGGCTTTTCCCCGGTAAGGGGTGCAATCGCTTTCACATAATCAGCCGCATAGTAGGCGTTACTGGTAAGCTGCCGCTGCCATGCCCCTGCTTTTGGCGACCAACGGAAACCGTTACTTTTTAATGCTTCCCGCGTGGCTTCGTCCGGCTTATCCTCAAAGAAGATTTGCAGTCGGTTCGCTTCGGTGTTTGCTTCCACCTTGCCGCCGTCAAATTCCCAACCGACAAAACCGATTTCTTTTTGCTGTGAAAGGGATTTGATACGGTCTTTCACGCGCCGGATTTCTGCGCTGTTGTTGGATAACGCCCAAGTCGCAAAGGGCTTGTCCTCCAAATGCCAACTGCTCGCCATGTCTGCTTTCAGTTTTTCCAGTTCCTCCGGCGGTAAATGCGGGCAGCCGTCAAGGGTCTTATGCTTGCGGTAATAGGCGTTTACGGCTTTCATGGTTTCCTGTGATTTTTCAAGGCTTTCCAGTTTCTTTTCTAACTTCTGTACTGCCTGCGGGTCGTCTGCGCTGATACCGCCCATGCCGGTACTGCGGATTTTATCAAGAAGTCCTTGTATGTCCTGCCATTCCCGGTAATTGCTGTCGCGGGCTGCGTTCTGCTTTTCTTTCTTCCTTGTGGGGAAGTTAGAGCCGCCCGCAATCAGGATAGAGGGAACACGCGCGTCAATCTCATAGCCTTTGTTCATGTTCGCCGCCAGTTTCCGGGCGTAGGTGTCAAGCAGGCTGTCGATTTTCTCATGGTTACATCGGGTCTACCCGGCTGTTTCTGCCTTTCTGCAAGCTGTACGGCTTCATCTACATAGTGCCTGTATTCAGCCGTCGCGCTGCCTTGCTTATAATCGGAAAAAACTGTTTGCGTCCTTTGCACGTTTGGCGGCAGCTTCGTTGATTGTGTAATAAGGTGCGGCGGGTGCAGCTTGTTCCGGCTGTGGTGCTTCGCTGCTTGCGCCTGTATCAGCTTCCGGCTCGGTCTGTGCTTCTTTTTCCTGTACCGGGGCTGTTTCTTCGGGAAGCTCCGGCGCGGCTGCTTCTGCTTCGGGCTGTTTGGCGGCTTCCTGTGCGGGCTGTGCCTGTTCGGTGGTCTGTTCCTTATCCTGTGCCTTTTGGATTTCTGCAAAATGCCCGTCTATGGTATCAATCAGCTTTGCGGCTGTGCTGCGGATTGTTTCAAGAGAGCCTTTCAGTTCTGCAAGTTCTTTTCCGCTGCTCCACCCGGCGATATATCCAAAAGAATAGTCCGACGTATCAAGCCCGTAATGTTGGCAGACAGCATAGGCGACGCTTTCCGCCTGTACCTCGCGGGTGCGGCGGTCGGGGCGTTCCGGCATAGCAAGGGCAGTATCATGCAGCGTGGCGTGGGCGATTTCATGGATTGCGGTCTTGATGTTCTGCAATTCGTCCATACCCTCGTTGATAATGATACGCTTTTCCTCATAATTGCAGCGTCCTTTTACGCCGCCGCTTAGTGCTTCAAATTCCATAGCAAACGGGGAAGTCTTTTCAAGGGCAGCGAAAAAGTCCTTGTATTGTTCCACGTTGCCCGTCAGCTCATAGGTAAGGGCAGGAAGCTCCTTTCCCTCGGTCTGTGAAATATCAAAGACAGATACCACACGAAAAGCGGGTATCTTGATTTCCTTTTCCTCGGTAACAGGTTTCCCGTCCTTGTAGAAAAACAGGTTTTTGGGTGTCCGGGTCGATTTTTTCCACCTGTTTCTTAACGGTAAACGGGGACGGCGCAAGTATCTTGATAGCTTTTTCTCCGGGCTTTACATGGCGGTCAAATTCCTTTTCCCATTGTTTATAGCCTTTCACAAGATTGCCGCCCTGCATGGCGATAAGGATTGTATTGTTAAGGCTGTAATCATGGAATTTAGACATAGTACGCAGATAGTCGGCGTAACGGTCGCTTTCATAAAGCCCTAAAATTCCTTGTTCCAGTCGGTCGGTAATCTCTTTCATTTTATCGGCAGGCTTTTCAGAAGATAGGATAATCGGGAGAACCGGGGGCTGCTCTGTGGCGGCGGTTTGTATGGCTGCGGCAGCGTCAAGGTCTGCCTGTTCCTTTTCCTGTACTGGCGGCTGCGGCGTTACCCGGTATTCCTCCGGCACGTCGCGCCCGTCGTACCATTCTGTAAAGGTGTTGCGGTTATTGTAGATATAGCCCTGCTCGGTAAATCTGCCCCCATCATTGATAGCAGCGTCCCGCCCGTATTCCTCATACATGAAATATTTTTTTGCTTCTTCGGGCAGCTCCAACTCGTCCAGTTCTTCAATCAGATAATGCCCGTAATCTTCCTCACTCTGTACGGACGGATAAAGCCAGTAACAATCAAGGTTTTGTGCAAGGTTGATAATGTCCTGCAAGTCCCTTGTATGGTCGCCGTATTCCATAGCTGCAACAAATTTTTCCCGGTCGTCGTCAAACTGCATTTTCAAAAGTTCGCCCAAATAGTTCAGCTCGTCAAGGCTTTCAAGCTCGGTCAATTTTCCTGCCAGTCCCGCAATAGAGGACTGGTATTCTGTGATGTGCAGCTCCCCGTAGTTTTTGCCGTCTATCCCGATACGGTCAAAGACTTCTTTCAAATGCTCGGCAGTCGTGGGGAATGATACCCATTCGCCCGCAAGTCTGCCCTCGGTGTACTTTCCAAGATTAGAAAGATACCCGCTTAAAATCGTTTCTGCCATGCGTTCACTCCTTTCGTTTTCAATCATGCGGTGCATAAGTTCGTAGTCCTCCATGCTCATGCTCCCGTCAAATAGATAGGGGTCGGGTTCTTCGCCGTCCCGGTAGGCTTTTTCAGAGAATGGAAGCCCCGCAGCGTGGGCGGCGGCTCTTGCTTCCTCGATAAGCTCCGACGGCAGCCTGTCGTCGTGGACTTCGATAAATTCCCCGATATTGCTATATCCGTTTTCGTAGTGGTGGCGCACCCCGGCGGTCAGTTCGTCAAGGCTCATATCCTCGCCAAGATAGCCGGAATAATAGCCGTTTACCACAACGGCGGCAGGGTCAGCCTGTTTGATTTCTTCCATGCGGCTTCTGTCCTCCGGGTAGAGAATATCGCTCATTTCAAGGTGGAAATATTCGGCGTTCCAAGAACGTCCCGTTTTCCAAAACGCCACCCAAGCGATACCGTCCCTTAATTCTTCTTGATAGTCCTTTACGGTGTCCCGTAAACTTGCCATGTGTAACCTCCTTTCTGCGGTTTCAGAGGGTAAAACCCTCCATAAAATAGAGGGTTTGGGAAACTTCCCAACAAGCAAAAATCCCCGCCGTTCTCGGTAGAGAAAGCAGGGATTTTACGGAAAAGGGTACTCTTTTCCTATGCTTGCTATTCAGTTATTTTTTCTTTGGAAGTTCCACCCGGTAGTTGACATATTTCCCGCCCGTATCAGCCAATACGATAGTTCCGTCGTAGGTTTTGCCCGTCTTTGGGGAATAGAGCTTTTTCACATTTACCTTGCCGGATTGTAAGAGTGCAGCGGCAATTTTGGGGGTAAAGGTTACTTTTCGTTCTTCAAAGAAACGGTCATTTTTCCACATGGTAAAGATACATTCTTTATTGCTGCAATAGTAGTTTTTCTTTCCCTCATAGACAGGAGAACCGCAGCGGGGGCAGCTTCCCAACGCTTCCCGTTCCGGCTTGAACATCTGCGCTTTATCATCAGAAAGAAACGGATAGGTCTTTACCAGTTCCCGCGCCATATCCTCGATACCCTCCATAAATGCGGCGGGGTCTGCCTTGCCTTTTGCAATCTGCGTCAGATTGTTTTCCCATTCTGCGGTAAGCTGCGGGCTTGTCAAGGTGTCCGGCAGGACGCACACAAGGTTGATACCGTCCTTTGTGGGAAGTAGCTGCTTGCCTTTTCGCTCCACAAAGCCGCCCTTTACCAGTTTTTCAATGACGGCGGCGCGGGTGGCGGGAGTTCCAAGCCCTTTGCGTTCTGCGTCCGGGTCGGTGTCCTCACTTCCGGCGCGCTCCATAGCAGAGAGCAGCGACGCTTCGTTGTGAGGTTTTGGCGGTGTTGTGTCATGCTCCGTTACCGTTGCCGCTGGATTTTCAAAGGTCTGTCCCTCGGTAAACGGCGGTAGGGTCTTTTCTGTGTCGCTGTCTGCGTCGTCCGTTTCGGGCTTGTTCTTTAAGGCTGTCCTGTATTTTCGGTCAATCTCTTTCCACCCGTCGGACAATACAGTTTTTCCCCTTGCGGTAAAGGACTGTCCGGCACACTCAAAAACTGCCGTAACTGCTTCAAAGGTATGCGGTGCTGCGGTCGCCATGAGTAGACGCGCCCCGGCAAGGGTAAGGATATTCCTTTCGCTTTCTGGCAGCGCGGCAAGGTCGGTCTTTGCAAGCTCCATAGTCGGGATAATAGCATGGTGGTCTGATACCTTTTTACTGTTCAGCACCTTTCCAAGCTCCGGCGTGAAGTCTTTTCCCGCCATAAAAGGAAATTTCCCACAAAGCAGCTTGATAATGCCCGCCGCTGTGTTGCCCATGTCGTCAGTCAGATAGCTGCTGTCTGTTCTCGGATAAGTAAGAAGTCTTTTTTCATACAGGGCTTGTGCAAGGTCAAGGGTCTGCTTTGCAGTATAACCGAACAGGCGGTTTGCTTCCCTCTGTAAAGAAGTAAGGTCAAAGAGCTTCGGCGGGGCTGCGGTCTTTTTCTCTTTCACAAGGGAAGTGCAGGCTGCCCGCGACGCTTCGCAAGCAGCTTTCAGCCTGTCAGCTTCGGAACGGTCAGACAGTTTTTCACTTGCAGCTTCCACGTCGGATAAGACAAGGCGTACATGGTAGTATTTTTCTTTCTTAAATGTGGTAATCGCTGCGTCCCGGTCAACAAGCATTTTTAAGGTCGGGGTCTGTACGCGCCCCACGTTCAAGGTATGATTGTAAAGGACAGAGAAAAGGCGGGTGGCATTGATACCAATTAACCAGTCAGCCTTTGACCTGCATAATGCGGAAGCAAAGAGCGCGTCATATTCCTCGCCGTTCTTCAGACGGGAAAAGCCCTCTTTGATTGCACTGTCCTCCATAGAAGAAATCCAAAGGCGGCGCATAGGTTTCTTGCAGCCTGCCATTTCATAGACAAAACGGAAAATGAGTTCTCCCTCGCGCCCTGCGTCGCAGGCATTGACGACTTCGGAAACGTCTGCCCGGTGCATAAGCTCCTTTAAGGTTTTGAATTGCTTTTCCTTGTCAGCGGAAACGGTGTATTTCCATTCCTGCGGCAAAATCGGTAAGCTGTCATAGCTCCACTTTTTATATTGTTCCCCGTAGGCGGCAGCTTCCGCAAGCCCTACCAAATGTCCCACGCACCAAGAAACGATATAGCCGCTTCCTGTGAGAAATCCGTCTTTCTTTTTCTTTGCCCCAAGTACGGCAGCGATTGTCTGCGCCACACTGGGCTTTTCTGCGATAACTAAAATCAAATATAAGTTCCTCCTTTCAGCGTTCCGGCTCGATTTTCTTTTTCTCCTGTACCTGTTTCAGACAGTACCCCACACAAGGGGACTGTCCCTTGTAAGGACAGGAAGCGCAAGCCGGGGGATAAGGAACAGGCGGCGCATTATCACGCCGCCCGTCCGGTTTCTGTATCATCATCTTTTCAAAGGGATTGTCGGTAAACAGGGTCATAGGGTTTCTTCCTCCGTTTCTTCATCTTCGGGAGTTTCCCCGGTATCTGCTTCCGGCTCGTCCTCGTCGTAGTCCTCAAATTCAAAATCTTCAAGGTCGGTATCGCCCTTTACATTCTGCTTCGGCTTTAGAAACTTAAAGTAGTAGAACGCTGCGCCACCACCAAGCAGGGCAAAAAGGACTAAGGCAAGCACCACACCGGGATTGCCGCCTTTTTCTTTCGGTTCTTCCGGCTGCTCCGTTGGTGTTGGGGTGGGTTCTTTGCCTGTGCAGCCTGTCATACTGGTAACACATACCGGGCAGGACGTGTTTACCTTTCCGGCTTCGCATTTTTCCGTACAGTTACAGATTTCCGGCTTTTTGGCAGCTTCGCCGTTTTCGGTCAGTGCCATAAGGTCGGCTTCGTCTACTTGATTTAGGAAATGTACGGTCTGTTCGCCCTCGGCGGCGCGGTCAATGAGGATATAGAAATAGTTGCCGCCTTTGGTGGTAACAGTGATAAGCTGCTTATTGCCGCCGTAATCGTCAACCAGTGTTGCGTTTCCCTTTGGGGTAAGGGGCGGCGTTTCCTCTTTTTCCTCCACAATCACGCCGCTGTCATTAGGCGCGTCCCCGGCGGGCGGCTCTGTGGCTGCGCCCTGTGCATAGGCAGGGACAGAAAAACCGCCCATAAGGATAAGGGCGGCACAAAGGGCAGTCATGGTCTTTTTCAGTTTATTCTTCATCTGCATTTTCCTCCTGTTCGTTTTCTTCTGCGGGTGCGGCAGTCATGCCGGGAATACCACCGCCGGACAGCATAGCGTTAAGTTCCTGCGGGGTCAGACGCATAGCTCGTACAAGCTGCACGATTTCAAGGTTTTCCGCTTCGGTTTTCTGCGCTTCCAGTCCTTTTAACTTGTTCTGATACTCTGTGATTTTCTCGCGGGTCTTTGCGATTTCCTTATTGATACGGTCGATTTTATTGTTTGCCATAGGTCATTTCTCCTTTCTTTTTGGGGCTGCTTTACCAGTTCATCAGCCCGTAGCCTTTGATACATTGATAGTTAAGGTCATAGCTCTTTATCTTGCAGGCGTCGCCGGAATTGCCCTCAACGGTATAGACGCGGCTTTCGTCCCTGCCAAGCACAAGCCCCACATGGTCGGCAACGCCGTCTAAATCCCAATCGAAAAAGATAGCGTCGCCCGGTGCGATATTCTCATAGCCGCGTGCGCCCCATTGTCCCCTTGACTGAAACCAAGGGACACCCTGCCATTCGCAGCCCGCAAAGCGCGGTTCGCTTTTTCCGGCTTGATTGTAGCACCATGATACAAAACAGGCGCACCATTCCACGCGGCTGTTAAAGCCGTACCAAGACCAGTAAGGGTAGCCGCCCACATTTCCGACTTGCTGCTTTGCAAGCTCCATAAGCTCTTGATTTCCGGGGCGCGTACCGTTTACAAACTCCACGCCGCTTAAATCCTCGGATGGGCTTCCGTCGGGAGAACCACCGCCAAAAATCAGCGGTTTGTTGCCGCTTGTTTCCAAGTAGACATGGAACATTTCAAGCTGCTGTGGCGTTAAAAGCTCCGATACAAAAGAGGAAATCGGCTTGTTTGTCAGTTTCACATTCAAGATGTAATACTCATAAGGGACTTCCTCGGTGGTGGTTTCCCCTGTTTCCGGGTCGGTGCTTGTTTCGGTGCGGTAGCGTATTTCCACTTCCTCGGTCAATGTCAAGGTGTACTGCATGGAAAAGATACGTTCAAGCTCTGCCTGTGCGCTTTGCGGGGTGTAGCTCTGCAAGAGGGCGGTCAAGTACGACGCTAATTCGTGGGGGTTATGCCCGATACTGTCAAGGTCGTAGCGGTATTCATCATAGCCGGGGTGGGTGCTTTCGATATTGTCAATCTCACTTTGCAGCCCGTTTTCCAATGCAGCATAGTTGTTTTCAACTGCCACAAGGTCGCTGTCCTCGGACGTGTAGGAAGTGCCAAGCACGCCATTAGTCAAGCCGGAAAACATAGCCCCGCAAGAGGACAGCCCTGCGGAAATCATAATAAAGAGAAGCAGCGCGGCAACTGCAATCAAAACACCCGCCGGGTGTCTTGCCGCAAATGCGGCGGCTTTCCTCGTTTCCTCGGCGGTTTTCTTTGCCGTCTTTCTTGTGGCTTCCGCTGCGGCTTTTGCCCCGCCTTTCTTTGCCGCCTTTGCATACTGGCGTTTTATCTGCTGTTTCTGCATGAAACGGGAAAGAGGGTTAGAAGTAAGCTGCGGGTTGTCGTGCAGGGTCTTGTGATACTGGAAGTTGACGTTTGCCTTAAATGCTGCCTTTTCTGCCTTTGCTGCTTCCCGGTAAGGTTTCAGCTTATGGCTGCGGTAGCCCTGTTTTAACTTCCGCGCCCCGTATTTCGCGCCGCGCTCGGCAAGTTCCTCCGATTTATGCGCCCCCTCAACGCCGGAATTGTCCTTTTCAACCGAATGTATCTTGTTATGGACGAAAATCCCCGCTTCCTGTGCGGGGCGGGACAGCGGGTTTCCCTTTTTGCTGCCGGGTATCGGTTTTTCCTGTTCTTCAAAGCGTAAGCGGGTCTTTGCTTTTCCTGTGGCTTCATCAAAGGTGCGCTCCTTAACCAGTTTCTTTTGCTTCGGGATAGCTGCCTTTGCCGCGTCCAGTCGGTCAGCGGCTTTGTTTGATTTTTCAATATAGCGTTCCAGTTCCAGCGTTGCCCGTTCCTCGTCGGTAAATTGCAAGCGGGAAGTGGAAGTACGCAAAGCAGTAGCTTCCTGCTCTTTTTTGACTGCCTTTTTGTTTGCCTTTCGGGTATGTGCTGCGTCAAGATGTTCTATGACGCGTTCCGCTGCGGCACTGTCCGGCTGTGAAAAGTCGCTGTCTGCTTCCCGGCTGCTGATACGCTCGGCGGTCTGCTGTGTTTCGTTGACTTCCACCACGCCGTCGCGGGTCATTTTTTGTGTGATTTTATCGCGTGGTTTTAATTGCTTGATAGTCCTGCACCTCCATTCTCTGAAAATACGCACCATTCCCGGCAGCGTCCAAGCTCTATGTCTGCGATATACCTAAGTATCGGATATACCTGTGCCGGAACAACGGCATTACCTAGTGTTTTCAGTCGCTTTGCTCTGTCTTTTTTGTCCGGGGCAAGGCGGGGAATATCTGCCGGCTCTATGCCCCATAGGAGATTTCCGTCCACCCCTGTGGGAAGCCCATCAGCCATTCCACCCATTCCGGGTTGAAGCGTAAAGTCAAATCCGGGGTCGGTGTGAGAAAATAAATGGTTTCCGACAGTTTGGGTGTCCAGTATGTCCCGTCCTTTTTCTGTCTGCGAAATGCTCCTGCCTGCGTTATACTTATCCGTTCCACATTTGCCTTTGAGCCTGTGTCGGAAGCAAGGGGCGTGGGAAACATCAGCCCCCACGATAAAAGTTCGCTTGCGTTCATGCCACGCGCCGACGGCGCAAGCAGGAAGTACGAATGTCCAAACTGCATATCCCGCCTGTTCCAAGTCAAAGAGCGTTTTGTGGAGCCCCATATTGATGAAGTTAGCAACATTTTCGCCAAGCACCCAACGGGGGCGCAGTTCTTTAATGACGCGGCACATTTCCGGCCAGAGATAACGGGGGTCGGAAAATCCCTGTTTCGGGCCGATTGCGGAGAACGGCTGGCAGGGAAACCCCCCGGAGATAAGAGTGATTGTTTCCTGTCCTGTTTTTTCAATAAAAGCCTCCTTTGTTACGGTTGTAATATCTTGAAAGCGCGGCACATACGGCCAGTGCCTTTCAAGCACTTTGTTGGGGTATTCTGCCCATTCACACTGGCAGACGGTAGAAAACCCTGCCGCTTCTGCGGCAAGGTCAATTCCGCCAATCCCGGTAAACAGGCTGAAATGCGTTAATCTTTTCATAGGCTGCTCACTTCCTCCGGCTTCGTCGTCATTACTCGGTAAAGCTCGGTATCTTTCGGGAAGCGGTCTACAAAAGGCAGCACCACATTTCCATAGAAGATAAGCCCCTCGCCCGCTTCGGTGTGGGTAACATACTTCATCTGTTGCGGGGAAATATTAAGCTGCTTTGCAAGGATAGTACGGTCGCCCTGCGCTTGATTGAGCATGAGGACAAAATCGCTGTTCTCAAAGATATTTTCCACCTCGCGGCTTGCCAAAAGGTCTTTGACGTTCTGCGTAATGGCTGTGGGGATACCGCCCCATTTACGAAAACGCTTCCAAATCTCCACGCTGTAAGCGGCGGTCTGTTCCTCTTTTAAGAGCAAGTGAAACTCGTCCATATAGTAGCGGGTGGATTTCTTTTCTGCCCGGTTTATCGTTACCCTGTTCCATGTCTGGTCTTGCACAATGAGCATACCTAACTTTTTAAGCTGCTTCCCAAGCTGCTTTATATCAAAGCAGACAAGGCGGTTAGAAAGCTCCACGTTGGTTCTGTGGTTGAATACGTTAAGGCTGCCGGAAACATACAGCTCCAATGCCGCTGCGATACGGGCAGCTTCCGGCTCCGGCTGCCTTAACAGCTCGTCGTAAAGGTCGCCCAAGATAGGCATTTTTGCCGGGTCGGGGTCTGCAAGGAACGGGCGGTACACATTTCTTACAGCCCTGTCAATGACGGTCTTATCAACAGGCTGCAACCCCTCCTTGCCGCCGATAACAAGCTCGCAAAGGGAAAGGATAAAATCAGATTTTAAGGCTAACGGGTTGTCGTCCTCGGAATAGTTAAGGTTTATATCCATAGGGTTTACATACTGGGGCTTGCCGTCAATGCCCCTGCCCGTAGGGGAAAGGCGTATTACTTGCCCATTAAGACGCTGCACAAGGGAAAAATACTCGGCTTCCGGGTCGCAAATGATAATATCGTCGTCGGTAATGAGAAAAGCGTTTGTCATTTCTCTTTTGGCAGCGAAACTCTTACCGCTTCCCGGCGTTCCCAAGATAAGCCCGTTTGGGGTTTTGAGCTGCTTGCGGTCGCAGAGTATCATGTTATTAGAAAGGGCGTTCAAGCCATAGTACAGGGCTTGCCCCGTCTGAAAAAAGCTCCTGCGTGATAAAGGGAATGAAAATAGCGGTGCTGCTCGTTGTCAAACCTCTCTGAATAGGGATAAGGTTTTCCCCAATCGGCACACTGGATAAAAGCCCCGCTTCCTGCTGATAGTCAAGGCGTGTCAGGCGGCAGTTGTATTTCTGTGCGATACCCGCCGCAGCGAAAATGTCATTTTCCAGTTTCCGCTTCGTGTCTGCCATGTTTACCACAAGGAACGTAAGGAGAAACATTCGCTCGTTGCGGCTCTGTAAGTCCTGCAACAAGTTCTTTGCTTCGCTGCCAAAGGTGGCAAGGTCGGACGGGATTATATCCATGTCATAGCCGCTTCTAACCGCTTTTTTCTGTTCCTCAATCTTCATCTTGTCAAGGTCTGTGATTTTGCGCTTAATGGTCTTGATTGCTTCCGACTGGTCGATACTGCGTATATGTAAGTTGACGATTACGCCTGTTTCCAAGTCCAGTATGTCGGCAAGCATACGGTCGTTGAGTTCCGGCGCAAGGATTTCAAGGAAGCTCGCCGCGCCGATTTTCTTCCCCATGCGGAAATATCTGCCCTCGCCAAAACGGAAAGAGGACGGGGCGATAAAATCCTTTGTAGTAAGCCCTGTCGGGGTAAGCCAGTCAAA
>ENA-OQCL01000927-OQCL01000927.1-human-gut-metagenome-genome-assembly--contig:-NODE-927-length-12046-cov-3.918533_pt1 | contig 12046 bp, 12 predicted proteins | sample MGYA00242502_ERZ504586 | MGnify/ENA primary metagenome ERZ504586 (study PRJEB26092, sample SAMD00036316) | human gut metagenome | host: Homo sapiens | study: EMG produced TPA metagenomics assembly of... | reverse complement strand
ATGGGGGTGCATCGGATATTGACCCAGCTGGCAAAGCTGTCGTGATGGGGGATACGCTCGGCTGCAAGAGGGAGTTCGGCGCGTGCGGATGCTGCGCCGGGCCTCCCTCCTTTTTTCTTTTGTCGTATCGTTGCGGTTTTGGATTCTATCAGAGATAATGGAGGCAGAAATGAGGTGATGGCTGATGTTGACGTTTGAAAACGTCCTGACGGTTTTTCAAGAGTATTTGCGCGCGACCCGGAGGAAGAAGTTCTTCCCTGCAGGCGCGGCTATGTTCGGGTGACCTGGAATCTGGATTCACGCTACTGCGTGGACGGAGTTCTCTGCGGACCCCGGAGGAACTGTTTGACCTGCTGTTGCAGGATTACTGGGACTTTGAGCTGGTCTGCCGGACAAAAGGCCGCCGGGAGGCCACCGAAGCGGACGAGAGAGCTGTGGACGAACTGTGCCAGCCATACCTGGACTGGCGGAAGGAGGCGCTGAAATGAGAGCTTGTGGTATTTATTTTGAAACTGGTGTTGAAGATCGCCGCCGCGCCGGTGGTGCTGGCGCTGACACTGTTCACCTGGGTGTGCTTCGGGCTGCTGTATGTGTCCAGCTTCATCTTCGGCCTGGCCTCCACGGTGGTGGCGCTGCTGGGACTGGCGGTTCTGGTTACCTACTCGCCGCAAAACGGCATCATCCTGCTGGTGATCGCCTTCCTGGTCAGCCCGCTGGGCCTGCCGATGGCCGCCGCCTGGCTGGTGAGTAAGGTGCAGGACCTGCGGTATGCGATCCAGGATGCGGTGTATGGCTAAACAGGAAACGCAGAAGTACCGGGAGTGAACGCCTGGCATTTTTGACTTTACTTTCGTGCTAATTTCGCATATAATATTAGCATGAAAGGAAGGTGAAGAACGTGAGCCAATTTCAACAGCTGGACCAGTTGATGGAACGTCAGGACGGGATGCTGCGCACCGGGAGGCCCTTGCAGCCGGAATCTCAAAACCTGTTTTTTTATCAGTTTGTACGGTCGCGCGGGCTGGAACAGGCGGCGCATGGGATTTATCTTTCCAAGGATGCCTGGGTGGACGCCATGTACCTTTTACATTTACGCTGTCCGCAGGCAATTTTTTCCCATGAAACGGCGCTGTTTTTCCATGACCTGACCGACCGGGAGCCGAATCCGTATTCCATCACGGTCAAGACCGGCTACAATCCTGCCAGCCTGCAAGCAGACGGCATCAAGGTCTACACCATCAAGAAAGAATTGCATGATGTGGGGATCGTCACGATGAACACGCCCTTTGGCAACTCGGTTCCCGTCTATGATATGGAGCGTACCATCTGCGATCTGATCCGCAGCCGTAGTGGAATCGAGATGCAGACCTTTCAGGATGCACTCAAGCAATACGCAAAACGAAAAGACAAGGACTTGCGGAAGCTGATGCGCTATGCGCAGATGTTCCGTGTTGAAAACTGCTTCGGCAGTATTTGGAGGTACTCTTATGATTAAGACTGCACGGCAGCTCAAAGACCTGATACGCAATCTCTCCAAGGACAAATCCGCAGATGCGCAAATCCTGATGCGCAATTACATGATGGAGCGCTTTCTGGAGCGCATTTCTCTTTCGGAATATCGGGACAAGTTCATCCTTAAAGGCGGGATGCTGGTGGCTGCAATGGTCGGCCTTGACGCCCGCTCCACGATGGACATTGACGCGACCGTAAAGGGTGCGACGGTCGGCATCGAGGACGTGGAGAACATGATTGCCTCCATCATCTCCGTACCGGTGGACGATGGCGTGGGGTTCCGGGTGAAGCGCATTTCCGAGATCATGGACGAGGCCGAGTATCCGGGCATCCGTGTCAGCATGGAAACGGAGTTTGACGGCGTGATAACGCCGCTCAAGATCGACATTTCCACCGGCGACGCCATCACGCCCCGCGAAGTGCGTTACAGCTTCAAGCTGATGCTGGAGGATCGTTCCATTGAAATTTTGGCGTACAATCTGGAAACTGTTCTGGCTGAGAAGCTGGAAACTGTCGTGTCCCGCGCCACCACCAACACCCGCATGAGAGATTTCTATGATCTGCACATTCTGAGCCAGCTCCACGGCCAGAGCATCGTCCCAGCCGATCTCCGTGCGGCGCTCATTGCAACGGCCAGGAAACGCGGTACAGAGAAGTATCTTGCCGACGCGCCTGCGGCCTTTGATGAAGTTGAGGCCGACCCAAACATGGAAAAGCTGTGGCGGGCTTATCAGAAGAAGTTTTCCTATGCCGCCGACCTGTCGTGGCATACGGTCATGGAATCCATCCGCAGCCTATATGAACTGGCACGGGAGTAATAGAGAGCAGCAAATCGGAATTTATATATAAAGGAGAATATTGATGAAACTGTTTTTATGTTCGCACTTTTCAAGTGTAGGAAGTCTGATAAAGGAAGAAATTGAAAATAAAAAAGTCGCATTTATTCCAACAGCTTCGCTGCGTGAAGGCTACACCGGTTATGTCGGCTCGGCTCGAAAATTATTCAAAAAGTTGGGAGCAATCGTAACTGAAATTGATATTTCAACGGAGGCTTATTCAACGATACAGTCTGTTTTTGAAGATGCGGATGTGATATATTTTACCGGCGGAAATTCTTTTTTCCTTATAGACCAGCTCCGTAAAACGGGAACGGATGAGCTGTTGAAGAAAGAATTGGCAAAGGGAAAACTGATGATTGGTGAATCGGCAGGTGCGATTATATGCGCTCCAAGCATCCAATATATCGAGCAAATGGATGAAAAGCCGGAGGACTACTCACAAGAAGATGATGCAGGGCTTGATTTGATTGATTTCTATGTTCTTCCGCATTATCTTACAGCACCATTTAAGAAAGTTACCGAGAAAATAATGACTGAGTTTTCGGATTTGAATCTATGCCCAATTAACAACCGTCAGGGAATTGTAATTGATGGTGAAGGTTCAAAGGTTATTTGCAAAGACTAATTTGAAACTTCCAGTTTATCAAAAACAGCGCCTGCCCTGCCGTAAGTTTTACGGCAGGACAGGCGCCTTCTTCTTATACTGTGTGCTTTCCGGGGGCAAGGGTAAACTTACGCCCATCGGGCAGGGTGACATCGGCGGTCAGATTGGCAGGGATCTCAAACTCATAGGTTACCGCATCGCCGTTATATCGCCAGCCGCTTACAATGCGCCCGACCGGGGAATCGTAGGCAGCTTTCGCCCAGCCCAGCGCTTTGTCAGGCGTCGGGGCAATCGTCAGTGTGCCGTCCGCGTAATGAATGCCACACACGCCGCCGAACAGCCAGCCGCAGATGGCACCGTAGCTGTAATGGTTCAGGGATTCGTGCGGCTTTCCGTTTTCGTCAATGCCCGTCCAGGTTTCCCAAACAGTCGTGGCTCCCTTGCCGACCTCATACAGCCAGCCGGGGGCGTCGAGCTGCAAAAGCAGCTTGTAGGCAGTGTCCACATAGCCGTATTTTGCCAGCACATCGCACAAAAATGGCGTGGACAAAAAGCCTGTGTTCAGGTGGTAGTCGTTCTCGGCAACCATCCGGTTCAGCGTTTCGGCGGCGGCTTTGCTTTCTTCCTCACCCAGCAGGGCAAAGGCAATGGCGCGGACATACTCACACTGGCGGTCAGAGTGGATCACGCCGTTCTCGGTAAACGCTGCACGGTAGGCTTTCACTGCGTTGGCGGCAGTATCGCGGTAGTTGGCAGCATCGTCCGCCTTGCCCAGTTCGTCAGCTACTTCTGCCAACAAGCGCCCAGAGTAGGCCAGATATGCCGTTCCCACGCTCTTGCGCGGGTTCATCATTGCCTGCATGGGGGTGATGCCCGGCTCGCACCATTCGCCGTAGTCCATACCGTTCAGCACGGTGTACTTGGCGTAATCGCCGCCCTGCTGCTCATCGGTCGTCTGCTGCGCACGTCCCAGCAAAAAGCCGTACCAACGCTGCATCATCGCGTAGTTGTCCGCCAGAATTTTGCGGTCACCCGTGCGTTTGTACATCGCATACGGCACCAGAATCGCCGCATCGCCCCACCCTGCGGACATACACAGCATCGGGGTCATATAGCCGGGGCGGGCGTTCGGCGGGGCAATATTCGCCATACGCCCGTCAGGGTATTGGTTCAGACGGCATTCCGCCAGCCATTTTTCCGCCACGGGGTAGCAGTCCATCAGGGTCAGACCGGTTTCAATAAACACGCCCATATCCCCGGTCCAGCCGGCACGCTCACGGGTAGGGCAGTCGGTGGGGACATCGCAGAAGTTGCCCTTCTGGCTCCAGACGCTGTTCTTGACAAGCTGATTCACCGCGTCATTTCCGCAGGTAAACGCGCCCGTCACCGCCATATCGGAGTAGACGGCGTGGGCGGTGAACACAGCATCGGTCAGGTCGGCGTCGGTTTCGACCTTGGCATAGCGAAAGCCCATAATTGTAAAGTGGGGCTTGAAGTGGTTTTTTCCCTCTTTGCAGATAAGCTCCAGCATCTGGGCGGTGCCGCCCTCCTTGTGGCGGGCGCGGTCCTGAAAGTTTTCTTGGGTAAAGTTGCCGTTTTCGTCCAGCGCTTCGCCGCAGGTCAGCTTAACCTTCTGTCCGGTGTGGGCGATCAGCGTTATCTCCACATAACCGGCAATATTCTGCCCAAAGTCCAGCACCGTCTCGCCGTTGGGCGTTTGCAGCAGCTTGCCGGGGAATGCTTCGTGTTCCAGAATCGGCACGGTATTCATACCGGTAATGGGCAGATCATCACGGTAGGTGCGCACACCGTGCCAGCCGGTCAGTTCGCCCTCAAGTTGTGCATTGTAGACCTCGCCCTGCTGCATATCGTTCTGACGAATAGGCCCGCATTGCGTTGCCTGCATCGTGTCATCGGAAACGCAGACCGGTTTGCCGTCCACCTCCAGCTGAAACAGCACGCCCAGGGTATCACCGAACAAATCACGGTCGCCATCCACACCGCCCGTGCTGCGGTGCCAGCCATCACCGAGAGCAATTAAAAGCTCATTCTCGCCCTCGTGCAGCAGCGCGGTCACATCGTAGGTCTGCGCACCAAGATGCTTGTTCCCGGTAAAGCTGCCGGGGGCCAAAACCATATCACCAATGCGCTTTCCGTCCAGCCATGCCGCGTACAATCCCTTGGCCGTGATATACAGCCGTGCCTCGCCCTTGGACGCCGTGAAGCTTTTGCGCAGGTACGATGCCGGACGATGGGGCTTGTACGACTCGGCTGCACCCTTGCCCGCGGCTTCTTTTTCTGCCTGCTTGCGCTCCCAATTGGGGCGGGCAAAGGCGTTGATGGCATCGTCACCGGGGATGTCGATTGGCTCGGTCTCGGGGTCCACCCACTCCCCTACCCAGTCGCACTGTGCAAGGCCGGTCTCAAAGCGTGCCTCACTCCACGCGCCGGGGACATCGTTTTCATCCCACAGGCGGATCTTCCATGCACCGCGCACGCGGGAATCGGCCACGGCGGAGGTATCGGCGTGCATGGCGCTGCTTTGTACTTTGCCGCTCTGCCATACGGTTTTGTTGTTGGCGGTTACTTCAATTTCATATGCGGTCTGGCGCACGCCGTCAGCGCACTGCCAAGACAAAAACAGCGGCCCGGCGTCAATACCGACAGGCGCTGTCAGATGGTTGGTTTTAAGGTTTATTGCTCGCATCGTCAAGGGACTCCTTTATATTGTATTACCTACTATTATAAAGAAACTGTGCGAAGATGCGAACACAAAAAATTTCAGACAGGGATAATTATTCACAAATCAGCCTCTTATAGCAATTTTCATAATATAGTAATCACCGCATTTGGTGTACGTCAGGTTATGAGCCATGATGATACCTCCAATCAATCGTCTGTTTTCACTTGGATTGTAATGGATATATCTCAAAATGTGAACTTTGTCGCAGAAGTTCTGCAGGCACGCCGTGGAAGCCGTTTTCCGGCCAGCCCAGTTCGCCAATGTCGCACGCCTTCAGAAACAGCTTTTCTAATGTCCTTCACCTTATAAAAAAGTCCGTTTTGGCCAGAAAACCAAAACGGACTTTTCCTTTATTTTAGTGTATGTTTACAACTCAACAGCGCCGGGTAGCATTAGAGATGCGTCAGACGCGGGTCACAAGGGTCTGGCAGCTGCCCTGCACGGTGTAGTTGCCACTGTTGGCGGGCAGGAAGAAGCTGTCGCCTTTCTTGACGGAAACTGCCTCACTGCCGCAGGTAAGTGTCCCCTCCCCTTCCGTGATGAGCAGCGAGACAAAGCTCTTTTCGTCTACCGCATCTGCAAAGGCGCCCTTTCTGGCATCCACGGTGAAATACTCACACTGGGCAAGATGCTCACCGAAATCATGCTTGACGGGCGGGGTGCGCAGGGTCACATCCAGCGCCTTTGCCACATGCAGGGCACGGGGCTTGCCGTCCGCACCGACACGGCCGTAGTCGTAGACGCGGTAGGTCACATTGGAATTCTGCTGCACCTCGGCAATGACGATGCCCTTGCAGATGGCGTGCAGCGTGCCGGATGGGATAAAGAAGCAGTCCCCCTTATGCACCGGCACGGCGTTCAATACCTCGGTCAGGGTGTTGTTCTTGATGCGCTCCTCAAATTCTGCCTTGGAGATCTCGTGGTCGAAGCCGTAGTAAAGATATGCGCCCGGCTCGCAGTCCAGCACATACCACATCTCTGTTTTGCCGTACTGGTGTTCATTTTTCAGTGCGTAATCGTTGGACGGATGCACCTGAATGGAAAGGTTATTCTTGGCATCAATGAACTTCGTCAGGATCGGGAACTGCTCAAATTTGTCACAGTCGGTGCCAAGGCAGCCGGGGTGCGCGGCAAGATACGCCGCCAGCGTGGTACCGTCCGGCAGGTAACTCGGGCCGTCCGGGTGGCAGGAAAGCACCCACGCCTCTGCCAGCGGATCAAGGTCGCTCTTGATTCCGAAATCCGTGCGCAGGCGGCTGCCGCCCCACAGATAATCCTTGCAGCTGGGAGTCAGCTTGATTATTGCCATATTCTTCACACTTTCATCATAGCCGCTGCGGCCTCGGCCAGTGCGGCGTTCACAGCATCAGCGGCGGCCTCGCTCTCACCCACAGCGGACAGGTAGACCTTGATCTTCGGCTCGGTGCCGGAGGGGCGGACCATCAGCTTGTGTCCGCCCGCAAGGTGGTATTCCAGCACATTGGCGCGGGGCAGGCCGGTGCCGTCGGTATCGTAATCCACTGCGCTATCCACCTTGTAGCCGGCGATCTCGGCCGGCGTGTTGGCGCGCAGGTTCTTCATCAGGTTCTGCATCGTGTGCATACCGGATTCACCCTCAAAGGCAAAGCTGCACAGGGCGTTGCGGAAGTAGCCGAACTCCTTGTACAATGCCTCGATAGCGTCCAGCAGCGTTTTACCCTGCTGGGCATACCAGGCGGCCGCCTCGCAGACAAGCAGAGTTGCGTTGACGGCGTCCTTGTCGCGGACATGCGCACCGGACAGGTAGCCATAGCTCTCCTCAAAGCCGAAGATATAGCGGTCAGCGCGGCCCTCGGCCTCCAGCTTGCCGATCTGCTCACCGATGAATTTGAAGCCGGTCAAGGTGCGGCGCAGCTCAACGCCGTACTTTTTTGCAACCGGCGTTGCCATATCGGTGGAAACGATGGTCGTTACCGCCACAGGGTCAGCAGGCATCGTACCCTGTGCAAGACGGGTACGGCAGATGTAGTCGAGCAGGATAATACCCATCTCGTTACCGGTGATGAGCCGGTAGCCGCCCTTGCCGTCGGGCACGGCGGTGCCGCAGCGGTCACAGTCCGGGTCGGTGCCCAGCAGCAGATCGGGGTGGACCTTGTCGCACAGCTCCAAGCCCTTCTGCATAGCCTCGCGGATCTCGGGATTCGGGTAAGGGCAGGTCGGGAAGTCACCATCGGGCTTTTCCTGCTCGGGCACAACAGTCACATGGGTGACGCCGAGCTTTTGGAGCAGCTTGTTGACACACTCAAGGCCGGTGCCGTTCAGCGGGGTGTAGACGAGCTTGAGCGCGTCAATGCCCGCACCGTCACCGACACGCTGGTCATAGACAGCCTGAACAAAGTCGTCCAGACACTTGTCATCAATCATGACTATGCTGCCATCAGCCAGCGCCTTGTCATAATCGACCAGCCTGACGCCGTCAAAGCAGTCGATCTTCTCAATCGCTGCAAGAATTTTTTCGGCAGCTTCCAGCGTGATCTGGCAGCCGTCCGCACCGTAGACCTTGTAGCCGTTGTACTTGGCGGGGTTATGGCTGGCTGTCACGCAGACACCCGCGCCGCAGCCGAGATACCGCACCGCCCACGAAAGCGCCGGGGTCGGCTCAAGGCGGGGGTACATATAGGCTGTGATGCCGTTGGCTGCCAGCACACGGGCCGTCTCGCGGGCAAACAGCTCACCGTTATGGCGGCTGTCGTGGGCGATGGCAACCTTCTTCGGCAGGTCAGTTGCGTTGAGGTAATCCGCCAGACCCTGCGTTGCCTTGCGGACGGTATAGAGATTCATGCGGTTGGTGCCTGCACCAATGACACCGCGCAGACCACCGGTACCGAATTCCAGTCACGATAAAAACGATCCGTGATGGCCTCGTCATTCCCGGCCACGCTGACAAGCTCCGCTTTAATAGCATCGTCCAAATCCGGCTGGGCCAGCCAGCGGTCATACAGTTCCTTCGCGTTGCTCATGCTTTTCTCCTTTACATGACACATTACAGGGCGGCCACTATACGGCAGTCGCTGTGTATTCTTATTATGGATTACTTTTCCACTTTTTGCAAGTACCAAATCTTCGCCGGAACCTCACCGAAATCTCCGGGCAGCGCCAATCCCAGCGTACAGCCGAGTAAAACAGGCTGCGCAATAAATATACACCCTTCTCGCCCCCGCCCGCAACACCCCCGTTGGTAAAAACAGCATGGGACACATCGCCCACGCTCGCAGACGCGCGGCGCAATCAGAAAGCCGGACACAGCAGCCACAAGGCTGCCGTGTCCGGCTATTTCTGCGTTACCTGTTCCTATCCGGCAGAGCTGTCAGCATGGCAGCAGGATTCCTGCAAGGATCACTTTATTTTGTGAGGCGGTGCTCTTTCCAGAATGCAACAGCCTCATCCAGCCAGCCCTCATAGGCAAGGCCTCTGCCCAGTCCCACGCCATGGTCAACGCCGGGGCAGATAAGCGCAAACGGCGCACGCTGACCGCCCGGTGCGGGGTAGAATTTCAGTTCATAACGGTTCGGACCCAGAATGTCCCGCAGTGCTTCAAAACCGGTCGTGTTCATAGGTTGCCCCTACTTTTTCACCATCTTTTTTACGCCCTGCAGCGGGTGGCCGTTGGCGATGGCAAGCATTCCCTCCGCCAGATTGGCCGGGAACATACCACAGCTGGACAGAATCGCCGCACGCAGCGGGGCATCCGCGCCGGACATGACCATCATTTTAAATGTCGGGTCGCTGTAGTCTGCCTTGCCGCCGAAGCTCTTGGCAATCGTAGCCTCGGTGCCCTTGAACATCTGCATCATAACGGCGGAAATATCCTTGAGCTCCATGGTGGAATGCTCCATCGTGAACGCGCCCTTTTTCGGCTCAGGGTCGCTTTGCAGGGGGCTGCCGCAGAGCGTTTTCAAACTCGGCATCAGTGGCAGGCCTGCAGTGTTTCGTACCAGCTGCCTTTTTGCCAATCGGGCGCGGCAAGGCTTACACCGTCCACGGTCAGCGCGGTGCGCAGACGAATGTCCGCCACGGACGCGCCCACGCAGATCTCATAGCTGCCTGCGGGAATCTGCCAGCCGTCGCACCAGACGGCAAAGCTGCGGTCGTTCAGTTCAAAGCGTACCGTTTGGCTCTCGCCGGGCTGCAGGCTGACCTTAGCAAAGCCCTTTAATTCCTTGGCGGGGCGGTATAGACCATTTTTGGGCGGTGCAACGTACAGCTGCACGACCTCGGCACCGGCGGTGCTGCCGGTGTTGGTCACCGCAGCGGTCACGGTGCGCCCCTCGATTTTCAAATCGGAATAGGCAAACTGCGTGTAGCTTAACCCATAGCCGAACGGGAACCGTACCGCCTTGCCCGCTTTATCGTAATAACGGTAGCCGGCATACAGACCCTCTTTGTAGTGGGTGGTCTTTTTCCCGAAGGTGTCGCGGCTGGGTACATCATCGTAGCAAAGCGGCCATGTTTCGGTCAGCTTGCCGCTGGGATTTGCCTTGCCGGTCAGCAGATTGGCGGCTGCCGCACCGCCCGCCTGACCGGGCAGACCCATATACAAAACCGCCTTGACCTTATCCAGCCACGGCATTTCCACAGCACAACCGCAGAACAGCACCACCACGGTGTTGGGGTTGGCGGCGGCGACCGTTTCAATCAGGCGAATATGTCCCTCCGGCATGGCCATGGTTTCGCGGTCAAAGCCCTCGGACTCGTAGATGTCCGGCAGACCCACGCAGACCACGGCGACTTTTGCCTGTTTTGCGGTTTCAGCGGCTTCGCGCAGACTTTCCTCGGTCACAGTGCCCTTGACATCGCAGCCGGCGGCAAACGGCACGCCGGGCATAGCGTCGCAGAGGGTGGTCAGCTGTGTGGGGTTGATGTGGCTGGACCCTGCGCCCTGGTAGCGCATGGTGCGCGCCATCTCGCCAATCAGCGCAATGCCGCCCGCATCCAGCGGCAGAATGTTCTCCTCATTTTTCAGCAGTACTGCGCCGTTTTCGGCGATTTTCTGCGCCAGTGCGTTGTGGGCGTCCTTGTCAAAGGTGTGTCCCTTGGGGCGGCTTTCGCCCTTGAGAGCAAGGGCGATCACCCTTGCGGCGCAGGCGTCTACATCACTTTCAGGCAGGGTGCCGTCCCTGACGGCGGCGGCGACCCAGTCCTCCATATAAGTGCTGCCGCCCGGCATACTCAGGTCGCACCCGGCGTGCATGGCCTTGACGCGGTCACACAGCGCGCCCCAGTCGGTCACGACCAGCCCGGCAAAACCCCAATCCGTACGCAGCACATCGGTCAGCAGCCAGTGGTTGTCGCTGGCGTGTACGTTGTTGATGCGCGGGTAGCTGCACATAACGGTTTCGGGCTGGGCAGCCTTGACCACAGTCTCAAATGCAGGCAGGTACAGCTCGCGCAGGGTGCGCTCGTCCACTTGGCTGTTGCCGTTGAACCGCTTGTACTCCTGATTGTTGGCGGCAAAATGCTTGAGGCTGGTGCCTGCGCCGGTGCTCTGCGCGCCCTGCACCCATGCCGCGCCCATCGCGCCCGCAATGCAGGGATCCTCGGAGAAATACTCAAAGTTGCGCCCGCACAGCGGGTTGCGCTTGATGTTGACGCCGGGTCCCAGCACCACATCCACACCGTAGGAAAGTCCTTCCTCACCGATGGCCTGTCCCTCGGCTTTCAGCAGCTCGGCGTCCCAAGTTGCGCCGCTCGTCACAGCTGTCGGGAAGCAGGTGGCAGGCTCGGACTCGTTGACACCCAGCATATCGGCGCCGTTTTTCTGGCAGCGCACGCCGTGGGGACCGTCGCTCATCGTAACGGCGGGGATGCCGTACTGCGCCATCGCCTTGCTGTGCCAGAAATCCGCACCGTTGCAAAGGCTGATTTTATCCTCCAGCGTCTTTTAGACAAAATATCCTGTACTTTTTTATCCATCGGCTTACTCCTGATCAGCTTGATTCATAACTGCCAGCACCTGCTCAAACAAAGGCTTGATGGAATCGCCGTAGGCGAGCAGCGCGGTAACAGGCTCGTTCTTTACATATTCCAGCATTGGGTTCGACAAGAATTCGGGGGCGTACTGCGCAAAAATTGCCTGTGCAGCCGGATGCTCCAAAATGATATGCAGCGGGGTTTCCAACGAATAGCGGTCTATTTTCAAGCTGGTTTCGGTGGCGTACTCGTAGTGGTAGCTGCCGCTGCCCAGGGTCAGCATTTCGGTCTGTTCGGGCAGAGTCAGCTCGGCGGTGGTGTTGGCGGGTACCGTGGCATCCACCGTGATCTTGCCGCCCTCGCACCGCCACGCAATGGCAATTTTGCCGTAGACACTCT
>ENA-OQCL01000926-OQCL01000926.1-human-gut-metagenome-genome-assembly--contig:-NODE-926-length-12071-cov-4.509963_pt1 | contig 12071 bp, 16 predicted proteins | sample MGYA00242502_ERZ504586 | MGnify/ENA primary metagenome ERZ504586 (study PRJEB26092, sample SAMD00036316) | human gut metagenome | host: Homo sapiens | study: EMG produced TPA metagenomics assembly of... | reverse complement strand
GGTACACGCTGCCTCCGCGCTCCGCCAGCTGCGCCATGACGCCGCAGGCGAAGTCTATGCCCGGCACCTTCTGCTTCATGGGCCGGCCCAGTATGGCCGCGCCCTTGACTATGCCCGCGCCGTCCGGCAGGACCATATCTGCGCCCGCGAGGGCCTCGCGCAGCGCCGCGTCCTCCTTGGCGAGCATGACTATCTCAGGGTTCGGCGTGGCACAGTACGCGCAGCTGCGCGCGGATATGAGCTCCAGCGCGCGCTCCACGGCCTCCTGCATCGTCACATTGTCGAATTCCACGCCGAGTACGTTCGTGCGGCTCATACTGCGGAAAACACCTGCCCTATCTTCTCGTGGATTATGAGGTCCGCGTACCTGTCATACGGCGTCTCCGAGAGGTTCACGAGCACCATCTTCCGGCCGCGGTAGTAATTGATCAGCCCCGCCGCGGGATAAACGCCCAGGGACGTGCCGCCTATTATGAGCACCTCCGCGTCGCGGATATAGCGCACGGCGCGCTCCATGACGTCCATGTCCAGCGGCTCCTCGTAGAGCACGATGTCCGGGCGCACGACTCCGCCGCAGGTGCAGCGCGGCACGCCCTGGCAGTGGTTCATCTCATAGGCGGGATAGGGCTTGCGGCAACGGGAGCAGTAGGCGCGCAGGATGCTGCCGTGCAGCTCCAGCACGTTTTTGCTGCCCGCCGCCTGATGCAGCCCGTCGATATTCTGCGTGATGACCGCCCTGAGCTTGCCCTCCTGCTCCAGTTCCGCAAGGCGCAGGTGCGCCCTGTTCGGCTTTGCGCCGTCCACTACCAGCTTCTCGTGGTGGAAGCGGTAATACTCCTCCGGGTCGCGCTCGAAAAAGCTATGGCTCAGGATGGTCTCGGGCGGGTAGGCCCATTTCTGGTTATACAGTCCGTCCACGCTGCGGAAGTCGGGGATGCCGCTCTCCGTGGAGACGCCCGCTCCGCCGAAAAACACGATATTGTCGCTCTCCGCTATCCAGTCTTTGAGCTTTGCTACGTTCTCGTCCATTGCACCCTCCGTTTCCGCGCCGCGGGGCTCAGCCCTGCGGGTTCATGGTGTAGTTCGGGGCTTCCTTCGTGATATAGATGTCGTGCGGGTGGCTCTCCTTGAGGCCAGCGCCGGTTATGCGGACAAACTTGGTCTTGGTGCGCAGCGCCTCGATGTTCGGGCAGCCGCAGTAGCCCATGCCGGAGCGCAGGCCGCCCATCATCTGGAAGATGGTATCGGACACAGGTCCCTTGTAGGGCACGCGGCCCTCAACGCCCTCCGGGGACGAGCTTCTTCGAGCCGGACTGGAAGTACCGGTCGCCCGAACCCTTCTGCATCGCGCCAATGCTGCCCATGCCGCGGTAGACCTTGAACTGGCGGCCCTGGAAGATCTCGCTCTCTCCGGGGCTCTCCTCGCAGCCGGCGAGCATGGAGCCCATCATGACGACCCTCGCGCCCGCGGCGAGCGCCTTGACGATGTCGCCCGAGTACTTGATGCCGCCGTCGGCTATGACGGGGATGCCGTACTTGTCGCCCATCGCGGCGGCTTCGAGGACGGCGGTTATCTGCGGCACGCCTATGCCGGAGACGACGCGCGTCGTGCAGATGGAGCCGGGGCCGATGCCGACCTTGACGCAGTCCGCGCCCGCCTTTATGAGCGCTTCGGTGCCCTCGGCGGTGGCGACGTTGCCGGCTATGAGCTGCACCTCGGGGAAGGCGTTCTTCACGAGGCCGACGCAGCGCATGATGTTAGCAGAGTGGCCGTGCGCCGAGTCGAGCACCAGGGCGTCCACGCCCGCCTGGACCAGCGCGCCCGCGCGGTCAAGGATGTCGTTCGTCACGCCGATGGCTGCGGCGCAGAGCAGGCGGCCGTGCTTGTCCTTCGCGGAGTTCGGGTATTTCACGACCTTCTCGATGTCTTTTATGGTGATGAGGCCCTTGAGGCGGAAGTTGTCGTCAACTATCGGCAGCTTTTCGATCTTGTGGCGACGGAGGATATCCTTGGCCTCCTCCAGCGTCGTCCCCTCGCGGCCGGTCACGAGGCCCTCGCTGGTCATGACCTCGCTGATAAGGCGGTCCATGTTCTCCTCGAACTTCATATCCCGGTTCGTGATGATGCCGATGAGACGCCCGTCCGTATCCACTACAGGCACGCCGGATATGCGGTACTTTGCCATGAGGGCGTCCGCCTCGCCAAGGGTGTTGTTCGGCCCGAGGTAGAAGGGATTCGTGATGACGCCGTTTTCTGAGCGCTTGACCATATCCACCTGCTCGGCCTGGTCGTCTATCGGCATACTCTTGTGGATGACGCCGATGCCGCCCTCACGCGCGATCGCGATGGCCATGCGGTACTCCGTCACGGTGTCCATGGCCGCGCTCATTATGGGCGTGTTGAGCCGGATGGTCTTAGTCAGATTCGTGGACAGGTCGATGTCCGGCGGCAGGACGCTGCTCTCCGCCGGGACAAGCAGCACGTCGTCAAAGGTCAGGCCCTCGCCGACAAAGCGCTCGGAAAAGCTGCCAAAACGATTCATACGAAACGCACCTCCGCAAAAGATTTGGTTTTTGGCTATTCCTCATATTTTATCACAGCCGCGCCCCAAGTCTAACGAAAAGGTTGCGCTCGAAGCCGCGGCCGGCGCTTCGATAGCCGGCGCGCGCGCGCTCGCCGCGATGAAGCACGTCGGCCTCAACGTCGCGGCCGACCCGCTCTTCACGCTCGCCTACACTGGCGTCAACGGCGGGCTTGTGATAGTGTCTGCGGACGATCCTGGCCTCTTCAGCTCGCAGAACGAGCAGGACAACCGTTTCTACGCCTCGCACGCGAAGATAGCTATGGTCGAGCCCTCCGACAGCCAGGAGTGCCACGACTACGTCAAGGAAGCCTTCGAGATTTCCGAAAAATTCGACACGCCGGTGCTCTTCCGCGTCACGACGCGCATCTGCCACAGCAAGACGCTCGTCGAGACCGGCGAAAGAACGGAGCGCGAAGTACGCCCCTACAAAAAGACGTTACAAAATACGTCATGGCCCCCGCGAACGCGAAGCGCCGCAAGCAGATACTGACCGAGCGCATCGCGGCGCTCAAAGAGTACAGCGAAACGACGCCGCTCAACCGCGTCGAGCGCGGCACGGGCAAGGTCGGCATTATCACGAGCGGAATTTCCTACAACCACGCGAAAGAAGTCTTCGGCGACGAGGCCTCCTACCTCAAGCTCGGCTTTACATGGCCGCTGCCGGAGAAGAAAATCCGCGACTTCGCCGCCTCCGTCGAGACGCTCTACGTCATCGAGGAGAACGAGCCCTACCTTGAAAACTTCGTCAAAACCCTCGGCATCGCCTGTACGGGACGCGAGAAACTTCCGTGGATAGACGAGCTGACGCCGGAGCGCGTGCGCCGCGCATTCTTCCCCGAGTCGGAAGAGACCGGCGGCTACTCGATAGACGCGAACGTCCCGCCGCGTCCTCCAGTCCTCTGCGCCGGATGCACGCACCGCGGATTCTTCTACGAAGTCGGCAAATATAAAGACATAGTCGTAACAGGAGACATCGGCTGCTACACTCTCGGCATCGTCCCGCCGCTCTCCGTCACCGACACGGTCATCTGCATGGGCGCAAGCGTCTCCGGCGGCGTCGGCTTCCGTAAAGCCGTCGAACGCGCGGGCCGCAATGAAAAGGTCTTCGCCGTCATAGGCGACTCGACATTCTTCCATTCCGGCATCACCGGCCTCATCGACGCGATAGTCAACAAGGCCCCGATCGTCATAAACATCCTCGACAACAGAATCACCGCGATGACCGGCCATCAGGAAAACCCGGGCACGGGACGCACGCTCATGGGCGAGCCGACGCACCAGGTAGACCTCAAGGCGCTCTGCATGGCCTGCGGAGTCAAAGAAGAAAACATCCGCCTCATCGACCCATACGACCTCACGGCGACGAGAGAAGCTATCCTCGCCGGACACGACGCGACGGAGCCCTTCGTTATCATCACGACCTCGCCATGCGCGCTCATCAAGGAAGTCGTCAAACGCCGCGCGAATATGAAGTGCGTCGTCGACGAGGACAAGTGCGTAAAATGCAAACTCTGCCTCAAGGCCGGATGCCCCGCCGTCAACTTCCGCGACGGCCGCGTATATATCGACCGCGCCTCATGTAACGGCTGCACCGTCTGTATGCAGATTTGTCCGAAACAGGCCATTAAGAGGGAGGGCTAGGCGATGAAGGAAAACGATACGAAAAGCATTCTCCTTGTCGGCGTAGGCGGACAGGGCACGATACTCGCCTCGAAGATACTCTCCGAGGGGCTCGTGCGCAAAGGCTACGACGTCAAGATGTCCGAGATACACGGCATGAGCCAGCGCGGCGGCAGCGTCACGACGCATGTCCGCTACGGCTCGAAAGTCGCCTCGCCGATAGTCCCCGAGGGCGAAGCAGACGTGCTCGTAGCATTCGAGAAGGTTGAGGCCGCGCGCTGGCTCCAGTATCTGAAAAAGGCGGCACGCTCGTAGTCAACGACTTCGAGATATACTCGCTGCCCGTGCTCACCGGAGCTGCAGAATATCCGCACGGCGTCACAGAAAAGCTCAAAGCCGCCGTCCCGAACACGAAGGTATTCAACGCCGGCGAAATAGCGAGTTCGCTCGGCAACATCAAGGCGCAGAACATCGTGCTCTTGGGCGCGCTAGTCAAGGCGATGGGCCTCGAAGACCTCGACTGGGATTCAGTCCTCAAAGAGCTGATCCCCGAGAAACTCCTCGACCTCAACCTCAAAGCCTTCCGCGCAGGGCTCGAACAGTAATATCCCGCAAAACAGGGGCGCGGCGCAAAGCCGCGCCCTTTTCTGTATCGCTTTATATCAAGAGAACGCCCATCCAATGCCCGCGGTTTTTTGCAGCCGCGGGCAATTTTTGCACCGGCCTGCAAAAGCGCAGCCTTGAATTTTTGCACTCCTTATATTAGAGTTAATCCAATGGAGTTTATCTAATATCTTGCGCGGACGTGTCTGCCGCGCGTTGTGGAGGATGGGAAGATGCTTAAAGAGGAAGAGGTCCTTCAGGGATTTTTTGCCGGCGTCTGCTGCTCGATGCAGGTTTTCGGCGAGGCGGCGCGGGAGCAGGGGATGGACGAAGCGGCGGCGCGCAGGATAGCGTCGTGCTTCGGCTCTGGAATGGAGCAGGCGGGGCTCTGCGGCTGCGTCACCGGCGCGTATATGGCGCTTGGGCTGAAGTACGGGAACAGCGCGCCTGGCGAGGTTGAGAAGATTGCGCTGCTGAAAAAGAAAAAGGCCGAGTTCGAGCGGCGTTTTGCGGAGCGCTGGGGAAGTCTCGAATGCACGAAGATGCTGGGCGGCCTCGACCCCGCGCGTCCTGACGAGCTTAAAACCGCCGTCGAACGCGGCCTCTTTCAGTCCGTCTGCGCGCCGGCCGTCTGCGACGCCTGCGCGATACTGAAAGAGCTTGAGGAAGAATGAGGGATTTTATCGACAGCTGCAAGGGCAAAATGTTTGGCGGGCGAAGTCCTCTCGCGCGATGAAATAGTCTCGCTGCTCGGCGTCGAAGCCGGAAGCGCCGACGGCGAATATCTGCGCGCGGCGGCGCGCGAGGCCGCGGCGAAAAGTCACAGGCGGCAGGGGCTACATCTGGTGCGCCGTCGGCATGGATTACGCGCCCTGCTCTATGAACTGCAAATTCTGCTCTTTCGGCGAGAAGTGGGGAATAGTGCGCGAGCCGCGCCACGTCGAGCCTGAGGAGATTTTCAGCCACGTGCGCCAGTACGCGGAGAACGGCGCGGCTTATATAATCCTGCGCACGACGGAGTTCTACGACTTGGACAGGCTGCTCGGCTTCATACCGAAGATACGCGCGAAAATTCCGGGCGGCTGCGCGGTAGTGCTGAACACCGGCGAGCTTGACGCAGCCGCCGCGGCAAAGGCGAAGGCGGCTGGCGTTTACGGCGTCTATCATGCGCTGAGGCTGCGCGAAGGGACTGACACTCCTTTCAATCCGGCGGAGCGTATCGCCACGATGAAAAACGTATCAGCCTCCGGCATGACGCTTATCAGTCTTGTTGAGCCGCTTGGCTGCGAGCACAGCGACGTGGAAATTGCGGACAGCTTCCTGAACGCCGTAGCCTGCGGCGCTAAGATATGCGGCGCGATGGCGCGCTTCCCCGTCGAGGGCACGCCGTTCGGCGCCTCTCCGCGCATAAGCGACGCGCGCCTCGCGCAGGTCGTCGCGGCGCTGCGCCTTTCCGGCGGCTCGGCGGTGCGCGATATATGCGTCCACAAGGCTACGCCCGAGGCGCTCGCCAGCGGGGCCAACGTCATGGTTGTGGAATCCGGCGCGATTCCGCGCGACTCGGATTTTTCGGAAAAAGACTGGGCCGGCGTCGATATGGAGCGCGCCCGTGAAATGCTCGAAGCCGCAGGATACGAAATCTCGCTTCCTTCCGCGCTGTAATGTGCAGCGCGCGGTCGCCGCAGTTTTGAAGTTTTCGCCGTACGCGGCGGCTTCATGTTAAGGATAAAAAACGCCGGAGTGGAAAATTTCCCGCGCTCCGGCGTTCTTGTTTGAATTTGCGAAATTGGAGGCCGCGCCGTTACTTTCCGGCTTTTACCTCGGCGAGCTGGCCGTCCTCGAAGAGCACGCGGACTGTGTACTGAGCGCCGCGTCCCTTTTTATCCTCGTCGAAGGCCACGTAGAGCTTCTTTGCCTGCCCCGGCTTTATCGATATTGAGCCGTCCTTATTGTTGAGCTTTTTCGGCGACGACAGCCGTCCGCTGAGTATAACCGCCGCGGGGTTGCCGTTGCCCGGTATCGTGTCCCACGTCTTACCGCTTCTTGCGTTCGTCACGCTGATTCCTGTTATCGCTGAGTCCGCGCCGGATATTGAAAGCTCTATGAAGCTGTCGGGATTCATGTTCGCCGCGGCTCTTTCCTTCTGTCCGGCGAAATCATATTTTCCGACGCCGGTGTATTTGGCGGTTATATTAGCGCCCGATCTGCCGCCTCTCTTGTCGTCTCTGAATTTCTTGTCCCTGTCGTCCTTGCCCGGCTTCCTGAACGAACGCACAGCGGCGGCCTCGGTCGAGGCGCTCGACGTCTCTCCGCCTATCATCTCGACGGTCGCGGTGAATCTTGAATCTTCCGGTATCGCCTCAGCCGCGTCGTTCACGACGAGCGTCAGCTTTCGTCACCAGCAGGACGGGGACGGGTTTCATGTTTCCGCCCTCGTTGACTACCTCGCCCTTCGCGTTTTTTGACGAGCAGGAAGTTGCGCCTGCCGGACGAGCTCCACTCTTCTCCGGTCGTTTCGTTCCTGAGAGTTATGGACTTTATAGCCTGCGCTCCGCTGACGGCGACTGTGAATTCAGCGTCCCTTTGTGCCGTCGGGCGAACCGCCGCGCCTGCCGATTTCGTCTTCCTGCGCCCCGGCGTAGTTCAGAGACTCGACCTTGAGCGAAGGCCCCGCGAAAGCCGCCGCCGCGAAAGAGAGCAGCGCCGCGGACAATGCCAGAATAATAAACTTTCTCATCGTCAGTTCCTCTCCTTAGTTTAAATTTTCAGCGCCCTGCGTCTTTATTTTATAACAATTTTGCAGAGTTTTCACCGTCTGCGCGCGCGGCGGGAAAAATCTGCCGCTTTGAGCTAAAATAAGGGCGAAGGCGGTGGTGCTGTGGCTGAAGAAAAATCCGGCGGCCTCGTTGCGGGGCGCGCCGTCGAGATATGCGCGAACATAGACGACATGACGGGCGAGGATCTCGGCGCGGCTATGGAGCTGCTGCTTGAGGCTGGAGCGCTCGACGTATGGTTTGAGCAGATACAGATGAAGAAAAACCGTCCTGCGGTGAAGTTCTGCGCTCTCGCGCTGCCGGAAGACAAGGCGCGCGTGGCGGAACTCATGCTGCGCCACACTACGACGCTCGGCGTGCGCATGAGCGAGGTGGAGCGGCTTATGCTCGCGCGCGAAGTGCGCACGGTCGGGACGCGCTTCGGAAACGTGCGCGTGAAGCGCGGGACGCTCGGCGGCGATGTAATAAAAGAGATGCCCGAGTACGACGACGTGAGGAGGATAGCGCGCGAGACGGGGCTCCCGATGAGCGCCGTGCGTGCTGCGGTGGCGGAAGATGCGGAAATTCAGACACTTTAAGGGTGGCGAGTACGAGTTCATAGGCATAGCGCGCCACTCGGAGACCGAGGAGGAGTTCGTCGTTTACCGCCCGCTCTACAACGACAGCGGCCTCTGGATAAGGCCGAAGAAGATGTTTTTTGAAAACGTCGAGGTAGACGGCGCGCTCGTGCCGCGCTTTCAGGAGATAACGCAAGAGGACTGGAGGGCTGACAATGAGTGAAGAACTGGCGAAACGGGTCGCCGCGCTCATACGCGGCAGGGGAGTAGCTATATTCAGCGGAGCGGGGCTCAGCACGGAGTCCGGCCTCATGGACTTCCGCTCCAAGGACGGAATCTGGGCTCACGCGGACCCGACGAGGCTCGCCTCCGTCGGCGTGCTTGAGAACAATTACGACGAATTTCTCGAATTCTACAAGGCGCGCCTCTTCGTGCCAGACGAGGTGCAGCCGAACGTCGGCCACAAGCTTATAGCCGAATGGGAAAAGCGCGGCTATGTCGACGGCGTCATAACGCAGAACGTCGACCGCCTGCACCAGAAGGCCGGCTCAGTCAACGTCTGGGAGCTGCACGGAAGCCTCGAACCGGTCTACTGCCACAGCTGCGGCAGGCCAGGGGACAGGGACGACTTCCTCGCAGGCAAACCGTGCTCCTACTGCGGAGGGCATCTGCGGCCGAGCGTCGTGCTCTTCGGCGAAATGCTGCCGCAGCGCGCGCTCGAAGCCGCCGACGAGCTCAGCCGCCGCTGCCGCACATTCATAGTGCTCGGCTCGTCGCTCGTCGTCTCTCCGGCGAACTACTTCCCGCGCGAGGCGAAGATGAACGGCGCGGAGCTTGTGATAATAAACCGCGACCCGACGCCGCTCGACGGAATGGCCGACGTCGTGGTACACGAGGGAATCGGCGCCTTCCTGACCGAAGTGGAGAAGTACGTCGAACTGCCGTAAAAGAAATGAAGAGCGCGCGCCGCTGCGAAGCGCCGCGCATAAAGATAAACGGAACGCGCCGCGGCGAATGGCCCGCGGCGCGTTCCGTTTATACGTTTTCCGGCGCGCCCGGCGAGAGCGCGGCTCGAAAATTTTTACAGCCTCATCTCCGGCTTCAGCGGACGCGCGAAAAGCTCCTTTATAAGCTCCTGCGGCCGCTCGCCCTTGTAGAGCACGCGGTAGACCGCCTCGGCTATCGGCATCTCGACGCCGAACTTCTTGCTGTTCTCGACGACGGCGCGCACAGTGTAGGCTCCTTCCGCGACCTGCCCGAGAGACTCGACCGCCTCCTCGAAGCTCATGCCGTTGCCTATCGCGAGGCCGAGGCGGAAATTGCGCGAGAACATGCTGTAACAGGTCCATCCACATTCAGGTATCTTGTCCCGGTAATCAAGTTCTTCTCATTTGCATTTTCACCGGCAAGACAGTACGCAATCAGATGGCAGCGATTGTAGAGATAATTCCCGTCGATCAGATCATTATACTTCACCGTGTGCCAGCCGCTTGGACGAACATTTCCGATTGTGCCCCGTTCTTCCGTCGGCTGTAATTCCGGGCAGATATTCGCATACGCCTGCCCGCAGCGTCCAAGCGAATCCAGATCACTATATCGTTCAAACGCTTCCGTACTCTTCTTTTCTTCCTCTGTAAAATCCGGCATATTATTCTCAAGCTGGATATACGACGTTCCGTCGTAAGCCGGAATGTCAGCAAGCGAAACTGGAGTTCCCGTCTGGATTGCACGCGGAAGCCCATTCTCCGATTGTGCATCTGGCTGCGAGTCTTTATCTCGCGCGTCAGGATTCTCCGTTATATCCTGCGCTTCTATGGCAGCCGTGGTCGAATCATCCGCGGCGGGTTGCCCGGCTACACATCCCGCGAACGAAAGCGCGATGAGCAAACTAGCTACCATATATTTCAGCGTTATTATAATCTTTTTCACTGCTTGTTTCTCTCCATATTCACTGCATGTTCTTATCCATGTTCATTGCATGTTCTTCACTAATCTGTTTTATCTTATGTTGCATATATAATACTACATCCATTATACGTTCCTTATTCCATATGCACAAGCTATACTTGGGCTTTTCCTGCTCTCTGCTGCTCCCCACGCCCACCGCGTGGGTTTTCTTCCCAGAAATTTCCTCTCTACGCCCATTTCGCCAACAAAAGTTTCCTCCCAGCCTTGCAATCTCACTAGGAACTCTCTATACTACATAAATGAACCACACGATTTCGAAAGGAGATCATCACATGAAAACTTTATTGCGTTTCTTACAGAACGGCAAAACCCAATTCCATGTTGCCGCCCTTGCTAAAGAATATTTAGATGCGCATAACTTCACACAGATATCCGACCGGGAAAATCTCGCCGAGCTCGCCGCTGGCAGATACTACCTTGCCCCATTTTCTTCGATCGTGATTCCGTTCGTCAAAGGCGCACAGAGCACACAGGTGCGCATCGCCTGCGCCCATACGGATTTCCCGATGCTGAAGGTAAAGCCGAACCCGGAATTAAAAAAGCTGGGATATCTGCAAATAAATGTCGAGCCATACGGCGGACTCATCAAGGAAAGCTGGTTTGACCGTCCGCTCGGACTCGCAGGAAAAGTTATCCTCAAGGGCGACACAAGCTTCCACCCGGAAGTCCGTCTATTCGATTCCGAAAAACCGGTTGCTATCATCCCGAACCTTGCTCCGCATCTGAAACGTGGCGGCAAAGAAGGAGAACTGGATGTACAGAAGGAACTGATTCCGATTGTAGATATGGTCGCGCCCGCAGCAGATTCCCATTTTCTGCTTTCTTATGTGGCAGAAAAACTAAACATCTCTCCAGATGATATTTTAGACTTCGATCTGTACCTGTACATCTGCGATGCACCAACGACCGTCGGTATGAATGATGCATTTGTGACAAGTCCACGTATCGACAATATCTCTTCGGTCTGTGCCATCCTAGAAGGACTGGCAAGCGCAGAGCCTTCCGATACACTTTGCATCGGCGCACTTTTTGATAATGAAGAAATCGGAAGCCGCTCCAAGCAGGGAGCTGACAGCACATTACTCTCCGATATCATAAAACGCCTGGCTGCAAGCAGCCAGCTTTCACTGATTGAAGATGGATTTTATCTGTCCGTGGACGTCGCACATGCCACACATCCAAATTACAGCGAGAAATCCGACATTACCAATACAGTTCTGCTCGGAAACGGTGCTGTCCTGAAATCAAGTGCCAGTCAACGTTATGTATGTGACAGTGAATCTGGTGCCTGCATCATTGACCTGTGCAACACAAATGGAATTGCCCTGCAGCGCACCGTCAACCGTTCCGGCATGCCGGGCGGGCAGACTCTTGGTCCGATCGTATCCTCCTACCTGCCAATGCGCGCGTGCGATATCGGTATTCCGGTTCTTGCCATGCACTCTGCGAGCGAGCTGATGCACAAGGATGACTACACCGCTTTAGCTGATCTGATCACTGCATTTTTCACGTCACCATAGCAAAAAAGGCTGCCACATCTGGCAGCCTTTTCATTTCCAATCAATCTGTTTTTACTTTCAATCTAGTATTTATAGATCAACCGTTTCATCCAATCTTCAATGATGGAATCATTTGCGTTGGATATAACTTCCTTTGTATTGGCAGGATCGTCCGTGATGATTCCGTCCACATCCAGTAGCAACAGATCCTTGATGTCCGACTCATTGTTTACCGTCCATGCGTAAATCTTCTTTCCCTTTGCGTGAATCCGACTTACCATGTTGTTACTAATATACGTATGTTTGATGCTGAATCCATCGATTCCCTGCATGCCTGCGAAATCGCCAAATGCCATCGTCATGATATAGAGCGTTGAGATATCCGGATCCAGTTCCTTTGCCTCGCGTAACGCCGCGACACTCTGTGAGCCAAGCATGCACTGATTCACAAAATCATATTCATGC
>ENA-OQCL01000924-OQCL01000924.1-human-gut-metagenome-genome-assembly--contig:-NODE-924-length-12081-cov-4.242764_pt1 | contig 12081 bp, 20 predicted proteins | sample MGYA00242502_ERZ504586 | MGnify/ENA primary metagenome ERZ504586 (study PRJEB26092, sample SAMD00036316) | human gut metagenome | host: Homo sapiens | study: EMG produced TPA metagenomics assembly of... | reverse complement strand
CCCCATCTCAGCAAGGCCATCCGCGAGCTCGAAGAGGACATGAACATCACGATATTCCGCCGCACGCCGAAGGGCGTCGAGCCTACGGACAGGCGGGCAGTTCCTCGAATACGCGCGGCGCATACTCGAACAGGTCGACGAGCTTGAATCACTGTACAAACCCTCCGGCGTGAAAAAATTCAGCCTATCGCTCCCGCGCGCGAGCTACGCGGCCTTCGCATTCTCCGAATTCGCCGCGGCGCTCGACGACGCGGAGGGGCTCGACATAAAATACCGCGAGACGAACGCGACGCAGGTGCTCAAAAACGTCGGCGACGCAGTCTCGAACCTAGGGATACTGCGCTGCCCGCGCGAACACGAAAAATATTTCCTCGCCGCGCTTGAAGAGCGTTCGCTAAAATACGAACCCGTCTGGGATTTCGAGTACCTCGCGCTCATGTCGCGCCGCCATCCGCTCGCGGCTGAGCCGGAGCTGAAATACGCCGAGCTGCGCCTTTACACGGAAATAGTCCACGACGACAATTCGATACCGGCGATGCCCGTATCCGAGGCGCGCATACTCGCGCAGAAGCACGAGAAAAAGAAGAAGATTGCAGTATGCGAGCGCGGAATCCAGTTCGAGCTGCTGTGCAGCCTTCCCGCGGCCTACATCTGGGTCTCGCCGATGCCGCGCGCGACGCTCGACCGCTTCGGCCTCGTGCAGAAACGCTGCCGCGACGCTGACAACTCCTTCCGCGACCTGCTGATCTACCGCAAGAACTACCGTTTCACGCCCGAGGACAAACTCTTCGTCGAAAAGCTGCGCGAGACCGTCGTGCGCGTGAAGGCGGAGCTGGAGCAGAACGCGTAGAAAGCCGGGCTGTTTTCGGCGCGGGGGATATATAGATATTTATATATCGATATTCCAATTTTGTATCTACACGCACCGCTTGACGCGCGCTATCATATGAACCGTTGAAGGACGGGGCGCGGCCCCGGACGGAAAACAGACGGCTACACGGCGCGCTGGAGCTTGCACGAAGGCGCGGCCGTTGAAAATAACAACCTTCCTTAAATCTTCACAAAAACCCCTCAGTTAGGCCCCGTTCCCGAAAAGGGAATCCCGGGGCGTTTTTTTGTTTTGAGCGAAGCGCGGTAAAGCCGCGGCGTGAATATCGTTGCCGCGGCTGTGATTGCTAAAACTTATCCGGTTGTATGAAATATCGGGGTTTTTGCTCCGGCCTTATTTCCTACCACGCTTCCGCGCCCTGCGCCACTATCTCTATTATCTCCGCCGCGGCTCGCGGGCGCGCTATGGCGAGCGCGTTTTCGCTCATTCTGCGCGCTTCGCCGCTTTCGAAGATTTCTGCGGCGGCCTCGGCGGCGCGCTGCGGGATTACGAGCGGGCGGGCCGCGCCGTTCGCGGCGAGGTAGGAGAGGTTCAGCTCCTCCTGCCCCGGAATCGGGTCGGTGAGCAGCATCGGCAGCCCCGCGCAGAGAGCCTCGGAGGCCGAGAGGCCGCCCGGCTTCATCACTGCGGCGTCGGCCGCGGCGTAGTAGTTTTCCATGTCCGGGACGAAGCCCTCGACGCGGACGTTTTCTTTGTACATGAAGAAGGCCTTCATGCGCGCGCGCAGCTTTTCGTTGCCGCCGCAGACGGCGATGACGTAGAATCCGGCCGCGGCGAGCGATTCCGCCGCCTTCTGCACGGGCCCCGCGCCTATGCCGCCGCCGCTGACGAGGACTATTTTTTCATTCGCGGGCAGGCCGAGCTTCCCGCGCGCTTCGGCCTTCGACGGCATACAGGCGTATTTGCGGGCGACGGGGATTCCAGTCGCCATGACGTTCGTGATGCCTTCGGCGAAACGTTGGCGCGCCGCGCGCGCGCTGCCCGCGAAGCTCATCGTGAACTCGCGGCTGCGCTGGAAGCGGTGCGTCTCAAAATCCGTATCGGCGAAATAGACCGGCGCGCGCCCTCTGTTCATCGCGGCGAACTCCGCGGCTCCGAAGTAGTGCGTGAATATCGCCGCCTCCGCGCCTTTCGAGGCGAGGTGCCGCCGCAGCTTCGGCAGGCAGGCGCGGCAGAATTGACCGTGAACCCATTCGAGGCCGAAGCCTGGCCTCCGCGCTTGTCAGAGCCCCAGTAGAAGCGCGACCAGAGCCACGGCGCGCTGCGCGCCATCAGGTCGTAGCCGCCGGAGAGCGCGTTCTTCATGAACGGCGGCACGAAATCGAGTATGTCGAGGCAGAATGCTTCCCCGTCCGGGTTCGCCGCAAGGAAGGCCCCGCGCAGCGCGAAGGCGGCGCTTTGTGGCCCGTCCCCTCGGAGGCGTAGATCAGCGCCAGCGTCTTCATTCTAGGCCAGCCCTTTGAAAAGGTCGCCGAGCGTCACCTTCGGCGCCGCGCTGCGCTCCTTCTCGACCTTTATAGCCGCGAGTATGGAATCGCGCATCTGCTCCTGAGTGTAGTTGCGCGGGAAATATAGCGCCGAAGCGTCGCCGTGTCCGCCGCCGCGCACCTTTTTGCCGTCCTTCAGCAGCGCGAGGACGCGCCCCGCGAGGCCGTCGCGGCTGCGCATCGATACGGCCCAGTCGCCGCCAAGCCTGCGCGCCGCCACAGCGGCGACCTCGGGCGGATTCTCGTCGCGGTCGAGCAGCAGGCCGCAGAAGTCGGAAACGTCGCCGTATTCCAGAATCCCGTCGCAGAGGAAGGCCAGCTCCGAGCCGTGCCTCCAGATATGCTCCTTCGCCTCGGCGAAACGCGCCTCCTGACGCTCCGTGAACTCCGACGCGCCGTCGAACTCCTCGGGCGTCAGCTCCGCGCTCGGGTTCGCCGCGAGCCGCGCGAACATCCCCCAGTGGCCGCACATCGTGACGAGCGCCTGCCACAAACGGCTCTCGGGAATCTGCCCGAGCCAGAGGTCGCGGTCGTTCGCTATCCTCACAACCGGCTCAAGCCGCGCCAGCGCCTCCTTCGTCCGCGAGTCCTGCGCGCGCTCGGACATCCAGTTCCAGTAGACGAGCGCGCCGCAGAAATTCGTGTCTATGACGGCCCACTTCCTGTTACCGTAGCGTTCGAAGGTGCTCTTGTGGTGGTCGAAAAGAAAAGGCGGGCGGGCTTCGTTGTAAAGCCTGTCCACCTCGTCGATAGTCTGTTCCTTCTGACAGAAGAGGTCGAGCACGAGCGGCTCCTTGCCGGACGCGAGAGTTTCGAGGATGAGCGCGTCCACCTCGCCGTAGCCCGTCAGCGAAACGCGCGCGACGCGCCCGCCCTTCACGTGCCACGCAAGCGCGGCCGCCGCTACGCCGTCGAGATCAGTGTGGCTGATTATATGAAGAAGAGGTCTGTCCATCGTGATTCCTCCGGTTTTTTATTTAATTAAATTGTAAAGCAGCGCCGCGGCGGAGTAAAGCGCGCAAGAGGCGGCGAAAACGGCTATTTCGCCCATTTCCGCGTGGAAGTGTTGACTTCGCAAAATATATAAGTACAATATATTGTACAAAATATAGTACATGGGAGGCGACGTCATGCTTGCGGTAAACTATTCGACTGTGCGTGAAAATCTGAAAAGCTACTGCGATAAAGCCGTCGACGACTACGAGACGGTCATAGTTACAAGGAAAGGCGAGAACAACGTCGTGCTGCTGAGCCTTGCAAAATACAACGCGCTCCTGAAAGCGGCGCGCAACGCTGAATATCTCGACATGATAGACAGGAGCATGGAGCAGATAGCGCAGGGCAAGACCGTCGTAAAAACGATGGACGAGCTTGAGGCTATGGCGGAATGAACGAATTCACCTTTTCCGACAAAGGCTGGGAAGACTACCTTTACTGGCAGAGGACGGATAAGGCGACGCTGCGGAAAATCAACGAACTGCTGAAAGACATCCGCCGCAGCGGCCCCGCCGAAGGGCTTGGCAAGCCGGAGCCGCTGAAATACAGAAAAGCGTGGAGCCGCCGCGTAGACCGAGAACACCGGCTGGTCTACGCCGTGGACGAGGCGGGGAACATCTATATACTTTCAATACGCGGACATTACGAGGACTGAGGCGCGGTTCCTATATCTTTTTCAGCCTCTCTTCCCTCGCCTCTTCGAGCGTGATGTCAGGCGGTTATGTTTTTGACGTCTCTTCCGCCGTAAAATATACGGACTATCGTTACAATCTTTGTTTGAGAGTTGATGGAATAAAATATGATATAGTTATCAACTGAAAATTTTCTTATTTCAGTTGTTCCATCTCCTCTTTCAACGATTTCATGCCGCTCTGGAAAGGAATCAAGCGCGAGCGCCGCAGCTTTCAGCCTGTCAATTTGACGGGCCGCGGTCAGTCGGGCCTTCAGCGTATGCGCAATATACGCAAATATCGCTCTTAAATCGCTCTTTGCAGAAGCGGAGTAATCTATTCGGTATTTGCCCAGCGTCATATGCCGAATTCCTCTGCCAGTTCTCTGTCAACTTCTTCGGCAGAATATACTTCGCCTCTTCTTATATCGTCGAGCCCTTTCTCCAGCTCCGCGTCGAGTTCTTCGCGCGTCATGCCGCCTATCGCCGTCGGCTTGGGGTACGGCAGGCGCAGCTCGAAGGGCATTCCGCGCGTCAGCACGATTTTGCTGTAAAACATCTGTATCGCGCTCGAAGGCGAAATTCCGAGCTGCGCGAGAATATCCTCCGCGTTTTCCTTCAGTTTCGTGTCGATGCGCGCGTAGACCGCCGTAGTGTTAGCCATATCGTTCACTCTCCTTTTTTATAATTATATTGTAAACGCAAGCATACGCAAGCAAATATACCGCGATAAGCGCAGACAAAAACCGCCGCCCGCGTGTCCTCGGGGCGGCGGCTTACTCGTCCGTTTACCGGATTTTATCCCTACGGCCTCAGCTCCAGCGTGCGGCGCGGCGGAGTAATGCGTGCAGAAACGGAGGCTAAAACACCTTCCATCAATCGAACATTGCAAGAAATTCCTGCGGGGTGTATACCGCGACTTTAGAGAAAAGGTAATCTGCGGTGTTGCGCGTAACGATGCAGTCCATACCTGACCTCTCCGCGCTTTCCGACATTATTGCATCCTCATAATCCCTTATGTTGGAGTCGATAGCATTGATACAGTCAGCCGCTGAAGTGTCAAGAAACTCGAAAAGCGAACCGAGACGTCTTAGCACGTCTCTTGTTTCTTTGTCGCTGTGTGTATATCTATGCATAAGGTAGTAGATATCAGCTGTTGACTTAGCTGTCACATACCCGTCAAAACGATTGTCAGCCGCGGCGTAAAATATTGCCCGCGCATCGTTTGCGAACGGACTACGGTTCTGCAAGGCATCAATAACTATGCATGTATCTATTAAAGCCCGCATATTATATTCTGCTCAATCTTTCTTCTCGTGCTTCTTCAAGCGTTATGTCGGCTGGAATTATGCCGAAAAGCGATTCCGCGATTTCTCTTTTGTTCTTGTATGGCGCTGTAAGCCGCGCTACCATTTTGCCGTTGCGCGTTATATAAATATCTTCCGTTTCGGCCATTTGAAGATACTTCCCAAGATTTGCTTTCAATTCCGTTGCAGTTATGGACATGGTATCCCCTCCTTTAATCGTACGATAATTATAACATAATTGTGCGATTTATAAAAAATCATCGTACATATATGATAATGCTTTTGTGCGCTGAAGAAATTTGACTCATAGCAGCAAACAACGCGAACACAAAAATCCGCCGCCCGCGTATCCTCGGGGCGGCGGCCTGCGTTCGTCCGTTTGTCTGATTTTATCGCTACGGCCTCAGCTCCAGCGTGCGGCGCGCGCCGCCGTCGGCGAGCGTCAGCTTCACCGCCGCGCCCGCGGCCGCGCGGCCTCCGACATAGGCCTCCATCTGCGCGGCGCTCACGTTCGCCGTGCTGTTGCCGTCCACGGCGCAGAGCACCGAGCCGCTCTTCACTCCCGCGTAGGCCGCGACCGTCGAGGGAACTACGGACGTTATCACGAGGAATCCCTCGGGGCTGCGCGAGCCGTCCGATACGGTGAAGCCCAGCAGCTTTTCAACTCCGCCCGAAGCCCGCGCCGCAGGCGGCGCGTAGACGTAGGGCATCGTGCGGCTCTCGGAGACGTTATACTCCGGCGCGCTCACCGTGACAGTCACCGTGCTGCGCTCGCGGTCGATGTCGTAAAGCAGCCTCATATTCTGCGAAAATCCCGCTATCTTCAGCGTGCGCGGCGGCCTGTTCACGTCCTGCAGCGTCGGCTGCCCGTGCGCCTGCCAGTAGTTGTCGAGGTCCTCAAGCGCGTGGTCCGGGCCGAGCTTGGAGATAATCTCCGTCACGTTCGCGCTCTGCGCCTCGGCGAGCTTCCGCGCCGCCTCGCGTACCTCTGCGGTCTCGCGTTCAAAGACGCGCTGCTGCTCCGCCTCGCGCGCGGCCGCCTGGTCCTGCTGGCTGCTCGCGAGCGCGCCGATCATCAGCCGCACCGCAAGCCCGCCGAAAAGCGCCGCGTCGTCGCAGTAGTCGTGCGGATGGCGGTGATGGTGCGGCGGCGGGGGAGGCGGCGGAGGGCCGTACCTTCTCGGAGGCGGGGGCGGCGGGTAGGCCGCGGCGGAGGTCGCCGCGACGAGCACGGCGAGCAGCGCCGCGATAAACTTCTTCATGCGAATCTCTCCTTTCAATGTACTGCACCGCTTTATTCTATCATCACGGCGCGCTGTCCCAAAAGCATCCGCAAAAATAAAAAACGAAATCTGTTTGTAAAACTTACGCTTCCTTCACACTATTATTGTCATCAAACGAAGAAAGGAGGACGACGAAATGGCACAGTTCAAACACATAAGCAGCTCGCTCCGCCTCACGATATCGCTCGGCGAGGAAGAGGGCAAGACCGTCACCAAGACCGTGTCCCTCTCCAACATCGGCGCGGCAGCGACTGCGGACACCCTCAGCGCCCTCGCCTCGGCGCTCGGCGAGCTTCTCGAATACCCCGTCGCTTCCGTCAGGAAGTACGACACCGAGCTCCTCGAAAGCGCCTAGAGAGGCGCGGCGAAACGAACGAAAACGACTGAAAAGGAGGTGAAAACGATGAAAACGGTAAAGCTGAAATTCATAACCGAGACCGGCAAAAGCTTCTACGTCAGCATGGACTACGCAGCCCCGACCCTCGCGGAGCCCGAAGGCGCGGCGAAGGTGCAGGCCGCCGTGGACCTCATCCTCGAGCAGCAGCCCTTCGCGGTCGTCCTCGAAAGCTGCGAGACCGCGGAGCTCATAGACCGCACCTCGACCGAAATCGCGCTCACGCCCTCGGCCTAAACAGACAGGGGAGGGGCTCTCCCTCCCCGATTCTAAAAAACTTTCAGTATTCTCAATCAGAGAAATATATACTATAATCTATCCATCAAAACCCCCGGCGAAAACAGAAAAAGGAGAACCCCGCAAAAAGCAATGGGCAAAATCATAAAAGTGCTGCGCGCGGCGCTCAGAGCGCTCACGGCACTGCTGCGCCCGCGCGGCGGAAGGAGAGAATGACGATGGAAGAGCTTACCGCGAGCATGATACAGAACGGCTTCTCCGTAGCCGTCGCCGCCTACCTGCTCATCAGGATGGACAAGCGGCTCGAAGAGCTGACGAAAGCGGTAACAGACCTCGGAGCCGTAATGGAAAAGACCTCGGCCCGTCATGAATGACGGCGCGGGGAGAGCGCCGCCGCGAAGCGCGGAAAGCCCGCGGCGGCTTTCAAAAAGGAGAAAAATCAATGCGCCTCAACGAATTTCAGATAACGGAAAATTTCAGCCTTCGGGAGTTCCAATGCCCGTGCTGCCACACCGTCATGCTGCACCCCAAGCTCGCCGCCTCGCTCCAAAAACTGCGCGAAGCGTGGGGAAAGCCCCTGACCGTCACCAGCGGCTACCGCTGCGCGCGCCACAACGCAGAAGTCGGCGGCGTCCCGAACAGCCGCCACATGCGCGGCCTCGCCGCCGACCTTGCCGTACCGCGAGCGGAGCAGGAAAAATTCCGCGAACTCGCGCGCGCGGCAGGATTCTCAAAAATCCTGCCCTACCCGGCGCGGAACTTCGTCCACCTGGAAATAAACGATGAATAACGCATCAGACATAGAGCGCATAGCGCGCGAATACACGCCGCTCGTCAAAGCCGCGGCGGCGAAATACCAGGGGCGCGGCGCGGAATACGAGGACCTCGTGCAGGAGGGCTACATGGCGCTCGTCGTCCTCGTCCCCCAGTGCCGCGACAGGCAGTGGCTGCCGCTCTTCCTGCGCAACCGTGTGCCGTACCACGTGCGCGACGCCGCGGCGCGCCTGCGCGGGCGCGCGCACGACAACGGCGACGAAGTGCTGCTAGAAGCGATAGAAGAAACCGCGGGCGCGGAAGACGAAAAATACGGCGAGGCCGAGCTGCGCGAAACCCTGCGCCGCACCCTCACGCGCGGCGAGCTCGACATAACGCAGGCGCTAATGGAAGGCTTCACCCAGGCCGAAATAGCGCGCGAGCTCGGCATAAGCCAGCAGGCCGTAGCCGCGCGCCTCAAAAAGATAAGAGACAAGCTGAGACCGCTGATAAGGCGGGAGGAATAGAACAACGTAAGACAAAGCTGAACGAGCGGGCCGTTTCCCGATTTCCGGGAGACGGCCCGCTCGTTTTGTCTTGAGGTTAAATTTATGCGAAGGGCGCTACGCCTTTGCCTCAGCCCTCTTCGCGAACATCTCGGCGACGAGCGCCGCGGTCGTCCCCATAAATAGGCCGAGCAGGCCGGCGAGGCAGAGTATCTTGAGGCCGCCGCGCGAAACCGGCTCGCGCGGAACTATCGGCTTTTCTACTATCTTTATCGGGTCGGTCGCCTCGACGGTTGCGACGCGCGAGCGCTGATACTGCTTTGAAAGCGCGGCGTAGGATTCCTGAAGCGTCGCGCGTTCGCGCTGAAGCCGCGCGACTTCCGTCTCTGCCGCGAGTATGCGCGCGTTCAGTGCGGCGTATTCCTTCTGCGTCTTATCGATACGCGCACGCAAATCTTTAATAGAGGCGCGCAGCGAGGCTATTCTTATCTCCGCGCCGGAGCGCCGCTCCTTTAGCTGCTGATAGAGGCTGTTTTGTATCTCGTCGCTGACGTTGAGCGCTGCGGGATTTTGCTTCGCCGCGCCCGCCTCCGAGCCCGAAACGAAATTCCACAGCGCCTCGCGGCTCATGCCGCGCGACAGAGCTTTAGTCTCCGGCTCCTTTGCGAGCAGCTTCGCCGTCGCTTTCTCCTCCGCCTCAAGCGGCGGGAGGGCGGCGGATTTTTCGTTATACTGCGCCAGCAGGCCGGAATAGGTCTGTTCGAGCGCCGCAAGACGAACCTTCATCAGCGGAATGGTATTTTCCTTCTGGTATGCGAGCAGACTATTCTCCGTCGCTTCAAGGTCTTTTTGCACGGTCTCGACGGATTTGCCGAGGAACTCGAACGAAGAACCAGTCCTGTCGACGAACAGCTGCGCGTTCCTCTTTATAAACAATTCCGTCCAAAGCGTCAGCACCTTCATTGCCTCTTCGGGTTCACGCGCGCGGAAGGATACGGACATCGCCATCTGGTCCGGCACGCCCTGCGCCTTCTCAGACGATTCCGCAAGCTTGACCGTTAAGCTGCGGCGCATGGCGGCGACCGAGGGCATATCCTCGCCCGCCGCGCCGCGGTAAGCGGCCTCCGCTACGTCGTGCAGCAAATCCTCCGCCGTCGCGAGCGTGAAATATGTGTCCGGCGTCAGCACTACGCTGCGGCTCTCTTCGCTGTCTATCTCGGCGGGCAGAGGCGGCAGGAAAAGCAGCGTCGTCCTGCTCTCGTACATGCGCGGCGTGAGCAGCAGCCAGACCAGCGCGCACGCGATACAGACGAACGCCGCCGCCGCTATCATCAGTCTGCGCTTCCATAATGAGGATAAGATGTCTACGAGGTCTATCTCGTCATACTCGTCGTTCCACCCATACATCTCGCTCCGCGGCGGCAGCTCTTTGCCCATAATATCATCACCAATCAGACAAACTTTGTACCAGTCACCAAATTATAGAGACACGCTTCTTTTTCTGTCAAGTAAACACGTCAAAATGACATATAAAAATGACATATATAATTGCTTTCGCCTTTCTGCTTTCGCGCTATGTTTTTGACGGAGGTGCTTGGCGATGTCGGTCGGCGAAAGGATACGCTATCTCAGAAAATTAAACGGTATTAAAAGTCAGGAGGAGCTTGCATATCTTGTCGATACCGCGCGCCAGACGATTTCGTCATGGGAACGCGACATTTGTCTGCCGGAGGGCGCGAATCTGCTGAAGCTGGCAAAGGTGCTCAACACTTCCGTCGCCTACATAATGGGCGAAACGCTGCAGCCCGAACCCGCCGCGCCGGACGGCGATGCGCCGCGCAAAAGCCGTGACGGAGTCAAGACGGCCTACTCGCTGAACGCTGCGGCGCCGGAACCGATTCTTATATCGATGGAGAAAAGCTCGAACGGCAAAACGGTGCGCTACGAGCTCCCGCCTGAATGCGCCGAGCGCGTATTCCCCTTCGTCGAGCGCCTGTGGCAAAAGATAGAAAAAGAGATGGAGACGCGGGGATAAGGGCGCGGCGCGGAATTATGAATCAGGAGGAGCTCGCCTATCTGGTCGGTACGGCGAGGCAGACGGTGTCTTCATGGGAGCGCGACGTTTTTATGCCGGACAGCGCGAATCTTCTCAAGCTGGCGGAGGCGCTCTGCACTTCTGTGGCGTATCTGATGGGCGAGGTCCTCGACCCCGACGCGCCGGAAAAGCGCAAGGACTGCGCCGGCGATGGAGAAGGCCTCTGCGTCGTCTACTCGCTCACCGCAAGGGTGCGGGACGACTCCGTCATGCTGTCGGTTGAAAGAAGGGAATGCGGCAAAACCGTCCGCTACGACATGTCGCCCGACGACGCCAGAAAGGTCTTCCCCCACGTCGAGCTGCTATGGCAGAGGATAAAGAGGGAGAGCGAAGGGCACACATAGGAGCGCCGCGGCAAAAAACCGACGCATTTTCCATGACATGATATAGAGAATGAAAACGTGATCCAGATTTTATTCGATATATCGAATAAAAATATGATTTTGCTATAATATATCCTGCGTAGAGAATAAAATATCACGCGGGGAGTTGATTTCGGTGATAAAGCGCGAAGCGTATATGAGCAGGATACGCCCGTTTATCGGCGGAGAGCTTATCAAGGTGATAACCGGCATACGGCGCAGCGGGAAATCCGTCATGCTCGAGCTTATTAAGGACGAGCTGGCCGCCGCGGGCGTAGGGCGGGAGAGCGTCGTTTCAATCAATTTCGAGGATATGCGATTCGCCCGTCTGCTTACGGCGCGGGCGCTTCACGACGAGATTGCCTCGCGCGTCAAGCAAATAGAAGGAAAAGCCTACCTTTTTTCGACGAAATCCAGGAGGTCGCGGACTGGGAGAAGTGCGTCAACTCCTTCCGTGTCGAGTTCGACTGCGACATTTATATAACGGGCTCCAACGCGAAGCTGCTGTCAGGGGAGCTCGCGACTTACCTCGGAGGCCGGTACGTGGAGTTCGTGGTCTATCCCTTTTCATTTTCCGAATTTACGGAGCTTTATCGTTCGGTTTTCCCAGGTACGCCGCCCAACGTATGTTTTCAAAAGTATCTGCTTTTCGGCGGAATGCCTTATTTAGGCAATCTGCGTTATGAGGAGGAGCCGTGCCGCCAATACCTGAAGGATTTATTTAATTCGGTGCAGCTGAAAGATATAGTCAAGCGCAATCAGGTGCGCGACGTGGACCTGCTCGAGCGGATACTCGCCTACGTTATGGCGAATATAGGAACTACTTTTTCCGCTACGTCCGTCTCCAAATTCTTTAAGAGCGAAAATGCGCGGGGGCTGTCCACAGAGACGATCCTCAACTACATAACGTACTGTGCCGACGCTTATCTGTTCTACAGGGTGCGGCGGCAGGATTTGCAGGGGAAGCAGATTCTTACGACCAACGAAAAACTATTACGCCGCCGACCACGGCATAAGAGAAGCCGTCTATGGAGGCAATATGCGCGACGTTAATCTCGTCCCTTGAAAATATCGTGTTCATGGAAATGCTGCGGCGCGGATA
>ENA-OQCL01000923-OQCL01000923.1-human-gut-metagenome-genome-assembly--contig:-NODE-923-length-12082-cov-5.440151_pt1 | contig 12082 bp, 10 predicted proteins | sample MGYA00242502_ERZ504586 | MGnify/ENA primary metagenome ERZ504586 (study PRJEB26092, sample SAMD00036316) | human gut metagenome | host: Homo sapiens | study: EMG produced TPA metagenomics assembly of... | reverse complement strand
CGACGATAGCGATCGGCGGCGACGTGCTCCAGATAGGCACGAACGCGAAGCTCGGGCAGAGCGACTATATGGTCGCCGAGCTCGACGAGAGCGACCGTTCGTTCGTCTACTTCCATCCTGAAATTTCCGTAATCACGAACATAGACTGGGACCACCGCGACCACTACATGACTTTCAAGTCGGTGACGGACGCATTCGCCGAGTTCCTCTCGAATTCAAAGCGCGAGGGGAAAATCATCATGTGCATGGAGGACGGGGGCATCCGCCGCCTGCGCGAGGAATACGACGTGAAGGGCACGATAGAGACCTACGGCTGGGGGCGCACGTGGAACTGGGGCGCGGCGGAAGTGTCGCACCACGAGGGCGGCGGCGTCGGCTACAGGCTCTTCCACGACGGAAAGGACCTCGGCCTCGTCGAGCTCTCCGTATCGGGCGAGCACAACGTGCTGAACTCGCTCGCCGCCTACGCCGCGTCGCACGAGATGGGGATAGCGCACGAGGCGATACTCAAGGGGCTGAAGAGCTTCCGCGGCGCAAAACGCCGCCTCCAGAAGATGGGCGAGGTAAACGGCATCATGATTTACGACGACTACGGGCATCACCCGAACGAGATATCCGCGACGCTCTCCACCGTGCGCAGGATATTCCCCGATCGCCGCATCGTCGCCGTCTTCCAGCCGCACCGCTTCAGCCGCACCGCGGCGCTCTACAAAGAGTTCGCAGAGGCGCTTTCGCTTGCGGACAGAGCTTTTATACTGCCCATATACGGCTCGGACGAGCGGCCGATGGAGGGCGTCTCGTCGCAGCTCATCTTCGACGCCGCCTCCGACGACATGCGCTCGCACTACGAGCTCTCCGGCAACTTCGACGACCTCATCACATCCGTATGCAAGGCGGCGCGCTCCGGGGACATCATCCTCACGATAGGCGCGGGCTCGGTCGGCACGCTCGGACAGAAAATCGCCGAAAAGCTCGGGGAGATGTCGGCCTGACATGGCGGCCTGCGAGGTTTTCAAAAATTTCTCGCTGAGGGAGCTCAACACGTGGGGCAGCGGAGGGCGCTGCCTTTGGCTCGCCTCGCCGCGCTCGGCGGACGAAGCCGCCGCTTTCGCGCGCTCCGGAGCCGCGTCGGAGGGCGCGGTCTACGTGCTCGGCGGCGGGTCGAACGTCCTCGTCCAGGACGGGCTGCTCGAAGCGGGCGTCGTCTACTGCGCGCGCATGACCGGCATAAAATTGACCGAGGCGCGCGGGTTCGCCAAAGCTGAGATAGAGGCGGGCTTTCCCGTCAAAAAGCTGCTCGCGCTCGCCGTTGAAAAAATCTCGGCGGCTTCGAGTTCCTCGCCGGAATTCCAGGCACCGTCGGCGGCGCGCTCTGCGGCAACGCGGGGGCCGGAGGCGTAAGCTTCGCGCCGCTCGTCGAAAGGATAGAGACCGTCTCGAACCGCGGCGAAGTCCGCCTATGGGAGACCGGCGAGCTCAGCTGGAGCTACCGCGCGTCGCCGTGGGGAAGCGAAACGCCCTTTATGATAACCCGCGCATTCCTGCGCGTTCCGTTTTCATCCAAAGATAATATTATCAACAATATAAGACATTATTCGTCGCTCAAGAAGGGACAGCCTATAGGCGCGAAGACCGCGGGCTGCGTCTTCAAAAATCCGCCGCAGGCTCCCGCGGGGCTGCTTCTCGACAAGTGCGGCTGCAAGGGGCTTTCCGTCGGAGACGCCGCCGTCTCGCAGCACCACGCGAATTTTATCGAAAACCGCGGCGGCGCGTCGTCGTCCGAAATTTTCAGCCTCGCGGAGATGTGCCGCGCGCGCGTCATGGGCGAGTTCGGGATAAAGCTGGAATATGAAATCAAATTCTTTGGGGCGTTTTAGACGCAGGAGGAAGCTCAAAAAATTTCTGATAATCCTCTGCGCGCTCGCCGCGGGGCTGCTCGCCGCCGCCGAGGCGCGCTTCGCGGTCTCGCGCGTCAGCCTCATAGAACAGCGGCCTGTGAACGCCCTTCCTCAGTATGTGCTGTGGGGGACTATACCGTCGGAGCGCGAGCGCTTCTGGCCGTCCTTCTGGCTGCACCGCAAAGAGTACAAAGCTTTGATAGAGGCCTACTATCCCGTAGAGATCGACGTGTCGCTCACGGGCTGGGGCAAATTTCTCGTAAGCGCGCGTCCGCTCGTCCCCGTCTACCGCGTTTACTGGGGCGGCCGCTTCTGGTACCTGTCCGCGGAAGGCAAGCTCTGGCTCGCCTCTCTCGCGGAGAACAGGCTCGTCGACGGCGGCGGCGCGGACAAGCGCCCGGTGCTCGCGTGGGGGGCCGACCGCGCGACGCCTATAGACATGGCGAACTCCGAGGGCAACGTCTTCCACTCGAGCCTCCCGCTCGCGCTCATCTCGCGCTGGTACGCGCAGATCAACGCGCTGAAGCTCGCGCCATACGTCAAATACGTGCAGGCGGGAGTGAAGGAGGGGACGCCCGTCGTGCGGCTTATCCTTTACCGTCCCGGCACGAAGGAGAACGGCGCGCAGCTGCTGCTCCCCGACGAGGCGGAGCGCTGGGCCGAAGCCGTGCTCGCGGTGAGAAAGCTCTACGGCGCGCTCGAAAATATGCCGCCGGACATCTTCATCGACTGCACCTACAAGGAGAAAATACTGCTGCGCAACACCGGCGCTGGCGAAAAGGAGGAAAAGAAGGCGGAAGGCGCGAAAAAATAAAAAAACAACGTCCTTGACCTTACTCCAAGGGCGCGAATATATTTATATAAGAAGGTTTATAAGGTAGAATAGACATGAGATTATATCCCTAGAGAGAGGGGTTTTAATTTGTTTAAGAAAACTTCAAGCTACCGTCATGATATAGAACCGGACCTGCTCGTCGGCCTCGACCTGGGAACGAGCAAGGTCACCGTCGTAGTCGCGGAGCGCGGCGCCGAGGGCGACGAGGCCCAGATAATCGGCGTCGGTCAGGCTCCGTCGAACGGAATCCGCAAGGGGCTCATCGTCAACCTCGACCAGGCAGTGAAGTCTGTGCGCCAGGCAGTCAGCGACGCGCAGAACATGGTAGGGCAGGACATCGGCGAGGTCACTGTCGCCTTCGGCGGCGGAGAAGTGACGAGCGTCCGCTCGAAGGGCATGGTCTCGCTCGGACGCACGCCGCGCCCCGTAATGCGCCTCGACATCGAGCGCGTCATAGACGCGGCGCAGGCAGACGTCGTCGTCCCCGCGAACCAGACGATACTGCACACGATACCTGTCGAATACTCGCTAGACGGCAACGTCGGAATAGACGACCCGCTGGGCATGAACGCTATGCGCCTTGACATCGAGGTGCAGTCGATAATCGTGCCGACGGCGACGATACAGAACGTCATGAACTGCGTCAGCCGCGCGGGGCTCGACGTTAACGGCCTCGTCATAAAGCCGCTAGCCGCCGCGCTCGGCGTGCTTACTCCGGAGGACGCGCTCGCGGGAGCAGCGGTCGTAGACATCGGCGGCGGCACTACTGGCGTCGCGGTATTCGCCGACGGACGGCCGAAGCATCTCGGGCTTATCCCCGTAGGCGGCGACCACATAACGAACGACCTCGGCAACGTGCTGCGCCTGCCGCTCAACAAGGCGGAGGAGCTCAAACGCACGGTCTCGCTGCGCCCCGACTTTGCGCCCGACGAGATGATAAGCTTCACGCACAGCTCGCGCGAGTTCGACATTTCTAAGGCCGACCTTTACGACATAGTCAAGTGCCGCCTCGAGGAGCTCGCTGACGAGCTCGTAAAGCCGCAGATAAAGGCTTCGCGCGTCGCGCTGCTGCCGGGCGGAATGCTTCTCACGGGCGGCGTCTCCAAGACAGAGGGCATCGACGAATTTATGCTCGACGTCATGGACCTTCCCGCGAGGATAGCGATGCCGGTCGACGCTAACCGTATGCCGCCCGGACGCAACACGCAGGAATATTCCTCGGCGGCGGGGATAATCAAATACATCCTGACGAGAGAGCGCGACCCGTTCCGCTACCTCGACAATCCGGCGATAGGCGGCGGAAAGGCGGAAGCGCCGAAGATGCAGGTCTACGCTCCGCCGGTTGGCGAAGGCTCGCAGGTGGGCCCGAAGGAAAAGAAAGAGGGCGGCTTCAACCCCTTGAAGTCGATAGGCGATATGTTCAAGGACCTCTTTTAGAGGCGGTTTTGTGCGGAGGTTTGAGTTATGGATTCAATGTCCGAAATTTTCCAGCTAGATAAATCGAATTTCCCGGCGCGCGAGGTCATCAAGGTCATAGGCGTCGGCGGCGCGGGCAACAACGCGCTGAACCACATCATCCGCGGCGGCGTCACAGGCGTCGAATTCATCGCCGCGAACACCGACATCGCGCACCTCGAGCTCTCCGAGGCTTCGTGCCGCATCATCCTCGGCAAGGAGCTGACGAAGGGGCTCGGCGCGGGCTCTGATCCCGAGGTCGGCTGCAAGTCTGCTATGGAGTCGCGCGAGGAGCTGCGCTCCGTCGTCGAGGGGGCGGACATGGTCTTCGTAGCCGCCGGAATGGGCGGAGGCACCGGCACCGGGGCCGCGCCCGTCATCGCGGGAATCGCGAAGGAGGCCGGCGCGCTCGTCGTCGCCGTCGTCACGCTGCCCTTCACCTTCGAGGGGCGGCGCAGGATACGCCAGGCGAACATGGGTATCGAGCAGCTGCGCGACAAGGTCGACGCGCTCATCGTGATACCGAACGACAGGCTGCTCAACGTCACCGACAAGAAGACCTCGGTCAACGACGCCTTCAAGATGGCGGACGGCGTCCTCCATCAGGCCGTGCAGGGCGTGACGGACCTCATCAAGCGCCCCGGCCTCGTCAACGTCGACTTCGCAGACGTCAAGACCATCATGTCGAACGCCGGCACCGCGATTATGGGCATCGGCGAGGGCTACGGCGAGAAGCGCGCAGCTACGGCCGCCTACAACGCCATCAACAGCCCGCTCATGGACTGCCGTATGAGCGGCGCGAAGGGCATACTCTTCAACATCACCGGCGGCGCGAGCGTCGGCATCCACGAGATAAACGAAGCGATAAGCATAATCACCGAGGCCGCCGACGAGGACGCCTTCATCATCTGGGGCCACGTCTTCGACCCCGAAATGGAGGACGCGATACAGATTACGGTAATTGCGACCGGCTTCGACGACAAGGACGAAAAGCCGGAGCCAGCGCCGCAGACGCCTCCGGCGAGGACAGCCTTTCCGCACAGGCAGCCCGCGCAGCCGCAGCGTCCCGCCTCGACTGGCGTGACGACGCAGGGGCTCGACATCGCGGCGGTGAAGAACCTCAACAACTACACGGTCTCGAAGATGGCCGCTCCGCAGCAGCCAAAGGCTCCCGAGCCGGAGAAGCAGCCCGAGCCGCAGCCTAAGAAGGTCGAGCAGGTGAAGCCCGTGACGCCGCAGCAGGGCGACGAGGACCTCTTCCAGAGAAGCGGCGCGCCGGTAGACCAGTACGACACGCCGTCGTTCCTGAGACGGAGGCGCGACTCCTGAAAAAACAGCGCGCGTCCGTCGCCCGTCCCGCCAAGGTCACTGCCTGGCAGAGCTGGGACGAGTACAGAAGAGACGAAGAATGGATAAAAGAACTGCCCAAGGGAGGAGATTTGCCTTGGGCTCTCTTTTATCCGGCGGACTATTCCATCGGCGCGGCTAGCCTCGGCTATCAGTACGTCTTTCAGACGCTGCGCGAGCTCGGCGCGGCGGCCGAGCGCTTCTTCGCCTCGCCCGTGCCGTACCGCTCCGCCGACGCCGACACAATGCTTGAACGCTTCCCCGTGATAACCGCGAGCATAGCCTACGAATGCGACATTCCGGTTTTCTTCAGATGGCTGGGCGGCGCGGGGATCCCTCTTCTGCCTGAGGAGCGCGAAGAGGGCGGCTTTCCCGTCGTCGGCATGGGCGGCGCTCTGACCTACATCAACCCGCTCGCGGCCTCCGGCGTCTGCGACTTCGTCGTGCTCGGCGACGGCATGGACGTGATGGGCGGCATTGCGGACGTTCTGCGCCGCTGCGCCGGCGGCAGCCGCGCGAAGCTGTGGCGCGAGCTCGCGGAGCTTCCGACTGTTTTCGTCCCGCCGCTGCACGCGCGCGAAGGGCTCGAAAAATATAATCTGCGCATAGCGCGCGAGCTTTCTCTCGACGGGCCGTACCCGATGCACAGCGTCTGGACGACGCCGCGCGGGGCCTTCGGCAAAACCTTGCTGCTCGAGCTTCAGCGCGGATGCGCGCGCTCATGCTCGTACTGCACCCTTCCGCAGTGCTTCGGGCGTATGCGTTTCAGGAAGTTCGAGGCGGTGGAAAAGGCCGTCGACGATATAACCGCGCGCTTCGACATTCCGCAGGCGGGGCTCGTCACGCCCGAGGCTGGGGATTACCCGTTCATCGCGCCGCTTCTCGCCAAGCTCAGAGAAAAAGAAATAGGCGTCTCTTTCGCGTCGCTGCGCCTCGACAGGCTCACGCCCGACATGATAACGGCGACGTCGGAGAGCGGACGGCGCAGCGTCACAGTCGCGCCGGAGACCGGAAGCGACGGCCTGCGCTTCGCCTGCGGCAAGAAGTTCACGAACGACCTCGTCGTCGAAAAGCTTGCGATGGCGCGCGGCCTCGGCATCGACAAGGCAAAGCTCTACTTCATGGTCGGCCTCCCGGGCGAGACGGACGAGGACGTATCCGCGATAACGGCCCTGTGCCGCCGCATAATCGACGAGACGGGGCTCGCGCTCACGCTCTCCGTCAATCCGTTCGTCCCGAAGCCGCGGACGCCGTGGAGCGCGGAAAATTTCGCCGAAGTCCGCACAATTAAAGGAAAATATGAGAAAATAAAAAAGGAGATGCGGAGTATAACGAAGAAGACCCCGCAGCTCCGTCTCACCGGAGTCAAGGAAGCGGAGACGGAATTCCGTCTCGCATGGTACGGATATAAAGAAAGCGCGGCCCTCGCCGCCGCCGTCGAAAACGGCGAAACGCGCCTGCCCGAGGGGGAGAGGGCGCGGGCGGCGGAGGAGATCGCGAGGTTCATCTAGCGGGCGCGGCGCGTCCGGAACAGGTACGGAGGTATTCTCTTCATGGTCACTCGCAGGACTCGCAATTTCAAGGAAAAAAGCACGGCGTCGAACATCCTCGGCCGCCTGATAATGCCGGTGGCGGTCGTCATGGCGCTCGCGCTCTTTTATTTCAGTATAAAGCTTTTCTTCTTCTCGCCGCCGCGCGAGGAACAGCATCCGCTGCCGAGCACGGTCAATCCTCCGGCGGTTACGGAGCCTTATGAGGGCGGAGACGATTACGGCGACGAGCAGCCGCCCATCGACGACATGGACGACACCTCGACGATAACGCCCGAGACGCCGCCTGCCGAGCAGAAGCCCGAGCCGGCGGAGACCGTGAAGCCGGCCGAAAAGCCGAAGCCCGCGGTGACGAAGCCCGTCCAGAAGCCTGCGGAAAAGCCGAAGCCGAAACCGGCCGTGACGCAGCAGCCGAAGCCGTCGCAGTCCTCCGGGCCGAGATGGGACGTGCAGATAGGCGGGTTCCGCGCGCGTTCCGGCGCGGAGCTGACGGTGAAGCAGGCGCGCGAAAAGGGCTACTCCGCCTACGTCGTGGACGAGAAGCTCGACGGCCAGCCGTTCTACAAGGTCAGGGTGCGCGGACACGCGGACAAGAACGAGGCGCGCGCGCTGTCGCAGAAGCTCGCCGCAGCCGGATTCCCCGTCTACGTCGTCTCCGTGAAATAGATATCACAGCCGGCCTCCTTCCGGGAAACGGAAGCGAAGCCGGCCTTCTTTATGCAAAAGCTTACGAAAGGTCGCTGATCCTATGGCGGGTTTTGTAAAAGAGGTAGCGCCGCGCGAAGCCGCGCTCGACGAAATAGAAAAACGTCTCAATTTCCCATGGAATTATAAAAAAACCGGAAGCAACGCTCTGCGAAGCCGCGGGCCGCCGCTGCGCGGAGGCTGTCGTGAGCCCAGCGCCTTATCCGCCCTTCAGCCGCAGTCTGCGCGACGGCTACGCCGTGAACCATCTCGACGCGGCGGGCGCGACGCCCGGCACGCCGCTCTTTCTTTCGAAGAAGGGCGAGGTGCGCATGGGCGAAGCGCCGGACTTCAGGCTCTCGCTGACGGAAGCCTGTCCGATACCGACCGGCGGAATGCTGCCGGAGGGCGCGGACTCCGTCGTCATGCTCGAAGACACCTCCGAGGCCGGAGGCTGGGTAGAGATACGGCGCGGCGTGCAGGCCGGAGAGAACGTCATCGGCAGGGGCGAGGAGGTCGCCGAGGGCGAGAAGCTCCTTCCCGCGGGAAGCCTCATAGACTTTCGGACGATAAGCGTCCTCGCGGCTATAGGCCGCGCGAAACTGCCCGTCGCGGACCTCAAAATTTCAATTTTATCGACCGGCGACGAAATAGTGCCCGCCGAGGAGCAGAACCCGCGCCTTGGCGCGGTGCGCGACGTGAACGGATGGAGCGTCAAGACGCTGCTCTCGCGCTTCGGCTTTCCCGCCGAGTACAGGGGCATAGCCTCTGACGACGGCGCGGAATTCGAGCGCCGCTTCCGCGAGGAGCTCGCCGCCTGCGACGTCCTGATTCTGAGCGGAGGCTCGTCCGTCGGCGTGCGCGACCACTGCTCGCGGCTCTTCGAGTCGCTGCCGGAGCCGGGGCTGCTCGTGCGCGGAATCAACATCGCGCCGGGAAAGCCGACGCTCATAGCTGCCGACGCGGCGGCGCATAAGCTCGCCGTCAGCCTGCCTGGCCATCCGCTCTCGTGCTTCACCGTCGGCTTTACTGTGCTTATTCCGCTGCTTCTGCGTCTCATAGGCGCGGAGGAGCGCGAGTGCTGGACGCGGACGCGGATGCCGCTTGCCTGCGACCTCGCGGCGCGCACGGGGCCGGAGGAGTTCTTCCCCTGCGCCGTGAACGCGGACGGCACAGTCTCGCCGCTCGCGGCGAAGTCCGGCTATATATCGATACTATCGGGCGCGTGCGGCTTCATCAGAATACCCGAGGACCGCGAGACCGCGCGCGCGGGAGAATTTGCGGAGGTGTGGCTATGGCGGTAAATTTCCCCGAACATATCACGCTCGCTGAAGCGTGGAAAATTTTAGAGACGAGGTTCGCGAAAGACGCGGACAAATTCAAGACGAAAATGGAAATCACGGCGGCTCTCGACCATGTGCTTGCCGAGGACATCTTGGCGGGGCGCAACGTGCCGCACTACGCGGCCTCGGCGGTCGACGGCTACGCGCTGCGTTCCGCCGATACGGCGGGCGCGTCCGCCGCGACGCCCGCGAAGGTCGGGGCGGGGAAGTGGCAGTGGATGAACACCGGCGCGGCCCTGCCGGAATGGGCCGACTGCGTGCTCATGGTGGAGGATTCGTCTATGGAGGGCGAGATGCTCTCCGTCTTCAAGCCGCTGACGCCGTCTGCGAACGTCCGCCCGCTCGGCGAGGACGTGATGGCGGGGCAGATAATCGCGCGCGAGGGCGAGACTGTCTCTCCCGCGCTTATCTCGCTCTTCCTCTGCGCCGGAATCGACGAGGTCCCCGTCTACGGTGCGCCGAGGACGCTCTTTATCCCGACCGGCGACGAAATCATACCGCGCGAGGAGTGGCTCGCGCGCGAGCAGCAGCGTTCGGGCACGGTCGCGGAGAGCAACTCTTTGTTCATCTCGGCGTCGTTCCGCCGCTGGGGCTGCTCGATAGACGTCGCGCCGGTGCTCCCGGACAATCTTGAAATTCTGAAAGAATACGTCGAGCGCGGCGCGAAAGAGTACGACATAGTCCTCGTCGGCGCGGGCTCGGCGAAGGGGCGGCGCGACCACACGATAGAAGTTTTCGAGTCGCTCGGCGAAGTTTTATTCCGCGGCGTGCGCGTCAAGCCGGGCCGTCCCGCTATGGCGGCTGTCATCAACGGCAAACCCGTTATCTGCCTTCCCGGCTTCCCGATGTCCACCGCGGTCACGCTCTGGTCGCTCGTCTATCCTCTGCTGCGCCTGCTAACGGGCCGCGCGGCGGATCAGACGGAAATGATAAAGGACGCGATAGGGACGCTCGAAAGCCGCCCCGCGAAGCTGCTCGTCCAGCACTCTTCGCCCGCCGGCATAGAAGAATGGCTGCGCGTCAAAACGGCGCGCGTCGGCGACAAGCTCTACGCCTGGGCGCTGACCTCCGGCGCGAGCGTGCTCTGGGCGCTCGCCGAGTCGGACGCGATAGCGATGCTGCCGCCCTCGGCGCTCGAATGTGAGAAAGAGACCGAGATAAACCTATGGATGACGCGCAAAGTCGACTACGACCGCCGCGCGCTCTTCCAGGGCTCCGACGACCCAGCGATACAGCTTCTCGTGACGCCCGTGCGGCGGCGCGGCGCGGACTTTGCCTCGCGCACCGTCGGCAGCATGGGCGGCCTCGCGGCGCTCTCGCGCGGCGAATGCCACTTCGCTGCGGCGCATCTGCTCGACGAATCGACCGGAGGCTACAACGATGTTTTCATAGAGCGCTTCGCAAACGGCAGAAAATGGAACCGCGTCCTCGTATTCTACCGGACGCAGGGAATCATCGTCGCGCGCGGCAATCCGAAGGGAATCCATGACTTCGCGGACCTCTGCGAAAAAAGACGTGGTATTCTCGAACCGCCAGCCCGGCGCGGGGACGCGCGTCCTCTTCGACCACCTGCTCAGGGAGCACGGAAAGCCCGCGGACGAAATAAAGGGCTATTCGCAGATATGCACGACGCACATGGAGGCGGCGAACCGCGTCTACACCGGCCTCGCCGACGCGACGCTCGGCATAAAATCCGCCGCCGACGCGCTCGGCCTCGACTTCATCCCGCTGACCGAAGAGCCCTACGAGCTCGTCATCCCGGAGGAATACATGAACCATCCGGGCATCGTCGCGCTGCTCGACAGCCTGCACGACGCGGAGTGGCGCGCGAAGGTCGAGGAAATGGGCGGCTACAGATGGCCCTAGGCGAGCTCGTCGACGGCTTCGGGCGCAGGCTGAACTACGTCCGCATATCGGTGACGGACCGCTGCAACTTCCGCTGCACCTACTGTATGCCGGAGGAGGGCGTCAAGTGCCTCAGCCACAGGGACATACTGCGCTACGAGGACATCGCCTTTCTGTGCAGAGCCTTTGCGAAGCTCGGCGTGGGAAAATTCCGCTTCACGGGCGGCGAGCCGCTCGTGCGCAAGGGGCTTGTGCCGTTTTTTGCAGAGTCTTCATGCCGAGATGCCGCATATAAAAACTGCCCTCACGACCAACGCTTCGCTGCTTGAGGAATACGCGGAGGGGCTCGCGCGGGCGGGGCTTCACTCGCTCAACATCAGCCTCGACACGCTCGACCCGGAGAAATTCCGCAAAATCACGCGCATAGGCGACATTGAGCGCGTCTACGCCGGAATCAGGGCCGCGAAGCGCGCGGGGCTTGCAAACATAAAGCTCAACACGGTGCTCATCCGCGGCTTCAACGACGGAGAAGTGGAGCGGCTGCTTGAATTTGCGGAGGAGCACGGCCTTCTGCTGCGGCTCATAGAATTCATGCCGCTCGAGGACGACGTGTGGACGAAGGAAGCCTTCATAAGCGGCGAAGAAATCCTCTCCATGCTCCCCGGCGGCCGCTGGATAAGGGAAGAGCGCGGCGGCACAAACTCCGACGGCCCGGCGCAGTATTTCGTCAACGAAGCGACGGGGCGCAGAATCGGCGTAATCGACGCCGTCTCGAACCACTTCTGCAAAAGCTGCAACCGCCTGCGCGTCTCTGCGGAGGGCGGCCTGCGGACATGCCTTTTCAGCGAGAACGAAACGCCGCTGAAGGATATAATAGAACGCAGGGACGCGGATGCGCTGCGCGAAACACTGCTCTCTGCGGCGCGCGCCAAGCCGCGCTGCTGGAGCGACGTAAAGACCGGCACGCTCCACATGTCCGGAATCGGAGGTTAAAAAACATGGGCGAATACACGCATTTCGACGCCGACGGGCGGCCCACGCTCGTAGACGTAAGCGGCAAGTCCGTCACGAAACGCACGGCGTGGGCGGAAGGCTGGCTCTACCTGCCCGACGAGATATACAAGA
>ENA-OQCL01000922-OQCL01000922.1-human-gut-metagenome-genome-assembly--contig:-NODE-922-length-12089-cov-5.949423_pt1 | contig 12089 bp, 9 predicted proteins | sample MGYA00242502_ERZ504586 | MGnify/ENA primary metagenome ERZ504586 (study PRJEB26092, sample SAMD00036316) | human gut metagenome | host: Homo sapiens | study: EMG produced TPA metagenomics assembly of... | reverse complement strand
GGAGGGCCTCGATGTGCCGGAGCTCGGCGTCCGGGTCTGGGGCGCGGCCTTCACGGACAGGGTCTCCGGCCCCCTGCTGCGCGGCTTTTCCGCGCCCAGGCAGGAGGGGCGGCTCGAACTGCTCTGCCTGCACGGCGAGGTGGGCGTCCCCTCCTCGCGCTACGACCCCGTTTCCGAGGAGGAGCTGGCCGCCAGCGGCCTCGACTACGCCGCCTTCGGCCACGTCCACGCCTTCAGCGGCCTGCGCCGGGCGGGGGACTGCTTCTACGCCTGGCCCGGCTGCCCAGAGGGCCGCGGCTTCGACGAGACGGGAGAAAAGGGCGTCATCATCGCCGACGTGGAGCGCGGCGGCGTGAAGATCCGCTTCGCGCCCGTCTGCACCCGGCGCTACGAGCGGCTGGAGGTGGACGCCTCCGAGCTTGAGAGCTTCCGCCTGCCCGAGGGCGCGGAGAGGAACATATACCGCCTGAGCGTCACGGGCGAGACGGACGCGCCGCCCGACCTCGCGGCCCTGCGCCGCCGGCTTGAGGGCGAGTGCTTCGGCCTGCGCCTGCGGGACGAGACCCGCCTGCGCCGGGACGTCTGGGCTCGCGCGCAGGAGGACAGCCTGCGCGGGGCTTTCCTGCGCCGGCTGCGCGAGAAATACGACGCCGCGCCGGACGAGGCGGGGCGCGAGGCCGTCACCCGCGCGGTGCGCTGGGGCCTCGCCGCGCTCGACGGCGGAGAGGAGGCGGAGGAGCTATGATCATCCGCAGCATGACCGCCGATTTCGGCCGCCTTGAAGGCGAGACGCTGGAGCTCGAACCCGGCCTCAACGTCATAGCCCGCCCCAACGAGAGCGGCAAGAGCACCTGGTGCGCCTTCATCCGCGCCATGCTCTACGGCATCGACACCTCGGAGCGCGTGAAGGGCGGCTTTTTGCCCGACAAGCTCCGTTACGCGCCCTGGTCCGGCGCGCCGATGTCCGGGACGATGGAGCTCGAATACGCGGGGCGTGAGATAACGCTCACGCGCTGGACCAAGTCCGCCTCCTCGCCCATGCGGGAGTTCCGGGCCGTGTACAGCGGCACGGCGGAGCCGGTGCCGGGGCTCACGGGGGCCTCGGCGGGCGAAGCGCTCATCGGCGCGGGGCGGGAGATCTTCCGCCGCAGCGCCTTCATAGGCCAGGGCGAGGCCGCGGTCACGGGCTCGGCCGAGCTGGAGCGGCGCATCGCCTCCGTAGTCTCGACAGGCGAGGAGGGGACCAGCTGCACCGAGGCGCTCAGCCGCCTGCGGGCCTGGCAGAACCGCCGCCGGAGCAGCCGCCGCACGGGCGCGCTGCCCGAGCTTGAGGCCGAGCTGCGCGCGCAGGAGCAGCTGCTGGAGCGCGTCGGCGAGTCCTCCCGCCGCCGCGAGGGGCTCAGCCGTGAGCTGGAGCTCATGGAGAGCGCGGCCAGGGCCGAGGCGGAGCGCGAGGAGACGGAGCGCCGGCGCGTGCGTCAAGCCGCGCGCGAGGCCGTGGAGAAGGCCGGGGAGGACGTGCAGCGGCTTGAGGCGGCGCTCTCGGCCGCGGTGGCGGAGCGGGCGCGGCGCGAGGCCGCCGAAGGCGCCTCGCCCTTTGCGGGCATGGAGCCGGACGAAGCCCTCTCCGAGGCCGAAGCGGCAGCTGAGAAGGCCGGGGAGCTCGGCGCTGCGGCGCGCTCCGGCGTCTCGCGCACGACGGCATACATATTCGCGGCGCTCTGCCTTGTGGCTTTCGGCCTGGGCTTCGTGAGCGCCTGGGCGTTTATAGGCGCGGCGCTCTTCGCGGGGCTGGCGGCCTGGCGCTTTTTCGCCGCGTCGAAGGCGGCGGAGCGCGCGCGGCAGGCCTCGGCGGAGCGGCACAGGCTGCTTGCGTCCTGGGGAGCGGCGGACGAGCGGGAGCTTTTGGACGCCGCGCGCGAGTATGCGGAGCTGTGCGCCGCGGCGGAAAAGGCCGCGGGGGCCGAGCGCCGCGCGGGCGAGGCCCTGGAGGAGGCGAGAGCCCGCCGCAGCGAGGCCGAGGCCCGGCTGTTCGAGGAGCTTCCGCCCAGTGAGAGCCGCCGCGAGGCGGAGCGGCGCTGCGAGCTGCTGCGCGCCTCCATAGCGGAGCTCGGCGGGGCCGTCGCCGCGATGGGCGACCCCCTGGTGCTGGAGAGCGGCATCCTCGAAAAGCGCGAGCATATGGAGAGGCTTAACGGGCAGTGCTCGGCCATAGCCCTCGCGGCGGAGACGCTGCGCGAGGCCGACGCCGAGCTGCAGAGCCGCTTTTCCCCCGAGCTGGGCCGCCGGGCGGCGCGGCTGCTCTCCCGCATGACGGGCGGGCGCTACGCGGAGCTGACCGTGGCGCGGGACTTCTCCGTCCTGCTGCGGCGCGAGGGCGAGACGACGCCGCGGGAGGCCCTGTACCTCAGCGAGGGCGCGGCCGACCTCATGTACCTCGCCGTGCGTCTGGCCATCGTCGAGCTCACCCTGCCCTCGGAGGAGCCCTGCCCCATAGTCCTGGACGACGCGCTGGTGAACCTCGACTCCGCGCGCCGCGCCGCGGCCATGGAGGTCCTGGGCGAAATTGCGGAAACAAGACAGGTGATCCTGTTCACCTGCAACTAGATAAGGAGATGCAAGACATGAGATTTGAAGTTTCCCCCGCAGTATTCGAGCTTTTGCCGGACGCCTGCTTCGGCGTCGTGGCCGTGAAGGGCGCGGACAACACGCGGCCCATAGCCGAGGTCTCGGCCCTGCTGCACGAGAGCATCGCCGCCTGTGAGAAGGCCCTGGAGGGCGTGAAGGTCAAGGAATCGCCCGAGATCGTGCCCTACCGCGAGGCTTTCCGGGCGCTGGAGATAAATCCGAACAAGTTCATGTGCTCCATCGAGGCGCTGCTGACGCGCATCGCCAAGGGCAAGGGCTTCCCGGAGATAAGCCCCGTCGTGGACTTCGGCAACGCCGTCTCGCTCAAGTACCGCCTGCCCATAGGCGCGCACGACATGGGCACCGTCTCTCGCGCGCTGGAGGTGCGCCACGCGCAGCCGGGCGACAGCTTCATCCCCTTCGGCGGCGGCGAGGCCGAGACGCCGGAGCCGGGCGAGGTGGTCTACGTCTCCGACGGGCAGGTCCGCACCCGCCGCTGGACCTGGCGGCAGAGCGAAGTCGGCAAGATAACGCCCGAGACTCGCGACCTGCTCTTCCCCATCGACGGCTTCACGAGCCTGAACCTTGAGCGCGTGCTCGCCGCGCGCGCGGAGCTGGCCGAGGGCCTGGAGCGGTACTTCGGCGCGAAAACCGCCGTGGGCCTCGTGGACAGGGACAACTGCGTCTTTGAGGCTGAGCTATAAAAAAACGCGCCGCGCTGGGCGCGGCCAGGGAGGACGAGTATGTACAAGCGACTGACGGCGCTGCTGCTGGCGGCGCTCCTGCTCCTGGGCGCGCTCTCCGGCTGCGGCAGCGTGCTCGACGCGCTGGAGGACAGGCTGGAGGCCACGGCCGAGCCCGAGCCCTCCCTGCCCTCCGGGGACTACCTCACGGAGGGGCTCTACTTCTACGGGAGCTGGCGCGCGGACACGGACTACTCCGACATGTACGCCTACAGCGACCTCGACTATTTCCGCAGCCTGGGCGAAGAGCTGCTGTCCGTTGCGGCCTCGGGGCCTGACGAGGAGGCGCTTTACGACGCATGCTTCGCCTTCACGGACGAGTTCTACTACATACGCACCGCATCGGATCTGCGTGACCTCGAATACTACCGCGACCCCTCCGACGAGGCCGCCTCCGCCGCGCGCGCCGAGGCCTACGAGGCCCTGTACGAGGCCGAGGACTACCTCTGGGACACGATGCACGAGGCCGCCCTGCTCGCGGGCGAGGAGCTGATGGCCGCCGCCTGCGGCGAGGCCCAGGCCTCCTCCTGGGCGTCCTGGACGCCCGGCGGCTCCGGGGCTGACAACGGGCTCGCCTCCCGGGAGCGGGAGCTCGTGGACGAGTACTACGCCCTCATCACGCAGCCCGTGCCGGATGTGGAGGCCATATGCGGGCTGTACGCAGAGCTCGTCGGCGTCCGGCGGGAGCAGGCCGCGCTCAGCGGCTATGCAAACTATGCCGAGTACGCCTACTCCGGCTTTGCCCGGGACTACGGCCCCGAGGCGGCCCAGCCTATCTGGGCGGCGGCGAAGGAGCATTTCGTCCCGCTGCTGGCCGATTACGCCGCCGCGCTCTACGGCCTCATGGACAGCGCGGCGCGCAGCTGCACGGAGCAGGAGGCGCTTGAGGCCCTGAGCCTCGTGGCCGGCGGCATCTCGCCCGAGACCGCCGAGGCCTGCGAATATCTGCTCCGGCACGGGCTCTACGACTTCGAGGCCCTGGACACCAAGCCCGACATGGGCTTCACCACCGTGCTCTACTGGTACAACGAGCCCTTCATCTTCAACTCCCCCGCGGGGGACCTAAACGACTACACGAACACCTTCCACGAGTTCGGCCACTTCCTGAACTTCTACGGCGTGCCGAGCGACCTCATCTTCGGCGTCTCGGACAACGAGATAAGCGAGATGCAGTCCATCGGCATGGAGCTCATGGCCACGCACTGGTACGGGGAGATCTTCGGCCCGGACGCGGACGGGGCGCTGGCGAACCTGCTCTTCAACCTCATCACCAGCGTACTGGACGGCGCGCTCTACGACGAGTTCCAGCAGCGGGTCTACGCCGAGGAGGGGCTGACGCCGGAGCGGATACCGGAGCTCTACGCCGAGGTATACGAGAGCTACGGCTACGAGCCTTATGAGGGCTTTGAGTACGAGTGGGTCTACGTCTCGCACAATTTTGAGATGCCCTTCTACTACATCAGCTACTGCATGTCGGCCATCCCTGTGCTGGAGCTGCTGGACCTTCTCCGCACCGACCCGGGCGCGGCGGCGGAGCTGTACATGCAGATAGCCGCGACGGACCCGGAGCTCTACTACTGCTCCGAGGCGGTATCGGAGCTGGGCCTGCCCGACCCCCTCGACCCCGCCGCCTACGCCGAGGCCGCCGACACTCTCCGCGCCGAGCTTGAGTCTCTGGCCGCCTGACCACCGGCGAGGGTCCCCCTTCGCCCTCCTGCGCTTTGTGGAGCACAAGGGAAATTCCGCGCGCTGAGGCGTGCGGCCAGGGCTCCGCCCGCTTTTGTAAAAATCGGGGCAAAAACTTCTATTCGGCGAAGGCCGCTGTCTTGTGAGCGTTCTTGACATTTGTTAAAAAATCGTGTTAGCATATATGCGTCCGTTTCTGACAAATACCAAGCGCGGGAGCGTGTGCCATGATACCAGCCGACAAGCGCATAGAGCGGTTGACCCAGGTCGCGCGGATGTACTACGAGCAAAATATGAACCAGAGCGAGATCGCCAAGGCCATCGGCGTCTCGCGCCCCCCTGGTCAGCGTGCTGCTGGCAGAGGCCCGCGAGTACGGCATCGTCACTATCACCATCAACAGCGTCGAGAGCGCGCGGGAGCTGCTGGCGCGCAGGCTGGAGGCCCGCTTCGGCCTGCGCCTCGCCGAGGTGGTCGAGGACGCGAAAAGCGCCGAGGACACCAACAACCTCGTCGCCGCCCGCGCATATGAGCTCTGCTTCTCCGGCGATGCGCGGCCGGGCAGCGTCGGCCTCGGCTGGGGCTCCATGCTCGGACGCATGGCCGACTACGCCGAGGGCCTGCCCGATTCGCCCGCCAAGCCCGCCGGCCGCCTCTTCCCCCTCATCGGCGGCATCGGCGCCTCCTACCGCGGCTACCACACCAACGAATTGGCCCGGATAATCTCCGGAAAGGCCGGTTATGAGGCGGAATACCTCTATTTGCCCGCCTTCTTTGACTCCGAGGCCGAGCTGGACTTCGCCGCCCGGCTTGAGGCCTACGCGGCCGTCCAGGCGGACTGGGACTCCATGGAGCTCGCGCTCGTCAACATCTCAAACTTCCCCTCCTACCCGGACCTCGGCGTCGAATACCGCTTCGGCAGCCGCCTGACCGAGGGCCGCGCCGTCGGCCGCGTCCTCGCCCACTACTACGACGCGCAGGGCCGCGTCCTTGAGGCCCAGGTCAACAACGCCCTCCAGGCCAGCGTGGCCCAGCTCAAAAAGGCCCCGCGCACCGTGGCCGTATGCTCCACCCTGCTCCGGCCCCAGAGCGTCGCCGGCGCCCTCGCCCTCGGCGTTATCGACACCCTCTGCCTGCCCCTCTCCCTCGCTCAAAAGGTCCTTGACCTCGCGTGAAACTTACCAAAAATCACCTGACCGGTTTGTGCGTAGTTCTGAAAACTGCGCCAGGCCGGTCTTTTTGCGCCTGCCGGACAGAAAAGCTCTTGCGGAGGCGTTCTTACATATGTTATGATTTTCACAGTAAAAGAGCAGGTTTTATTAACATTTGTTATTTTCAAACGGAGGTGCTTCGGAATGAACAGGGACGAGCTGGCGGCGAGGCTGCGGAGCGCCTGCGCGGCGGTGACGGCGGCGCAGGACGAGCTTACGGAGATAGACTCCCATTTCGGGGACGCGGACCACGGCGTCACGATGACGAAGATAGCCCAGGCCATTGCGGGCTCCATTCCGTCCGCCGGCGGCATAAAGGGCATGCTGGAGGACGCGGCGATGGAGGTCATGATGATAAACGGCGGCAGCGCCGTGCCGCTGTGGAACACCTGGCTGGACGGCCTGGCCGAGGCCGCGCCCGAGGGGGAGGAGCTCGACGCCGGGGGCCTGAAGCATATGCTGGGCCACGCGCTGGAGGAGCTTTCGGCCCTCTCGAAGGCGAAGGTACGGGGGACAAGACGATGATGGACGCCCTCATCCCCGCCACGGAGGCGGCGCTGGCCTGCCCCGGCTCCGAGGAGGAGATACTCCGGGCCGCGGCGCAGGCGGCAGCCGAGGGCGCGGAGGCGAGCCGGAACTTCGTCTCGAAGTTCGGCAGGGCCCGCAGCTACGGCGAGGCGACCATCGGCACGCCCGACGCGGGCGCCGTGTCCATGAGCCGCTTTTCGCGGGCCTGGCGGAATAGAAGTTCAAATTTTCAGCTTATAAAGGGAGGAAAACACAATGCAGATGAAGAAATTTATCAACGACCCCAACACCCTGACCGACGAGCTGCTGGAGGGCCTCGCCCTCGCGCACGCGGACACCGTTGACGTGCAGGGCCACCTCGTCATCAGCCGCGCGCTTGAGAGCGCGGACCGCGTCACCATCGTCACCTTCGGCGGCTCCGGCCACGAGCCGGCCCAGTGCGGCTTTGTGGGCGAGGGCATGGTGGACATCCAGGTCGTGGGCGACATTTTCGCCGCGCCGAACCCGCAGCTGGTGTTCGAGGCCGTCAAGATGGCGGACAAGGGCCACGGCGTGCTGCTGCTGGTGCTCAACCACGCCGGCGACATGCTCTGCGGCAACATGGTGATGAAGATGGCGGGCAAGGCGGGCCTGAACGTCCGCAAGGTCGTCACCCAGGAGGACATCTCGAACGCCCCGCGCTCCAACTCCGACGACCGCCGCGGCCTGGCGGGCGCCATCCCCCTGTATCACATCGCCGCCGCGGCCGCCCGCGAGGGCCGCAGCCTCGACGAGGTCGCCGCGCTCGCCCAGCGCTACGCGGACAGCATGGCCACCATCGCCGTCGCCGCCCGCTGCGCGACCCACCCCGCCACCGGCGCCGAGTTCGGAGACCTGGGCGACGTGGACATGGAAATAGGCATGGGCCAGCACGGCGAGGGCGGCGGCGGCCGCCAGCCCATGAAGACCGCCAAGGAGACCATCGAGATCATGGCCAACGCCCTCGTGAAGGACATCCCGCTCCAGGCGGGCGACCGCGCCTTCGTCATGATAAACGGCTCCGGCGCGACGACGCTCATGGAGATGTTCATCCTCTACAAGGACTGCGTGCACTACCTTGAGGGCCTGGGCATCGAGGTCGTGGCGAACATGGTGGGCGAGATACTGACCGTGCAGGAGCAGGCCGGCTTCCAGCTCAACATCGCCAAGTGGGACGAGGAGTTCCTGCGCCTGTGGAACACCCCGGCGCACACCCCCGCCTTCTTCAAGGAGTGAGCCATGGCGGACGCAGTCGGGAATAAGGCCGCGAAGGACTACCACATCGGCACTCCCACGCCGGAGCAGGGCTTCTTCGCGAAGGGCCTCGGCCACACGGACTGGGGCATGAAAAACCGCATCTCGCGCCTGTTCTCCCCCGAGACGGGCAACACCGTCATGCTGGCCTTCGACCACGGCTATATCATGGGCTCGACGGCGGGGCTGGAGAGGCTGGACGTCAGCATCGCGCCGCTGTGCGAGTACGCGGACGTACTGATGGGCACGCGCGGGGCTATCCGCAGCTGCATCCCGCCCACGACGGGGAAGGCCGTCTGCCTGCGCGCGACGCACGACAGCAGCGTGCTCTTTGAGGACATGAGCCAGGGCTCCGGCCTCGCGCTGGACATGGAGGACGCCCTGCGCATGAACGCGGCGGCGCTGGCCATCCAGTGCTTCGTCGGCGGCGCGGGGGAGCGGGACTCGCTTGAGGCGCTCTGCCGCGCGGCGGACGCGGGCTACAAATACGGCGTGCCCATCCTCGGCGTCACGGCTGTGGGCAAGGAGATGGCCCGCACGACGCAGTACTTCCTGCTCGCCACGCGCATCCTGGCCGAGCTGGGCGCGAGCGCGGTCAAGACCTACTACTGCGAGGACTTTGAAAAGGTCGCCTCCGCCTGCCCGGTGCCCATCGTCATAGCCGGCGGCAAGAAGCTGCCCGAGGCCGAGGCGCTGGAGATGGCCTACAGGGCCATGTCGAGCGGCGCGAGGGGCGTCGATATGGGCCGGAACATCTTCCAGTCCGAGCACCCCGAGGCCATGTGCCGCGCCGTAGCCGCCGTGGTCCACCAGGGCTTCGACGCAAAGCACGCCTACGAATACTATCTCGAACTCGCAAACGCATAAACACAAAAAACCGGGCGGCTCAAAAAAGCCGCCCGGGCCCGGAAGAGAGGACGGGGACCGTCTGCCAACGTAGCCCGCCCCTCTGCATGGCATTTCAAAGTATAACGCCTTTTGCCGCGTTTAGCAACAGGAATGCCATGCCCGCCCCAAAATTATGTAGGAGGGAAAGACATGTCATTCAAAAAATACCTGCCCATCGCCTTTGTCATCGCGCTCATCGCGGCGGCCCTGCAGTGCGCGGACCAGCTCATCTCCCAGACCATCCTCACAAAATATGCGGGCTTCGGCTGGATATCCTTCCAGGCCTGGGCCGTGTACTTCCTCGGCGGCTGCAATATAAAGGGCGGCGTGAAGGCCTTCTTCAGCTATCTGCTGGGCATCATCGCCTCCATCGCCATCTTCAAGGTCGGCGGGGCCTTCGGGGCCCTGGGCTTCTGGGCCATGCCCGCCTGCCTCGTCATCCTGGTCGCCGTGGTCATGCAGCTGGAGATAGGGCCGGAGCTGCTGAACTTCGTACCGGCGCTCTTCGTCGGCGCGGGCGTGTACTTTGGAATGTGCTCCTACGTCGTCACGGACGGCAGCTGGGCCGCCTACCTTGAGGCGGGCCTCATCGAGATGGCCTACTGCGTCCTCGGCCTTCTCTGCGGCGTGCTGACCGTGGCTTTCCGGAGCTGGTACGAGCCCAAGTACGTCAATACCGTCAAAAAATAAGGAGGAAAACAAAATGGCAGCCGAGTACATGCACATAGGCATCCCCGTCCTGAACCGCAAGCCGGGCATGGTCTACAACGAGTGGGGCAAGTTCTGGGTCAATGAGAGCGTGGACGAGTACGACTACAAGATAGAGTACCTGAAGTTCGAGGAGGGCACCCGCTTCCCCGAGCTGCTCTCCAAGCAGCCCCACGTCGCCTACAAGGTGGACGACGCCGAGCCCTACCTGGCCGAGGCCGACCGCGTCATCTTCGGGCCCGAGGCTCTTGGCGAGAACGTCCGCCTCGCCTTCATCGTGAAGGACGACGCCATAATCGAGCTCTACGAGGAAAATAAGCCCCCGGAGGGCGCCCCCCTTCCTGGGGGCGCTTTCCTTTTTCCTCAGTGTTCACAAATAATTTACCGCCGTCGGGAGAAATTGTATGGCAAGGGCCGCATTGTGTGCTATAATATCGGATGATTTCTCAGACGGGAGGGGCGCCAAATGGAGTTCAGGCGCGAGGAGATCCTGCCGGGCGTGTTCCTGACCGCCCTGCACACAGACAAGTTCAAAACCGCCGCCATGAGCCTGAGCCTGCTCGCCCAGCTCGACGGCGAGACGGCCTCCATGAACGCGCTCATACCCAGCGTGCTGCGGCGCGGCACCGCGCGCTGTCCGGACCTAGACAGCCTCGCCGCGTATATGGACGGGCTCTACGGCCTGCGGGCGGAGCCCGTGGTCCGCTGCGTGGGCGAGATACAGGCCCCGGGCTTTTACGCCACCTTCCCGGAGGACCGCTGCCTGCCCGGGCGGGAGCGCCTGCTGGAGGCGGCCGCGGGGCTCCTGGGCGAGCTGCTGCTGAGCCCCAACACCCGCGGCGGCCTGCTGCTGCCCGACTACGTCGAGCGGGAGCGGGAGCGCCTTGCCGAGCGCATCCGCGCCCGGCGCAACAACAAGGACGCCTACGCCGTCCTGCGCCTCGTGGAGCTCATGTGCGCCTGCGAGAGCATCTCCGTCGGCGCGCTCGGCTCGGAGCAGGACGCGGAGAACATAGGCTACGTCGCCCTTTCGAAGCACTACAAGGCCCTGCTCGCCTCCGCGCCCGTCGAGGTCTTCTACTGCGGCGGGGCGGACTGGGACGAGGCGGCCTCCGCCGTCTCCGCCGCGCTCGCGACGCTGCCGCGCGGGGAGATAGACTGGGAGCTCGGCACGGACATACGCATGAACTCCCTTGAGGCCGAGCCCCGCGTCTTCCGGGAGCGGATGGAGCTGAGCCAGGGCAAGCTGGCCCTGGGCTGGCGGCTCGGCGAGTGCATGGAGGAGCCGGACCTCGCGGCCCTGCGGGTCTTCAACGCCGTCTACGGCGGCTGCCCCTCGTCCAAGCTCTTCCAGAACGTCCGCGAGCGGCGCTCGCTCTGCTACTACGCCTCCTCGGGCGTGGACACGCAGAAGGGCCTGCTGCTGGTCGCGAGCGCCGTGAACTTTGAGAACTTCGGCGCGGCGCGGGAGGAGATACTCGCCCAGCTGGAGGCCATGCGCCGGGGCGAGATAAGCCCCGCGGAGCTGGATGGAGCCCGGCGCAGCTGCGCCGGCGCCCTGCGCGCCGTGGAGGACGACCCCTTCGCCCTGGAGGGCTACTGGCTGGCCATGAACCTCTCCGGCGCGGAGATAGCGCCCGGGGAGCTGGCCGCCGCCTGCGAGCTCGTGACGGCGGAAGACGTCGCGGAGATCGCCCGCAGCTGCGAGCTCGACGCGGAATATTACCTCTGCGGAAGGGAGGACGGAGCGGATGAGCCTCGCGAGGACTGATTATCCCAACATTGACGAGCGCCTGTATTCCACCGTGCTGGAAAACGGCCTGCGCGTCCTCGTCGTGCCGAGGCCGGGCTTCCTGAAGAAATACGCCTTTTTCGCCGCCAACTACGGCGGCGCGGCGCGTGCCTTCAGGCTGGACGGCCGCCGGGTCGAGACGCCCGAGGGCGTGGCGCATTTCCTGGAGCACAAGCTCTTTGACATGCCCTGGGGCAGCGCGCTGACCGCCCTGTCCGCCGCCGGCGCCCAGCCGAACGCCTACACCTCCGACTTCATCACCGCCTACCACTTCGAGTGCACCGAGGGCTTCGCGGAAAACCTCGGCACCCTGCTCGAATTCGTCTCGACGCCGTATTTCACCGCCGAGAGCGTGGCAAAGGAGCGGGGCATCATAGGCGAGGAGATAGGCATGGCGGAAAACGAGCCGAACCATGCCCTGTACTACGGCCTCATGCGCAGCCTCTACGAGCGCAGCCCCGTGCGCAGCAGCGTCGTCGGCACGGCGGAGAGCATCGCGCGCATAACGCCGGAGGTCCTGACGGACTGCCACCGGGCCTTCTACGCGCCCTCGAACATGCTGCTCGCCGTCGTGGGCGACGTGGAGCCGGAGAGCGTGGCCGAGGCGGCGCGGCGGGCCCTGCCCGCGGAGCGCG
>ENA-OQCL01000921-OQCL01000921.1-human-gut-metagenome-genome-assembly--contig:-NODE-921-length-12113-cov-8.684048_pt1 | contig 12113 bp, 10 predicted proteins | sample MGYA00242502_ERZ504586 | MGnify/ENA primary metagenome ERZ504586 (study PRJEB26092, sample SAMD00036316) | human gut metagenome | host: Homo sapiens | study: EMG produced TPA metagenomics assembly of... | reverse complement strand
ATTGCTCCTTTCACCTCTCGGCTTATGCGGTATTAGCATCCGTTTCCAAATGTTGTCCCCCTGCCGGAGACAGGTCCTCACGCGTTACTCACCCGTCCGCCACTTGACTATTTCAAAAGCAAGCTTCTTCAATAGTCCCGTTCGACTTGCATGTGTTAGGCACGCCGCCAGCGTTCGTCCTGAGCCAGGATCAAACTCTCCGTTTGATTCCTGTTTCGCTTCAACTTATCCACTCTTTTAGAATGAACCAGTCGCCCGCTCAAGTTGCACGTCTGTTCTTTTTACCTTCTAAACTTCCGCTTCGCTTTGGCGCTGCGCGCCTCGCTCCGCTTCCGTCTCGCTCCTCTGTATTCCCTTGTCATGGTGCCTCGCCGCTCTCTTTCAGGCCCGCCCCGAGGTTTCCCTCAAGACCGCCCTCCCGCGGCGCAACGAGAGAGAGTATATTACGCCTATGCTGTTTCGTCAACTACATTTTTTCAACATTTTTTTGTAGGACGCCAGGGAGCGTGTGCGCGTGAACTTGTCGATTTTTGCAGTTCACAACGAAGGCAGCGCGCAGCAAAATTTCTTGAAATTACATATGCGTGGAATAGCGTTCCATGATTTGTGCGGCGCGCCTGCGCTTTATGAAAAGTCCGTGCGTTTAGGGCGCGTGGGGTAACGTTATGGCGTTTGCGTGGATTGCATGGCGGCGGCGTGGAATTTGGGCGGCGGAGCTGGCGCGAGGTTGTTTCCCGTGGATTGCGGCGGTTTAGTAGGTTTTAGGGAGCCGGGCGAAGTTTTAGCCGCACGCCGTGCGTTATGCGTCGGAGGCGCGCCGTTAGGTATAATCGCAGAACTTCCGAAAAGGACATGTAGGGCTGTCTTTCGCGCATAAAGCGGCCTTAATTCTCTATATATAAAAAGAGAGAAAGCCGCGCGGCCTTCTCTCTTTTGTGTTTCTTATTTTGCTGTTATTTACGCCTGGGCCTGCGGCTGGGGCGCTTCGGGCTGGGGCTTCGGCGCGGGGGCCGGGCGCGGCGGGCGCATGTCTACTATGGCTTTGGCGGGGCATTTCGACACGCAGAGGCCGCAGTTGACGCAGAGCGCCGGGTCTATAACGGCGAGATTGCCCTGCATGGATATGGCCTGTTTGGGGCACGCCTTGACGCAGAGCGTGCAGCCGATGCAGCCGGTGGAGCAGACTTTTTTGACGAAGGGGCCTTTGAGCGGGTTGCTGCATCCGACCTGTACTTTGGATTTTTTCGGCACGAGGGCGATGACGCCGCGCGGGCATTCCGCGGCGCAGCTTCCGCAGCCGACGCATTTTTCGCGGTCTACGACGGCTACGCCGTCTTTGACGTGGATCGCGTCGAACTGGCAGACTTTGACGCAGGTGCCGAAGCCGAGGCATCCGTATGTGCAGGAGGCGGGGCCTTTGCCGGGGACGACGGCGGCGCTGCGGCAGTCGTCGAAGCCCATGTAGACGCAGTCTTTTACCGTCTTGTCGTATGTGCCGTGGCACTTGACGAAGGCGACCATCGGCTCCGCGGCTTCCGCCGTTACGCCGAGGATTTCGGCTATTTTAGCGGCGACGTCGGGGCCGCCCGCGGCGCATTTGTTGGGCTGGGCCGCGCCGCTGACGCAGGCTTCGGCGTAGCCGTCGCAGCCGGGGTAGCCGCAGCCGCCGCAGTTGGCGCCGGGCAGGATTTCGCGTATTTTGCTCTGGCGTTCGTCGACGGCGACGTAGAATTTCTCGGATGCGAAGGCGAGCAGCGCGCCGAATATGACGCCGAGCCCTCCCATTACCAGTGTCGGGTAGAGTATTCCTTCCATGTCCGTCCCTCCTATTTGATGAGGCCGCTGAAGCCCATGAAGGCTATCGACATGAGGCCCGCCGTGACGAGGGCTATCGGCAGCCCGCGCATGCAGCGCGGCATTTCCGTGTTCATCTCTATTTTCTCGCGTATGCCGGCCATGAGGACGATGGCGAGGAGGAAGCCCGCCGACGAGCCGAAGGCGTTGACTACGGAGTAGATGAAGTTGTAGTTCTCGTTCATGTTGATGACGGCGACGCCGAGGACGGCGCAGTTCGTCGTGATGAGCGGGAGGAAGATGCCGAGGGATTTATAGAGTCCGGGCATCATTTTCTTGAGCACTGTTTCGACGAACTGGACGAGCGCCGCGATTATCAGGATGAACGCGAGCGTGTAGAGGTACTCCAGCCCGAGCGGGACGAGGATGAAGTTGTATGCGAGCCACGTCATGACGGCCGCGAAGGTCGTTACGAAGACGACCGCGACGCCCATGCCTTTCGCCGTCTCAAGCTGGCTGGAGACTCCGAGGAACGGGCAGCAGCCGAGGAAGCGGGCGAGCAGGATGTTGTTGACGAGCACAGAGCTCACGAACAGAGCGATGAGTCCCATTACTTACCGGCCTCCTTTTCGTTTTTGGCGCAGACGCTGCCGGCGGTGGTGCCGTGGCAGATGCCTTTGAGCGCGCAGCCGCCGCAGGCGTCGAGTTCCTGCCATCCGTCGTAGGACGACTGTACGCCGGTCGCCTTTTCTTCTTTCCTCATTTTAAGGTGGCGTATGAAGGCCATGAGGATTCCGAGCGTTATGAAGCCGCCCGGGGCGAGTATTACGAGCAGGGCCGGAGCGTAGATTTCGGGCGGAAGCACCGTCACGCCGAAGACCGTGCCGTTGCCGAGCGCTTCGCGTATCGAGCCTATCAGTATCAGCGCGCAGGTGAAGCCGAGCCCCATCCCGACGCCGTCGAACATCGAGGCTATGACGCCGTTCTTATATGCGTAGGCCTCCGCTCGCGCGAGGATGATGCAGTTGACGACGATGAGCGGTATGAATATGCCGAGGGACTTGTTGAGCGTTGGCGCGTAGGCCGAGATGAGCAGCTGGACGACGGTGACGAATCCCGCTATGACGACTATGAAGGCCGGGATGCGTATCTCGTCCGGGATGCATTTTCTTATCGCGGATATGGCGATGTTCGAGCCCATGAGGACCGCCGTCGCGGCGAGCCCCATGCCGAGGCCGTTGATGGCGCTCGTCGTGACCGCTATCGTGGGGCACATTCCGAGAACGAGGACGAAGGTCGGGTTTTCGGTCAGTATCCCGTTTTTGATTATCTTAAGAGGATTTATCATCTTTTTTCTTCCTCCCCGTTACTGCGCGAAATTGGCGCGCCAGTATTCAAGCGCGGTGTTCACTCCGCTGATTACCGCGGACGACGTGATGGTCGCGCCGGAAATGGCCTGTATCTGGTCGTCGGACTCGGGCGGGGTCTTGGTCACGGAGAGCTTCTCCGCGAGCTTTTCCTTGAACTGTCCGGCGAAGGCGGGCTCCACGGCCTTCGCGCCGAGGCCCGGCGTCTCGCTGTGGCTCAGTATTTTGATGTCCATGACGCGGCCTTCGTTGTTGACGCCGACGACGGTCGTGATGAGGCCCGCGTAGCCCTTGGGCGTCACAGTGAAGTTATAGCCCTTGACTTCGCCGTTCGCGCTGCCTTCGTATATCTCCGTTATCATCGGGTTGCCGTCCTTGATTTCGACGGCCTTGAACTCCGTCGCGCCCGGCAGCGTGGAGGCGAGAGCCTCGTTCTTCTCCTGCTCCTGCACGAGACGAATCGGTTCGAGCGTCATCGTGTAGACTCCGCCGAGGATCAGCCCTGTCGCCGCCGTTATCGCAAAAAGTATCAGTCCGTACTTTACGATCTTAGGCATGTTTTTTCACCTCACCGAAGATATGCGGCTTCGTCGCCCTGTCGATGAGCGGGACAACGAGGTTCATTATCAGAATCGAGTACGAGACGCCTTCGGGATACCGCCCCATGTGCGTATGAGCGTCGCGAGCACGCCGCAGCCCACCGCGAAGATGATCTGTCCGCGGCGAGTGACCGGCGTCGTGACGTAGTCGGTCGCCATGAATATAGCGCCGAGCAGCAGGCCGCCGGAGAGCACTTCGTAAAGCGGGCTGACGGGTCTGCCGAAGACCATGCTGAGCACGGCGACCGTCGCGACGTAGACGACGGGGATGTGCCATTTGATTATGTCCTTCCAGAGAAGGACGCCGAAGCCTATCAGAAGGGCTATCGCGGAGGTCTCCCCGATGCAGCCGCCGACGCGGCCGATGAAGAGGTCCTGAAGGCTCGGGAGCTGGTCGAGCGCGCCCGTCTTGATAAGCGCGAGCGGCGTCGGGCCGGAGACCCCGTCTATCGTCCAGGTCGTCATCGGCACGGGCCAGCTCGTCAGCATCATCGCGCGGCCCGCGAGCGCGGGGTTCACGATGTTGCAGCCGAGGCCGCCGAAGAGATGTTTTACTACAATCATCGAGAAGAGGCTGCCCAAGACCGCCATCCAGAACGGAATGGTCGGCGGCAGGTTGTAGGCGAGAAGCAGCCCCGTGACCGCCGCGGAAAGGTCGTTCACCGTGCTGGGCTTCTTGACCGCCTTTTCCCAGAGGTACTCAAAAAGCACGCACGAGGCGACGCAGACCGCCATGACAATCGCGGCGCGGAAGCCGAAGAAATATACGCCGGCGAGCCCGGCGGGGGCGAGGGCCGCGAGCACCCATCCCATGACCTTCTGAGTGTCGAGCGGGGAGTGGATGTGCGGCGAGCTTGATACTACGAGCAAACGTTCCATTATTTAGCAGCCGCCTTTCTGCGCATCGCCATAACGGAGGCCTTTCCGTCGCGGCAGCCCTGCGTAAGCGGGCGGTGCGCCGGGCACACGTAGGTGCAGCTTCCGCATTCTATGCAGTTCATGCCGCCCTCCTCCTCGAAGCGCTTATACTGGCGCGCCGAGACGAGCGGCTCGAGCACCGTCGGGACGAGCCCCATCGGGCAGGCCTCGACGCACTTGCCGCAGTGCAGGCAGGCGGTGATAGGCTTCAGCAGCGCGGACTTCGCCGTCAGCGCGAGGATGCCGGAGGTGCCCTTCACGACCGGCACGTCGATGGAGCGCATCGAAACGCCCATCATCGGGCCGCCGGAAAGAATCTTCACCGGCTGCTCCTTGAAGCCGCCGCAGAGGTCGACAAGCTCGCGCACCGACGTGCCGAGCGGCACAGAAATATTCTTCGGATGCGCGACGGCGTCGCCCGTCACAGTGACGACGCGCGTCACCGCGGGCTCGCCGAGCGCGATCGCGCGGTAAATCTGCTGCGTCGTGCGCACGTTGAGGATGATGCAGCCGACGTCGGCGGGAAGCGCCGTCATGACGTACTCCTGCCCCGTCAGCGCTTCGATGAGCATTTTTTCCGCGCCCTGCGGATACTTGACGGCGAGCGGCTGGACTGTGATGCCCTTAGCGCCGAGACGCGCGACCGCCTCCTCCATCGTCTTGATGGCGGCTAGCTTGTTGTTCTCTATCGCGATAATGCCCTGCGCCTCGGGGAACAGGCGGAGCATCAGCCTGAGCCCGTGGACGACCTCGTCCGGCGACTCGAGCATAATGCGGTTGTCGCAGTTGAGGTACGGCTCGCACTCGACGCCGTTGACGATGAGCCACTTGATTTTCTTATCGGGCGGCGGGGACAGCTTGACCGCCGTCGGGAACGTAGCGCCGCCGAAGCCGACGATGCCGGCCTCGCGGATGCGCTTCAGATATTCCTTCGGGTCGATGTTCTCATAGTCCGGGAGCGGCTGCCACTCAGGCGCCTTCTCGTAAAGGCCGTCGTTCTCGACGACGACGCAGTTCTCGAAGGTTCCCGGCGTCGTCATGCGCAGCGTCACGTCCTTCACAGTGCCGGAAACGCTCGAAAGCACGGGCGCTGAGACGAAAGCGTCGTTGTTGCCGAGCCGCGTGCCGACCAGCACGCGGTCGCCCTTCGCGACGACGGGCGCGTTCGGCGCGCCGATATTCTGCGGCATCGGGAAAACGAGCTCGCCCGTAGGAAGATAATGCTCGATCTTCTCGTCCGCGGTCAAATCTTTGTTCTGCGGCGGGTGAATGCCGCCCCAGAATGTCGGAAGCTTCATAATAAGAACGCTCCTCCTTCAGCAGAATTGTACGGAGTTACTCTCCACCAACAAAAAAATAACCCATAACCCAATTTATTATTTTAGCATTTATGTCTGAAAACAAAAGAGTTTTTCCATAGGAAAGAAGGCTGTTTCACAAACTAAAGAGCGTTGACAGAAGCGGAAAAAACCGCCTCCGCGGAAAAAACCGCGCGCAATTTTGTCCACGCCCAAAAGTGCGCGCAATTACGTAAAATACGCAAAAAAACGGGCGGAGGCACAGTCCTCCGGTTAACGCATAAGTAAAGAGCGTTCATTCAGTAATAGTAATAAGAGGCAAAAACATGCGCAAAGAAAGGCAGGCAGCTTTAATTGTGCAAAAACGTATTTAACAAAGGCATGTGTCTTGCTTTCATATAAGTTGATAGAGATAAATCAATTCAGTCAAAACAGCCGGACATCAAGCTTACGCGGCGTTATGCCGGCTATAGACTTGGCGTCCATGACGCGTCGCCCCTGCAATTACCGCAATGCGTCGGGGAAACGCTGTATTTTCAAGTCCCTTTGTTCCATATCCAAAAACAAAAATGAACAAAAACGGCTTTTACGCTCCGCTCGAACAAAAAAATTGTTGCGGCAACGGTTTGAGCGGGCTATAATAAATTTGCTTTGTGTACTTTTTCGCAATAGCCGCGACGGCGGCGCTTTGCCCGCGGCCCTGGCAAGAGGGCTCGGGCGGGGAAAAAGCAAAAAATCATAGATGTAACTTCTGGGGGTTACACTTAATTTCTTCGGGCGGGAGGGCCCGGGGAGGAGACTAAGGAGGGTGCGTTTTATGGTGGAGAAGGCGTCGGAGCAGAAGGAGCAGCTGAATGCGCTCCTCGAGAAATACCGCGGCACTAAGGGCAGCGTCATTCCCGTGCTTCAGCAGGCGCAGGAAATCTACGGCTACCTGCCGAAGGAAGTCCTGATCGAAATCAGCAGCAAGCTCGAAGTGCCGATCAGCCAGATTTACGGCGTGGTGACATTCTATGCACAGTTCCATCTCGAGCCGAGAGGAAGAAACATCATCCGGTCGTGCCAGGGAACGGCGTGCCACGTCCGCGGAGCCAAGGCAGTACTGAAGGCCATCCAGGACAAGCTGGGCCTCAAAGAGGGGCAGACCACGACCCCGGACCTCAAGTTCACGCTTGAGACGGTCGCATGCATAGGCGCCTGCGGCCTCGCGCCGGTCTTCATGGTCAACGACGACACGCACGGCAGACTTACACCGGAATCGGTCGGCCCGATCCTCGACAAGTACGCGTAAATCGGATTGGAGGAACTGAACATGGCAATCAAGAGTCTTGAAGATCTCCGCAAGATAAAGGCGCAGGCCAAGGAGCACACCGAGGCCAGAAAGCTCAACGAAAGACAGATAATCATAGGCATGGGCACCTGCGGCATAGCGGCGGGAGCCCGTGAGGTCATGAAGGCGGTTCTCGAGGAACTCGCGAAGCGCGACATCCATGACGTGGCCGTCCTCCAGACGGGCTGCATCGGCATGTGTCAGAAGGAGCCCCTCCTCGACGTCGTACGTCCCGGCGAAGACAGAGTCACCTACGGACCGGTCAAGCCGACGGACGTTCCGCGCATCATCGCGGACCATCTCATCAACGGCGTCGTTGTCGAAGATCTTGTCGTTGCCAAGATCCCGAGCAAGCAGGCGTAACAGGCCGAAGGGAGGAGACATATTATGGCTCTCGTAAGAGCGCATGTACTGGTATGCACCGGAACGGGCTGCGTCGCCTCTGGTTCGCGGCAGGTAATAGCGAAGCTCAACGAAGAACTCAAGGCGCAGGGGCTCGACAAGGAAGTAAAGGTCGTCGAGACAGGATGCCAGGGATTCTGCGAGCAGGGACCGCTCGTCATCATCTATCCTGAGGGAACATTCTACACGCACGTCCACGAAGAGGACGTAAAGGAAATAGTCAGCGAACATCTCGTAAAGGGCCGCGTGGTGAGCCGCCTGCTCTTCAAGGAGCCGCTCACGGCGCAGCGCGTGCCCGACTACGCGGACATCGACTTCTACAAGAAGCAGCACCGCCTCGTCCTCAAGAACTGCGGACACATCAACCCCGATTCGCTTGAGGAATACATCGGAGCCGACGGCTACGAAGGGCTCGCGAAGGTCCTTCTCACCATGACGCCGGAGCAGGTCGTCGAAGAAATGAAGAAGACCGGCCTCCGCGGACGCGGCGGCGGCGGATTCCCGACCGGCATGAAGTGGGGCTTCTGCCAGAAATCGCCGGGCCCGAAGAAATACATCATCTGCAACGCCGACGAAGGCGACCCGGGCGCGTTCATGGACCGCTCGCTGCTTGAGGGCGACCCGCACGCGATACTCGAAGGAATGCTCATCGGAGCCTACGCGATAGGCGCCGACGAAGGCTACATCTACTGCCGCGCGGAATACCCGCTCGCGATCAAGCGCCTGAAGACGGCCATCGCCCAGGCTGAAGAGGCCGGACTCCTCGGAGACAACATCCTCGGCTCGAACTTCAGCTGCCACATCCACATCAAGGAAGGAGCCGGAGCCTTCGTCTGCGGCGAAGAGACGGCGCTCATGGCCTCGATCGAAGGCCGCCGCGGCATGCCGCGTCCGCGCCCGCCGTTCCCCGCCGTCAAGGGACTCTGGGGCAAGCCCTCCAACATCAACAACGTTGAAACATTCGCAAACATCCCCTACATCTTCCGCGTCGGAGCCGAAGAATACGCGAAGCTCGGAACGGAAAAATCCAAAGGCACGAAGGTCTTCGCCCTCACCGGTAAAATCAACAACACCGGTCTCGCCGAAGTCCCGATGGGCATCACGATGCGCGAAATCATCTTCGACATCGGCGGCGGCATCATCGGCGGCAAGAAGTTCAAGGCCGTCCAGATAGGCGGACCCTCCGGCGGATGCATGCCGGAATCGCTGCTCGACACGCCGATCGACTACGACTCGCTCATCGCCGCCGGCGCGATGATGGGCTCGGGCGGACTCGTCGTCATGGACGAGGACACCTGCATGGTCGACGTCGCGAAATTCTTCCTCAACTTCACGCAGTCCGAATCCTGCGGTAAATGCACGCCGTGCCGCGAGGGAACGAAGCGTATGCTCGAAATCCTCGAAAAAATCACGAACGGGCAGGGCGAAGAGGGAGACATCGAAAAGCTCGAAAAGCTCGCCTCCTCCATCAAGGCCGGAGCGCTCTGCGCCCTCGGCCAGACCGCCCCGAACCCCATCCTCTCCACGCTGCGCTACTTCCGCAACGAATACGAGGCGCACATCAAGGAGAAGAGATGCCCGGCGGGCCAGTGCCACCACTTGCTGAGCTACAAGATAACCGACGCCTGCAAAGGATGCAGCCTCTGCGCGAAGAACTGCCCGGTCAACGCCATCAGCGGCGAACCGAAGAAGAAATTCGTCATCGACCAGGCAAAGTGCATCAAGTGCGGCGCCTGCATCACGAAGTGCCCGTTCAAGGCAATCGTACGCGGCTAATTTCGGCTAACGGAAGGGGAGTAAAAATAACATGGAACTCGTTAAGGTTACAATAGACGGCAAAACAGTAGAAGTGCCATCGGATTTCACCGTAATCGAAGCCGCTGCCAAAGCCGGAATACGCATCCCTCAGCTCTGCTACCATCCTGAGCTCGCCAAAGAGGGCGCGTGCCGCGTATGCGTGGTCGAGATAGTCGGTGGACGCGGCCTCGGCGCGGCCTGCGTATATCCCGTCTCCGACGGCATGGTCGTACACACCAACACGCCCAAGGTGCGCGAGACGCGCAAAGCGGTCGTCGAGCTCCTGCTCGCCAACCACCCGCAGGACTGCCTCTTCTGCCAGAAGAACCAGGACTGCGAGCTCCAGCAGACCGCGGCAGACCTCGGCGTGCGCGAAGTGCCCTACACCGGAGAAAAGCGCTCCGCCCAGAAAGACGAAAGCAACCCGAGCCTCGTCCGCGACCCCAACAAATGCATACTCTGCGGACGCTGCATAAGAGCCTGCCATGAGCGCCAGGGCCTCGACGTCTACGGATACATCAACCGCGGCTTCAAGACCATCGTCGGACCGGCCTTCAACCTCGGCCTTGACCAGGTCGCCTGCACCTACTGCGGACAGTGCGCGGCCGTCTGCCCGACGGCGGCCATCTGCGAGCGCGACGACACCGAAAAAGTCTTCGCCGCCCTCGCTGACCCGAAGAAATACACAATAGTCCAGACCGCCCCCGCGACGCGCGTCGCGCTCGGCGAAGCCCTCGGCCTCCCCGCCGGCGAAGTCGTCACCGGCAAAATGGTCGCCGCGCTGCGCCGCCTCGGCTTCGACAAGGTCTTCGACACGGACTTCACCGCCGACCTCACGATAATGGAAGAGGGATACGAATTCCTCGACCGCGTCACCAACGGCGGCGTCCTCCCAATGATCACCTCCTGCTCGCCGGGCTGGATCAACTTCATCGAAATCAAATACCCCGACCTCCTGCCGCACCTCTCCACCGCGAAGTCGCCGCAGGGAATGTTCGGAGCCCTCGCCAAAACCTACTGGCCCGAGACGCAGAACATACCGGTCGAGGACATCTACAGCGTCTCCATCATGCCCTGCACCGCGAAGAAGGCCGAGTGCGTCCGCCCGCAGCTCCAGAGCAACCCGGGCATACCCGACGTCGACACAGTCCTCACGACCCGCGAGCTCGCGCGCATGATAAAGAACGCCGGTATCGACTTCAAGAACCTGCCTGAAGAAGACTACGACAGCCCGCTCGGCACCTCCACGGGAGCCGGAGCCATCTTCGGAGTCACCGGCGGCGTCATGGAAGCGGCGCTCCGCACCGTCTACGCCGTACTCAACGACGGCAAGGACATCCCGGGCATCATCTTCCAGCCCGTCCGCGGCATGGAAGGCATCAAAGAAGCCTCCGTCGACGTTCCCATCGGCGGCAAGACCGTCACCGTCAAGATAGCGGTAGCCCACACGCTGAAAAACGCGAAGATCCTCATGGACAAGGTCCGCGCCGGCGAAGCCGACTACCACTTCATCGAAGTCATGGCCTGCCCCGGCGGATGCATCGGTGGCGGCGGCCAGCCGCAGCCCGTCAACGCGGAAATCCGCGCGGCGCGCACCGCGGCCCTCTACAGCGTCGACGAACTCAAGACGCTGCGCCAGTCGCACAAGAACCCCGACGTCATCGCCCTCTACGACACCTGGCTCGGCAAGCCGCTCGGAGAGAAATCGCACCACCTTCTCCACACGCACTACAACCCGCAGCCCAGAGAGCTGTAAGAAACCAAACGGCACCAACGAACGGGAGAAGCACATGCTTCTCCCGTTTTTATATGCCCTCTGTTTTACAGCCGCTTGTCTATTTCTGCCGTTCCCCAATTTTCCGGCGAGTACCTCCGCAGCATAATCGTTCACGCAAAGAACGGGCCAACAGGCTTCGTCACTCCGCGCTGCGCGCCGTCCGCCTGGGCGGAAATATAGCGGCTTAACTTAAGTAAGAAGAAACGGCACCCATCGTCGCTCCGCGCTCCGACGCGGGGCCCAGTGACTCTGGATTTCGCTGCTTGACGGTGTTCAAAGACACCAGATGCCGGGTCCATCGGCAAAACGCCGCCGATAGGGCCCGCCCCGCTTCATCGGGCGTTAGCAATACGCTAAAGATATTTCGATTTGTTCGCTGGCGCGAACAGCACATTGCGTCAAGCCCGGCATGACGAGGTAGCCGTATTTCTTTGTAAGTTTAATCAGTATGGCACACATTACAGGCGCATGAAGAGGCGAAGCGCCCCGCCGCGGCGTTTTTCGCCGGCGGACGCAAAGCCACGCGGCATCGACGAGCGCCGTGCAGAGCATCGATATCCGTGCCGTTCCGTATCCCAAAACCATAAACGCGGCGCATAATTCCGCAAACGGTGCGCAACCGCGCGAAATATGCGGCGTTCCGGAGCCGCGCGGGGCATTAAAAGAGTATTATTCATTTGACCAATGCTATTCTACAAATGGCAAATCAGAACTACCGGCTAAGCCGGTAGTTTGTGCCAGCCCTATAAGGGCATATTACCGGCAGCTCTAAACGAGCTTGAAAGTCCGCCAACCGCACCACTTTCCCGGGCGGCTCCTAAAGGAGCTTAC
>ENA-OQCL01000919-OQCL01000919.1-human-gut-metagenome-genome-assembly--contig:-NODE-919-length-12119-cov-4.359073_pt1 | contig 12119 bp, 17 predicted proteins | sample MGYA00242502_ERZ504586 | MGnify/ENA primary metagenome ERZ504586 (study PRJEB26092, sample SAMD00036316) | human gut metagenome | host: Homo sapiens | study: EMG produced TPA metagenomics assembly of... | reverse complement strand
GACGGAATTGATATTTCCATTAATTCATCACTTCTACCCACTATTGATGGTTTTGACATGAAATTTGATTCATCTGCTAGCGATGGTATTCGTGTAATCTGGGCTTTCACAATGGCACTGTTACAGGTTTCTATTGAGAAAGGAGGTAATCATCCTGGCATTATCATTTTCGATGAACCTGCACAGCAAAGCATTGTCCCGGAAGATATGAAAAGCTTTATTGAGACGGTTGTGGAGATCAAAAAGCCATTCCAAATCATTACTGCTATTACATTAAACAGCCAAGAACTGATTAATATTATTAATAGCCTAGATGCATCAAGTCACCATACAATTCAGATTGAGGGAAAGGCATTTAAGGCATTATAGGCAGAGGTATCAAACTTTGAAGTTAAGGAGTTTGATGAAACTCTGTACCATCCTTTGAAAGCATAAATGATATATAGTCGTGCACCGTTGCGTACATAGCCGAGAGGTTTTCTTTACGAAAGCCCCTCGGCTATTTTTATGTCAGAACGGAGGTGAAACATATGCCATATATCTTGCCGGAGGTGGTGGAAAAAGCCCGTGAGATGGACTTGCTGACCTATCTGCGGACTTATGAGCCGCAGGAACTGGTGCATTTCGGGGCAGCACCTACTGTACCCGTGAGCACGATAGTTTGAAAATCTCCAACGGCAAATGGTGCTGGTTTTCCCGTGGAATCGGCGGCTATTCTGCGCTGGACTATCTCATTAAGGTCAAAGAGATGCCCTTTACGCAGGCGGTCGAAACCATCATGGGGAATCTGTCAGCGGCACCGCCCGCCTTTACCCAAGCTCCAAAGGCACCGAAAGAAAAGGTACTGCTTTTGCCGCAGGCCAACCGTAGCGCCACCCACGCCGTCGAGTATCTGCACCGCAGAGGCATCGACTACGAGCTGATCGATTTCTGCATCCAAACCGGCCGCCTTTACGAGAGCTACCCCTATCACAATGTGGTTTTCGTGGGCATGGACGCAGACGGAAAGCCACGCTACGCCAACCAGCGAGGGATTGGCTCGGACTTCATCGGGGATGCCAACGGCAGCGACAAGCACTATTCCTTTGGGATTCCTGCGGCGGCTGCAAGCGACACGCTCCACCTGTTTGAGTCGGCGGTGGATCTGCTGTCCTACGGGACGATGCAAAAGCTGGACGGCAAGGACTGGCGCAGTGAAAACCTGCTCTCCCTCGCCGGTGTCTACAAGCCAAGGACGAAAATCGAGGAAAGCAGCCTGCCCGCCGCATTGGTGCGGTATCTTGCCGAGCATCCTCATATTCGCCGTGTGGCACTGCGGCTCGACAACGATGCCACGGGACGGGTCGCCGCAGAAACCATCAAGGCCCTGCTGCCAAGGAAGTATGCGGTTACGGTGGACATCCAGCCGCCCCCGCAGGGCAAGGATTACAACGACTGCCTTTGTATGCGGCTGGGCTTGCCCATCACCAAGCGCGGAGAAAGGAGCAAAGAACGGTGAGTGACTTTATGAGTCCGGGAAAGCGCATCCGGCACTATCGTATGCTGCGGGGCATGACGCAAAAGGCGCTGGGTATTGCCGCAGGCTTTTCACCCGAAACCGCTGACATCCGCATCGCACAGTACGAATCCGACGCAAGAACGCCGAAACACGATCTGCTCTGTACGCTGGCGGAAGCGTTGGGCGTTTCTCCCTTGGCGCTGGACATTCCCCGTATCAAGAGCCGTGAGGGACTGAATCAGCTACTGCTTGCGCTGGAGGACGAGTACGGGCTGACGGTCACGATCACGCAAAACAACGAAAGGAGCATTTGCAATGGAAAATGAAAAGAAAATCAAGGTGGTACTGCTGGAACCGGGCAAACTCGCCCGCACTGCTGAGATCGATGCGTCCCTTGCCGAGATGCAGAAAGTGGTGGGCGGTCTGATCGAGCCGTTTTATCCCTTTGAGGAGCAGGTCTGCATCGTCTGCAATGAGGAAAGCAAGATCAACGGGATGCGCCCGAACCGCAGCGTAAAAAAACGAGGACGGCGTGATGATAGATTTTATCTTCGGCCCGGCCTTTATCTGCGACTGCCGCGGTGAGGATTTGGACAGCCTTTCCGATGAGCAGTGCGACCGCTATGCCAAGCTGTTCCGCTTTCCCGAACACCTCACCAAGATCAACGATACGCTGCTCGGCATCCCGTACCGTCCGCGGCAGGAGCAGGAACGGTGATGTTATTTCGGTCGGTGGCAAAATGTTCGGCCAAAGGACGAACGCCATGCGCTGTACCAGCAAGCATCGCCGTTGTGATACCACACGGCACTTGTCAGGGAAATCCCTGAAACCCTTTTCGTCCCCATCTGAATGGCGGGCGATATTTTTTATACCCGAAAGGAGGTCACAGCCGGTGAATGAACCCATGACCTTTTTGGACTTTTTCAGCGGTGTCGGCGGTTTCCGCAAGGGCTTTGAGCTTTGCGGCATGGTTTGCAAAGGCCACTGCGAAATTGATAAATTTGCAGACCGCAGCTACCGTGCGATCCACGATATTAAGGAGGATGAATGGTATGGCGAGGACATCACCAAAACCGAACCCGTCGACCTGCCGAGAGTCAGCCTCTGGGCAGGCGGATTCCCGTGTCAGGACATTTCTGTATCTGGCCGGCAACGAGGGCTTGCAGGCAAGCGAAGCTCTCTCTTTTTTGAAATCGTTAGACTCCTCAAAGGCACGCCTACCGAAGATAGACCCGAATGGCTTGTCCTTGAAAATGTTAAAAATCTGCTCTCCGTTAATCGAGGATGGGACTTTGCGACCGTTCTCAATTCGTTGGCCGAAATCGGCTATCATATCGAATACGGACTGCTTAATTCACGCTTCCACGGCGTTCCGCAAAACAGGGAGCGAATCTACCTTGTCGCTTATCGACATTTTAGAGCCGACGGTGGACGAAAAATATTTCCTGTCACCGCAAGCGACGGCAAGGCTCTTATACAGCTAATCGGCGGCACGCAGGGCAAGCGTGTTTACGACCCTGTGGGTATCAGTTGTACGCTGATGAGCGAGGGCGGCGGCTTTGCGGGCAGGACGGGAATGTATTTTATTGACCTGTGCAAAGGCAATCCCAAGCTGACGGAAAACGCCCGCTGTATCAAAGCGAGATATGACAGTGGAATCGGGAACCGCAGCGCCGACAATTCGGGCGTGCTTTGTATGGGCGCAGACTGTCCCGACCGTACCGAGGAAACGGCGCTGATTCAGCTAAAACGAAGCGACCCAAAAATCCGGGAACAGGATTACACCAAATGCCTGATCGCAGGCTACAACAAAATCGGGGTAAGCAACCGGGGCGAAAGCTCCGGCGTTTTTTTATGGCTGCCGCGCCGTACTGACCCCCGACCGTGAAAATAAGAGGCAGAACGGCCGTCGTTTTAAGGAGTGCGGCGAACCTGCCTTTTGCCTGAATACGCAGGACAAACACGGCGTTTATCTTTGCGCCTGCGATTCCTGCGAACACGCATTGCCTGTCAAACAGGCGGCTGACTTTAATAAAGACAAATCCGAAAACAAATCGGAAATTCCGCTCGGCTGCGGACGCATCCGCAAGCTGACACCCCGTGAGTGCTGGCGGCTGCAAGGCTTTTCGGACGATATGTTTGACCGGGCCGCTGCCGTCAATTCCGACGCCCAGCTTTACAAGCAGGCGGGAAACGGCGTGACGATTCCCGTTGTGTATGCGGTAGGCAAGCGTATTGTTGAAATTCAAAACGAACTGAATAAGGAGGCGATGAAGATATGAGGAAACGCAATGTTCACATTCAATTCTGGCTCGATAAAAAGGAAGCCGAGGTGTTTCAAAAGAAAGTGAAGCGCAGCGGCCTTTCCCGTGAGGCGTATTTGCGGCACTTGGTAAATGGGCTTGAACCGCAGGACGCCCCGCCGCCCGATTACTACGCCATGATGCGGGAGCTCCACGGGATCGGCAACAACCTGAATCAGATTGCCGTCAAAGCGCACACCCTGAATGTTCTCGATGTGCAGAGGTACGACGAAGCCTGCCGCAAGATTGATACGGCTGTCAAGAAAATCACCGAGGCGGTCATTTTGCCCCGCCCGATGAAATAGCGGTATGGCGACAACTTCAATCTGGCGTGTGAAAGGCTGGCTCGGCAAGGTGGTTGTATATGTAGAAAATCCAGATAAAACGACGAACCCGAAATTTTTTACCGATAAAGATATGGCCGAACAGGACGGACAGGAGCTTTCCGATGTTATCCGCTATGCGGTCAATTCCCGAAAAACGCAGAAAGCGGATAACGAGGACTGCGCCGTGGTTCATCGTTTTGTGTCAGGGATCAACTGTTCTCCCTCTACCGCCCGTGATGAAATGCTTGCCGTGAAAAAGCGGTTCGGCAAAGAAAGCGGGACGGTTGCCTACCACGGGTATCAATCCTTTGCTCCCGGAGAGGCAACACCCGAAATGGCACACGGAATCGGGATGAAGCTCGCCGCCCGTTTGTGGGGTGACCGTTATCAGGTGATTGTTGCAACCCACCTTGACAAAGAAAATCACCTGCACAATCATTTTGTGCTGAATACGGTGTCCTTTGTGGACGGAATCAAATATCACCGCACCAAAAAGGATTATCACGATATGCAGACCGTTTCCGATGAGCTTTGCCGTGAGTACCGTTTATCGGTGATTGAAAATCCGCAGTACGGGAAAGCCAAGCAATACGGCGAATGGCGTGCCGAGCAGGAACAGCGCCCCACTTGGCGGGGGCTGATTCGCGCCGACATGGACGAGGCGATTCGGCAGTCTATGACCGAACGGCAGTTTTTCGATAATCTGCGGAAGAAAGGCTATGAGGTCAAGATCGGCAAGGATATTTCGGTGCGGCCGCCGGGCAAAGAACGCTTTGTAAGGCTGATACGGAATTTCGGTGAGGACTATTCTATTGAACAAATCCGCAGACGGATTCTGTCGCAGACACGAGCTGAAAAGAAACCGTCCGAACCGACCCGTCAAGTCATACGGATTCGCTTGTTCGGCAGCTTGAAAAAGACCCGCAAAATCACAGGGTTTCGGGCGCTGTATTTTCACTACTGCTACCTGCTGGGGATCTTCCCGAAAAACAAACCGAAACAAAATAGGCGGCGACTTCATTTTCTCTTGCGTGAGGATTTGCGAAAGCTGGACGACATCACCGCCGAAACAAGGCTGCTTGTGCGAAATCGTATTGATACCGCCGAACAGCTTTTTTCATACCATGACGAGGCGCAAGACAAAATTGCCGCTCTGACCGCTGAGCGAAAACAGCTTTACAAATTGCAGCGGACGGCGGCAGTCAAAGCCGATCCCGAAAAGTCAGCGGAAATCAAAGACCGAATATCCGCATTGTCAAAAGAGCTTGCCACTCTGCGAAAGGAGGTGTCTTTATGTGACGATATAGCCGAACGCTCCGGCGTTATCAAAGAGAAAATCAAAGCCGTCCGAGAGGATGAGCATATCAAAGGAAAGGAGAAAACCGACCATGTACAATTCCGGTGACGCAGCGGAGCAAGTCGTGCGGATCAGCTTGGAAGGTACGGAAGTTGCCCTGAAGCTGACCGGCTCGGCGGCAAAAAATATTGCCGCCATGCTCTATGCTGTTTGGAAAAAACCGAGATAAGAACAAGACCAAAGGCCACCAGCGACTTTCTGCCATGCTCAAAAGCGGCAAGGAGCTGAAAGTGTTCACCGTCAGTGAGGAGCATCTGAAACAGTTTGCGTTGGAAGCTAAGCGGTACGGCGTTGTCTACTGCGCCCTGCGGGGCAAAGAGCGCTCCACTGACGGTATGGTAGATATTATGGTGCGTGCCGAGGATGCGTCCAAGATTAACCGCATCGTGGAGCGCTTCAAGCTGGCGACGGTCGATACCGTTTCCATCAAGCGGGACATCGAGCAGTCCAAGGCGGACAAAACCGCCCCGTCTGCCCCTGAGCAGGAGAAGCCCGACAAGGCGGCGGATGACCGCCTGCTGGATGACCTGATGGGCGCACCCGTTCAAAAGGAGGAACGCGCATCCCCAAACCCTGCGGCGGCAAAGACGGAGAAATCCCGTCCGTCCGCGCCTACCTCCGAGAAGCAAAGCAGAACCGCCGAGGGTACTGCTAAATCTCCCGAAGAACGCCCCTCTGTCCGTGAGGAATTACGGGAAATCCGGGAGAGCAGGCAGAAAGAGGCGGCAGAGCCGAGCATTTCCGAACCCACCCCGGCGAAAGAGCCGAAAAAACAGCCGACCACCACCCACAAACAGCCCTCCCGAAAGAAACAGAAGAAAGCAAAGGAGCGATGACCGATGAGCAATTTTGACGATATTTTTGAACCCGCCCCGCAAGCCGAAGATTTTGACAAAGAGGCTTGGGCGGCAAAGAAAAAGGCAGAGCGTGACGAGAGGTATGCTACTGCCGACGCCACCGCCGAAGAAATCTGCACAGACGGCGGCAAGTTCCGTGACTATCTGGATGTGCAGGCAAAATTTCATCGCTACTCCGCTACTAACGCCCTTTTAATTCTGCATGACAACAAAAATGCCAGCAAACTTGGCGATAAGGATTTTTGGCGCGATCAGGGCGTGTATATCAAGCGGCAGGAGTTCGGCCGCCCCATCAAGATCGTCGAGTCCAACGGTGAGTACACCCGTGACGACGGCAGCATCGGCGTGTCCTACAACATCAAGCGTGTCTATGACATCTCGCAGACTACCGCCCGAACGAGAGCACCGCAAGCGGTTTCCCATGACGCACGGGCGCTGCTGAACGCCTTGATTTACAAGCGCCCTGCGCCGGTGCAGTCCGTGGACGAGCTGCCGAACGGCATGGATGCCGTGTACGACCGTGAGCAGAACACCGTTTTTGTCCGACGTGGGCTTTCGGCAAACGACCTGTTCTGCGGTCTGTCCAAGGCGTTGGTGCAGGCGGAGCTTGCCCGGACCGGCGAGGAATACACCGAAGAAAATGCCGGGTTCAAGGCGAAGTGCGTTTCCTATATCCTCGGCAAAGAATTCGGTATAGATGTGAGCGGATATGCCTTTGATGCACCTGCCGATTTTCTGCGCACCGATGACCCGCAGACGATCCGTGCTGAGCTGACCGACATCCGTGACACTGCCTATGACATTTCCGCAAGAATGATGCGGTCGCTGGAACAGAGCAAAGCGCCCCGTCAGAGTGAACAGGAGCGATGACCATGGGAAAACAGGAAAAACGGGTATTGACCCTTGACCGCTATGAGCACGGTGTTGTGGTCAACGCCCTCAATGAAATGCGGAACGATCTGCTGGAGGAAGAACGCCCCACCGACATTGTAGACGAAGTGCTTTTGAAGGTGATCGATGCCCCCGCAAAGAAGGTAAGGTGCCGAAGCGATGAAGCGAGAGAATAACCCCCTTATCCTCTGTCTATTCGGGATTCTCCCCGTGGTGTGGCTGGGGCTGCTGATCGCCCCCGCCGCCCACGGCGGCCTGCCGGAGATCGTCGCCCGGTTTCCGGCGGTGATGAACGACCCGTTTCATATCGAGTTTTGCGGGGACAGCTTGAAAACTGTCCTCATTTTGCTCTGTGCCTACGGGCTTACGGTGAGTGTCATTCTGTCGTCCCGCCACAATTACCGCCGAGGCGAGGAACACGGTTCGGCCAAGTGGGGCTCAGCTCGAACCGTCAACCGAAAATACCGGGCAACCGCACCGGAGGCCAACAAGATCTTCACGCAGAATGTCCGTATGGGTCTGGACGGGCGGAAGCACCGCCGCAACCTCAACACGGTCGTGGTCGGCGGCAGCGGCGCAGGCAAAACGAGATTTTACGCAAAACCGAATCTGTGCCAAGCCAACACGAGCTTTACCGTGCTGGACCCAAAGGGCGAGCTGCTGCGCAGTACGGGACATCTGCTGCGGCAAAAGGGCTATGAGGTGCGGGTGCTGGATCTTCTGAATATGGAGAAAAGCCACTGCTACAACCCGTTTGTCTACCTGCGGGACGACAACGATGTGCAGCGGCTCGTGACCAACCTGTTCAAATCTACCACGCCCAAAGGTTCACAGAGCAATGACCCGTTTTGGGACACAGCGGCAAGTATGCTGCTCTTGGCGCTCGTTTTCTATTTGAAGTATGAGGCGCCGCCCGATGAACAGAACTTTCCGATGGTTATGGAAATGCTGCGTGCCGCTGATGTCAGGGAGGATATGGACGAATACACCTCGCCGCTGGACGAACTCTTTGAACGGCTCGAAATGCGCGACCCCGACCATATAGCGGTCAAGTATTACAAAGACTATCATTCCGGCTCGGCAAAGACCTTGAAATCTATTCAGATCACTTTGGCGGCAAGGCTTGAAAAATTCAACCTGTCCTCTCTGGCGGCGCTGACCGCTACGGACGAATTGGATTTGCCGTCGCTTGGTGAAAAGAAAGTTGCCTTATTTGCGCTGATTCCTGATAACGACACAAGTTTTAATTTTCTTGTCAGTATCTTATACACGCAGCTATTCCAGCAGCTTTTTTACCTTGCCGACCACAAGTACGGCGGCAGTCTGCCCGTCCCCGTCCACTTCCTGATGGACGAGTTCAGCAATGTTTCGCTGCCCGACGACTTTTCAAAGATTCTGGCGGTTATGCGTTCAAGGCAGGTGTTTGTTTCAATTATCCTGCAAAATATAGCGGCTCTTAAAGCCTTATTTGAAAAGGAATGGGAAAGCATTTTAGGCAACTGCGACGAGTTTCTTTACCTCGGCGGCAACGAAACCTCGACCCACAAGTTGATTTCAGAATCCTATCTCGGCAAGGCCACTATTGACACCAACACCTACGGCAAATCGTCGGGGCGTAACGGTAATTACAGCACGAATTATCAGATTTCCGGGCGTGAGCTTATGACGCCGGACGAGGTTCGTATGCTGGATAACCGCTGCGCCCTTTTGTTTATCCGCGGTGAATTGCCGATTATGGACGAAAAGTACGACATCTTGAAACACCCGAATGTATCTCTTACCACGGACGGCAGCGCCGCGCCCTATGAACACGGCAGGACGGAACACGCCGTCGCCACGCTCTCCCTTGCGGGAATCCCCGCAGAGGACATTCCCGATATGGAAGAAACAGAACCCGATTACGAGCTTCTTTCCGACGAGGATATAGAAGCTTTGTTTTCAATTTAAGGAGGATTGCAATATGAAGAACACCAATAAGAACAAGAACACTACGAAGCTGCCCTCGTCGCTGCGGACTGCGTTCATTCGTTTTGCCCGCAAGCATGCAAAACTCAACCACTCCGTCGCAGCTCCTCTCCCCACAAAGTCTAACGACTTTGCAGGGACCCCAAATAAGGTGAAAAAGGGATTCCGCTTTTACTGCGCTGTCGTTATGGCGCTTGCCTTTACCCTCGGCTGCTCGGTGACGGCGTTTGCCGCAGGCGACCCGATCACCGTTGTAAACAATTTGAGTGACTTTATTTTCGGCCTGATTCGTGCGGTCGGTTTGATTCTGCTCGGCTGGGGTATTGTGCAGGTGGGATTGTCTTTTCAGTCCCACGACCCCAGCCAGCGTTCCAACGGATTTCTCACCCTTGCAGGCGGCATTGTCATTACTTTTGCAAAGGAAATCCTTACCCTGATTACAGGCTGAAAGAGAGGAAAATTGCAATGGAAAAATGCGAGTGTTATATCCACTCTCTGAAACAGGGAGAAACCCATGTTCTCGGTGAAGCGACGATTATCAAGCGCTTGGGCGACAACGACTATCTGGCAGAATATAACGGCGTGAAATGTCACGCCATATTCAATCCCTTTGCCGGACGGTATTTTGTGGACGATGTATACGGCGTTATCCGCAATTCGCCCGACCGGGACAGCAGATAACAAAACAATACGGCATACGGGGCAGGCTGCAATCGGCGGCCTGCCCTTACTATGCCTGAAAGGAGGAATCCTATTTTGAGTGATAACTGGGTCGTACAAAATCTTGAAAATGCCCTTGAAACATGGAACAGCAAACTTGCCGAGATATGGCAGCTTATTACGCAATCGCCCCAGCAATTTAAGGGCGGTACGATTTGGAATGTGATTGTCAATATCCACGGTGCAGTACAGGCGATAGGGCTTGCCCTGCTCGTGCTGTTCTTTGTTGTTGGCGTTATGAAAACCTGCGGCTCGTTTGCAGAACTGAAAAAGCCGGAGCACGCATTAAAGGTCTTTATCCGCTTTGCGCTGGCAAAGGCCGCCGTCACATATGGTCTGGAACTGATGATGGCTTTGTTCAATATTGTGCAGGGGCTTATTTCCACCATTATGACCGCTGCGGGATTCGGTGCGGCGGGTCAGACGGTTTTACCCTCTGAAATTGTAACAGCGGTTGAGGACTGCGGATTCTTTGAATCTATCCCATTATGGGCGGTGACGCTGATCGGCGGCCTGTTCATTACGGTACTGTCTTTCATTATGATAATGACGGTCTACGGCAGGTTCTTTAAGTTGTACCTTTACACGGCGATTGCGCCCGTACCTCTCTCCGCTTTTGCAGGCGAACCCTCGCAGAATGTCGGCAAGAGCTTTATTAAATCCTATGCCGCCGTCTGCTTGGAGGGGGCTATTATCGTGCTTGCCTGTATTATCTTCTCCCTGTTTGCTTCGGCCCCGCCCGTGGTTGACCCGAACGCTGCGGCGGTTTCTATGGTATGGAGCTATATCGGGGAGCTTGTCTTTAATATGCTCGTTCTCGTGGGCGCGGTCAAAATGGCCGACCGTGTTGTGCGTGAAATGATGGGCTTGTAATTGCTTTCTGCGGATATTCGCAGGAGGCTATTTTTATGTAAGTAAAGGAGCGATATGCTATGAACTCATACGAAGAAAAAAAGCAACGGAGAATCGACTACTACAACGAGAAAGCGGAGAAGTTTGAACAGCAAAGCAGCCAGCTTGCACACGAATCGAGCAAAATGGTTGAGGCGATTCCTCTGGGGCAGCCGCTTTTGGTCGATCACTATTCCTACAAATCCGATAAAAATTACCGTGACCGCGCATGGGGCAAAATGGAGAAATCCGTGGAGGCAGGACAAAAAGCGGACTACTACCGAAGTAAGGCCGAGGCCGCCGAAAAGAACACCGCCATTTCCAGCGACGACCCCGAAGCCGTTGACAAGCTGAAAGAAAAGTTGCAGCAGCGACAGGACTTGCAAAGCCATATGAAAAAGGTCAACGCATATTACCGCAAAAACGGTACGATGAAAGGCTTTGAAGGCATTTCCGATGAAAAGGCGGCGGAGATCGACGAGAGCGTGAAAAACGATTATTCGTGGATTACCGCCCCTTATGCTCCCTATGAGCTATCCAACAACAACGCGGAAATTAACCGTCTGAAAAAGCGAATTGAAAGTCTTGAACGCCGTGAGGAAACGGGTTTTGTCGGCTGGCAGTTTGAGGGCGGCGAAGCTGTTGCTAATCAGGAGGAAAACCGCTTGCAGCTTCTTTTTGATGAAAAGCCCAGCGAGGAACAGCGAAGTAAACTCAAAAGCTGGGGTTTCGCTGGTCGCCCTCGAATAAGGCGTGGCAGAGGCAGTTAAACAGCAACGCCATTTATGCCGCCGGGCAGATTGAGTTTATCAAGCCCCTTGACGGCAGAACTCCGCGCGAGCTTCAACCGAAGCCCAAAGCCAAAGATGAACAGGAACGATAACGGGAGGTGATATTTTGGAAGTCAAGATCAACCGTGAAATCCGCAACTATACCGAATCAATGTTTTTCGGGTTGAGTATGCGGCAATTCATATTTTCCATTTTGGCGGTCGCTGTTGCCGTGGGGCTGTACTTTCTATTAAAGCCCTATGTCGGGACGGAAATCCGTGTCGTGGATGTGTATTATCGGCGCTGCTCCCTTTGCGGCGCTGGGGTTCATCACCTACCACGGCATGACTGCCGAGCAATTTATCTGGGCATGGATTCGCTCGGAACTTTTAGAGCCGAAAGAGATTCGTTTTGAATCCTCGAATTTCTACTATGAAGCGCTCAAAGACAAAATTGAAAAATCACAGCAAGGAGGTAAACGATGATTAAGACCTTAAAAAACCTGCTGAAACAGGATAAAGAGAGATATTCCGTCCCCCG
>ENA-OQCL01000918-OQCL01000918.1-human-gut-metagenome-genome-assembly--contig:-NODE-918-length-12129-cov-6.321363_pt1 | contig 12129 bp, 6 predicted proteins | sample MGYA00242502_ERZ504586 | MGnify/ENA primary metagenome ERZ504586 (study PRJEB26092, sample SAMD00036316) | human gut metagenome | host: Homo sapiens | study: EMG produced TPA metagenomics assembly of... | reverse complement strand
GGAAGGATCGCCATCTCCGCCACCGAGCACGTTTTCCGGATTGGTGTGGGACCTTGACGTGAGGGCATCCCGCTGGCTCAACCGCCATGTGTCTACTCTTTTATTAGATATGCCTAACTTTTTGAACTCGGCAGCTGCGGCGAGCGCTTTCGACAAGGCCCATGGCATGTCCTAGTACAGCGGCGTCCCGTACCCGAGCATCGACGCGCTGCCGACGCGGTAGCTCCTCCTCGCGCAGGAGTCGCTCGTGTTGCCCTCGATGGTGTGGACCGGTCGAGCCGTCGCGAGGCACTCACCGATGCCCACGTCGGTCGGCGCCGCCGTCCCCCTCCCCAGTCGAAGAACACGATGTCGCCCGGCCGCGGCTCGTACCCCCGGTCGCGCCACAGCCCAGCGGATCTGAACCACTGGACCCCGGCCGAGCACGCGGCGAACTTCGGGACCGCGCCGGCCTCGATGTAGCCGCACTCGTTGGCGCACCAGCTCACGAAGCACGCGGACCACTCGACGCGCCCGGAGAACCCGTACCACGACCAGTACGGCCGCCCGCCGACGTTGCCGATCTGCGAGGCGGCCACCTCGACGATGTCCCCGCTGCCGCCGGTCACCCCGTAGAGGACCGACTGCCACATCGCGGCGTGGCGGTCGTCGAGGAGCTGCGCGAGCATGTCCCCCTGCTCGGCCGTGAAGCCGTAGGACGCCGCCGCCTCGTCCGGGGATCTCGCGGAAAGCGTGACCACGAGCACGCTGAATCTGAATCTACCCCGATTCCGTTTACACCCCTACGCCGCCTTCAGGCGGCGATCGTCCCCGGGCCGGTTGGCCCGCTCGAACTCCTCGGGGCTGAGGTGTCCCGGCGCCGAGCGGGTCCTTGCCCTGTTGTAGAGGCACTCGATGCACTCGAAGATCTCGAGCGCCGCCCGCTCTCGGCTCCCGAAGGTGCGCGCGTGCGCGCACTCGGCCTTGATGACGCCCATGGGCGACTCCGTCGCCGCGTTGTCCCAGGGCGACGATATCGAGCCCATCGACGGCTCGATCCCGGCCTCGCGCATGGTCTTCCCGAGAAGCAGCGAGGCGCACTGCGACCCGTGGTCGCTGTGGTGCACGCATCCCTCTGCTTGAACTCCGCCGTGTACTTCGGCGACGCGTGTCCCATATCTGCCTCCGTTCCCCCGTTCCCGCACATCATGCGGGAACGGAACTCGATGTGTCAACGGAACTGGGGCAGATTCAAATTCAGATTCAGAGAGGATCTCAAAGCTGCACGCCTTCCTGCTGCTGGAGACGGGAGAAGCGAAACCGCCGGTGCCCGGGGTTCCGGCGGAAGTTGTCGAGTATGCGCTGAGCACAATGAAGGTTCAACCAGAAAAGAGCGACAGGAGGGTCGTTTCAGAGGATTGGGGTGATATGGATGAAGCTGATTGGTAAGTGCATCTCAGGTTTCGTCAAATGGCTCATCAAGGCCGTCTTCAGGTTCATGTAATGCGAAGGGCGCTCAATTTGATTGAGCGCCCTTCGTTGTTCATAGCGTTTCACCCTATCTGATAAGGGAGGCTCCCAGAACGTTTGCCAGCTTCTTGTCCGGGCGCTTGTTGGTCTTCTCGCCCATAAGCACCAAAGCCTGGTTGCAAGCGTCGGCGTCCATATCGCAAACGATTCTGAGCTCGTGCTTTGCTCTGGATGCCGCCGTATAGAACAAGGTTCCAGGCTCAGGCTCGTAGCTGATGGTAGGCTGCTCCCAAAGGGTCTGGTCGACATCCACCAGGATAACCGCACCGGCTTCCATGCCCTTGAACTTCCTCACCGTGTGAACCGGAATCTTCTGGCCCTTCCACCTCTTGGAGTCGTTGTTCCCCGTGAAGCAATCGGACAACTTGGAGCCGTGAATCGTCTTGCAGGTGATGACGACGATATCGCTGACGCCGGCTCCCTTGAGCGCGGCGATCTGCGCGTCAACGAAGGACTCCTGGGGCTTCGCGTCAGGATCCGCGAACAGCAGCGGAGGGCCGCCGAGATTAGAGAGCGTCTTGAGCTTCGGGTCGCTTGCTTCATTCAGGGCGCTGAGGGACGACTTGGCGATGAGCTCGGTATTCCTGCAGTTTACGTAGAGCGTCAGCTTGCAGTCTGCGTCCATCAGGAACCTGGGCATGGTGGAGCCTTGTACGAACTGCCTCTTGTCGTAGAAGAGGTACATCGTGCTTCCGTCCCTGGACTCGACGATGTCGCGCAGCGTCTCGAGAACCATGGCGTCCTCGATGGCCTTGAGGCCGAAGTCTTGCCCCTCGTCGATGACGATGTGGTCGTAAGGGAAAGACTCCGGATGTTCCATGAGTTCCTCGGTCAACGCCGCATAGTTTGGCTCGATGGAGTTGCGCACCTTGCAGGCATATCCGGGAATCGTGTAGACATCGATCTCCGGCACGTCCTTGCACCTTCTGGCGACGTCGTCCTTCAAAAGCGAGTTGAAGCATAGGAAGAGCACCTTGCCCGTGCGGGCAGCCTGCTTCGCTCTCTCGATGGCAATAAGGGTCTTTCCTGTTCCCGCCGCGCCGTTGATCACCGCGGTCTTCTGGTCCTGCAGGAAGTTCAGGACGCGAGCCTGGGAATCGAGCAGCCTCGCGAACACGAAATCGTTGTACTCGTAGTCGATCGAGTTCGTGGGCACGATGTCGAACTCCGGCAGGAGCACCTTCTGCAAGATTTCGCCGGCTTCATCATCGGTGAGCTTGGTGTCCCAGCCGCCGACGCGCATCTTCATGATGCGCGTTATCTGTGCCGTCGGATCCTTGAGGTCAGTTTTGCACAGGGTGATCTCGCGGGATGCCTCTGGAGAGTAATCGATAAAACCGAGCTCATGGGCGCCGAAGGAAGGCAACCAGACCGCATGCGAGAGCTTGCACCTGTCGCGCAGGTCGAGCAGGCCTACGTCCTCAAAGCGGTTGTAGAGCTTCCATTTGATGCTGTCGGCCTGCCTGTAGGGGCCGCCATGCCTCCTCATCGAGTTGCCGCTGGCATAGAACCATTCACCATGCTCGCAGCGGATCTTTCCAGCCTTCGCCTCGATGACCAGGATGCCTAGCTTTCGGTTGAACACGACGAAGTCGGCTTCCTTCTGCTCGACGGCGTTTCCGTCTACCACCTCGAGCATCTTGTACGAGTGGATGACGGTGAAGTCATCGGGCAGCTTGCTGAGCGCGTAGTAGATCTCGTCCTCTCGGCTCCATGCGTCATGCTCGGCCGGGCCGAGGCTCGGTATCATCCTTGCAGCCACGGTTACGCCTCCTCGATCAGCTTGTTAGTCACATCTTCAGCGGAACAATCGACAACCGAGAACACGCTCCATCCCGAAGCGTCGCGCCAGGATTCGCCGAACTCATCGGTGAAGTCTGCGGTTGCTTCCTCGTCGAGGAGCATCACCTTGGATTTGCGCCAGACCAGCGTGGCATAAGCGCTCGCGTCGTCGGGACCGAACACCTCAACGTCTTTGTCGGGAGTCTCCGTTCGAGACTTGGAGCAGAGCTTGGCCATGTCCTGGAGCAGGTTTCTCCACTCCTCAGAGGAATCGGAGTAGACCGAGAGCCCAAGCGCCTCTGCAAGAGACAGCGCCTCCAAGCTGGCACCGTCTTGGGACAGTCTAAACTCGATGCCTTCGCAATCTTCGGATTCGACGGTTACGGGCTCGTCAACCTGCACTGGTTCAGAGGCAACATCGACGGGAACGGATGAGGCGGAAAGTAGAGCACCCAGGATCCTCTTCGCAGCGCCACGGGAGAGCTTGGCCTGCCTCATCTGGTTGTAGTAGTTGGCGATGCAGCCGTAGCAGCATGTTTCCTCGCCGCAGCCGCAATGGCCGTCGACGACCTTGTAGGCCTCTTCGACAAGCTCGGGTACCCTATCGCTGAGCTGGCGCGCATGGCCCGCTCCTCCAGGTACGTCGTCGTAGATGAGCAGGGATATGCCATGCATCTCGTTCTCGTACATGGTCCCGCCAAGCTCCGTCTCCGGAACCTCGAGGATCTTGGCCGCTGCCGTGAACAGCGCCCACATCACGGCCTCCCAGTCCTCGTTGACGTAACTGGGGGCAGCGTCGATATCGAACACGAGCTCGAGAACGTCGCTCACGAAGGACGTTCCAAGGGCGCTGAAGTTCTGGATCTTCGGAGGAAGTCCGCTCTTCTCGCACCAGTGGGTGTGCTTAATGGTCTCCCCACCGACGGCGGCGCCGTTGCAGTAAGCGCAGACCTGGAAGCCCATGCGAGGGGCGTTGAGGACGCAGAGCTGTCCGTTGCCGGCGTACCTCTTTCTCACTAATCCGCCTGGGAAGCGGATATCGAAGGAGACCGCCTCGTTGGGCCAGTGCTGGCTGAAGTGGACGGATGCGTAACCCCTCGACCTCGGCTTCCTCAGGCCGACGCCCTTCTCGCTCGCCTCGCCCACGAAGCCGTAGGAAGGGATGAGCATCTTCTTCTCAAGCGCGAACTCGTTATGGCATACCGGGCACTCGCCCTTGTCGCTGTAGTTCTCAATCGGCCAGACGAAGGTGCCGCAGTCCGGGCATTTGCCGTATCTGCGGACGCGCAGCTCCTGGCCCTTCGGCTTCTTGACGCCGACGGACTTCCAGAGGGTCTTGCCCGCTACGATCTCGGAGCCGGGAGCGTACTCCCTGATGGCCTGGCGCATGCCCCTGGAAAGGGACAGTCTGTTCTCCTCGACGGATTGCTGAACCGCCGGGAGATGGAGCTCGACAAGGTCGGTCGGGAAGCCGTACTTCGGCAAGATTCCGTTCTCGGCGAGGACCGATATCGTCTTCTCCTTCTTGAGGGCGTCTCTGGACTTGAGCAAGTTCGACGCAAGGCGGTCATCGACGCCCATGTTCTGGTCGATGCCCTCCTGGATGCGCTCGAAGTCGGCATGCTTGAGGCTGTGCGCGAGGGGCAGCCTTCCACCGTCCTCGCCGCCGTCCCAATCGATGGAGCCGACGAGCTTGGTGACCCATTTCCATTCCCCGATGCCGAGCTCCTCGGCGACGGGAAGGTCCTGGGGGACAACGCGGGCGAGCTGCCTGCTTACGCCCTCAGGCTGGCACGCAAGATAGTTGCGCAGCTCTCGGAGGCCGTTCGGCTCCTCGACGGAAAGGTCCATGAAGTCGTTGTAGTCGTGTGAGTAGTCCTTGCCCAGGCTCTGGCTCGCATGGCGGAAGAACTCGGACATGGCCACGGCGAACACGTGGCGTATTGCGATCGCGTCGTTGTCCAGGTAGCACATCGGCACCCTGGTGTCGCCCGCGATGATCTTCGCCGGGTCGTCGAAATGGGCGATGTCGTGAGGACGCAGGCGCGCGAAGGTGATGGCGTATCCTGGCTTGCCTGCGCGACGGCCGACTCGGCCAGCACGCTGCGTGTAGTTTGCGGTGGTGGGAGGGACGTTCCTCATGAAGATGGCCCTCAGGTCTCCGACGTCGACACCGAGCTCGAAGGTGGTGGTGCAGCTGAGGACGTTAACGTCGCCCTTGATGAAGTCGCTCTGGATCTCCCTGGCCTTCTTCGAGGACAGCTGGGCGGTGTGCTCCTGGATGTCCAGCGGAAGCGCCTCCTCCTGGTAGACGGCCTTGTAGAAGCGGTCTTTGTTCCTCGCCTCGGCGAAGGTCATCCTCTCCATCGCGCCGTCGCACTTCGTGGTGGTGCAGACGCCGTGGGTGTCCAGATGCGTCTCGCAGCCGCATGCGTCGCAGCGGAAGATGACATCGTCGTCTGCATGCGGATACATCGTCCAGATGTCCTTGTTGAGCCTGAACTTCTCCTTGACGGTCTCCCTCGGTCCGACGAGAAACTCCTCGCCCTTGAAGAAGCCTCCCAGGTACTGCGTCATGAACACGAAGATATCCTGCAGGATCTTGAGGGAGCTTGCGCGGGAAAGCTCGATTCCGTAGGTCTTCCTCGCGTACTTGCGGACGAAGGCGCTGCGCTTGTTCTCGGTGGTGCTGGTAGACGTTCCGGCGAACTGCACGACGTCCTTCGACTTGGAGGAGCTCTCGCCCCCGAGGATCACGAGGTTTCCGCGCTTCTCGTGGTTGCTCCTGAGGTCGGGCACGCCCTCAGGAACCTCGATGACGTTGCGCTCGCGGAGCAGCTCGAGGCACACCTTGGCGAGCAGGGCGTAGTCGTCTGCGGTAAGCCATGCGATGCCGTCGGCGTTGAGCTGGCCGACGCGCTTGGCGATGAGGCCTTGCACTTTGGGATGGGAGAGGCCCTCGTTGAACTCCGTGGGCTCGATTCTCACGACGCCGAGGCCCTCTAGGCTGTTGCGGGAGTCCTCTGCGGCAAGCTCGTCGAGGATCCAGGCGGTTGCCTGGCCCTTCTTGTCGGAGCCCAGCAGGCCTGGATATCTCTTGTTTGCCGTGCTGGCGATCCAGTTCACCACCGCGCTCGGCTTGCAGCCGTCCCCGTCGGAGGACCTTGCCTCGACGGCCTCCCTGATGAGCTGGCGGCGGGTGATGTTGCCGTAGGTGCGCTCCATGGCGGGCGCGAAGAACGCGGCGTCCTGGCGCTTGTCGGAGAAGCAGATGACGCTGCCCGCCCTGCGCTCCTCCTCGAGGTCCGCGAACCAGTCGTCCTCGTCCGGTTCCTCCTTGTCGAAGGGAGGGATCTCCCTGACCAGGTCGTAGCAGACGACGCTGCCTGCGGCCTCGGGAGAGACCCTCATGGGCTGGATTGCGACGCGGGACTGATATCCGCAATGGCGGCAGCGGGCGGTCTCCTCGTCCGCCTGCTTGCTCTCGGTCTGGTTGAGCGCCACTGGGACGCGGGAAACGTCCACGTGGCCGAAGCGGTGCAACCCTCCGTCAGGCTCGTGGTGGAGGGATCCGCACACCGGGCACAGCCATTGGACCTCCTCGTCCGGGTCGCGCTCGGACTCGTCTGAGAGCACGCGGTAGTAGGTTCTCGGTATGAACTCGTCGTCGGAATCGGTTCCTTCGTGTCGGGGGTTGAGCCACGCCGTCGCGGCCTCCCTTGCGGATTCCTCAACGCCGAGTATGTAGACCTGGCCGCAGTGGCGGCAGACGGAGACCTCGTATACCGGCGTGTCGTTTTCGTCGTCGTATTTCTCGGCGACGGTTTTGTTGGGCGTCAGCCTGCGGGTGTGCAGGTTGAGGAAGATGCCCTCCGGAGCTCGCAGGAAGGAGTGGAAGCGGCTCGTGAGAATGGGCACGTCCTTGGAGCGCTGGGCGGACGAGAGCACCTCCACCATGGCGGTGAGGGTCTCGACTCCCTTGCTATCCCCCATCAATCCCTCGATACCGAGCTCATCGATACGCTCGAGGTCGGTGAGGTCGAAGAGGCTCTCGCAGCGCCTTACGAGCTTGCCAGCGGATTCCTCTCCCAAGAGCACCTTGCCCAAGCCCATCAGCGGGCTCTCTGCATCAAGTCTCGCAACGACCGGCGCCGGAGCGCCAGCTGCTTCGAGCACTTCCTTGATTGCGGATTTGCTTGCGGCTTCGGGATCGTAGAGGACCTTCCTCAAGCCGGGCCATGCGGCCAACGGAAGGGCTCCCCAAGGCTCTTCGTCCAAGGCATCCTGTGGCTGGTCCTTCTCGCTCGTCACCACGTCGAAGTCGTCGCCCTCGCTGGCGAACGGCTCACCGAAGAGGTCCTGGGCGAACACTGCGACCTTGGGCATATCTTCCTCGGAGCCGATGGTGGCGGACGTGGCGTAGCAATGAAGCTCAGGCAGCTGGCCCGTCTCGGATTCGATGCGAGCCTTCAGGCGGCGCAGCAGGTACGCGATCTCGGTTCCGAGCGCGCCGGAGTAGATATGGGCCTCGTCGATGGCAATGTGCCTCCAGTTAGCGCCGAAGGCCCCTCCGAACAGCGGCGCGTCCTCGGGACGCAGGAGGAGGTACTCGAGCATCGAGTAGTTGGTGAGCAGGATGTTAGGCGGGTTCTTGCGGATCTCCTCGCGAGAGATGATCTCGTTGGGGAGCTTGTCCTGGCCGGGGTTCTCCTCTTTCCACTTCGGAAGCGCCTTCGACTCAGTCTCCTCGGTGTCGCCGGTGTAGCGGCCGAAGGTGATGTCGGTGCCCTCCAGCAGCATGCGGAGCCTCTTGAGTTGGTCATTTGCCAGGGCGTTCATCGGATAGAGGATCATGGCTCGGACGCCAGCGGAATGCCCCTTCTCTTCGAACTCGCTGAGGATGTCGTTGAGGATGGGCAGCAGGAAGCACTCGGTCTTGCCCGAGCCCGTACCGGTGACAACCGCATAGTTACGCCCGGAGGCGGCCTTTCTGATGGCCCTTACCTGATGGACGTAGAGAGGGCGGTGCGGGTCGAAGTTCTCCGGCTTTCCACCTCCCAGGCCCAGCATGCTCTTGCAGAGAACCTTCTCGTTAACCAGTTCCGCAACAGTCTTGTCCTTGCGGTACGGCGGTGCCGCCTCCAGGAACGGGCCCTTGGCAAGGTAGCCGGGTTTCCTGAGGATTTCCTCCAGCTGGCCCTGCAGGTCCGCGTCGGCGAAGTGGATGGTTGTGGCGATGTACTCGCGATAGGAGTCCTCCACTTTGCGCGCTGTCTCGATGGGATTGAATTCTTTGACCTGTGCCATATATGCCTACCTCTTTAGGGTGAACTTGGTTGCGTATTCGCGCTGGACGTCCCCGAGCCAGTCGCTAGGAGACATCTCAACGATTATTGCCTTTTGTGTGTCCAGGAGCCTGACCACGCTCGGCGGGAGCACGAGCTCCGTCGCACCCGCTTCGGCGGACGACTCAGCTACGAGCTTTCCCCCCACTTTCCTCTTGAACTCGAAGCAGACGTCGCAGACGGGCTGGCCGTCGAATCGGAGCACGCGGTTGCCCTCTGCGGTCACGAGCAGTTGCCAGCTATTGATGCCGATGCCCTCTGCGCATTCGAGCATGTCGACGTCGGTCCATGCTGGCCTCAGGTATCCCTGGGTTACGTCGTCGCCGTAGATGAGGGAGAGCCTCAGGGACCGATTGGCCGGCGCGGAGTCATCGGCCTGTTGGAAGGAGGCAGGATGCCTGAACAGATTGAACTCGTGCTCTCCTGGCTGTTTGAGCTCTTTGAGGAACAGCGGTTCCAGGCCAAGCATGACGATGGCGGCCCTGCTGTACCTCCATCCGCTCGAGACGATCTTGAAGTTAGCGGCGCTGGGGCCGAGCTCCAGTGCGTCCGCGAGGCAGACGGGGCGCTCCTTGGCTATCCGCTTAAGTGCGTCGGGGATCTTGATGTCGATGGCCGCGAGGGCGAGCTTAGCGTCAGTCTCCTTGCCGCTGTCGCTCGACTTTATGCGGAGGTGCAGGAACTCGTCCTTGAGGAGGGTCTTTGCGGAGTACCTTCCCCAGGCGTTGACGGTTTCAGCTTCTCCCTGGTTTCCGATTACCTCAATCGAAAGAACGGCTTGGAAGCCGTACTCTGCGACCGCGATTCCGAAGTCGAAGTCTATAGCCGTCGGCCTGAAGTCTTGCACGGGAATGACGGCAAACCTGTACCTGAATACAACCTTACCACCTGCAGACTTTTGCCTTGCCTCGATAAGGCACTCCTCGATATGCCAGTCGAACAGGCTCGATTCCTGGGGAACGAGTGCGATCTGCGCCGCAGTCGAATCGCCGTAGTCGTCCGACCACATGACGTGGCGCGGCATCGACACTCTCTGCCCGTCGCAAACGCACATGATGTCGAGGTCGTCGAGTGCGGTGAGGCCGTCGATGGCCTCGATGGTCACAGACGGGAGGCCCCCGTTGGTGCCGAGGCCGCACGGCACGTATCCGTACAGGTCGATTCCTTCGGCGGTCTCACCGATGATACGTCTCTTATCGATCTTTGCGGAGTAGCGCTCCTGCCACACCGCGACCTCCTCGCCAGTAAGGCTGTTCACGACAGATCCGGCCGATCCGGGCTCCACGTCATAGATGAAGATCTGGGTTCCGTCCCAGCCTCCGGAGGTTTCATACTCCGAGACCGCGCTCATGCCCTGGCCGGGCTCGATTCTGTATCCGTCCTTTACGATGTAGGCGATGCGGCGCTTTCTCGTGATTCTCTCGTTGCGTCCGCGAAGGCGATAGAGCCCCTTGGCGTCCTTGATGAACTCGAAGCAGCCAGGCTTGTTCCTGGTGAACGTCTGGTTCAAAGAGCTCGCTTCGACGTATTCGCCGGTTTGGGCGTCCTTCTGCATGAGTTTCAGCTCGACGTCATAGCGAGCCTGCGGTTTGACAGTGATGCTTGCCGCCTCGAGGATGCACTTGCCTACGCTGACGCCAAACTCGGAGCTGAGCTCCATCTTGCCGTCGACGTAGTAGTCGATTCTCGACCCGGCGAAGTGCAGGGGGAACTGCTGTCGGGGCCAGCGCATGGACACGATGCCCTCCGCGAGGTCGAGCTGCAGGCTGGCCATGGGAAGGTAGACGAGCCTCTGCTCGGTTGGCCGCCTCTCTCGAGTAGAGCCCGTCAAGCGGGTTCTTGCGGTGACAGAGACCTGCTCCTGATTTTCGCGCAAGGCGTCCATAGCGGCCTCCGGGAGGCCGAAGTTGGAAAGCATCGTGTAGCTGTTTCGCGTCTTCTTCGCATTTTCAACCTGAGCGGCAACGCGCATCGAGGCCTCGAAGAGCGGTGCGATGGTTGAGTCCGGCGCCTTCTCGAGGATGTTGAGAACGGCCTTCTTCGGCGCGAACCTGCTTTCAGGGTTCTTCAGCTCCTTGAGGATGGAGTGGCCGTCCATCTCCCCGCCAAAGCCGTAGTGTCCAGCGGCGATCTCCTTTGCAAGGGGAAGGATGCACTTCTCCCACAGGTTGGACCACGAGTCTGCCGACAGTCCGCCATGCAGAAGCGCGGTGTAGAAGTAGTAGTTGGCTTCCTCGTCGCGGGCGTAGAGGGGCATGCCGCGCCGCTCGATGTGATTGACGAAGGTCTGCTTGAAAAGGCTCTGCACGTTGCTGTCCTGGATGCCTAGATCGCCGAAGAAGTTACCCCACAGGTTTCCGTCGCTGTAGACGTTTCGGGCCCTGTCAGCCACATAGACCGCAAAGGCGTTCCTGAGGTGTCTGTCGATCAGGCTGAGTGCAGCACGGGGCTGGTTCGAGTAATGGGCGAAAATTTGCGAGAACGCATCGCTGAGTTCGTCAAGGTCTGTCGAAAACTCCTCGAATGCCTGGTAGACCATAACGTCCTCGAACCTGTCGTCAAGGTCGTCGAAGGCCTCCCTCGCCCTCTTCTCGAAGTCTCTTAGCGCGTCGGAAAACGGCATCGGAGGCAAAACTGTGGGGCCGTCGCCAGGGAAATATGATCGGGATGCGGTTGAGGTTCTGGTTCGCGGTGCATCGGCACGAGGAACACGCGCTTTAGACAGCGTTTTCTCGACCGCGGCTTTGTCGATTTCTCTCTTTTGGAGAACAGCGGCTGCAAGCGCGCCAGGATTGGCGCGATATCTTTCTTGGAGTTTAATAATCGCGTCTGCAGCTTCCCAATCGAAGAGATAGTCGATCTTCTTCTCCGGAAGCTCCAGGAGCTCAGGTAGGGTGTCGAACCCTACGCGTTTTATCACGCGCCTAAGACTCGCGCTACCGAGGTTAAGCTCGGTGACCGGCGTAGTCTTCAGTTTCTCGATGTCGTTCTCTGCGCTCATTGGCGTTCCCAAATGTTGAATTGTGTCTGGATTTCGTTATCCTTTAATTTTACACCCATCTTCAATTGGCACATTCGTCAAGTCGATTAGCGTACTTATCGGAATCAGCGATATAAGCAAATGCACAGAAGCAAAACGGGGTGCAGTTGAAAACCGCACCCCGCAATCGCCAAATAATCGTTAATCAAAGTATCCGGTTACAGTTGGAGTGTGATGGTATGTCTGATTCTCCAGATACCTCTGCTGCACCTCCATGCTCTCTGCGCACGGAGCCATTACGATTCCGTACGTTACTCGCTTTGCCCCAAAATCTGAGACGAAGAAGCTCTCTGACGTCGACGAATCAGAGCTCTACAGCTCGCGAGAAAACGTGCATTAGTCAAGCGCAACTTAGTGACGGCGTCTGGTCTGGCGAGCCCGAAGTACGGAATTAATACCCCGAACGATCCTGATGTCATAGATACTATGAGTCGGTTCGGCGAATCCAAGGTC
>ENA-OQCL01000916-OQCL01000916.1-human-gut-metagenome-genome-assembly--contig:-NODE-916-length-12159-cov-4.804937_pt1 | contig 12159 bp, 11 predicted proteins | sample MGYA00242502_ERZ504586 | MGnify/ENA primary metagenome ERZ504586 (study PRJEB26092, sample SAMD00036316) | human gut metagenome | host: Homo sapiens | study: EMG produced TPA metagenomics assembly of... | reverse complement strand
CGCTGCCGGCAAATACATCTATCAGCCCGCCGTTTTCCGGCGGCTCCTGCCGGCTCTTTAACTCCGCCCCATAGATCCAGGGATGCCCCTGTTTCACCAGGCGCTCCGCCTTCGCCGTGATCTGTACACTGGGATACACTCGCTGCTGTCTCATTTTCCCTCACCTCAACCTGTTCGTCTCTTTTGCAATCTCTTTTCTTCGGATTGTAATCATACCATACTCCCCCGCCAGGAACAAGCATCTCTGATCATTCTTCAAATATTCACTTTTCCCAACAAAGTTTCTTGCCATTTTAGGAGAAGCGTACTATAATGTATCATATTTTCTTTCCATTGTTCTAAAACAGGAGGTCCACCTATGACCGTTGCTGAATTAAAAGAGTATCTCACCGCCGGTAGACATGTTCATTTGATCGGAATCGGCGGCGTTTCTATGTTCCCACTGGCCGAGGTGCTGAAACGCGCCGGCTTGGTGGTCACCGGGTCGGACATCCACGAAAACGCCAACGTGGACCATCTGATTGCCCAGGGTATCCCTGTCACTTTGGGACACCGCCCGGAGAATATCCGCGGCGCAGATCTGGTCATCCGTACCGCCGCCGTCCACGATGACAACCCGGAAATCCAGGCCGCTCACACCGCCGGTATCCCGGTTTTTGAGCGTGCCCAGGCCTGGGGCGCCATTATGATGGATTACCGCCACGCGGTCTGTGTTTCCGGCACCCATGGCAAGACCACCACTACCTCCATGTGCGCCCACATCGCCATGGCCGCCGGCACCGATCCCACCATCATGATTGGCGGCAACCTTCCCCTGTTGGGCGCCGGCTATCGGGTGGGCAACGGCGACACCATTATCCTGGAGTCCTGCGAATACTGCAACTCCTTCCTCTCCTTCCGGCCCACCACTGCGGTGATTCTGGATATCGAAGAGGATCATCTGGACTTTTTCAAAGACCTGGCGGACATTGAACACTCCTTCCGCACCTTTGCCAACCTGGTGCCGGAAAACGGCATTGTCATCGCCAACGCTGATGACCGCAACACCATGGACACACTGGACGGCATCGACCGCCCCTTCATCACCTTTGGCCTGGGCAACTACGCAGATATCTATTGCAGTGAACCGGTTTGGGAAAAAGGGCTGCCCACCTTTGACCTCTACCAGGGGGAACGCTTTGTCTGTACCATCTCCCTGACAATCCCCGGCCTTCACAACGTGAACAGAAGGTGAGAAAAATCGCGTGGAGCTCGCTGAGGAATCTTTCCTTCCCGTCTCGCCGATAGGCGAATTCAACGCGGAGAAGGCGCTCTGGAACAACCGCTTCTATCATCTGATGGACTGCCGCGCCTTCACGGGGCTCTTCCCAATGGGGCTCAAGGAGTACACGGTAGACGAAACCCTGCCCTTCGCGCCCGCGCTCTCGCGCAAAGAGCTCTGGACGCGCGAGGGAGGAAAGACGCGCTATATATGGCCCGAGCACAAGCTCGTGAAGTCCTTCCTGAATCGCTTCCCCGACTGGGGCATGGCGTCGCGCGGCAAACCCGTGCCGGGACAGACGGCGATGGACGAATGGCGCGCGGAGAGCGGCGCGAATGCTGGCACGGTGAACTTCAACCTCGTGCTGCGCGGCCGCTACGACTTCCAGGCCTACCGCGAACTTGAAAGGCTGCCCGACGACATATTCCACATCAAGGATGCGGACAGGTTCTTCTTCCTGCGTACCTCGGACAAAACGCCGGAGGACATATACGACGCGATTGGAAAGCTGCACCTCTTCATGCTCAACCAGCGGCGCGTCTACGTTCCCGGCTACGCCGACGACGACTCGATGGATCAGGAGAACTGGACCATGCTCGTGCTTGCGGCGGACACGGAGGTGGAACTTGAAGAGGCCGCCGCGCGCTATTCGGCCGACGGGCAGAACCTCATCGCTCCGGCGATGCCCATGTACATCATAGGGACGAGCGTCGAACGGCTGCGCCGTATGCGCGAACCGAAGGCGAACTACTACGACTGGTTCGGCGAGGACACCGTACACATCGTAAGGGCCGACGAAAACATATAGCCCCTAAGCGATTTTCCTTTTCAGCCTGCGCTTCGGCGCGGGCTGATTTTTTATAGCGCAGGCGCTGAAAAACGGGTATTATTATCTCAGGCGCGCGTTGGCTCGATGCGCTTCGCGCGCGGCTCTTTTTCGTCGTTTTGCGGCTTTATCAAAAAATATACGTGGGGAGGAATCATCATGGAGAAGAACATCACGAAGGAAGAAATTCTTGATTTTACCCGGGCGCATGGAGCCGACGTCTGCGGCGTCGCGGATCTGACTGTCGCGGAGGATTTCGTGCGCGCCACCTACGGCGATTTCTTCGCCGGATTCCCGCGCGCCGTATCTTTCGCGCTCTTTTCCCGAAAGAGGTCGTCAACGAGCAGCTCGAAGGGCCGACGCGGAACTACGAGACCATCTACCTGATGCTGAACCGCGAGATAGAACGCATTAGCAGGGCCGTCGCCATAAAGCTCCAGCGCGCCGGCTTCCGCGCCTATCCGCTCGACGCGACCGACTACCGTCCGAAGGCGCACGAAAAAAAAGCTGCATTAATATCGTCGCCGCTGCGGAGGATGTGAACAAGCTGCCGAAGATAGGCTTCGACATCATGACGTTTTCAGCCACAGGCTCGCCGCTGCGCACGCGGGGCTCGGCTGGATAGGCAAAAGCTGCAGCCTCATCAACCCCGAGGTAGGGCCGCGGCTGCGCCTCGGAACGGTGCTCACAGACGCGCCCTTCGAGCCGGACTCTCCGATTAAGAACCGCTGCGGCACGTGCCGCAGCTGCATAGACGCCTGCCCGACGCGCGCGCTGCACGGACGCGGTTTCGACCCGGCAGACCCCCTGTCGGCTCGCTTCGACGTGCAGAAATGCTATGAATTCTTCGACAAGGTGGAGGCGGTCTACGGCATAGGCATCTGCGGCCTCTGCCTCGCCGCCTGCCCGTGGGGAAAGTAACGGCACGCGGAAAGCGCGCGGTAAATTTTTCTGCATTATAAAGAAGGTTTGAGGAAAGTCTATGGAAGGGATCGCCAATCAGGACGGCATATTTGAAAAATTTTTTTACGAGCAGGAGTTCAATCCTATAGCGCTCTACGAAATAGAGCCGGATATCGACAACCGCGGCTCGGGAGCGATACGCTATATCGACATCAACCACGCCTACGAGGTCGTCAACAAGGTCAAACGCGAGGACGTCGTCGGCAGAACCTTCGGCGAGGTGTGGCCCTATGTGGAATCCTGCTGGTCGGAGATAATCGAGCGCTGCGTCAGGGAGAACCGTGCGGTTCACTGTGAAAGCGACAGCGTCTACACTGACAAATACCTCGAGGCCATAGCTTTTCCGCTGCCGCACGGCAGGGCGGCGACGATATTCCTCGACAGGACGGAGCTCAAGAAGTCCGAGGAGGAACTTAAGGAAAAGCAGAAAAAGCTCATCGAATACCAGTCGAAACTGCGCGAGCTCGCCACGCAGCTCACGATAAGCGAAGAGACGACGCGGCGCGAGATAGCGACCGACCTGCACGACAGCATAGGCCACTCGCTTCTCGCGCTGATGCTCGACCTTCGCAGGCTCAAGGAAATATATAAGGGCAACGGCGAGGCGGGAAAGATCATCGACAACTCGATAAAATCGACCGAAGAGATGATAACCGAGAGCCGCGCGCTCATCTTCGAGCTCAGCCCTCCGATACTGCTCGAGGTCGGCATAACGCCCGCGCTTGAGGCGCTCGCCGACAAGCTTCTGATACCGCGCGGCATAAAATGGTACGTCACGACGCGCGGAGCGCTGAAGGACTATCCCGCCGACGACGCGGTCTGTATAATCCTCTACCGTATGTCGCGCGAGGTGCTCATAAACGTCATAAAGCACTCGAAGGCCAAGTCGGTGCACATAAGCGTCAACCGCGGGCCGAACAAGATACAGGTCGTCATCGAGGACGACGGCGTAGGTATGAATCCGTCTCTCGCCGAAAAACGCGGAAGAAAGAAGGGCGGCCTCGGCCTGTTCAGCATAAGGGAGCGGCTGCTGCACATCGGCGGCGACCTGCGCATAATTTCAAAACGAATCCGGGACTACCGTCTCCATGCTCGCGCCGCTCAAGCTGCGCACGGGGGACGAAGAGGAGGGGGCGGAAGCCGAATGATAAGGATTTTTCTTGCGGACGACCACGAGCTCTTCCGCGAAGGGCTCCGCAGCCTTCTGACGAAGGAAGAGGATTTCGAGATCGTGGGCGCGGCTGCCGACGGGGCCGAGGCTGTGAAAGCCGCGCTCGAACTGCGTCCAGACGTCGTGTTGATGGACGTGACGATGCCCGGCATGAACGGCATCCTTGCGACGGAAAAAATCTGCGAAGCGTCGGATGAAATAGCGGTCATCATAATTTCCATGCACAACGACCGCCGCTTCATCGCCGAGGGGCTAAAGGCCGGAGCGCGCGGCTACGTGCTGAAAGAATGCTCGCCCGAGGTCATGCTCGAAGCCATACGCACCGTGCGCGGCGGCGACGTCTACCTCTCGCCGAAGGCCTGCACCGTGCTCGTCGAAGACTACCTGCGGCTGCTCGGCGGCGAAAATTCCGATGGCGCGAACCCTCTCTCCGAACGCGAACGCGAGGTCCTCGCGCTGCTCGTGAAAGGGCGCAACGCGAAACAGATAGCCGACGCGCTCGCGATAAGCAAGAACACCGTAGACACCCACCGCCGCCGCATAATGGACAAACTAGGCTGCGACAGCATGGCGGAGCTTACGCGCTACGCGATACGCGAAGGCTTTCTGATGCTGGACTGAAAAGCGCGCATATTCTCCGGCTGATATTCCCGCGCCGCGGTTCGCCGCCCGCGGGAAATTTTATTTGTATATATCCAGCCTATTTTATTTTCCTAAAGTCTGACTATATAATAGGAACATCTGAACGGAGGTGTTTCGTTTGATGCCCATATTGATAGGGGCCGGACTGGCGATTATTCTGGCGGCCGTCTACGTCGCTTTCTCGATGTCGCGCTTCCGCGAGAGCGCGGGCGCGATGGAGCAGACGGCGCGCGAGCTGCTGACGAGGCTGCAAAGCGTCGAGGCGAGGCTCGGCGAGACGGAGGATACTCTTGCGAAGAACCTGACCGCGATGCGCCGCGAACAGAACGAGATGGCGGCGGCCGGGCGCGCGGAACAGGCGCGGAACTTCGCCGTCCTCGGCGACGCGCAGGTGAAGCGCGTGATGGAAATAGGCAGCGTGCAGCGCGACAGCTTTCAGAACTTTGCGAAGCAGCTCGCGGCCCTCGGCGAAGCGCAGGCGGCGCGCATAAAGGAGATAAGCGAGAGCCAGACGGAGAGCCTTGCCGCCTTCTCGAACCAGCTTGCGAACATCAGCAGGCTGAACGAAGACAAGCTCGAAGCGATGCGCTCGACCGTCGAGGAAAAACTGCGCGAGCTCCAGAAAGGCAACGAAGAGAAGCTCGAAAAGATGCGCGCGACGGTAGACGAGCAGCTGCACGCGACGCTCGAAAAAATGGCTCGGCGAGGCCTTCAACACGGTCTCCGAGCGGCTTGAACAGGTGCACAAGGGCCTCGGCGAAATGCGCGCCCTGACCTCCGACGTCGGCGATTTGAAAAAAGTCCTCTCCAACGTCAAGGCGCGCGGCACGTGGGGCGAAATGCAGCTCCGCGCCCTGCTCGAACAGATGCTGACGAAAGAACAGTACGCCGAAAACGTCGAGACGCGCCCAGGCAGCGGGCAGCGCGTAGAGTTCGCCGTAGTCCTTCCCGGGCGCGGCGAAGGCGGCGCGACCGTCTACCTGCCGATCGACTCCAAATTCCCGATGGAGGACTATCAGCGCATAACGGCGGCCTCCGAGCGCGGCGACGCCGCGGCGCTCACGGAGGCGCAGAAGGCGCTGCGGGCCCGCGTGCTCGACGAGGCGAAGGCGATACACGACAAATATATCGAGCCGCCGCACACGACAGACTTCGGCATACTCTACCTGCCTGTCGAAGGGCTCTACGCCGAGGTGCTGCGCCTTGACGGCCTCTGCGAGCGCATATCGCGCGAATACCGCGTGGTCCCAGCGGGGCCGACGACGGTGTGCGCGCTGCTCAACAGCCTGCAGATGGGCTTCCGCACCCTTGCGATAGAGAAGCGTTCGAGCGAAGTCTGGGTGCTGCTCGGCAAGGTAAAGACGGAGTTTGAAAAATTCGGCGTCGTGCTCGAAAAGACGCGCGAAAAAATAGAGGCCGCGGGCAAGGAACTCGACAACGCCGGAGTGCGCACTCGCGCGATAAACCGCGCGCTCAAGAACGTCCAGCAGCTCCCGCTCGAAGGCGGCGAGGACTTCCTGACCGCGGGCGAAGACAAGGCGCAGCAGGGAAAGATTTTCTAAAGCGTATAAAGCCGCATAAAACAGCGGCGCGCGGGTAAAATTCCCGCGCGCCGCTTAATTTTGCGCCCTTTCGTAAAGCAACCCTACTCTTCGCTCTCGGCGCGCCTGTTCGGAGGCGTGCGGACGCCGACGATTTCAGCGGTCACGTCGCCGGGGTTCATGAGGCGGAAGGGCTTCGAGCTTTCGTAGTATATGCTGTCGCCCTCGTTGAGCGTATAGACGCGCCCGTCCTGCTCGAACTCCACCGCGCCGCTGAGCACGAGGAAGCACTCCTCGCCCGGATACGATGCGTACACGCCGTCTGGGTCGCTGTAGTGCGGCGCGAGCTTCATTATCGAGCATTCCATCTTCTTATTCGTCACGTCGTGCTGCAGCATCTCGTAGGTAATCGGCGCGCGCGGGCTGCTGATGATCTTGCGCTCGTCCCTCCGCACGACGATGTCCTCGACCGGGTCTGTGTCGAAAAAGTAGAGGAGCGGCACCCTGTAGTACGACGAGAGCTTGCGCAGCACGGAAATCGACGGCTCGACCTTGTCCGTCTCAATCTGGCTGAGATATCCCTGCGAAAGCCCGGAGGCTTCGGCGACCTGCTTCAGCGTCGCGCCGCGCTCTTTCCTCAATCTTTTTATGCGCTGTCCAAGCATCTTCCGTTCGTCACCGCTCTTTCAGTATTTTTACTTAGAGGCTTCTTTTATAATTATAACAAAAATTTCTAAATTTGATAGATAACGGCAAAAGGTTTATTGCGTTGAATATTTTGTAATGTAAATATTTTCGTAATAACAAAAATCTTGAGCGAACAGGCGCTTTACGGGAGAGGCGCGAAGGGCGCGCTTATGCTAAAAATTTATTCCCGTGCGGAGCGTTAGTGAACGCCCGCATAAGGTCTGTTGGGGGCGCTGAGTTTTGGCGGAGGTTCCGTTCTTCATAACGTTCGTATTCATCATATTCCCGGCTGCGGCCGTCGCCGCGGCGCTGCTCTACAGCCGCCGCTCCGATTGGAGGGCGGGACGCGCGGAGGCGGGGGAGTGCAGGAAATGAGCGCGGCGCTCGCCGTCTGCGCGCTCTACTTCGCCGTATTCATCGCGATAGGCTTCGCGGCGGACCGGCGCGGCTCCGGGAGCGCGGAGAGCTTTTACCTCGGCGACCGCAATTTCGGCGCGGTGCCGACGGCGCTGTCTGTAGGCGCTTCCGACTCGAGCGGCTGGGTGTTCACCGGCGCGGTCGGCTTCGCATACGTCTACGGCGCGTCGATGATGTGGATATGCGTCGGCTATACCGTCGGCATATTCTGCAACTACGTCTTCGTCGCGCCCGCCCTGCGCCGCTTCACGCGGCGGACCGGCGCGGCCTCTCTTCCTCATTATTTCGCGCTGCGCTTCCCAGAGTGCGGCGCGCGGCTGCGGCTCTCCGCCTCGGCTCTCATCGCGGTATTCTTCACCGTCTACGCGGCGGGGCAGCTCACGAGCGCCGGCAAGGTATTCGAGGCCGCGGGCTTCAGCTACGGCGCGGCGGTCTGGGCCGCGGCCTTCGCGGCCACCTTCTACACCTTCCTCGGCGGCTACAGGGCCGTCGTATGGACCGACGTCGCGCAGGGCGTCGCGATACTCGCGGTGCTCGCGCTCTTCCCTGCGGCCTTCGTCATGCAGGCGGGCGGCTGGCACGCCTTCTGGGCTAAGCTCTGGACGATAGACCCCGCGCTGCTCTCGGCGGGCGGCGGACACACGGGCGCTTCGGCCTTCGCCTTCGCCGCGGGGCTCGCCTCGGGCGGTCTCGGCCTCATGGGGCAGCCGCACATCTTGCAGCGCTTCATAACGGCGCGCGACGACCGCTCGCTTTCGCAGGCCGCAGTCCTCGGCGTCGCGTGGGTGCTCATCCAGGCCTCGGGCAGCACTCTGCTCGGCCTCTCCTGCCGCCTAATGCTTCCCTCCGTCGCAGACCCCGAGTTCGCCTTTCCGGCGCTCGTCATGCAGAAATTCCATCCGATAATCGCGGGCGTCGTAGTCGCCGCGGTATTCTCCGCGATACTTTCGACGCTCGACTCGCTGATCGTGCTCGCGGCGCAGACCGTCCACCTCGACATCATCGAGGGCGTCTGCGGGCGGAAGCTTTCCGAGCACGGCGCGAAAAAGGCGGGGCGCGTCGTCATCGCAGCCGTCGGCCTCGTCTCCGCGCTCGCCGCGGCCTCGGAGTCGCGCATGATATTCTGGTTCGTCCTCTACGCCTTCGCCGTCATGGGCGCGGCCTTCGCGCCGCCGCTGATTCTCTCGCTCCACTGGAAACGCACGACGGGGCGCGGCGTCCTCTACGGAATGCTTGCGGGCGTCGCCGTCAGCGTGATTTGGTACAACGTCCCCTTCCTCAAGGCGCAGCTCTACGAAATCCTCCCCGCCGCCGCGGCCTCGGCGCTCGCGACAGTTGCCGTCAGCCTCGCGGACGCGCGGCGGCGCGGATAACCGCGCGCCGGGCGTCCACTTCAAAACGGCATACTGACGCGGCGCGTCCGTCTCTCGCGCTGTGTTTTTCGCATAAAAAATCCGGCCCGCTGCTGCGAGCCGGATGATTTGTATTGTCTGCGTCGCGCGTTACGGATGCGCGTATCTGCCGATGAAGAGCAGCGCTCCGCTCGCGTTGTCGCGGATCATGTAGACGAAGGGCCTGTCGGCGCAGAAGATTACGCGCTCCTGCGGCGCGAGCGAGGCGCGCATGACTATGACTGCGGTCGCCGCGGCGGCTTCGGTGCCTTCTTCGGAGACTTCGACGAAGGTTTTGTGCAGTACGCCGCTTATCGCCATGTCGCGGTTTCCGGTGATGCCGGAGAAGTCTGCCGTCCCCGCGTCGAAGGCGGAGCCCATTCCGAGCGCGGCGAGCGTCGTGCTGAGGTCGTAGCTGCTTTCCTGCTTGAACTTGGGCATGAATATCTCGACCTCGGCGGGGCGCATTCCGGCGCTCCACTCGGCGACGCTTGCGGCGTTCATTCCGGCTTCGAGCGCTTCAAGCGAGGAATCCTCGTCGGGGAGCAGCACGAGCATGGAGAAGCGTCCGTCCTTGTAGGGCATCTCTATCATCTGCGCGCCGTCGAGCTTCGCGTAGTTGAGCTCCTTCGAGCGGCGGTTCATCATCTGAACGTTGACGGATTCTTCGGGCGTCGTCCAGAAGGGGCGCTCCTCGGTGTTTTCGGCCTTGAACTCTTCCTGCCATCCCGCCTTGAAGTAAACGGCGTTGGTCAGCACCATCTTCGTGTCTTTGCTGAGCGCGCCGCCGGGGATGATGTCGGTTATCTTGCCGGCGGTCTGGTCTTCAACCCAGTTGTTTATCGTTTTGCGCGCGCTTTCGGGGCGCTTTGCGTAGTCGAGCTGCGTCAGCCCCGCGCGGTAGTCGCGGCGCACGAGCTGGACGAATTCGGGCAGGAGCTTCTCGCCCTTCGCGGGCCATATCGCGTTCGCGGTCCTGACCGTCGCAACGCTGTCGGGGACGGCGTTGATTGAGCCTATCAGCGCGCCCATCCCCGCGTGGACGTCCGGCGCGAAGTGCAGCGTCCGCGCCATTTCAGCCTCGGTGACGCCGCGCGCCCCCGCATAGGTCATCGCAAGCGCTGTCGATACGCTGTAGGGAGAGAGGAATACGTTTTCCCCCGCGGCTCCGGCGGCTGCCGCCTTATAGAGGTCGAAGGTGAATTCGTTGATGGAGAGGGCCGCGTCCTCGACGAGCTCCTGCGTGCTGTGCGAGAAGCTCTCCGCCGAGCCCTCGTCGGGCAGTCCCGCGCGCATCGCGCATATCTCTATGTCGCATCTCACGGCGTCGTAGTCGTAGCCCACGCCTTCGAACGCGTCCTTGTAGGCCGCGGCGAGACGGCGCAGCTCGGAGAGCTCCGCGGCGCCAAGCTTCGTTATGTCGCGCTCCGCGCGCTTGACCGCCATTACAACCATCGAGGCCACCTGCTCGGGATTGTAGGCGCTTTTGCCGGGCGTCACGTCGGCGTCGATGAGACCGCTCTGCGCGAGGCCGCCGAGCGAGCGGTATGTCCAGTGGAAGGACGGGATGAGCTGCGAGGCGTCCGCATACGCCGCGCCGGCGAAGGCGAGCGTCAGGACGGCTAACGCGAGTATTGCTGTTCGTTTCATTTCTATACCTCCGTTGTTCGGCCCTCGGGCCGTTCTGGCAAATGATTATAGCCTATATTTGTGTGAATCGTGTGTGCGCGCGCACGAAACGCCGCGCCGCGCGCCTTGGTGCTAAAATTATGGCGGGAATGCGGATTTTACCGGAGGGATGAATATGAACCTGTTCAGCGTAAATATGGAGAAATGCGTGAAATGCGGCGTCTGCATAAAGGCCTGCCCCGCGGGCATCGTGCAGTGGGGCGACCTCGGATATCCGGAGGTCGAGGAGAAGCGCGCCGGGCGCTGCATCGGCTGCGGCCAGTGCGTGATGATGTGCCCGTCGTGCGCGGACGAACTTTCGTTTATGAAAGACGCTCAGACGGTGCGCGCGGCGGAGCTGAAGCTGCCCTCCGAGGAGGAGGCGCTGAACCTCATCATGTCGCGCCGCAGCGTGCGCATGTTCAAGGACGAGACGATACCGCGCGAGACCTTTGAGAAGCTTTTCAACGTCGTGCGCCAGGCTCCGACGGCGGTCAACAGCCAGAACGTGCGCTGGATAGTGACGCTCGACCCCGCGAAGACGAAGGAGGTTACGAACCTCATACTCTGCTGGTTCCGCGAGGAAATTTTCAAAAATCCGACGAGCCGCGCGGCCCTGCTTGGCGCGGGCATGATAGCGAAGGCCAAGGAGGGCGACGACCGGCTGCTGCGCGGCGCGCCGCACGTCGCGATCGCCGTGACGCCCGCGGAATACGGCTGGCCCGAGGACGGCGCTATCGCGCTGACATATCTCGAGCTCGCGGCGCACGCCATGGGAATCGGCTGTTGCTGGGGCGGCTATCTGACGACCGCGATACGCAGCTTCAAGGGGCTGCGCGAATATCTCGGCATCGGCGAGGACGAGCACGTCTGCGGCGCGCAGATGATGGGGTATGCGGCGCTGAAGCCCGCGCGCCTCTTCGCGCCGCGCCGCGAGGTCAAGGTTGACTGGATTGGATAAAATTCCGCGCCGCCCGCTGACGATAGGCGTGCTCGCGCACGTCGACGCGGGCAAGACGACGCTGACGGAGCAGATGCTCTTTCAGGCCGGGGCGGTGCGCTCTCTGGGCCGCGTAGACGACGGCTCCGCGCACACGGACTTCACGGAGTTCGAGCGGCGGCGCGGGATTTCCGTGCGCGCGGCCTCGGCCTTCCTTTCGTGGAACGGCGCGAAAATCTACGTCATCGACACGCCGGGCCACAGCGATTTTTCCGGCGAGACGGAGCGCGCGGCGCGCGCGATGGACTTCGCCGCCGTCGCCGTCTCCGCGGTCGAGGGCGTGCAGGCGCAGACCGAGGTTATATGGCGCGCGCTGTCGAAGATGGGGATTCCCGCGCTGTTTTTCATCAACAAGACCGACCGCGAGGGAGCGGACGTAGATTCCATCCTCGCGGAACTGGCGGAGCTGACGGGGCGCAGGCCCGCGCGCGTGCCTTTGGACGAGCGCGCCGCGCTCGCCGAGGTGCTCGCCGAGCACGACGACGGGGCGCTCGAAAAATATCTCGAGGATGGCGCGGAGGGATTCTCCGACGAGGAGCTCGCCTCGCTGCTGCTCGAATGCTTTTATTCAAAAAAACTGATTCCATACGTA
>ENA-OQCL01000915-OQCL01000915.1-human-gut-metagenome-genome-assembly--contig:-NODE-915-length-12187-cov-4.702239_pt1 | contig 12187 bp, 13 predicted proteins | sample MGYA00242502_ERZ504586 | MGnify/ENA primary metagenome ERZ504586 (study PRJEB26092, sample SAMD00036316) | human gut metagenome | host: Homo sapiens | study: EMG produced TPA metagenomics assembly of... | reverse complement strand
TCAAGCTCCGCCTCCACGCCGCACGTCCCGCAGCACACGCCCGCGGAGCAGAGCGCGCTCCGCGGATTTTCCGTAAAGGACATGACTGTCCCCTCCTTTGGATGAAATTGCCTCCAATGGTGGGGACTCGGCGGCGGTTTTACAAAAGCGGAAAATTGCGGAAGCGCGGAGAGCGCGGAGGCGGCAAACGTCAGCGGCGTCGGAGCGGCATTACTTACTTAAACTATACGTGGGACAGCCCTCCCGTCGCCCCGCGCTTGACGCGGGGCCCAGCGTCGTTAGATTCCCATACCTCACGGAATTTAACGACACTAGATTCCGCGTCGGAGCGCGGAATGACGATTAACGGGCGTTTCGTATATATAGGCTCTGTATTTCAGTGCGGTCTCTGGCGTTTGGGCCGGAGGCTCCAGCCTGAGAATCGCCGAAGCGACATGGTAAGGAGCGTATCGCCGCGCCGCCGTCTCCGGCGTTCGGGGCGGCGGCCCCAGACTGAAAATTTCTGGGGCGAAGAATTAAAAAAATGCTGTGAAATACGCAGGTGCGGGGCTGAAATTTATAGAAAGATAAGTTATAATTTCCGACATATTCATTTTCTCATAGAAGAGGGGATTTTGTATGAAGGTAGCCAAACGGTTTGCACTCGCTCTCGCGGTCGTTTTTGCGGCGGCGGGAATCGCTGCGGCGGCGGAGACTGTCAAGATAGGCGTATATCTGCCTATCACGGGCGGAAACGCGGTCGGCGGCCAGCTCGAGCTGGACGGCGTGAATCTCGCGCACAAGCAGTATCCCGAGGTTGACGGCAAGAAGATCGAGCTCGTCGTAGTCGACAACAAGAGCGACAAGGTCGAGGCGGCGAACGCCGTCAAGCGTCTCATAGAGCGCGAGAAGGTCTGCGCGATAATCGGAACCTACGGCTCGTCGCTCGCGATGGCCGGCGGCGAAGTCGCGGAGAAGGCGGGCGTCCCGATGGTCGGCACGTCGTGCACGAACCCGCTCGTCACGCAGGGCAAGAAGTACGTCTTCCGCGTTTGCTTCATCGACCCGTTCCAGGGCGCCGGAGCGGCGAATTTCGCCGTCACGGAGCTGAAGGCGAAGACCGCGGCGATGCTCATCGAGGTTACTGAGGACTACAGCGTCGGCCTCGGCAACTTCTTCAAGCAGAATTTCGTGAAGCTCGGCGGCGAAGTGGTCTCCGTCATGAACTACCAGAAGGGCGACCAGGACTTCACGGCGCAGCTGACCGAGATAATCAGCAAGAACCCCGACGTCCTCTATATCCCCGCGAACTTTGCCGAAGGCGCGATCATCATGCGCCAGGCGCGCGAGCTCGGAGCGACCTTCAGCATCCTCGGCGGCGACGCTATGGACAACCCCGAGATGGTGTCGATAGGCGGAGACTCGGTCGAGGGCTTCAGCTACACTTCGTTCGCCTATTCGCCGAATATGCCCGAGAAGCTCATGAGCGACATCCAGAAGCAGTTCACGAAGCAGTGGCGCGAGGCTTATCCCGACAAGGACCCCGCGGCGCTCACGGGATGCGGCTACGACGCCTATCTGCTTATCTATAACGCGATAAAGAACGCGAAGAGCACCGACCCCGAGAAGATCACCGCCGCCATCGCAGCGACGAAGGATATGCCCGGCGTAACCGGCACGACGACGATCAACGCGACGCACGACGCCGAGAAGCCGATAGGCATCATCCGCGTCGAGAACGGCAAGCAGGTCTTCCACGCTATAGTGGACGCTCCCGCGAAGTAAAAAATCCGGAGTATGAGGCGCGTTCCGCGCGGTTTTTACCGCCGCGCGGGGCTTCGCCAGAGCTTTCGTCCCGGCGCGAAGTCCGCGCCGGACGTCATTTCTTGCGGCCGGCGCGGTTTTTGCGTTTTTCCGGCCCGCTCTCTTAAAGGGGAGAGCCCATGACTTCAAATATGATGATCCAGCATCTTTTCAACGCTCTGATGCTGGGGAGCCTTTACGGCCTCATCGCCATAGGCTATACGATGGTCTACGGCATTCTGAGGCTCATCAACTTCGCCCACGGCGATATTTTTATGATAAGCACCTACTTCGTATTCGTCGCGATAGCTATGCTCAATATGCCGTGGATTCCCGCTGTAATACTTTCGATAGCCGCGACGGCGGTGTTTGGCTTTATGATCGACAGGGTGGCCTACCGCCCGCTGCGTTCCGCGCCGCGCATCTCCGCGCTGATTTCGGCGATAGGCGTCTCGTTCTTCATCGAGAACCTCTGCCTCGTAATTTTCACGGGAGTGCCGAAGCCGATGCCGCGCTTCGAGCCTCTCGTAAAGGTCATATCGCTCGGCGACGTCAGGATTCTGCCGCTCGTCATCTTCGTTCCTGTGATTTCGTTCATACTTGTAGGCGCGCTTCTGTGGATGCTCTACCGCACGAAGCCGGGGCTCGCGATGCGCGCCATCTCGCGCGACATCGAGACGACGCGGCTGATGGGCGTCAAGGTCGACAGAATCATAGCGCTGACCTTCGCGGTCGGCTCCGCGCTCGCGGCCTGCGCGGGCATCATGTGGGCGCTGCGCTATCCGCAGATTCATCCGTTCATGGGAGTTTTCCCGGGGCTTAAGGCCTTCATCGCCGCGGTGCTCGGGGGCATAGGCTCGGTGCAGGGCGCGATGATAGGCGGGCTTCTGCTCGGCTTCATGGAGATTCTGCTCGTCGCCTTCTTCCCGGCGCTTTCGGGCTACCGCGACGCCTTCGCCTTCGTCCTGCTTATCGTGATACTTTTCTACCGTCCGACGGGGCTGATGGGCGAGAAGATGGAGGATAAGATATGAAGAAGTCCACGAAAAATCTGCTCAATCTTCTCTGCATCGTCCTGCTCGCGCTCTTCCTCAAATGGGCCGGCGCGAGCCTCGACGGGTACAAGGTGCAGGTGCTGAACCTCATCGCGATAAACGCAATACTCGCAGTGAGCCTCAACCTCATATACGGCTTCACGGGGATGTTCTCGCTCGCGCACGCGGGCTTCATGGCGATAGGGGCCTACGTCACGGCGATACTGATTCTGCCGCAGGCGCAGAAAGAGATGATGTATATCCTCGAGCCGATGATGTGGCCGTTCAACGTCGTACATGCGCCGTTCTTCGTCGCTGTCGTCGCGGGCGGAATCGCCGCGGCCTTCGTCGGGCTGCTGATGGCCGCGCCGTGCCTGCGGCTCGGCGGCGACTATCTCGGCATCGCGACGCTCGGCTTCGGCGAGATAATCCGCGTCATCTTCACGAATATCACGCCCGTCACCAACGGCGCGCTCGGCCTCAAGGGCATCCCGGCCTACGCGAATCTCGGCTGGAACTATTTCTGGTGCATCTTCACGATATATGTGATAGTCAAGCTGCTTTCGAGCAACTTCGGCAACACGCTGCGCGCCGTCCGCGACGACGAGGTCGCGGCGAAGGCTATGGGCATAGACACGTTCAAAGCCAAGACGATATCGTTCGTCGTCGGCGCGTTCTTCGCGGGAATCGGCGGCTCGCTGACGGGCAGCCTCATAACGACGATAGACCCGAAGATGTTTAACTTCCAGCTCACGTTCAATATCCTGATGTTCGTCGTCGTCGGCGGCCTCGGCTCGATAACGGGCTCGCTCGTCGGCGCGGCGGTCGTCACGGTACTGCTCGAATGGCTGCGCTTCGTCGAGGACACGATTCAGATAGGCTCGTGGGAAATCGCGGGCATTCCGGGAATGCGCATGCTCATCTTCTCGCTGCTGCTGCTCTTCATAATCCTGTACAGGCGCGAGGGCATCATCGGCGGCTGCGAATTCAGCTGGGACGGCGCGGCGCGCTTCCTGCGCAGGCTGAGGAAAGGAAAGGGAGGCGCGGCGAATGGCTGACGCAATACTCAAGACCGAAGACGTAGTGATAAAGTTCGGCGGGCTGACAGCAGTCAGCGGCTTCAGCATAGAGGCCGAGCGCGGCTCGATAAGCAGCCTCATCGGGCCGAACGGCGCGGGCAAGACGACCTGCTTCAATATAATCACGGGCTTCTATAAGCCGACCTCGGGGCGCGTTATATTCAACGGCAAGGACGTGACGGGCATGCCGCCGCACCTCGTCTGCAAAACCGGCATCGCGCGCACCTTCCAGAACATAAGGCTCTTCACGGGCGGCACCGTGCTCCAGAACGTCATGACTGCATGCTGGGTGCGCCAGCGCGCGCCGTGGTGGAGCGCGCCGCTCCAGCTTCCGATTTTCCGCCGCGAGGAACGCGAGATACGCGAGCGCTCGATAGAGCTGCTCGCCGCCGTCGGCCTCGACGGCCTCGCGGAGGAGGTGGCGACGGGGCTGCCCTACGGAGCGCAGCGCAGGCTTGAGATAGCGCGCGCGCTCGCGACCCGGGCCGGAGCTCCTTTTGCTCGACGAGCCCGCCGCTGGCATGAACCCGCAGGAGAGCCTCGAGCTGATGGATTTCATAAGAGACATACGCGACCGCTTCAAGGTCACTATATTGATGATAGAACACGACATGAAGGTCGTCATGGGCGTTTCGGAATGGATTCGCGTGCTCGACTACGGGCAGCTCATCGCTGAGGGGACGCCGGACGAGATAAAGAAGAATCCGCGCGTCATCGAAGCCTATCTCGGAAAGGAGGCGGCGGGATGCTGAAGGTAAAGGACCTGTCCGTCAACTACGGCGGCATACGCGCGCTGCGCGGCGTTTCGCTCGAAGTCCCCGCTGGTAAGATAGTCACGCTCATCGGCGCGAACGGCGCAGGAAAGAGCAGTACTCTGCGCGCGATAGCCGGGCTCGTCAAGACCTCCGGCGGCACAGTCACGTGGGACGAGAAGCATCTGCTCGGCCTGCCGCCCGAGGACGTGCTCGCGCGCGGCGTCGCGCTCTGCCCCCGAGGGGCGGCGCATATTCCCGCACCTCACAGTGCTCGAGAACTTACAGCTCGGCGGCTACGGCTGCCGCACGAAGGAGGAGCTCGAAGCGGGCATAGAGCGCGCATTCACGCTTTTCCCGCGCCTCAGGGAGCGTTCGTGGCAGAAGGGCGGCACGCTCTCGGGCGGAGAGCAGCAGATGCTTGCGGTCGGGCGCGCGCTGATGAGCGACCCGCAGCTGATTATGCTAGATGAACCGTCGATGGGGCTCGCGCCGATACTCGTCGAGGAAGTCTTCCATATAATTTCGCAGATAAACGCCGAGGGCAAGACCGTCCTGCTGGTCGAGCAGAACGCCTTCGCGGCGCTGCGCATAGCGGACTACGCATACGTGCTCGAGGTCGGCGAGATAACGCTCGAAGGCACGGGGCGCGAGCTGCTCGACGACCCGCGCGTGATAGAAGCCTACCTCGGCGGCTAACTGGCGGACAGAATTTTAAGCGGCGCTCCCCTTTGCGGGGGAGCGCCTTTTTTATGCCGCGCCGCTCCGTATAAAGCTGCGCGAAACAAAATATTCCTCGCGCGAGTCATTTTATCTCTCCGTTTGATTTTCATAGGCAGAAATACGCAGCGCGGCGCGTCTACGCGCGCGGCGAAGCGCGTGAATTTTGCGCCGGAGGCGAATTTTTTATCCTTTTTTTGAGTTTTTGCGCCGCAGCTAAAACCATATTGCATGACGTTATTGTATAATCGAACGGTATTGTGCAATAACATTCTGCGAGGGGTAATGAACATGGACAAGAACGAACTCAAGAAGCTGCTTTGCGAAGCGGTGGATTCCGTTAAGGATCAGACGAAGGCTTTCGCGGACGACGTCGCGGCGCACGCGGAGCTCGGATTTTTTGAGACACGCACATCGGACAAGCTCGCGGCGGCGCTCGAGGGGCTCGGCCTCGACGTTACGCGCGGCCTTGCGCGCACGGGGCTCCGCACCGACATTGCGGGCGGCGCTGATGGGCCGAAGGTCGCCGTCATCGGAGAGCTCGACGGCATAGTCTGCCGTCAGCATCCGCTCGCGGTGGAGGATACCGGCGCGTCGCACGCCTGCGGCCACAACCTCCAGATTTCCGCCGTCTACGCGATGGCCGCGGCTCTCGCCAAGACCGGGCTGATGAAGGAGCTCGCGGGCTCCGTCGCCTTCCTCGGCCTGCCCGCGGAGGAGTTCATCGAGGTCGGACGCCGCACCGAGATGCGCGAGCGCGGCGAGCTGGTCTACTACGGCGGCAAGCAGGAGTTCGTCCGCCTCGGCGTGTTCGACGACATAGATATGAGCATGATGGTCCACGCGGGCGACGACGCGCACGGGCGCGGCTTCACCGTCCCCGACGGCGGCAACGGCTTCCGCATCTTCATGCTGCGCTACGAGGGCAAGCAGGCCCACGCGGCGGCGGCTCCGCATCTCGGCGTCAACGCGCTTTACGCCGCGGTCGCCGGCATCAACGCGGTCAACGCGCTGCGCGAGACCTTCCGCGACGAGGACCATATCCGCGTCCACTACATCATCACAAAGGGCGGAGATTCAGTCAACAGCGTTCCCGACGACGTCCGTCTCGAGGGCTACGTCCGCTCGGGCAACATAGAGAAGATAGACGAGACCTTCATGAAGGTCGTCCGCGCCTTCAAGGCGGGCGGCGAGGCGCTCGGCGCGAAGTGCCACGTCCGCAGCATCGCAGGCTATCTGCCGCTCAACGCGAGCAATGATCTCAACAGAATTTTCGCCGACAACGCGGACGCGCTCGTCGGCCCCGAGCATGTCGAGCGCCACACCTATTTCGCGGCGTCGACCGACCTCGGCGACATCGCGCATCTTATGCCCTCTATCCAGCCCTCTGGCGGCGGCACTGTCGGCGCGCTGCATTCGAAGGAGTTCTGCGCGGAGGATTTCGAGGCCGCGGTGCTCGACCCCGCGAAGGTTATGCTTATGACGCTCGTCGACTTGCTTTACGACGGCGCGAAAGAGGCCAAAGAGGTTCTCGCGAATTTCAAACCGGTCTATACGAAGGAAGAATATCTCGCTGCGATGGACAGCAGGTTCTTCTCTGAGTAATAGAAAATTCTTTATTCATTTTAAGGAGGCGTTTCTGCCATGGATATTGTCGACAAGGCGATACGAAACTGGAAGCTCCACGTCCTCGCGCTGGTGCTTACGGTTATCGCCGAACTCATCGGGGCGAAGAGCTTCAAGCTCGGCCCCGGCCTTCTCGTACTGGTGCCGCTGCTTTATTCGTTCGCGCTCGGCGCGCTCTGCGGCATACCGAAGCTGAAGATCCTCAAGCGCAGCGATATGTTCGAGGCTTCATCTCTCGTCGGCGTGACTTTCTTCTTCCTTATGGCGCGCTACGGCACGCTTGTCGGCCCGAGCTTCTGGAAGGTCGTCGAGTCCGGCCCGGCGCTTATTCTTCAGGAATTCGGAAATATCGGGACGGTCTTCTTCGGCGTGCCTATAGCGGTGCTTCTCGGCCTCAAGCGCGAGGCGGTCGGCGCGGCCTTCTCGAACGCGCGCGAGCCTAACATCGCCATCATCGGCGAAAAGTACGGCCTCGACACGCCCGAGGGACGCGGCGTCATGGGCGTCTACGTCACCGGTACGGTCTTCGGCGCGATATTCTGCAGCCTGCTGAGCTCCTTCGTCGCCTCGACGATGCCCTTCTTCAGCCCGCAGGCGCTTGCTATGGCGACCGGTACGGGAAGCGCGGGCATGATGACCGCGGCGCTCGCCCCGCTCGTCGAGATGTACCCCGACATTAAGGACGAGCTGACGGCTCTCGCGGCCGCGAGCAACATGTTCTCCGGCCTCGACGGCGTCTACATGTGCGTCTTTATGAGCCTCCCGCTCGCCAACTGGCTCGTGCGCAAGATGGGCGTCAAGGACGCCCCGAGCGTCCCGACGAAAGCCGGAGCGCAGGAAGGAGGAAACAAGTAATGAATTACCGTCAGATGGCAGTTTTCCTCATGATCTGCGGCCTCCAGATACTCGTCGGCAACTGGGTCGGCGCTAAGGGCTATGCGAGCGGAGCCGCCGCCGCGGCCTTCGTCGAGTCCATCCCCGGCCTGCTCGTGCTGCTTGCGATAATCGTCGGCGGCGTCGCGGTCGCGCACTTCATCCCGTGGAAGGGCCTCCCCGCGGTCGCCTATATAGTCACGCTCGGCTGCATAGTCACGATCCCCGGATTCCCCGGCTCGGAGATGCTCACGGCCTACGTCTCGAAGATCAGCTTTATCGGCCTCTGCACGCCGATACTCGCCTACGCGGGCCTCGCGGTCGGCAAGGACATCGACGCGCTCAAGTCGCAGGGCTGGAAGATAGTCGTCGTCGGCCTCTTCGTCTTCGTCGGAACCTTCATCGGCTCCGCGATAATCGCGGAAATCGTGCTGCGCATGATGAACTAGCCCGCGGACGATTTCTTACGAAAGCCGGTAAAATTTAAGGCCGCCCGAGAATGGGCGGCCTTTTTCGTATTAGAAGTCGTAGTGCGACCACATGCTGATGATTTTGATTGTCATTATCTCTTCCAGAACTTGATAGACGAGCCTGTGCTGTATGTTGTTGCGGCGCGAAAGAGCGCCCTCTAGGTCGCCTTTGAGCCTTTCGTAACGCGGCGGAGTCTGATAGGGATTCTGCTTTATCAGCTCAATCAGAGCCTTCGCCTTGCCGTCGAGCTTCGCCGCCTTGAGTTTGGGAATGTCCGCCGCGGCCTTCTTCGTGTAGATGATTTCGTACATCACCAGGAGACCTGGTCCTCGGTGATGCATTCCTCCGGCGGCGTGGCGAGGCCGTCGATTATCTTCTCGCGCATGCCGGGAATTGAGGTCAGGTACAGCGTCTCCATTATGCTGTTGTAGTCGTCCTCGCTGAGGATTACCGCGTTGCCTTCTTTGGTGCTGACGCTGACCGGCTCGTTGTACTTTATCGTCTGCTCAAGGATGCCGAAGAGGTTCCGGCGCAGCGCCGTTGCGTTCGTAGTGAACATGACAATCACCTCGCATGTACATTATAGCGTACATTTATTGATTCGTCATTGCGGCTTCGCCAGCAGCGGCTCGGGGTCGAAGAATATACCGCGCCATGCGGTGCTGAAGTGGAGGTGCGGGCCGGTCACGCGGCCGCTGCTGCCGGAGAGCGCTATGGTCTCTCCGGCCTTCACCTCGTCGCCGGCCTTGACGCGGATTTCGGAAAGATGGCAGTAGAAGGTGGTGAAGCCCGCGCCGTGGTCTATGTAGACGCAGCGGCCCGCGAAATAAAAATCTGCCGCGAGCGTCACGACGCCGTCAGCCGCGGCCTTGACGGGCGTGCCCGTCTTCGCGCGCATGTCCGCGCCGCCGTGGCGTCCGCTGAATTTGCCGTTGAACCAGCGGCTCTTGCCGTAGTGCGACGTGAATATGCCCGGCACCGGGCGCGTGAGCGGCAGCGACGGCGCGTGTCCGGCGCGCGTGCTCATGAGCGCGGCGCGTCCGAGCTCCGCCTCGCGCTTGATGCGCTCGGCCTCCTTCTGCGGCGGCGCGGCCTTCGACGGCGCGACGGTCAGCTTTTCGGCGGGGTAGCTGTGCGGCAGCAGCTTCACCCTGTGCGCGACGCGCTCCTCGGCTCCTCCGTCGGAGCGGAAGACGACGGCGAGCTCCGCCTCTCCGGGCTCCGTTCCCTGCACGTCGCTGCCGAGCAGCGCCGAGTAGACGCCGTCGGCGCCCGCGGCGAGCGGCGCTTCGCGGCCGAGCCACGAAACCTTTACGGACGAGAGCTTCTCTCCGCGCGCCTCGACGCGCACGAGGAACGGCCGCCCGGTCTTGACCTCCGAGGGGGCCTTCACCGTTACGTCCGCGCTCGCGCCTCCAGCGAGCAGAGTTATGAGCGCAGCCGCGGCCGCGCAGCGTTTTATAAGTTTTATCATGACAAGCGCCTCCGATACGAACTTCCGATAATGATAGTGAGCGCGCGCGCCGCTGTCAAACCCGCGCGTTATACATTCCCGCGCGCATTTGAGGCCGCGAGCGGAAATATTATATAATTGTAACATTAAGCGAACGAGCGGACGGCGCGGCGGCGCGCGCCGAAATCACGCGACGGAGAGGGCGGTTGGATGAAGAGAATATTCTGCGTTTTTGTTTCGATGTTTATCGTTATGTTCTGCGCCGGAAGCTGCGGCGCTGCGGAGCGCGTCGCGCTCATGCTCGAAGGGGCGGACCCGAAGGCTCTGCCGAACAGCTTCAACGGGCTCTGCTACAGCGGCCTCGAGAAGGCGCGCGAGCGTTACGGCAGGAGGATACAGACGAAGGTCTACAACTCATACGGCGACGACAACATACTCGCGCCGCTGCTGCGCAGCGCGTCGTCCGAGTCCGACCTCGTGATAATCACCTCGGCGCTCTACATCCCCGCGCTCAAGGAAATGAAGAAGGACTTCCCCGAATGCTCGTACATAGTCTTCGACAGCCGCGATATAAAGGGAGTCACCAACATAATATTCCGCGAGGAGGAGGGCGGCTTCCTGGCCGGGGCGCTCGCCGCGATGATGACGCGGCAGAGCGGCATCGAGCGGATAAACGACGAGCTGGTCGTCGGCATAATCCTCGGCGAGAAGGTGCCGCCGGCGCAGCGCTTCCACCTTGGCTATAAGGCCGGCTCGTGGTACGCCTCGCCAGAAGTCGAGGTGCTCTGCGAGTATACGGGCAGCTTCGTGGACGGCTCGCGCGTTGAAGCCGCGGCGGCCAAGCTCAGCGCGAAGGGCGCGGACGTGATATTCTGCGCCGCGGGCCCCGCCTCGATGGGCGCGATACGCTACGCCGAACGCGGAGGCTACTGGTGCATCGGCGTGGACAGCGAGCTAGAGGCCGAGTTCCCGAACGCGGTCCTCGCGAGCGTCGTAAAAAGAAGCGGCCTCGTCGTCACGAAGGTCGTCGAGAGCTACATGAGCGGCAGCCTGCCGAAGGACAGCTTCTCGATAGGCCTCGCCGAGGGCTGCATGGATATATCGACCTGGACGCGCGAGGCTAAGATGAACATCCCCGTCGACGTCCGCGAGGACATCGACGAAATAGCCGAAAAAATCAAAGACGGGCTCATCGTAATAAACGGGCAGAGCTACGGCGGAATAACGGCGGATTAGCGCCGCGGCGCGCATTTGCCGCGAGGGCGGCTCTGTAGTAAACTCATGTCGGAAATAAAAAATATCTTGGAGCTGATATAGATGCTGCATTGCGGAATTATCGGACTGCCGTTGAGCGGCAAGAGCACCGTTTTTCAACGTTATAACGAGAGCCGGCGCGGAGGTCAAGCCCTACGCGGGAGGCAAGACGGATCCTAACAAGGCCGTCGTGCCGGTGCCGGACAAGCGCTTCGACGCGCTGGTAGAGATTCACGCGCCGCGCAAGGAGACTCCGGCGCAGGTTGAATTCGTCGACCTCGCGGGGCTTCGCGCGGGGCCGGAAAGGGCGAGGGCTCGGCAACGCATTCCTCTCGTTCGTCGCCGACGCGGACGCGCTGATACACGTCATCCGCTGCTTCGCGAACTCCGCCGTCGAGCATCCCGAGGGGAGCATCGACCCGGTGCGCGACTGGGACATCGTCGACAACGAGCTGATCTTCCGCGACCTCGGCGTCATCGACAACCGCCTTTCCAAGCTGCGCGCGAAGAAGAAGCTGACGCCCGACGAGGACAAGGAAAAGGCGCTGCTCGAAAAATGCTACGACTGCCTCATGGAGGAGAAGCCGCTTTCGAGCATCGAGCTGAAGCCCGAGGAGACGCGCCAGCTGCGCGGATTCGCCTTCGTCACCTCGAAGCCGCAGATAATCCTGCTCAACCTCGACGAGAGCCAGAACGAGGAGACGAAGATTCCGAAGTGGGACGAGCTCAAGAAGCGCGCCGAGGAGCGCGGAGCGAAGCTCTGCACGCTCTACGGAAGCCTTGAAATGGACATTATGGACCTCGAGCCCGAGGAGGCGAAGGAGTTCACCGAGGGGCTCAACATCACGGAGCCGGGGCGCGAGCGCCTCATCGAGGAGGCCTACCGCGTGCTCGGCCTGATAAGCTTCTTCACCTGCGGCCCGGACGAGGTGCGCGCCTGGACGCTGCACAAGGGAGAGAACGCCGTCGACGCGGCTGGCACGATACACTCGGACCTCGCGCGCGGCTTCATACGCGCGCAGGTCGTCGCCTTCGACGACTACATGGCGCACGCGCACTCGTTCGACGAATGCCGCAAGGCCGGAGTGCTGCGCCTCGAAGGCAAGGAGTACATAGTCAAAGACGGGGATATGATAGAAATCC
>ENA-OQCL01000914-OQCL01000914.1-human-gut-metagenome-genome-assembly--contig:-NODE-914-length-12189-cov-2.589040_pt1 | contig 12189 bp, 10 predicted proteins | sample MGYA00242502_ERZ504586 | MGnify/ENA primary metagenome ERZ504586 (study PRJEB26092, sample SAMD00036316) | human gut metagenome | host: Homo sapiens | study: EMG produced TPA metagenomics assembly of... | reverse complement strand
GCGGACGTGGTGCTTCACTCCCGCTAGCCCTTATTCCTTCGTCCGGGGGCACCACGTCCCTCGGGGCCCAGCGGGCCTTCGGCGCTAAAGACTAAAGCCGAAGGAAATTCCCGCCCGCGAATTTCCCTTCCACGCACGGTCGGCGGGAATTTCCCTCTTTTCCCCACGGCACCGAGCCCGCTCGGTGCCGCCCCAATCGGAAAGCGCTTCCCGCCTAAGCTTTTCCCGGAAGTGCTCCCCCTTCCAAATCAAGAAGCCCATTCAATCCGCCCCGGATTGAATGGGCTCTCATCTCCTCAAAACCGGAACGGCAGCGCTTCACGTTCGGGAAGCGCTGCCCTCCTCTTCCACCACAATCAGAAAGGATGTGCCCTGCTGAAAAGCATCTGCTTTTCAGCAGGGCACATCCCTCCCATTTCCACAAAAACAAAAGGAAGCGGCACCCGCGGTGCCCGCTTCCTACTTCTTCCTCTACTTCTCTTCCGACTTCTTTTCCTTCAACGGATTGATCTTTACCTTGCCGCCGTTGTTGGAGGAAGCCCAGCCGATCCAGGTTTTGCCCGGGTTCAGGGAAACCATCTTCTTCTCCGGCTCGGAATCCTCATCGTCCTTGTCGGAATCCTTTTTCTCCACCAGGGTGAACAGCTCCAGCTGGTTGTCCTCGTTTACATCCCAACGGATGTCCTTTACGGTGCCGTTGCTGATCAGCTTCGCCTTGCCGCCGGCCAGCTTGTAGTCACAGTAAGTCACCCCCTGACCTGTGCCGTGGTAATTGGATTTTGTGATGTACTGGGTCTTATCGAAGAGAATCAGCAGGTTCTCCCGGCTCAAGTTGTTCTCAAAATCCTTCGTCTCATACTGTCCGGATTCCTGGTTGTACGTCCATACCGCATCCTCAAAACTCCGGCTCGACCAGGTGAGAGTCACCTTTCCACAGGTGTTCTTGCTCAGATCCCGAATGCCCTTGCCGAACTGCAGCTGTGTTGCCTTCTTCTTGGTCTTGGTGCGGAACTTCTTGTCCTTGATGGCATCCGCCACTTTGTCGCCGTGGAGAATTCCGGTGTGTTCCGAAGATACGTCCCGGCTGTTGTCCCGGCTGTACAGATCCACCTTTCCTTTGTAGGTCATCTGATTGATATGGTCCACCTTATCTTCCTTGAAAACGGTGTTGGCACCCTTGTACTCCGAGGAAGAAGAACTCTGTCCCCAGTGAATGAAAATCGCGTCGAACAGTTCCGAGAACTTGATGTACGGCGGACGAGCACTTCTCATCGGGCCGATTTTCTTCGGCAGCTTGTTGTAATCCGCATAGAACCAGAGGGTACGGGTAATTCCGCCCTCCACTTCTCCCTGTAAAATAATATCCGGGGAGTACTTCTTGTCCGTCATTCCCCACTGCGGGCGGGCATCCGGAGCGTTTTCCACCACCAGTGCCACCGGGCGAATTCCCTGTGCCGCAGAATCGAACTTCTCAGATCCGGTCAGCGGGTTCCGAACCGGTTCCGGCTTCGCCTCTTCCTTCTTGGAGCAGCCGGTCATCATGGCTGCCGCAAGAATCACCATCATCAAGCATGAAATCAGGATTTTGAATCGTTTCTTCATTTCTCTGCTTTCCTTTCTCATCCATAAAAATATACTTCAATAATACACTATTTCCGGCATTATCGGCAAGGTTCTATTCATCCTTCAGGCGATAACCCACACCGATTTCCGTCACGATGTACTGCGGCTTTCCCGGCACCTTCTCGATTTTCCGGCGAAGCCCCGCCATCAGCGCCCGCAGAGACTGGGTATTGTCCCCGTAGCTCACGCCGTACAGCTCGTCCAGCAGCGTTCGGGTGGTAATCACCTTTCCGATGTTGTGGAACAGCAGCTCCAGCAGCTGGTACTCCAGCGGAGTGACGTGCAGAAGGTTCCCATCCAGGGTCACTTCCTTCGCGTCGAAATTGATCTTCAGTCCCCGCACCGAAACCTCGGCCCCCATCCGGTTTCGCTCTTCCCGAATCAGATGGCGCCGAAGCACCCGAATCCGCGCCATCAGCTCCGACTCGGAGAACGGCTTGGTGATATAATCCTCTGCACCCCGATCCAGAGCCTCGATTTTGTCCTCTTCCTTATCTCGTGCCGACACCACGATAATCGGAATATCCGAAAACTTCCGGACCCGCCGAATCAGGTCCAGCCCGTCTCCGTCCGGAAGGCCCAGATCCAGCACCATGATGTCCGGTTTTTTGGACCGCATCTTCCGCATCGCTTCTTCCACACCGCCGGCCGTCAGCACGCCAAATCCCGCTGTCATCAGCGAGTAGGCGATAAAATCCTGAATTTGCCGGTCGTCTTCCACAATCATTATAAGTTCTTTTGTCTGTTTCACTGTTCTCCCTCCATAGGCAACGTAAAATTATTTCCGCCCCGGACGCATCTTTCCGGTTTCTCGCCAGAATCCGGCCGCCGTGGGCATTCACGATGGAATTACAGATGGAAAGGCCCAACCCAAAACCTCGATACACCACCTGATCGCTTCGATTGGACTGATAAAACGGTTCAAAGAGCCGGTCCAAGTGCTCCGGATTGATGCCCATTCCACGGTCCCGCACGGTGAACACCGCATCGTTCCCCTTCCGTTCCAGGATGACTGCCACCCCATCCTTTTTCTTGGTGTGGTGAATGGCATTTTCCAGCAGGTTGGTGATGGCTTGCTGAATCAGGGATGCATCCATCGGGACCATGAGGATTTCCTCCGGCACGGATACTTGAATATCGTATTCCGGGTGGTGCACCTCCGTCAGCTGCACCGCCGCACCGATGACTTCCTCCGCCACTTCCACTTCCTTCTTAATCTCCACGCCGCTTTCCAGGCGGGTGATGCCCAGCACGTTTTCCACCATGCCCGACAGATTCTGGGCATCGTCGTAGATGTTCTTCGCCATGCGGTAGCGGTAATCTTCCGACTTGGTTGCTTTCATCAGCATCTCTGCGTTGCCGGAAATGCTGGTGAGCGGAGTTCGGATATCGTGGGAAATGGAACGAAGCAATGTGGAGCGGAACCGTTCCTGGGTGGCCTCTTCCCGGGCCTGAATCCGCAGTTCCGCGGTGCGGAATCGGTCCAACGCCATCCCGATATTATCGATGATGGAGCGCACAAGGTGGAGCTGCGTCCGGTCCAGTTTTTCTTGTTCCTCCAACCGAATTCGAATCGCTCCCATCAGACCGGCATGACCGCGCAAGGGCCATTCGTAATATTGTTTTCCCCGTACGAAAATCGTTTTCCCATTCTGAATCCGATGCCGTACGTTTTCATCTTCTTCCATTGGATACCAGGTGAGTGCCGTGTGATGTCCCACAGTCTGGAAGACGTATCTGCTTCCGGGTTTGCCTCCGGAATCGTACGCCACGTAGCCGGCGGCACAGCCGACACCCTCGTTGATGGCAGACAGAGCGATTCCGATGATGGCTTCTGCGCTTTTTGCGCCGGCCAGGTCGTTGTTCAATCGCAGCAGTTGTTCCGTCAGGGTCTCCTTCTCTCGGGCAATCAGGGCTTCCTGCCGAACCTGGGAAATAAGTCCGCTGGTGACCAGTGCCACCGAAATCATGATGCCCATGGTGAGGAGGTATCGGGGCGGGGTAGTCATATCATAGGAAAATTTGGGCGATGCGAAGAAATAATAATACACCATGGTGGACCCGATGGAGGTAATAACCCCCAAGCTGAATCGTCCGGTGCGCCACACCACCAGGAATACGCAGAGCAGGTACAGCATGATGGTAGCTTCGGAGGAAATCAATTTCAAGGAAACTGCGTACGCCACCATGGAGGTACCGCCGAAGATTCCGCACATTATGGCGATGTGATAGAAGAGGGAATTGTCTTCCTTTTCTTCCGGAGATTTCCAATACTTTTCCATTGTTTCCTCACTCAGATTGTGTATAATACAGCTATGATATTAGATATAATTGTGATTCTTATTTTTATAGTTTTTGCCGTTCGGGGAAAATCCCGTGGATTGGGAGAGTCCCTGATTCGGCTGGCCGCCATGGTGGCCGGCATCGCTTTGGCGACGGCCTTTACCCGGCCCCTCAGCGCTCTGATTCGAAAAACACCCCTGCAGGCCTCCATGCAGCGGGGCCTGGAAAACATTTTCCAAGGCTCCACCGTGAACCTGCTGGACTTTATTCCAAAGGCCTTGGAAGACACCCTTCAGAACTTCGGTGTTTCGGACCTTCCTTTTGAGGTGAGCCATTTTACGACCACCGCGGTTCTCGTGCTGTCTTTCCTGCTAATCACCACCGGAGTCAGCTTGATTTCCCTGTTCCTTCGCCGGCGGCTTCACATCGCTCGGAAGAAAGGCACCGTCATCGGCAGCACCGATTCGTTTGCCGGTTTTGCGGTGGGCGTGCTGAAGGGAACCCCTGTTCGTCTTTCTGTTCCTGGCCTTTATGTTTCCTCTGGCGGGCATCTTCCTCCCGGATCGGATTCAAGCCATCAATGAACAGCTGAACAGCTCCTATATCGCCGGTCCCCTCTACGACATCAATCCGCTGCTTTTACTGCTGCAAAAAATTCTCACTGTAAGCGTATACACGGCGGCGCCCCTTCGGGCGCCGCATTTTTTCGTTCCACTAACTCAATGTGGCCTTCAGAATTACCGGGTTGTGGTCGGAATTCTTGAAGTTGAGATTCTCTGCTTTTTATGGAATCCACCTGCAGATTCTTGGACAGGATAAAACCGTCCAGCATGTAGTAGTAGCAGTCCTTTTTGTCCGCGTTCTTGTAGACCTTGTCCAGGGAACGGCAGGTCGGATTGCTGTTGTCCATCAGGAGGTTCCAGTCCTTGCCGAAATCCTTTGCGTCAATCTTGCCCGGTGTCCAAATATCCTCACTGCTCGGATATTTTCCGATGTCCACGTTGGAGAAGGTCTGGTTGAAGTCTCCCCCGGCAATCACGTAATTGCCCTTCTTCTGTTCTTCTTCCATCACCTTCAGCAGGGCCCGGGTCTGCTTCACCTTGCCCTCGCCGTTGTCGTAAGCTTCCAGGTGCAGGTTGATCATCACCAGCTCTTTCTTGGTTCCCGCAATCGGTACCCGGTTCACCATCAGGCAGCGCTTCAGGTTCGCGATGCGCACCGGCCATTCAAACGGGCACGGTAGGCTGATTCGGGTGGAATCGGACTGAGTGAACCGAGACAAGGTCATGATGCCACTGTCCACGCGACCAATCGGCGGCCACGGATACGGCACGTATCTCACCTTAAAGTTATTGGCAAAAGTAGACTGGTATCCATCCATGGATTCCGCAATGTCCTGCTGCTCATCGGTATGATGGGCACGGGTGGAAAAACGATCCACTTCCTGCAGGAACATCACATCCGCCTTCTGGCTTTTCAGTTCATCGATGATTCCCTGCATGTTTTCCTGCACCCGCTCTGCAGAAGCGGTAGTCACCTGACTTCCGCCGTCCATAAAGAAATCCGCATTGTCTCCCAAAGCGCCGTAGCCGATGTTCCAGCTCATCACCTTGATGGTGGATCCCACCTCCGGGGAACCAAAGGTATCCTCTGCCAGACTGTCGATTCTTACCTTCTCCGTGCTTTCCGGCCGATATTCCATTGCCGTCAGCACGATGAACAGCATCAGCAGCAGAACCACCAGCGTGATGCAGAAGGCGCCCACTAAACGAGCGATTTTGTTAAGCATGTTCTTTCTCCTATCATTATCCCCCAGTTATAAATTGCTTGCTTCTCGTCCCTTTCCTTCGTCCGAATCGGCCCCTCGCCAATCGGGCCACTTCATTATACCTTTTTTGTAAATTGATGAAAAGCATAACCGCAAAAAGAGCCCGGCGCGGGCCGACCAGCCGGACGTGGTGCGTCGCTCCCCGCAAACCCTTATTCCTTCGTCGCCGAGCACCACGTCTTCCGGGGCCATGGCGCCGGTGTTGGCGTGACCTGACGGAAGTCAAAGGCTTTGCGAGGAGCTAGGCGCCAACTTGGTCGGCCCCGCTCCGGGAGATTCCGTTTTTTCATTTCTAATTCTATGACTTTTCTAAGAATTCGGAATAATTGACGACGAAATACCCCACCCCGTGGTTTCGTCGTCAATTTCCCCGCGCCCGCCGGGTAGATTAGAGGAGAATGCCGGGTGGAAACGGTAAGATGAGGTTTAAAAAAGCAAGAAAACAAGGTTGGAAGAAGGGTTTTTTGTTTCTGGTCAGAAAAAGGATTAGAAATAGTAGCGTGGGGAAAATATTAGATTGACGACAGACTGTCCCCACCCAAGGGGCTGTCGTCAATTTTTTGTAATCTGAATGCAGATTAGAGTCATTTGCATGAGAATGTAATTAGAATTGACGACGAAAGGAAGAATCTAAGTCGTTCGTCGTCAATTCAGCCAATTCTCTTCTTTTCAAAAATGACAAAAAGTGATGCACGAAGGCCGGTGAGGCCTTCCGTGCATCACTTTTCAATTCGCGTCGAATATTGGTTAACTATTCCAACTCAAAGGCACCGGTGTACAGCTGGTAGTAGGTGCCCTTCTGGGCGATAAGCTCGTCGTGATCCCCCCGCTCGATAATCCGGCCCTGATCCAGCACCATGATGGCGTCGGAGTTCCGGACCGTGGACAGACGATGGGCGATGACGAACACGGTCCGGCCCTTCATCAGGTTGTCCATGCCCTTCTGCACCAAAGCCTCTGTTCGGGTATCGATGGAGCTGGTGGCCTCGTCCAGGATCATCACCGGCGGATCCGCCACCGCCGCCCGGGCGATGGAAATCAGCTGGCGCTGGCCCTGGGAGAGCTGGGCGCCGTTGCCGGTGAGCATGGTGTTGTATCCCTCCGGCAGGCGGGTGATGAAATCATCCGCATTGGCCAAGCGGGCCGCTTCCATGCACTCCTCATCGGTGGCATCCAGCCGTCCGTATCGGATATTGTCCATCACCGTTCCGGTGAACAGGTTCACGTCCTGGAGCACGATGCCCAGGGGAACGGCGAAGATCCGGTTTGCAGATGTGGTTGATGTTGATGCCGTCGTAGCGGATCTTGCCGTCGGCGATGTCGTAGAACCGGTTGATCAGATTGGTGATGGTGGTTTTGCCCGCACCCGTAGCACCTACAAAAGCAATTTTCTGACCCGGTTTCGCGAACAGGCTTACGTCGTGGAGCACCTGTTTCTCCGGAGTGTATCCGAAGTCCACATCTTGCAGGCGCACGTCGCCTTTTACTTCTATGTACTGGGGTTCCGCGTAACCCGGAGTCATGCGTTTCCAGGCCCACATCTCCGTATTCCGGTCGGTCTCCTTGAAGCTTCCGTCCTCTTTTTTACCACGTTCACCAGGTGCACGTAACCTTCATCTTTCTCCGGCTTTTCATCGATGAGCCGGAACACCCGGCCCGCACCGGCTAAAGCCATGGAAATCATCGGCACCTGGGCCGACATCTGACCGATGGTCTGAGACAGCTGGCGGGACATGCCCAGGAAGGACACGATAATACCGATGGTAATGGGCCGGAATCCCCGCAGGCTCACGTTGGTCGCCCCAAAGACCACCAGCAGTCCGCCCACCAGCGCCAGCAGCACGTACAGGATGTTCCCGATATTTCCCAGAATCGGCATCAGCACGTTGCCGGCCGCATTGGCCCGGGCGCTGTCTTGGAAAAGCTGCTCGTTCAGCACGTCGAATTCCTTCTTGCTCTCTTCCTCGTGGGTGAACACCTTCACCACCTTCTGGCCCTTCATCATTTCCTCGATAAAGCCCTCTTCCTTGGCCAGAGATTTCTGCTGGCGCATCATGTACACCGAACTCTCCTTCCCCAGCTTTTTCGTCACCCGGAACATCAGGAGAATTACGGCAAAAACAACCAGCGTCAGCCACAGACTGTACCGGAGCATCATGAACACGATGGTGAGTACGGACAGGCCGGTCTGAATCAAGGTCGGCGTGCTCTGGCCGATCATCTGCCGAATGGCATCCACGTCGTTGGTGTAGGTACTCATGATATCGCCGTGGGCGTGGGTGTCGAAGTACTTAATCGGCAGCTTCTCCATGGCGTCGAACATCTCATCCCGCAGGTTTTTCAGTGTTCCCTGGGTGACTCCCGCCATAATTTGGGTGTAGATGGCAGAAGTGGCCATGCCCACCAGGTAGAACACGCCCATGGTTCCGATGATGCGGAGGAATTTGGCCTGTACCGACTCCATGCCCACCTTCATTCCCGGCAGGATGACTTGATCGATCAGCTGCTGCAGGAATACGTTGGAGAAGGACATGGAGATGGCGGATAAAATAATGCACACCAGCACCACCAGCAACCGGCCTTTATAATGGTCGGTCAGGTATTTGATAAAAACGTTTCATCGTTCCCGGGCGAATTTCGCCGACGGGTTGCTCTTCTTGGTCTCGGCATTATTCTTCCTTCCCTTTCCTTTGGTCTTGCTCGGGAATCGAAAGCAATTTCCCGGTTCAAAGTTCCGATTCTTAGCCGATGAGGTCTCTCGTGATCTCCCTCGTTCCACCACGCGGCCGCCGTCCATCACCAGAATCTGATCCGCGTCCTGTACGGACGAAATTCGCTGAGCGATAATTATTTTGTGGTATTCGGAATCTTATCCGATGAAAGCCTGACGGATGAGGGCGTCGGTCTTGGTGTCCACCGCAGAGGTGGAGTCGTCCAGGATCAGCACCTTTGGATTTTTCAGGAGCGCCCGGGCGATGCACAGACGCTGCTTCTGGCCGCCGGACACGTTGGTTCCGCCCTGCTCGATGTAGGTGTCGTAGCCGTCCGGGAATTTGGAGACGAACTCGTCCGCCTGAGCCAGCTTGCAAGCTTCCACAATTTCCTCGTCCGTGGCGTTCTTGTTGCCCCAGCGCATGTTGTCCTTGATGGTGCCGGAGAACAGCACGTTCTTCTGAAGCACCACAGCCACCGCGTCCCGCAAGGTGTTCACGTCGTAGTTCCGCACGTCGATGCCGCCCACTTCCACGGAGCCCTCCGTCACGTCATAGAGTCTCGGAATCAGCTGCACCAGGGAGCTTTTGGAGGAACCGGTTCCCCCGATGATGCCCACGGTCTCGCCGGATTCGATATGGAGGTCGATGTCCGTCAGGGCGTTCCGCTTGCTTTTTTCATTGTACTTAAAAGAAACATGGTTGAAGTCCACGCTTCCGTCGGCCACTTCCATCACCGGGTTTTCCGGGGAGTGCAAGGTGTTCTCGTAGTTCAGCACTTCCGTGATTCTTCGCGCGGATTCCTGTGCCATGGTGAGCATGACGAACACCATGGACAGCATCATGATGGACATGAGCAGCTGCACGCCGTAGGAAATCAGGGCGGACAGGTCTCCGGTGTTCAGGCTGGTTCCGTGGCTGTTCACGATGGTTTTTGCACCGAAGAAGCTGATGAGCAGCATGGAGGCGGACATGCAGAAGCTCATCACCGGGCTGTTCAGGGCCAGGATACGCTCTACATGGGTGAAATCCTTTCTCACTTCATCGGATGCCCGGTAGAATTTCTCCCGCTCGTACTCCTCCCGGACGAAGGATTTTACCACTCGGATGCCGGCGATGTTCTCCTGCACGGAGTTGTTCAGGGCATCGTATTTCTTGAAAATCCGTCGGAAAATCGGCATGGCGGTGCGTATCATCCAGATAAGCGCGATGGCGATGACCGGCATCACACAGAAGAACAGCAGCGCCATTCTCGGATTGATGGAGAAACTCATTGCCAGAGAGAACACCATCATCAGCGGAGTCCGTACCGCAATTCGAATCATCATCTGAAAGGCGTTCTGCACGTTGGTGACGTCGGTGGTGAGCCGAGTTACTAGCGATGAAGAGGAGAATCGGTCCACATCTGCGAAAGAGAAGTCCTGAATCGCATAGAAAATATCGTGTCTCAGGTTCTTCGCGAATCCCGCGCCGGATGTAGCGGCTTTTCTCGCTGCCAAAACGCCGAAAAGCAGGGACAGCATGGCCATCACCAACAGGATGCTTCCGTATTTCACAATCGGATCCATGGATTCTCCGGTCATGTGGTTGATGAGCTGGGCCATCACGAACGGCAAAGCACATTCAAACAGCACCTCGATTCCCACAAACACCGGCGTCTCAATGGCCGGCCGCTTGTAGTCCCGGATGCTTTGCATTAACTTTTTGATCATATATCGTTATCCTCCTTATCGTTCTCCAGGTTGGTGTGGAGCTTTCGCAGGAGCCGAATCAGCTCCTGCACTTCTGCCTCACTCATGCCCCCGGGTCATCAATTTCTCTTTCTCTCGGAACCGCGTCTCCATAAAATGCTGGTGCTCGTACGCCCGTTCCGTCAGGAGTACCATCTTAATCCGCCGATCCTTCTCGTCGGTAAAGCTTTCCACAAAACCCTTTGTTTCCAGCCGCTGCACCAGCCCCACCACGGTGGGATGGGAAATCTCCAATTCTTTCTCAATCTGCATTTTTGGGACATCTGTCCTTCGGTCTTGGCCAGGTGCCGAAGCAGGTGGGCTTGAGACCAGGTGAGGTCGCACTTCCGCAGGTCCATGTCCGCATGGGTTCGCATCTGGAAGGAAATCTGCTTGATCAGCATGCCGATTTCGTTCCGATTGCATTTGCATTCCTTCATTTTTTTCTCCTTTATTCATGTGGCGGCACTCTGTGACCGGGCCTCCGGCTGCTGTGTGGGCCGTCGGCTGCCGGGATTGAGCCTCCGGCAAAATGAATTCTAATTGTAAAATGTGTAGCGTGCTACATGTAGCACGCTACACATTTTAGTCCTATCGCGCCCCATAGTCAATGACGATTCTGTGAATTTTTCTCAGTATCTCTGTGGTTTAACTTTTATTTTTTTTACCACTGTGATATCCTTATTATTATGAGTAAACGAAAAAAAATGACAATTATAGCAATCGCCGCGTTGGCAGCTCTGTTTCTGCTGCTCGGCGTCCTGACATCCGGCATCACTGCGAATCGCGATGGGGGCGAGGTCACCGTATCCTCCGGCGACGGATCCATCATCGTGGCCGACAAGCTGAAGGAGGAAGGCTTGATTCAGAGCCCGTTCCTTTTCCGGATTGTGGCGGAAGTGGAAGGCCGAAACGGCAACTGGTACCCCGGCTCTTATAAGATTCCCGGCGGCAGCAGTTTTTTCGAGATTTGTAAAATCATGAGCAAACCGGCGGGAGACATCCGTGTCACCTTCCCGGAGGGTATTCAGGTGCGCGAAATGGGGACCATCCTGGAGGATGCCGGCGTCTGTAAGAAATCGGAATTCCTCAAAGCCTGCAAAACCCATTCTTTTAGCTACGAATTCCTGAAGAAAGTGCCCGCTTCCAAGCGCATCGGCGGTCTGGAGGGATACCTCTTCCCGGATACCTACTACTTTACAAAGGACGAGGACCCGGACAACATCATCAACACGATGCTGGATCACTTCCAGCAGACGGTGTACACGCCGGAAATCCTGGCCAAGGTGAAGAAGAGCAAATACACTTTGGATCAGGTGATTATCTTAGCTTCCATGGTGGAGAGCGAAGCCGCTACCACCGAAGACCGGAAAACCGTGGCCGGCGTGTTCCTGAACCGCCTCCACCACCCGGACAAGTTCCCGAAGCTGGAATCTTGCGTCACCGTAGAGTACGCAAAGGGCATCAAAAAGGACATCATCTCTCTGGCGGACACCAAGTACAATTCCAAGTACAACACCTACAAATATCCGGGTCTTCCCTACGGCCCGATTTGCTGCCCGAGCATGGAGTCCATCAATGCGGTGCTGACCCCCACTAACAACAGCTATTATTACTTCCAGTCCGATTCCAAGGGCCGGCTGCACTTCGCCCGGACCTGGCAGGAACATGCCAAAATCCAGAAGAAGCTGCAATCCAACTGGAAGACCACGAAAACCCGGAAGGTGAAGTAGGGGAATTAGGGGAATTAGAAGAATTAGGAGGACCGACTGTGCGTCGGTCCTTTTTTGGTGGGCCGCGGGCGCGGGGCGAGGGACGAGGGATGCGGCTCCGCCGCGGGGCGGGGCTCCGGCCGGCGTGGGACGTGGTGCTTCACTCTCCGCAAAACCTGTTATGAAGTGACCGTTGTCAAGAGACGATTACAAGAAAGTTTCTTCTCTCGGCATGGCACATTTGTATTTTCTTGACAGCATCTGGAAAGAGCTTTGATTTAACAGTTCCCGGCATGTGGCCA
>ENA-OQCL01000913-OQCL01000913.1-human-gut-metagenome-genome-assembly--contig:-NODE-913-length-12193-cov-3.688629_pt1 | contig 12193 bp, 9 predicted proteins | sample MGYA00242502_ERZ504586 | MGnify/ENA primary metagenome ERZ504586 (study PRJEB26092, sample SAMD00036316) | human gut metagenome | host: Homo sapiens | study: EMG produced TPA metagenomics assembly of... | reverse complement strand
AATTTCATCTACGACCACGGCCGGACGAGCTGGGTCAAAGCGAAAAAAATCGGCAGCGACCGCAGCGGGACAGGGGATGTCTTTGCGGCCATCGTCTCGGCGTCCGTCGTCCGCGGCGAAAGCCTGGAACAGGCCGTACAGAAAGCGTCGGATTTCATCTGCCGCGTCATGGCCTATACAGAAACCTTGGATTTGCCGCATAACGCCGGCCTGGCCTTTGAAGAATACTTGACGACGCTGCGATGAGATTCAAAGATACACAAATTGACAAAAAGGGGATAGAGTATCATGATCGTTTATACGGTAGTAGGACAAGGACAATATGTAGATCTCGAAGATGGCTTGAAGATGAAGCCTGAAGGACAGTGGAGCATGTACGTCAATCTGACCAATCGCTGCACCTGTTCCTGTACGTTCTGTCTGCGGTCCATGAAGAAGATGGCCGAAAATGAGACACTGTGGCTGAAGCGGGAACCGACAGTCGATGAAGTGAAGAAAGCCCTCGACGGTGCTCCCTGGGACCACATCAACGAAGTCGTCTTCTGCGGCTTCGGCGAACCGACAGAACGCCTCGATGATTTGACGGCTCTCTTGAAATACGTCAAAGACACGCATCCCGGCATGAAGACCCGCGTCAATACCAACGGCCTGTCCGACCTGGCCTATGGCCGCGATACGGCACCGGACTTTGGCGGCGGTATCTTAGATACCATTTCTATCAGCATGAATGCATCGAATAAGGAACGCTATCTGGAACTGACGCGCAGCAAATTCGGTATCCAGTCCTATGACGCCATGCTCAAATTCGCCGTCGACTGCAAACAGTACGTCCCCAACGTCGTCCTCACCGTCGTCGACCACGTCGAAGACAGCGAAGAAATCAAGAAGTGTCGCGCCATCTGTGATAAACTGGGCCTCCACCTCCGCGTCCGCGTGTACGAGGATAAATAAGTTTGCAGAATAAATAACGATGTAGGGGCTCGCACGTGGCGAGCCCGCTGCCATAATGGGTTTGTAGTGGATAGCCAGCAATGTAAAGCTATCGCCTTACTTGAATGAACGGTGGTAACATCTCAAAGCGGGCCGCCCTCTGGGACGGCCCCTACGAAGCGGTCCATGGGACCGCGGCTAACATCCACATCAAACTTTTAACTTCAAACTTCAAACTCAAAAAAGGTCTTGTCGCACGTGCGACAAGACCTTTTTTCACTGCCCATTATCTCCGTATTCATTATAGAGTTGTTTGAGGATGTTCTTTCGTTCTACTATGCCCAGGAGCTTTTTGTCCTTGACGATGGGGATGGCTTTCAGATGTTCGGCGACCATGACGCTGGCCAGGTCTTCTATGGTGGCATCCGGGCCGGCCATGATGACTTTTTTGGTCATGAGCTGTTCGGCTGTGCAGGCAAAGAGTTTCTTGAAGCCTTGTTGGTATTCCTTGAGGTTGCCGTAATAGATGTTGGCGCCCAGGAGGTTGACGTACTGCGGGACGCAGGGCTTGACTTCCTTATACAAGAGGTCGGCGTCGGTGACGATGCCGATGATTTCCTTGTCGTCCTGGACGATAGGGATGGCGTTGACGTTGTTTTCTACGAACATATCGACGAGATCAAAAATGGACGTATCTTTCTGCGCCGTAATGACATTTTTTTCCATAATATCTGCTGCCGTTTTCGACATAAGATCAACCCCTTTATCACAAATTCGATGGGAGCATGCCTCCTATTTATTTATATTATACCATATTTTGGGAATATAGGGACGGCTGCGGCCTGCGAACTGCGGACTTCGGATTTCGGACTTCGGTAACCATCCACTAACCCCTAGCCACTAACTGCTAACCACTAAAAAAGGCACTGTCTTCATGGGACAGCGCCTTTTTTCACCAAATCATGGTATAATAGATTCATATTTTACATTTTACTAGACTAAAGGAGCGATAGACATGACGATAGATTATTTAGTGGCCGACCCTAGCGGCAATACGACGATTTTGGTGCTGACGCCGGTAGCGAAGGCGCAGCATAGTTCCCTGGCGGCGCAGTTATTGGCCCTGCCGGGCATCGAGGCGGAACAGGTCGGCTATGTGAGCCGTGAAGCGGGAAAGCCGCTGCGCGTCGATATGATGGGCGGCGAGTTCTGCGGCAATGCGTCGCGGTCGGCGGCGGCCTGGGCCCTGGCCTGTGATGGCGGGGAACAAGGCGTGTACGACGTGTCCTGTTCAGGCTGCGATACGGTCCTGCCGGCCAAAGTGGCCCGAAAAGGGGAGGGGACTTATGAAGCCTTCATTGAAATGCCTTATCCCGAAGACGTAAGCGGTATCCTCATCGCTGTCGATGATTTCCCGGCCCGCTTTTTCCGCGTCGATTTGCCGGGCATTACGCACTTCGTCCACTTCGTCCCGTCCTTGGAAGGCCTGGATAAAGAAAAATATTGGACCATTCTCCAGGACTATGTCGACGGCGAAGACCTGCCGGCTTACGGCCTGGTCCTCTGCGATACGAAGAAAGGGGAAATGATTCCCGCTGTCTACGTCCGCGATACGGATACCCTCTATTGGGAAAACAGCTGCGGCAGTGGCTCAGCTGCCGTTGCCGCGGCCCTGGCCTGCACGACCCATAAGAACGTGGCCTGCTACATGAAACAGCCTGGCGGGACCCTGGCCATTGCTGCCAAAGTCAGCGAAAAAGGCGACTTGCAGCAGATCTTCATCGGCGGCCCCGTCACATTGGGAGAAGTCGAAACAGTCACTATCAGCTAATAGCTTTGACCATCGTCGAGTTTTTCGAGTATTAAGTTTGCAGTTTGTAGTTTTTAGTGAGTGCTTTTAAATTTTACGGCGGGCCGCCTTGACAGGACGGGCCCCTTACGGTGCGACATCATGGATGTCGCTGCGGCCTTTTTTTGCGGTTTGCGCGGCGGCTTCCTTTTCGTGTGACATCATGGATGTCGCTGCGGCCTGCGAACGACTACACCCGCGGGCCCGCTTCAATGATTTCTTCGGGCATGTCGGGGTACTTGGTCTTGAAGTTTTCATAGAACATGGCGGCGACTTTCTTGGCCATGATGTCGTAGGATTTCTTGTTGTCCCACGTCGCCCGCGGGTTGAGTATCTGGTTGGGGACGCCGGGACAGGTCTGGGGGATGTCGACGTTGAAGCGCAGGTCATGGCGGTAGGGGACGTCGTCGAGATAGCCGTTCAGGGCGGCCGTGATCATGGCCCGCGTGTATTTCAGGTCCATGCGGCTGCCGATGCCATAGGGGCCGCCGGTCCAGCCCGTATTGACCAGGTAGACCTTGGTATTGTACTTTTCGATGCGTTCCCCGAGCATACCGGCGTAAATGTCCGGCGCCAAGGGCATGAAGGGTTCGCCGAAGAGGGTCGAGAAGGTCGGAATCGGTTCGGTAATTCCTTGTTCCGTACCGGCGACTTTTGACGTAAAGCCCGTGACGAAGTGATACATGGCCGCTTCTTTGCTGAGCCGTGAAATGGGCGGCAAGACGCCGAAACTGTCGGCCGTGAGGAAGATGATGACCGTCGGGATGCCGCCTTTGCCGGGTTGGGCGGCGTTGGGAATGTAGTCGATAGGGTAGCCGGCCCGCGTATTTTCGGTTATCTTGCTGTCGAAATAGTTGGGATGGCGCGTGTCTTCATCGAGGACGACGTTTTCGACGAGGGTGCCGGCCTTGATGGCGTTATAGATGTACGGTTCTTTTTCCGGATTGAGGTTGATACATTTGGCATAGCAGCCGCCTTCAAAGTTGAAGATGCCCCGTGACGACCAGCCGTGTTCATCGTCGCCGATGAGCTTGCGGTTCGGATCGGCCGAAAGGGTCGTCTTGCCCGTGCCCGACAGGCCGAAGAAGATAGCCGTTTCCTTGGTGACCGGGTCCATGTTGGCCGAGCAGTGCATGGGCAGGACGCCTTCGTTGGGCAGGAAGTAATTCATGACGGAAAAGACGCTCTTCTTGATTTCCCCCGGCATAACGCGTGCCGGCGATGAGGACGGTCCGCGATTCGTAGTCGACGAGGATGGCCGCCTGCGAGTGCGTGCCGTCGACCTGGGGGTTACACTGGAAGCCCGGGGCGACGAGGATGGTGAAATCCGGTTCGCCGTACTGGGCCAGCTCTTCGGCTGTCGGCCGGATGAGGAGGTTGCGGATGAAAAGACATTCGCTGGCCAGTTCATTGACGACGCGGAATTTCTTGCGGCACTGCTCGTCGGCACCGGCAAAGCCGTCGAAGAGGTAAATGGGCCGGTTCTGGAAATAAGCCAGCATCTTGCTCTTGAGGGCATTGAATTTTTCTTTGGAAATGGGCCGGTTGATGTTGTTCCAGGCGATGTAGTCGTGGATGGACGGCGTATCGACGATGAATTTGTCATCCGGTGCCCGGCCGGTATATTTGCCGGTCCGCACGACAAGGGCCCCGGTATCGCTGAGGACGCCTTCCTGATTCAACAGGGCCTGCTCCGTCAGCCAGGCCGGCGACATATTGCGGTATACTACTTGCGGATTTATGAGTCCCATGCGTTCTAGTCCATATGTCTGTTGCATATCTATCACTCCTTTGAGATTAGTGGCTCGTAGGGGCCGCCCGCTGGGCGGCCCGTTTGTGGAAACCCCATAATCTGGCACCGCAGACTGCGAAATAACCTCTCAGTCAGCTGCGCTGACAGCTCTCCTAGCAGGAGAGCCGGGCCGCCTTGACAGGACGGCCCCTACGGCGAACTACGGCCTGCGGTCTGCGAACACCTATCTCTTTTAATCATACTAATGTGCTAAATATAGTATAATACAATCTGGTACACTATTTCAAATTGCATACTGGATACACGATAAAGGTCAAATTCTTAAAAAATACTTGACTATTTGACTTTTTGCTGTATGATATTGGTGTAAGGGTACCTGAAGGTATCCGCCACTACGGCAGAATCATATAAAGGAGTGTTTGAGTATGGCGAAAGAAACCCATGAATTTCAAGCTGAAACGAAACAATTACTGGACTTGATGGTCCATTCTATTTATACCAACCACGAAATCTTCCTGCGCGAACTGATTTCCAACGCATCCGATGCTATCGACAAGCTGCATTACCAGTCGCTGACCAACGGCGACCTCCTCGAAGGGGACACGGCCTTTGAAATCCATTTGACGCCTGACGCCGATGCCATACGCTGACTATCTCCGATAACGGCCTGGGCATGAACAAACAGGATTTGATGGAAAACCTGGGCACCATCGCCCAGTCCGGCACCAAGGCTTTCCTGGAAAAACTGAAGGAATCCCAGGATGCAGACAGCACGGACAAGGACCTCATCGGCCAGTTCGGCGTCGGCTTCTATTCGGCCTTCATGGTCGCCGATAAAGTCACCGTCGTCACCCGCAAGGCCGGCGAAGAACAGGCTTATAAATGGGAATCCACAGGCGATGGTGAATACAGCCTGGAAGAATGTCAGAAACCGAAACACGGCACGACGATCATCCTCAGCCTGGGCAAGGACTTCTACGGTGATGACAGCGAAGAAAACTACACCGACAAGATGACCCTCCAGAGCCTGGTCAAGAAGTATTCCGATTATATCCGCTACCCGATCACCATGGACTTCACGACCAAGGAAAAACCGAAGGATGCCGACGGCAAGGTCATCGAAGACGCACCGGAAGAAGAACACACGGAAACGCGGACGCTGAACTCCATGCAGCCCTTGTGGACGCGCAACAAATCGGACATCAAGCCGGAAGAATATAAGGAATTTTTCCAGCACCAGTTCTATGAATGGGAAGAACCGATGGAAATCTTCCACAACCGCGTCGAAGGGGCCGTCGATTACACGGCGCTCCTGTTCATCCCGGGCAAGGCTCCGTTCAACCTCTACTATGCCGACTATGAACCGGGCATCCAGCTCTATTCGCGCCACGTCTTCATCATGGATAAATGCAAGGACCTCCTGCCGGATTACCTGCGCTTTGTCAAGGGCCTCGTCGATTCGCCGGACCTGTCCCTGAACATTTCCCGTGAACTCTTGCAGAAGAGCCGCGAACTGAGCCTCATCGGCCGCAACCTGGAAAAGACCATCCTCAAGACGTTGAAGCGGATCTGGAAAAAGACCGTGAAAAAATATGAAACGTTCTGGGCTGAATACGGCAAATCCCTGAAAAATCGGCGTTTACAGCGGCATGATGACCGGTGAAAACAACGTCGAAAAATTGAAGGACCTGCTGCTCTTCATGTCGTCGAAAGATGGCAAACTCTGCACCATCAAGGAATACGTCGACCGCATGAAAGACGGCCAGCAGAAGATCTACTACGCCACGGGCAAGGACAAAGAAGCCATCGAAGGCCTGCCGCAGATGGAAATGCTCCGCGACCGCGGCATCGAAGTCCTCTACATGACTGACCCGGTCGATGAATTTGCCGTCGAAGCTATCGGCGAATACGATGGCCACCGCTTCCACTCCATCAGCCGCGGCGATCTGGACCTGGAAGACGACGCCTTCAAGGAAGAAAAGAAGAAGAACGAAGAATTGGCCAAGGATAACGAAGGTCTCTTGAAGGATATGAAAGACTTCTTGGGCGATAAAGTCGCCGATGTCCGCTTGTCCAACCGCTTGAAGAGCGGTGCCGTCTGCCTTGTCGCCGACGCTGCCGGCCCGTCCCTGGCTATGGAACAGGCCTTTGCCGCTGCCAACAACCCCATGCTCAAGGCCCGCCGCATCCTGGAAATCAACCCGCAGCATGAACTGTTCGGCAAACTGACTGCCGTCCACGACCAGGGTAAAGACAGCCAGTCCTTCAAGGACTACTGCAACCTCCTCTACGATCAGGCACTGCTCCTGGAAGGCATCATGCCTGACGACCCCGTGGCTTTCGCCAATAAAGTAGCCAGCCTGATGGCAAAATAAAATTCCATACAAAAAACGCCCCTCCCGGTGTGTGACCGGAAGGGACGTTCCTCCAGCAAAAGGGCTTGTCGCATATGCGACAAGCCCTTTTGCCGTAGGGGCCGTCCTGTTAAGGCGGCCCGTTTGGATGATTCTCCTGGCAAACTGATTGGGAAATCATGCATATTCCGGAGCGGGCGCCCCTACAAATAAAAAACCATCCACTAACTACTAACCACTAACAACTCCCCTTGACATATACCCCTTATAGGTATATTATATCAATGTACCCCATAGGGGTATTTATTTGAAAGGAGTATTCAATTATGGACGAAAAGAAAGTCTGTCCTTGCTGCGATACGGAAAAGCATAAGTATCGCAATAAAGAGGGCAAAGAGTATAAATCACTCATTTCCCGTCTGAACCGCATCGAAGGCCAAGTACGGGGCGTGAAAAAAATGGTCGAAGACGATCGCTATTGTATTGATATCCTGACTCAGGTCAGTGCCATCCAGTCGGCCTTGAATTCTTTCAACAAGGAGCTCCTGGGCCAGCACATCAAGTCCTGCGTCGTCCACGACATCCGTGAAGGCAAAGACGAAGTCGTCGATGAACTCGTCTGCACTTTACAAAAACTCATGAAATAAAGGAGTGAGTATTTTGAAGCACGAAAAATTCACCATTACCGGCATGAGCTGCTCCGCCTGCTCAGCCCGCGTGGAAAAAGCCGTCAACAAGCTGGACGGTATCGACAAGGCCAGCGTCAACCTGCTGACCAACAGCATGCAGGCCTCGTATGATGAAAACGTCGTCAGCGAACAAGACATCATCCAGGCCGTCATCGATGCCGGCTATGGCGCCAGCCCGGCTGAAAGCGGCAGCCCGCAGTCGGCCGGTGCGCCCCAGAAAAGCGCATCCGACATTGCCAAGGAAGAAATGAAGGCCATGAAGCACCGCCTCATCGGGTCCATCCTCTTCCTGATTCCGGTCATGTACATCGCCATGCACCACATGTTCTATGAATGGTTCGGCATCCCCGTCCCGGAAGGCTTCCAGTACGTCTTCCACGGAGATGAAAATGCCATTACCTTTGCCTTTACCCAGTTCTTATTAATCCTGCCCATCATGTACTTGAACCGCAAGTACTATGTCAACGGCTTCCGCAACCTCTTCCAGGGTGCACCGAACATGGACAGCCTGGTCGGGCTCGGCTCCATGGCCGCTGCCGTCTACGGCGTCTTCGCCATCTTCCGCATGAGCTGGGGCATGGGCCACGGTGACTGGGCCCTCGTCGCCCAGTACAGCACCAACCTGTACTTTGAATCAGCCGGCATGATCGTCACCCTCATCGACATCGGCAAGTTCCTCGAAGCCCGCGCCAAAGGCAAGACCAGCACCGCCATTGAAAAACTCATGGACCTGGCACCGAAACAGGCGACGGTCCTGCGCAACGGCGTCGAAACGGTCATCCCCGTCGAAGACCTTGTCGTCGGCGATGAAATCGTCATCCGCCCCGGTGAAAGCATCCCGGCTGACGGCGTCATTTCTGAAGGCACGACCAGCGTCGATGAAGCCGCTATTACCGGCGAAAGTATTCCTGTTGAAAAACAAGTCGGCGACAAAGTCACATCGGCTACGATAAATAAGACGGGTTTCATCCACATTACAGCCCGCCGCGTCGGCGCCGATACGACCATCAGCCAGATTATCAAACTCGTCGACGAAGCCAGCGCCAGCAAGGCGCCCATCGCCAAGATGGCCGATACCATCTCTGGCTACTTCGTCCCGGCCGTCATCACTATCGCCATCATTACCGGCCTCATCTGGTACTTCGTCATGGGCGTCGATGCCGAATTTGCCTTCTCGACGGCCATCTCCGTCCTGGTCATCTCCTGCCCGTGCGCCCTGGGCCTGGCTACACCGGTTGCCATCATGGTCGGCACTGGCAAAGGGGCTGAAAACGGCATCCTCATCAAATCTGGCGAAGCCCTGGAAACGGCCCATGCCATCGATACGGTCGTCATGGACAAGACCGGCACCATCACCGAAGGCCGGCCGAAAGTTACGGACATCGTTCCCTTGAAAGGCACAAAAGAAGACCTCGTCGCCATTGCGGCAGCTCTGGAAAAAGGCAGTGAACATCCCCTGGCTGAAGCCATTACGACCTACGCCAGCGAACACCAGCTGACCGGCAAGACGGCCAGCGATTTCAAGGCCCTCTTCGGCCGCGGCGTCCAGGCCGTCATCGACGGCAAGACCTATTATGCCGGCAACACGCGCCTCATGGACGAAGCCCATATCGACACCAAAGCTATCACGGCCAGCCTCAACGCTCTGGCCGACGACGGCAAGACACCGCTCCTCTTTGCCGACGACAAGGAAATCATCGGCATCATCGCCGTAGCCGACGTCGAAAAAACGACCAGCGCCGAAGCCATTGCCGACTTTGCCAAAATGGGCATCCACGTCGTCATGCTCACTGGCGACAACCAGCGCACGGCCGAAGCCATCCGCCAGCGCCTGCACATTCCCCGGGTCATTGCCGGCGTCCTGCCGCAGGATAAAGAAAAACACATCGCCGCCCTCCAGGCCCAAGGCCATAAAGTCGCCATGATCGGCGACGGCATCAACGATGCACCGGCCCTGGCCAAAGCCGATCTGGGCATGGCTATCGGTGCCGGCACAGACGTCGCCATCGAAAGCGCCGATGCCGTCCTCATGCGCAGCGACCTCCTCGACGCCGTCAGCGCCATCCGCCTGAGCAAGGCCGTCATCAAGAATATCAAAGAAAACCTGTTCTGGGCTTTCTTCTACAATATCATCTGTATTCCCCTGGCAGCCGGGGTCCTCTATCCGGCCTTCGGCATCCGCCTCAACCCGATGATCGGCGCCGCTGCCATGAGCCTGTCGAGCTTCACGGTCTGCATGAACGCCCTGCGCCTGCGCTTCTTCAAGACGACGCACAGCACTGATGTTTCACGTGAAACATCGGCACAGGAAGCAGATAGCCCTAAAGCCACACAGGCAGCTCCGCAAAATCCGGTTCCCGAAGTGGCAGCGGCTCCGGCCCCGTTCCACTATACCCTGTCCATCGAAGGCATGATGTGCCAGCACTGCGTGGCTACGGTCACGAAAGTCCTGAAAGCCATGGACGGCGTCACCGATGCCGTCGTCGACCTGGATGGGCAGAAAGCCGATGTCTCCGCTGATAAAGCTATTTCCGCAGAGGACTTCAAAAAAGTCATCACCACTGCTGGATATACATTAAAAAATCTTATTACCCCAAAGAAAGAAGAGGATGAAACCATGGAAAAAACTTTGAAAATCGAAGGTATGATGTGCCAGCACTGCCAGAAACACGTACATGATGCATTAGCCGCTATGGACGGCGTCACAGCCGTTACGGTCGACTTGGAAGGCAAAAAAGCCGACGTCACGACCAGCAAAGACATCCCGACGGAAGACTTTGCCAAAGTCATTGCCGACGCTGGCTATGAATTGGTAAAATAAAGGTAAACGTCGTCCCCCTGCCGACTTCACTGTCCGCCCATATCCTGCCGCCATGACTGCGGACGAACTGCTGAGCCAGGGCCAGGCCGATACCACTGCCGCCGCTCTTGCGGTTCCGCGATTTTTCGCTGCGGTAAAAGTACTGGAAGATATGCTGTAAATCTTCCGGCGCAATGCCGCTGCCCGTATCGGCAATCTGAACCTGCACATAAGGCTGTCCCTTCACGGTGACGGCTAAGGTCGAAACGGTAATCGTACAGCCCGCTTCGATATAGCGGATGGCGTTGTTGAGCAGATTATAAATGACCTGATTGATACGGTCCACATCGATAGATACCTTCGGCAAATCCCTGGCCAGGTCCAAATGGACGGCCAGGGATTTTTCGTCGCATAAGGGCTGGAGCATACTGACGGCCCGTTCCAAAAGGACGTTGATATCATGCGGTGCTTTATGGAGCGTCAGCTCATTAATTTCCGCCAGTGACAAGTCCCGCAAGTCCTGGATGAGGCGGCCCATGCGCAAGGTTTCATCTTCCATGGACAAGAGGACCTTCTTATCCGTCGGGATAACATCGTCGATCATCCCTTCCAGATTCCCCTGCAAGATGGCCAGGGGCGTCCGCAGTTCGTGAGCGATGTTGGCAAAGAGACGGCGCCGCATCTTATCGTTTTTCGCCAGTTCCTGGGACATGTCGTTGAAAGTCTCGGTCAGGGTCCCGACTTCATCACGGCGTTCGACGGGAACCGTCTGGCCATACGTACCGGCCTTGACTTTTTGCACGGCGTCGGTCAGAGCTGACAAGGGACGCATGATTTCCCGGACGATAAAATAACTGATGGTGACGCTGACGGCCAGCATGACCAGGCCGACCCAGAGCAACGACCGGTGGACGGCCGAGATATAGGTAATTTCCGCCGGCCCATGCCTCATGCCGTGCATCATGCCCATGCCTTGATGTCCATTGCCCATCATCTGGGACATATTCGTTAAATACTGGGAAAAATGGTTGTCCATCTGGTTATTGACCAAGATGAGCAAAATGGCGATGGTCAGGAAGATGAGGATAAAGACCATCCCGGTCAGGCGGATGACGATGCTGTCAGCTTTCTTCATGATTCCCTCCGTCGAATTTATAACCGATGCCGTATACGGTCAGGATATACGTCGGATGGGCCGGGTCGGCTTCCAGCTTCTTGCGCAGGTTGCGGATATGCGTGTCGATAGTCCGTTCATAACCTTCAAAGCCATAGCCGCCCTGTACTTTGTCCATGAGCTGCATGCGGCTGAACACCCTGTCCGGAGCCGAAGCCAGGACTTCGAGGAGATTGAACTCCGTCGGCGTCAGAGCCACAGGCTGATTCCCTTTTAAGACGGTAAATTTTTCCTTATCGATGGTCAAATCCCGTATGGTATACGACGTCGTCTTCTGCAGTACTTCGCCGCGGGTCCGCCGCAGCAGGCTGTAAACGCGGGCAATGACCTCCTTGACGTGGAAGGGCTTGGTCACGTAATCGTCACCGCCCATATTGAGACCGACCAGGCGGTCCGTTTCATCGTCCTTGGCCGACAAGAAGATAATGGGAATATCACTGAACTGGCGGATACGGCGGCAGACCTCGAAGCCATCCATACCGGGCATCATCAAATCGAGGAGCATAATCTGCGGTTTCTGGTTGCGCAGCGTATGCAACGCGGTCATGCCATCGTGGGCAATATAGACGATGAACTGTTCCTGCTCAAAATAAGATTTTAACAAAGCACAAAGTTTTTCATCATCATCGACGATCAAAATCGAA
>ENA-OQCL01000912-OQCL01000912.1-human-gut-metagenome-genome-assembly--contig:-NODE-912-length-12196-cov-6.493330_pt1 | contig 12196 bp, 13 predicted proteins | sample MGYA00242502_ERZ504586 | MGnify/ENA primary metagenome ERZ504586 (study PRJEB26092, sample SAMD00036316) | human gut metagenome | host: Homo sapiens | study: EMG produced TPA metagenomics assembly of... | reverse complement strand
ACCTCCCACGCGAGTGGGAGAGGCGGGTGGGTCCCGAAACCTCACGGGGGCGCCACCACCCCAAAAGCGCTTTTCTTTGGGGCTCCACCCCGTTTCTTTGGGCAAGACCAAAGAAATGGGGTGGAACTGGCAGACTAAGGTAAAAACTATCAGCAACGTATAGGCGAGTTCCTGAAACCCACCCCGGCGGCGCTGGAACCCCGCCCCTACAGTGGCTGCGCTTTCCTCCCAGCCCCAAACCACGCTCGCTCTCCGCGGTCAGCAAACCTCCTTGGCGTATCGTACAGAGGCCATGGCGTCAGGCGCATAGAAGTCCGCGCCTATCTCGCGGGCGTAGTCCTCCGTCAGCACCGCACCGCCGACCATTATCTTCACCCCGGGAGCGCGCTCGCGCAGGAGCGCTATCGTCTCGGCCATGGCGGCCACGGTGGTGGTCATAAGCGCCGAGAGACCTACCAGTCGCACACCGGGCTCCCGCGCCGCCTCCAGCACCGCCTCGGGCGCAACGTCCTTGCCCAGGTCGCGCACCTCAAAGCCGTAGTTCTCCAGCAGCGTGCGCACGATGTTCTTGCCTATGTCGTGGATGTCGCCCTTCACGGTGGCAATGACTATCTTTCCCTCGTAGCCGCTGCCGCCTCCGGACTTCATGCCCGCCTTCAGCGCCTCAAAGGCCGCGCCCGCCGCCTCCGCGCTCATCAGCAGCTGGGGCAGATAGAGCGTGCCGGCCTCAAAGCCCTTCCCCACGCTGTCCAGCGCCGGGATGAGCTCGCGGTTTATGACCTCCAGCGGCTCCGCGCCGCCCTCGACAAGGCGTTTCGCCTCCGCGGCGGCAGCCTGAGCGAGGCCCTTCTCTATGCACGCGCCCAGCGGCAGGCCGGCTGCGGCCGCCGGTTTGGCCAGCTCTGTGTTCGACTCGTGGGCGATGTAGTCCTCGCACCTTGCGTCCCGGGCGGAGAGCACGGCCCAGGCGCGCCAGGCGCTCATCATCGCCGGCGATAGCGGGTTCATGATGGCGCAGTCGAGCCCCGCCTCCAGGGCCAGGGTCAGGAAGGCGGAGTTTATCTTCTCCCGCGCGGGCAGGCCGAAGCTCACGTTCGAAACGCCCAGCGTCGTGCGCCCGCCCGCCTCGTGGATGCGGCGCAGGGCATCCAGCGTCACCCTCGCGGCCTCGGGTTCCGAGGAGACGGTGAGGGTCAGCGTGTCGATGACCACGTCCTCGCGCGCGATGCCGTGCTCCGCCGCCGCGGCCCAGATGCGCTCGGCGCAGCTCACGCGTCCCTCGGCCGTCTCCGGGATGCCCCCCTCGTCCAGCGTAAGGCCGACGACCACGCCGCCGTATTTCTTCACGAGGGGCAGGACGGCGGCCAGGCTCTCGGCCTTTGCGCTCACGGAGTTTATCATCGGCTTGCCGTTATAGCGGCGCATTGCCCGCTCCAGGGCCCGGGGGTCGGAGCTGTCCAGCTGCAGCGGCAGGGCCGTGACGCCCTGCAGGGCGCAGACGGCGCGCTCCAGGGTCTCGGCCTCATCCACGCCGGGCAGGCCGACGTTCACGTCCAGGATGTGCGCGCCCGCCTCCTCCTGGGCCAGGCCCTCGGAGAGCAGGTATTCAAGCCGGCCCGATCTCAGGGCCTCCTTGAGCTTGGGCTTTCCCGTGGGATTTATCCGCTCGCCCACGATGACGGGGCCGCGGCCCAGCTCCACAGCGGTCGAGAAGGAGGAGACGATGGTTTTGCGCTTTCTCTCCGGCGGGGCAAAGGGCAGGCCGCCGCACTCGCGGACAAGGGCAGCGATGTGCTCCGGCGTCGTGCCGCAGCAGCCGCCCAGCAGCTGCGCGCCGGCCAGGGCTATCTCTCTCATGCCCCGCGCAAAATCCTCCGGCCCCAGATCGAACACCGACTGCCCGTCCACTGAGCGCGGCAGGCCCGCATTCGGCGCCGCCGCCACGGGCAGGCTCGCCGCCGCGGCGAAGCGCCGCGCCGCGGGCAGCATCTCCGCCGGGCCGAGCCCGCAGTTCAGGCCCAGGGCGTCCACGCCCAGGCCCTCCAGCAGCGCCGTCACGCTCTCGGGCGTGCCGCCCGTCAGCATACGCGCCTTCTCGTCGAAGGCGGCGGTGGCGATGACGGGCAGGGCGCAGTTCTCCTTCGCGGCGAGGACGGCGGCCTTCAGCTCATAGCTGTCGCCCATCGTCTCTATGACGACGAGGTCCGCGCCCGCCTGCGCGCCGCAGCTCACGACCTCGGCAAAGAGCGCGACGGCGTCCTCAAAGTCGAGGTCTCCCAGGGGCTTCAGGAGTTTGCCCGAGGGACCGATGTCAAGGGCGACCCAGGAGCTGTCCTCCCGGCCGCAGGCATTTTTGCGCCGATTTGGCGATGTTCACCGCCGATCTGACGACTTCTTCGAGCGCAAACTCGCCGCCCTCGGGGTACTTGAGCCGGTTCGCGCCGAAGGTGTTCGTGTATATGATGTCCGCACCCGCGTCAAGATAGGCGCGGTGCAGGCTCTCTATCCGCTCCGGGTGCAGGATGTTCCAGGTCTCGGGCCGCTCGCCGGCCCTGAGGCCCATTTTTTGCAGGCTGGTGCCTGTGCCGCCGTCGAGGAAGAGCCGCCGCTTTCCCAGGGCTTCCCTAATGTCCATCTCTACTGCCTCCTGAATCCGCAGTTTTGCTTATCGCAGTCTTCACAGCCCTCGGCCGCGCTGCCCTCCGTCTCCGCGATGCCTATGACGGCTGTCACGGACTTCATGGGCGCCAGCATGCAGCTGTCCGTCACCGTGAGCCCGATGCGGCGGGGAGTGTCCAGCTCCCGCGCGATGTCGCGCTGGTGCTCTATCGAAAAGTCGCCGTAGCCAGGGCTGAACCTCGGCCTGAGCTTCAGGCCGCGCTCTGCCGCCCCGGCCCGGAGCCGCTCGTTTTCCTCGTCGCAGCAGTCCTCAATGAGCGCCGCGGCGGCGGCCTGCGCGGCGGCGGCCTCGCTCACGCGGCCCATGGCGGTAAGCCCGGATATGAGCCTGTCCACGCCCGCGCCGAGCGTGGCCGCAAACAGGTAAACGCCCGCGCATCCGTCGAGATTCCGGCGGAGCGCGGCGCTTTTTATGAGTATGCCGCCTATGTCCAGCGTGTTTTCGGCCGGGAAGCTCAGGCCGAGCCGCCGGCAGACGCACCTCGGCTCCGCAGCCTTGCGCACTCCGGCCTCGGCGCGCTCTATCATTCTTAGCGCCTCACCCTCGGGACGCGCGCCGTTTTTGTAGCCGAGGTAGCGGTATATCTCCCGCCAGTTGGGCGTGTCTCTCACTTGAGCAGCTCCGATAGGCTCGCGTGGATGCCCTGGGCGACCTCGGGCTTGTTCATGGTGAAGACGTGGATGTGGTTCACGCCATTGGCGATGAGGTCTATTATCTGGCCCGTGGCGTAGGCCACGCCCGCCTGGCGCATGGCCGCCGGGTCGCTGCCGAAGCGGTCCACCACGGCCTTGAACTTCTCGGGCAGGTAGTTGCCCGACAGCTGGGTTATGCGCTTGACCTGCTTGGCGTTCGTCACCGGCATTATGCCCGCGATGACGGGCACTTCTATGCCCTGCTCGCGGATGCGGTAGAGGAAGTTATAGAAGATGCTGTTGTCGAAGAACATCTGCGTGATGAGGAACTCGCAGCCGGCCTCCACCTTCTCCTTGAGGTGCTGGATGTCGTTTATCTTTCCGCCGGCCTCGGGGTGTCCCTCGGGATAGCAGGCGCCGCCGACGCAGAAGTCGCCCTGCGCCTTGATATCGCGCACCAGCTCGGGGGCGTATTTGTAGTCCTCGCAGGCAGGCCCCTCCAGCGGGATGTCGCCGCGCAGGGCCAGTATGTTCTCCACGCCGTGGGCCTTCAGCTCTGCCAGTACCCTCGCGACCTGCTCCCGCGTGGAGGAAACGCAGGTCAGGTGCGCCAGGGACTCCACGCCGAAGCGCCGCGAGATGTCCGAGGCCAGCTCCACCGTGTAGGCGCTCCTACCGCCGCCCGCGCCGTAGGTCACGCTCATGAACGCCGGCCGCAGCTCGGCTATGGCGCGCGCCTTCTCCGCCACCGACTCGTAGCTGTCCCCCGCCCGCGGCGGAAAGACCTCGTAGGTCAGCGTTACCTTGTCCTCTTTGAGTATGTCGCTTATCTTCATTGCCGCTTCTTCCCCTTCAAAAAATACTAATGTAATAATATATCACAGCCATTTCCAAAACGCACGGATTTTTTCGGGTGCGTTAAATTTTTGATTTTCCCTCTTCCATTTTCCGGCCGCCTGGTTTATACTCGTGGTATGGCCACAGATTATTTTGAAAGGCACGGTGATATGATTTGGCAGCTTTGCATTACGATGCCGTAGTCATAGGCGCGGGCAACGGCGGCCTGGCCGCGGCGCTCACGCTGGCGGATGCCGGCAAGAAGGTGCTGCTCGCTGAAAGGCACAACCTCCCCGGCGGCTTCGCCACCAGCTTCGTCCGCGGCCGCTTCGAGTTCGAGGCCTCGCTGCACGAGCTCTGCGACTTCGGCACCCCCGGCAACAGCGGCAACCTCTACGCCCTTTTTGAGGAGCTGGGCGTCCTCGACAAGATAGAATTCGTCACGGTCCCCGAAGCCTACAGGGTCATCACCCTCGACACCGGAGAGGACTACACCATGCCCTTCGGCGTGCAGAATTTCATCGACAAGATGGAGAGCTACGTCCCCGGCAGCCGTGAATCGACCGCCACCTTCTTCGCCCTGGCGGACGAGTGCCGCAGGGCCATGGCCTATCTCACCCAGATGCGCGGCAATCCCGACACCGCCGTGCTCAAAAGCGAGTACCCCAACTTCATGCGCGTCGCCGCCTACCCCATAGACAAGGTCCTGAACGCCATCAAAATGCCCAAGAAGGCACAGGAGATACTAAACGTCTACTGGTCCTATCTCGGCACGCCCGAGGACCAGCTCAGTTTCCTGCACTACGCCCTGATGGTGAACCTCTATATCACCCACGGCGCGCAGATCCCAAAGAACCGCTCCCACGGCATCAGCTGCGCCCTGGCCGACACCATCCTGGAAAAGGGCGGCGAGATATGGTATAACTCCGAGGTCGAGCACATCATCACGAAAAACGGCCGTGTCGCCGGCGTGCGTTTCGCGGACGGCAAGGAGGTCGCCACGGAACACGTCGTCAGCAACGCCTCCCCCCACCTCGTCTACGGCAGGATGGTGGACCCCAAGGACATCCCGGAGGAAGAGCTCAAGCTCGCCAACGCCCGCGGCCTCGCCGGGCGCGGCGTCTCCATGTTCCTCGGCCTCAACAAGTCCCCCGAGGAGCTGGGCCTGCACGACTACAGCTACTTCATCTACCACTCCCTCGACACCAAGGCCGAGTTCGGCGGCATGGAGACCATCGAGAACCCCGCGCAGGTCACGGTCTGCCTGAACGCCGCCCTGCCCGACTGCTCGCCCAAGGGCACGACCATACTCTACTTCACCTCGCTCTACTTCTCCGACTTCTTCGGCGGCCTCGCCAACGCTGAGAACTACTTCGACATAAAGGAGAAGATGGCAAACTGCCTCATAGACGGCTTCGAGCGCGCTACCGGCGCGAAGATACGCGACGCCATAGAGGAGATAGAGGTCGGCTCGCCCGTCACCTACGCCCACTACACCGGCGCGCCCCAGGGCGCCATCTACGGCTACCTGCTCACGGGCCTCGACAACATGATGCCGCGCATCATGTGCATGTACAACGAAAAACACCTGCCCGGCCTCCACTTCTGCGGCGGCCACGCCATGCGGGGCTCCGGCTACAACTCCTCCTACCAGTCCGGCAACCTCGCCGCAAAGTTCACGCTCATGGACATGAAGAAGGAGGCTGAGTAAGATGAATGTAAAGGTCGGACTCATCGGCGTTTTCGACATGCTGAAATTCAAGAACCTCCGCAAGAACCGCGCGGAGATGATAGCCTCCGCCGAGGCCAAGCCCCTGCCCGGGACCTACCGCGTGAACGAGCTGGCCAAGAGGCTGCACCCCGCGGCGCAGTACCTCAAAATAGCCGAGATCGTCCAGGAGACGCACGACGCCAAGAGCCTTTCGTGCTCCGTGCCGGATCCCGGAGCAGGACGGGAGCGGCGGCGCGCGCTCCGTCAGCCGTCAAGGCAGCAGCTACATAACGTCCGCACGACGCTCGCCGGCTCCGTCGCCCGGCGCACCTACTCCCTCTCCTCCAGCCCGAAAGAGGCGCTTGAGGGCAAATACCGCATCACCGTAAAGCTCAAGGAGGGGCGGCTTCCTCTCCGCCTGGCTGCACAATGAGGCCAAGGTGGCGACAAGCTCACCGCCACGGAGCCCGGCGGTCACGTCACGCACTCCGGCATCCGCGACTGCAAAAAGGTCGTCGCCCTCGCTGGCGGCAGCGGCATCACGCCCTTCATGTCCATGGCCAAGGCCATAGACGAGGGCACAGAGGACTTTGAGATGACCCTGCTCTACGGCGCGCGGACCGAGGCCGACCTCGTCTTCAGGTCCGACTTCGACGCCATTGCCGCCCGCTGCCCGAAGGTGAAGGTCGTCTACGTCCTCAGCGAGGAGCAGAAGGAGGGCTTCGAGGCCGGCTTCATCACGGCGGAGCTCATAAAAAAATACGCCGGGGCGGAGCAGTTCAGCATCTATGCTGTAGGCCCGGGCGCGATGTGCGACTTCCTCGACCGCGAGCTGCCCAAGCTCGGCCTCGCGCAGAAGTTCATCCGCATGGAGCGCACCGAGGACGTCTGCGACGCGGGCGAAGTTAAGGACTATACGCTCACCGTACACTATCGCGACGAGCTGCACACCATCCCCGCCAGAAGCGACGAGACGGTGCTCACCGCCTTTGAGCGCGCGGGTCTCGCCGTGAACAACAAGTGCCGCGTGGGCTACTGCGGCTTCTGCCGCAGCCGCCTCGTGAAGGGCGAGTACCACGCTAACCGCTACGAGCAGCTGCGCATAGCGGATAAGCAGTTCCACTACTTCCACCCCTGCTGCTCCTACCCCATGTCCGACATGGAGATAGAGGTCTACAGCAGATAAAGCCGAAAAAGGACCGCCCGGCGGGCGGTCCCTTTTTATCCTATCAGTCGCGCTTCCATGGGAAGTCCTGCCAGAGTCCGCCGTTTAAGCGGTGAAGCTCCTCCGTGGCGAGCATCCAGAGTTCGGCGGACTCCCGCTCGGGATAGAACTCGCAAAACTCCCCGTCCACGAAGGTGTAGAAACGCGAGACATCCGTACACATGCCGTAGGTCGGCAGCTGGCGGCTGGGGATGTCGAAGCGGAAGGGCGCGCCGTCCCTCGTCCCATCGAAGTGCAGCCCCTCGCGGTCGAGCCTCAGCTCGCCCTCGCCCGTTATCTCGGAGGTGGCCTGGTCCTTCAGGAAGCCCTCCTCCGGCAGGGTGCCGAGCTTCACGCGCTCGCGCAGCTCAAAGCCTGGCTGCGCAACGCGCGCCTTCACATGCTCGCGCTGCATGTCAAACCAGACGCGCGGCGTCTCCGGGATGACGCTGCCCTCCTCGGGCAGCAGGTCGTAGTATTCGTTCAGGCTCGCGGCGTTGCCGCAGTTTTTGCAGTATATCCTGTCGCCCTCGCTGGCCATGCAGAGCTCTCCGCCGCACTTGGGGCACCAGAAGAGCAGCTGGTGGAGGTTTTTCGCCATGCGGCCCTTGCCGTCAAACTTCACGCGGGCCTTCTTGTTCCACTCGTAGTCGTCGTGGTATAGCTTCTCGTCCAGGGCGGCCTGTATCTCCTCAGCGGACATCTGCGCCAGCTGTTCCGGCGTGAAGAGTACGCCCACCGTCACATCCACGCGGCCGGGCCGGTCCTCAAGGTCGAACTTCGGCGCGGTAAGGTAGCCGCCGGCGATCTTCGTGTAGAGCACCGGTACCTTCAGGCTCTTGAGCAGGTGGCCGCTGCCCAGGGCGCAGGGCTGGTTCGCGCCCGAGATGGAGCTCATGCCCTCGGGCAGGATGATGATGCGCCCGCCGCCGCGGATGATGCGTATCATTTGCCGGATGGAATAGGGCTGCTGGACGAAGTTCTTCTTCGGCACGGTCTGCATGGCGCGCAGGACGCCCGCAAGGTGGCTGCGGAAGAACTCGTTGTAGCCCACGACAAAGTTGAAGGTGTCCGGCCAGAAGGCCGGGGCCGTGAAGACATAGTCCACGCGCGAGGCGTGGTTCGAGACGACTATGTAGGGCTTGCCCCGATAGGGCCTTATGTCGTCGGCATAGCTGAAGCTCACCCCGTACTTCTTCTTGAACAGCACCGTGGCCAGGCCCACCATAAAGCGGAAGGCCGCCTTGTTCACCGGTCCGAGCCTGCGCTGTTCGAGCTTCTGCTGCTCTGTGAGCTTCTCCATGCCGTTCACTTCCTTTCACATGAAAAGTCGGGGGGCGGGCGCGCCGCCTCCCGACTTTATTATAGTAAATCTTCCTCGAAACTTCAAGTGCCGCCTTGTCTCTGCTCCAGGACGCTCAGGCGGACCTCGTGGCGCTCCACGGCGTCCTCCACCTCGTCTATGCGCCCGTGGAGCCGGGCGTGGCTGCGGCTGTTGTCGCCCGTCAGGGTCTCAAGGTTCCGGGCGAGGCCCTCCACCGTCGCGCTCAGCTTGGTTATGACGGTGTTCAACTTCAGGATGGGCGTGACAAGGCTTATCGCCACGCCCGCGAGCGCCGCGATGACGCTCAGCGCCGCCCAATCGGTCACGGTCTCACCACCTTGAAAAGCTGCCGCCGCCCACGCCTCCGTAGAGCAGCTCTATGTCCTCGACGCTCGCAGGCAGGCGGGCTATGAACATGGCCCGCAGCTCCTCATAGCGCTGCTGGTAAAAGCTCGCGGCCGAGGGGTTCTCGTCCACCAGCAGGTTCGCCGCCAGGCCGTAGGGCATGGCGCCCAGGGCGTAATTCGTCTCCACGGACACCGGCTCGTCCAGGCTCTCGACGGGCAGCCAGCCGTCAGAGTCGCCGCGCAGCACCTTCAGCTCCGTCAGCATGACGTTCAGGATGGCCGGGGCGCGCTGCTCGTACTCGCGCGTGTCACTGTGCGCGGCCTCGCCCGAGGGCGAGAGCTCGTCCATGATGCTCATTGCCGCGGAAAATATATCTCTTGCCGTTGTCACGGCGCTTACCTCCTTTGCCGGGCCGCCCCCCTTTAAGGGGGCGGCCGCTGTTTCTCAGTTTTTCTTGGGCTCGTCATAGCTCAGGGCGAGCTTGCTGTCGGAAACGCCCGCCGTGGTCGGGTCCGTGACGACGCCCAGGATGGTCAGCACGGCGAAAAGCGTGTTCACAACGGTGAGCAGCTTTTCGCCCACCGCGGAGAGGTCCAGGCTCAGGCCGAACACGGCGCCGAGAGCCTGCGCGAGCAGGAGCAGCGCCGGAATGAGCGAGAGCCAGAAGGTCTTGTTCTTTATGCGCACTTTCCAGTTTATCATCTGTCATTTTCCTCCGTTCATCCTGTAGAGCATGGTCCATACCTGCTGCCTTGTCGCCGGGCTGTCGGGGTTTTCGCCGTCCGTGATGCCCTTCTCCATGGCCCAGGCGCGGGCACGGTCGTTTTCGTCCGGCTGCGCCGGGGGCTGCACCCCGGAACCTCCTCCGCCCAGGTTGTTCAGGCCCTTTTCGCGCAGCACGACGGGATAGTCCACATAGCTCACGTTTCTGTCCACGCGGCCAGTGATGCCGTCCACCGAGCCGGAGCTCGTATACTGCCATATGCCGCCCGCCTGGGCGGGTTTGGAGGCCAGGTCCGGTTTCGTCGGCCACTGGGCCAGCCAGATGTCGAATTCCTTCGGGATCTCCGCATCGTAATAGCGGCTGAGGTAATCCGGGTTCGTGTAGACCATGGGGCTGTATTTCCCGGCTGCTATCTCGCCGCAGAAGGCCCGGGCGAAGGCGCTGACCAGCGTCCTCGTGACGGTGACGCCCTTTTTCAGGGCGTAGTCCGCGCTGTCGCCCTCGAAGTCGAAGGCTATGGGGTACTCCAGCCTGTAGGGCTCAACGGTTTTCAGCACGCACTGGGCCTCGCGCTTGGCCATGTCCGCGGTGTATGCGTAGGAGAACCAGTAGACCCCGCAGGGGATGCCGAGCCTGTTGCATTCCGTGATGTTCCGCTTGAACTGGGGGTCCACGCTGTTCTGGCCGAAGCCGGCGCGGAGCATCGCAAATTCGATGCCTGCGGCCTTGGCCTTCTCCCAGTCGATGTTCCCCTGCCATTGGGAGACGTCCACTCCCATCCTGTATCCGCTCACGCTTTACCTCCTTGTCACGCCGGGGCCGAAGCCGGCCCGCGGCTAATAAAGCAGAAGCCAGCCCTTGCTCAGCGCCAGCTGTTCATCCTCCTGCGTCAGTTCGAGCGTTCCTGGTATGGCGTCCAGCTGCAGGATTCGCTGGCCGGGGCTGGTCCCGGACACCGTCGGCAGACTGTTGATGAGCGCGATGAGGTCCGGGTAAAAAATCGGGCTGTCTCCCAGGTAGATGTCGTCGCCAGACCAGTCCGTGGGCTGGGACTCCCCGCTGAACTCCAGGTGCTGGAGGGAGCGGCACATGACAAAGGCGCCGTTGAAGCCGCCCTCGACGGGGTAGCCCGTCACGCATATGGGCCTTATCCCGCGCAGGGCGTGGCAGCCGTAAAAGCCGCACTCCAGCGTGGTGCAGGACCAGGTGTCCAGCCAGTTGAGGTACCTGAGAGAGTAACAGTTGTAGAATGCGTACGCCATATCGCCCACGCCGGAGGTATTGAGCTCCGGCACGGCGTAGAGGGAGTGGCACTCCCTGAAGATGCCGTGCATATTGGTGAGCTTAGAGGTGTCCAGCGCGGGCAGGGCTATGAGCGAGCTGCACCAGAAGAAGGCCTCGGTCATGTTCGTCACCTTGGAGGTGTCCAGGGCGAGTATGGCCTGAAGGCTCCGGCAGCGGCAGAACATGCCTGTCATGTCCGTCATCGCGTTCGGGCCGTACCAGGCGAAATAGCGCAGGGAGGTGAGGGCCGCCTCCTCCCAGCGGGAGTGTCCGCAGCCCATGCGGGTGGCGGAGGGCAGGCGGCAGGCTATCTCCACGATGTTCCAGGTGGCGAAGCCAGAGCTCTCATCGGGGCCTGAGGTCTCCCAGGAGAGGATGTCGCCCCCGCGCACGCGGAACATGACCTGGCCCATGCCGTCCGAGGTCCGGTTGTAGCAGTCCCCGGCGGTGAATTCGCCCTTGTATACGCCCCCCGACGCCACTGAGGCAGCTGCGCCGTCCGGCACGAAAGCCCCGTTCGTGACCGTGCCTTTCTCTACCGTATAGCTGCCTGTGCAGCTCACACTGAAGTATATGCGCCCCGTCGGCTGATAGAGCTCCTGGCCCTCGATACGGTCAAGGACGTGGAGGAGGATATACATCTCGTTGTCCTGCGGCACCGGCATTGTCAGCCAGTCGGAAGGCCGCTGGCTGGCGTAGACCTCCGCCGGGTCCGGCGGCATCGAGCTGCCGGACCCGCCTATCTCGCCTATCCTCTCCGCATACTCCCGGAAGGGGGCGCTCTCCGAAAGCTCCACGCCGCGGGCGCTTATGGCCTCGCGGATGGCGGCCTTCGTACCCTCAAGATATGCAAGTTTGTCCGCTGTTGTTCCCATCAGACGACCTCCCCGTTGATGGCGTCAAGCACGCCGTTTATGTCCCCGAGCGAGGCGAGGGCGGCGCAGAGCTCCGCCTCCGTGCCGCTGTAACCGGCCTCGACTGCCGCCTGGTAGGCGCTCTTGCCGTCGGCCCCGGCTGGGCCTTGCGGCCCGGTCTCGCCCTGTGCGCCGGTGTCGCCCTTTGCGCCCTGCGGGCCTGTCTCGCCCGTCTCGCCCTTGGGGCCCTGCGCTCCGTCCGCGCCTGCGGGGCCGGGCTCGCCTTGGGGGCCGCGGATGTTCTGGCCGCCCACGGCTGGCATCCCGGCCTTGCTGGCCGTCCAGCTCAGGTTGCCGGAGCTGTCCACAGCAGGCGTGTAGTAGCCTCCGTCCTCGCCGTCTGTTCCGGCGGGGCCTTGTGCGCCGTCTGCGCCCGCGGGGCCCTGGGCCCCCTGCGCGCCCTGCTCGCCCTGGGGACCGGGTTCGCCCTGCGGCCCCTGCGCGCCCGTGTCGCCCTTTGCGCCCTGTGGACCGCGGATGTTCACGGTCTGCGGGTTCTCAAGCCCGCCGTCGTTCGTCCAGGAGAGGTTTCCGCTTG